>Ga0209371_1000623_pt1 | contig 31527 bp, 29 predicted proteins | sample AgamicAtAmrz_FD_187165 | JGI IMG/M metagenome (GOLD analysis project Ga0209371, IMG submission 187165) | Agave microbial communities from Guanajuato, Mexico - At.Am.rz (SPAdes) (version 2) | ecosystem: Host-associated > Plants > Roots > Rhizosphere | place: Guanajato, Mexico | collected 2012-06-07
GATAGCGCCCGCATAAACGATAATTTCCAGCGCCCCGGCGAAATAAGCGCCCAGCGAGAAAAACACGCCCGCCACCGAAAGCAGTGAAATAATCAGATATAACAGCGCGTGGACCGGGTTGGTGTGGGTGATAACGCGCAACGTCGTCAGCACGGCCACCAGTCCGCAAAGATAAAACGCAAATTCCATGCCTGGCTCCTTAAGGTAACAAACCCTTGACGTCGATGGGTTTGGCTTCGCTTTCCGCTTCACCTTTGTCTTTGCCTTCGATCGCCATGCCCGCCATCCGGTAGAAGTTATATTCCGGATATTTGCCCGGCCCGGAGATCAGCAGGTTCTCTTTTTCATAAACCAGATCCTGCCGCTTAAACTCGCCCAGCTCGAAATCAGGGGTAAGCTGGATAGCGGTGGTCGGACAGGCTTCTTCACACAGGCCGCAGAAAATGCAGCGCGAGAAGTTGATGCGGAAAAACTCCGGATACCAACGGCCGTCCAGCGTTTCTGCCTTTTGCAGCGAAATACAGCCTACCGGACAGGCTACCGCGCACAGGTTACAGGCCACGCAGCGCTCCTGGCCGTCGGGATCGCGGGTCAGCACGATGCGGCCACGGTAGCGAGGCGGCAAATAGACCGGCTCCTCCGGGTACATCTGCGTTTCACGCTTGGCAAAAGCATTCGATCCGATCAGGACGATACTGCGTACCGTGGTGCCGAACCCTACCAGAATATCTTTTATTTTCATGGTAATAACCTCTTACTGCGCGTTGTACAGAATCACTGCGGCAGTCGCCAGCAGGTTCAACAGCGTCAACGGCAGACATACTTTCCAGCCGAACGACATCACCTGGTCGTAGCGCGGACGCGGCAGCGCAGCACGGATCAGAATAAACATCATCATGAAGAAAGCTGTTTTAATCGCGAACCAGAAAACGGGCGGCAGCCACGGACCGTTCCAGCCGCCGAAGAACAGCGTCACAATCAGGGAAGAGACGGTTACGATACCGACGTATTCACCGACAAAGAACAGGCCGAACTTCATACCGGCGTATTCGATGTGGTAACCGTCGGCCAGCTCCTGCTCTGCTTCCGGCTGGTCAAAAGGATGACGGTGACAGACCGCGACGCCCGCAATGGCAAAGGTCAGGAAGCCAAAGAACTGCGGAATGATGTTCCACAGGTGCTGCTGGCTGTTGACGATATCCACCATATTGAAGGAACCGGCCTGCGCCACCACGCCCATCAGCGACAGGCCGAGGAACACTTCGTAGCTCAGCGTCTGCGCCGAGGCGCGCATCGCGCCCAGCAGCGAGTATTTGTTATTACTCGACCAGCCCGCAAACAGCACCGCGTACACGGCCAGACCGGCCATCATCAGGAAAAACAGCAGACCGATATTCAGATCCGCGCCCATCCAGGTCGAGGTGACCGGCACAATGGCCATTGCCAGCAGCAGCGAGGTGAACGCGATCATCGGCGCCAGCGTAAAAATCACGCGGTCGGTAAACGGCGGCGTCCAGTCCTCTTTAAAGAACATTTTGATCATGTCCGCCACCAGCTGGAGCGAACCGCCCCAGCCGACGCGGTTTGGCCCGTAGCGGTTCTGGAACAGGCCCAGCAGGCGACGTTCGCCAAAGCTCATAAAGGCGCCGCAGCCTACCACCACAAACAGGATCACCAGCGCTTTGCCGACGGCAATCAGTACATCTGTAACTTCCGGTGTCAGCCAGCTCATTGTGTTGCCTCCTGCAGATCCTCAATACTTGCCCCCAGCAGGAACGGCGGTACGCCCGGCAAGCCCAACGGTAAACCCACCTGCCCTGCCTGCAAGGCGGTCGAGAAGCGAACCGGCAGACGCAGCGTTTCGCCCGCGCAGCGGAAGGCGACCGTAGCGCCTGCGTTGACGCCCAGTTTCGCCGCGTCTTGCGGGTTAACCATCACGTAAGGCAGCGGCATACGCTGCTGGAATACCGGTGAACGCTGGGTCATCTCTTCGCTGCCGAACAGATGGAAGTAAGGCGCGACGCGCCAGCCGTTCTCTTTGCCCGCGAAGGCTTCCGGCACGGCGGTGAACCATTCCAGCTGGCCTTCGCCCGCTTCGAACAGGCGCACGCCCGGATCGCCAAAGCGCAGTTTGCCGCCCACTTCGTCCTGGAACTTATTCCACGCCTGCGGAGAGTTCCAGCCTGGCGCCCAGGCAAACGGGATTTGCGAACGAGGCGCATTCGGCTGGTTGTTCCCTTCCATAGAGAAGGCGAACATGGTGTCTTTATCCTGCGGCTGACGCGGTTCGTGCACGCTGATATTGGCGCGAGCCGCGGTACGGCCGCTGGCGCGGATCGGCGAGCGGGCCAGTTTCTGACCGCGAATACGGAAGCTGGCGTCCGGCGCGGCGGCCTTGATCCCGGCCAGCTGCGGCAGTGCCGCCACGCAGGCATCGATCACGTGATCGAGCTGCGTCCAGTCCACTTCGCGGCTGCTGATGGTGCTGGCCAGCGAGTGCAGCCAGCGCCAGCTTTCCAGCATCTGGATTTTGTCATCGTAGTAGGACGGATCGTAAACCTGGAAGAAGCGCTGCGCGCGGCCTTCCTGATTGACCACGGTGCCGTCGCTTTCTGCAAAGCTGGCGGTGGAAAGGATCAGACCCGCTTTCTCGGTGGTCGCCGTGCGTTGATGATCGATAACGATCACGTTCGGCGTGTTGGTCAACGCCGCATCGACACGGGCTTTTGGCGCATGGCGATAGAGATCGTTTTCCATAATGATAACAGCATCGGCAGAGCCACTTGAAAGCTCGTCGAGCGCTGCATCCAGCGGCTTGCCGCCGATCATGCCCAGGCCCACGCTATTGGCTGCGCCGGATAGCAAAGTGATACCCACGTCCGCGCCGCGTCCTTTCAGCGCTCTGGCAACGTTAGCCGCCGCCTGGATCATCGCCTCGCTGCCCGCGTGCACGCCGGAAATAATCAGCGGTTTCTTCGCGCCGGCCAGCGCCTGTACCACTACGTCGATCTTACCGCTCAGTTCACGATCGAGACCGTCTACCGCCGGCGCCGTTTCATCCAGCGCGTTAGCAATAGCGAAGCCCAGACGCGCCTGATCTTCCACCGGTGCGCGATAGCTCCAGGCGGCGATGTCGTCCAGACGGGTTTCGTCTACGTTGGTGACAAACAGCGGATGTTTGGCGTGTTGGCCGATGTTCATAATCGCCGCAATCTGCCAGTCGGCCACTTTCTGCGCCGCCGCCATTTCGCGCGCTTTGCCCTTAACGGCCTGGCGCACGGAGAGCGCGATGCGTGCGCCGACCTGGGTCAGATCTTCGCCCAGCACCAGCACGGCATCGTAGCTTTCGATTTCGCGCAGCGCTGGCGTATGGATACCGCCTTCGCGCAGTACTTTCAGCATCAGTTCCAGACGCGCCTGCTCGCCAGCCGGAATACCGGTGGAGAAGTTCTCGGCACCGACCAGCTCACGCAGCGCGAAGTTGCTTTCAACGCTGGCGCGTGGCGAACCGATACCAATCACTTTTTTCGCCTGGCGCAGCACGTCCGCCGCGCCCTGCATCGCCTGCTCGGCGTTGAGCGCGATCCAGTCGTCGCCGCGACGCTGCATCGGCTGGCGCGGACGATCCTTCAGGTTAACGTAGCCATAGCCGAAGCGGCCACGGTCGCACAGGAAGTACTGGTTTACGGTGCCGTTATAGCGGTTCTCAATACGACGCAGTTCGCCGTAACGCTCGCCGGGGCTGGTGTTGCAGCCGACGCTGCACTGCTGGCAGATGCTTGGCGCGTACTGCATATCCCATTTACGGTTATAACGCTCGGAGTGCGTTTTATCGGTAAATACGCCGGTAGGGCAGATTTCCACCAGGTTGCCGGAGAACTCGCTCTCCAGCACACCGTCTTCCGGGCGACCGAAGTAGACGTTGTCATGCGCGCCATACACGCCCAGGTCTTTGCCGTCCGCGTAATCTTTGTAGTAGCGCACGCAGCGATAGCAGGCGATACAACGGTTCATTTCGTGCGAGATGAACGGGCCGAGATCCTGATTGCGGTGGGTGCGTTTGGTAAAGCGGTAGCGGCGGAAGCTGTGGCCGGTCATCACCGTCATATCCTGGAGATGGCAGTTACCGCCCTCTTCACAGACCGGACAGTCGTGCGGGTGGTTGGTCATCAGCCACTCCACCACGCTTTCCCGAAACTCTTTCGCTTCGCCGTCATCAATAGAAATAAAGGTGCCGTCGGAGGCTGGCGTCATACAGGACATCACCAGGCGACCACGGGTATCTTCGGCATTCTGGAATTGCTTTACCGCGCACTGGCGGCAGGCACCGACGCTACCGAGCGCCGGATGCCAGCAAAAATAAGGAATATCAAGGCCGAGCGAGAGGCAAGCCTGTAGCAGGTTGTCCGCGCCGTCGACGTCGTATTCTTTACCGTCTACATGAATTGTAGCCATAGTGAAATTGCTCAAGTAAGGCTCGAAACCGAGCGTTAAACACAATTCTTTAAATAACCGTCTTACCTGACGTTGTAGCGGTGTTAGCGGCGTTCTCTTACCCCGGTCACTTACTGAAGTAAGCTGCCGGGGATGCGTTCTCTTGCTGCCTGGCTACAACGCCAATTAATTTGGTTATTTCGCGCATTTCTTTGTTTGCACGGTATTTTTACCAGCGCGCCTTCAACAGGTTCGCCTGAATACCGGCGATCGCGTGCGCGTTGCTGTAAACCTGCGGCGCCATGCCGGCTTCAAATTCTTCACGGAAATACTTGATGGCGCTCTGCAGCGGCTCTACCGCGCCCGGCGCGTGCGCACAGAAAGTTTTGCCCGGCCCAAGCTGGCGGCAAAGCTGCAGCAGGGTTTCGATATCGCCCGGCTGGCCTTCTTTCCGCTCCAGCGCGCGCAGGATTTTTACGCTCCACGGCAGGCCGTCGCGGCACGGTGTACACCAGCCGCACGACTCGCGAGCAAAAAACTCTTCCAGGTTGCGCACCAGCGATACCATATTGATTTCGTGATCGACCGCCATCGCCAGCGCGGTGCCCAGACGGCTGCCCGCTTTGCCGATGCTGGCGAACTCCATCGGCAGATCCAGATGCGATTCGGTCAGGAAGTCGGTGCCCGCGCCGCCCGGCTGCCAGGCTTTAAACTTCAGGCCGTCGCGCATGCCGCCCGCGTACTCTTCCAGAATTTCGCGCGCCGTGGTGCCGAAAGGCAGCTCCCAGACGCCAGGGTTTTTCACCCGGCCGGAAAAGCCCATCATCTTGGTGCCGGTATCGTCGCTCTTAGAGATGTTCTTGTACCAGTCGACGCCGTTGGCGAGGATTGCCGGCACATTGGACAGCGTTTCCACGTTATTGACGCAGGTCGGCTTGCCCCAGACGCCTGCCGAAGCAGGGAAAGGCGGCTTGGAGCGCGGGTTAGCGCGGCGGCCTTCCAGCGAGTTGATCAGCGCGGTTTCTTCACCGCAGATATAGCGGCCCGCGCCGGTATGCACGATCAGCTCGAAATCAAAGCCGGTGCCCAGAATGTTTTTGCCGAGATAGCCCGCTTCGGTCGCTTCCGCGATGGCGCGACGCAGGTTGACGGCAGCTTCAATATATTCGCCGCGCAGGAAGATGTAGCCGCGATACGCTTTCAGCGCGAAGGCGCTGATCAGCATCCCTTCCACCAGCTGGTGCGGCATTTGCTCCATCAGCAGACGGTCTTTATAGGTGCCCGGCTCCATCTCATCGGCGTTACACAGCAGGTAACGAATGTTCATGGATTCGTCTTTCGGCATCAGGCTCCACTTCAGTCCCGTGGAGAAACCTGCGCCGCCGCGCCCTTTCAGGCCGGAATCTTTTACCAGCGCCACGATTTCGTCAGGCGCCATGCCCTTCAGCGCTTTTTCCGCCCCGGCATAGCCGTTTTTGCTGCGATATTCATCGAGGAACACCGCCTGCTTGTCTTCGCGCATACGCCAGGTCAGCGGGTGCGTCTCTGCAGTACGAACAATCTCTTTAATGGTCATTGATACTGCTCCAGTAACGTGACGACGTTTTCCGGCGTGAGATGCACATGCGTGTCCTCATCCACCATCATCGTCGGGCCTTTGTCGCAGTTGCCCAGGCAGCAGGTCGGCAGCAGCGTAAAGCGGCCGTCCGGCGTGGTCTGGCCCGGCTTGATGTTCAGGCTGGCTTCCAGCGCTGCCTGAATACCCTGATAGCCGGTGATATGGCACACCACGCTGTCGCAGTAGCGGATCACATGGCGGCCAACCGGCTGGCGGAAGATCTGGCTGTAAAACGTGGCTACGCCCTCTACGTCGCTGGCCGGAATGCCCAGCACGTCGGCAATGGCTTTGATAGCGCCATCCGGCACCCAGCCACGCTGTTTCTGCACGATTTTCAGCGCTTCAATCGACGCCGCCCGCGCATCTTCGTAATGGTGCTTTTCCTGTTCTATCGCATCATGCTCTGTCGCACTCAGGACGAAAGCATCTGAAGGCTCGATCGTTTCGATCGCAATTCTTTGATCGTGCATAATTAGCGGTCCACGTCTGACATAACAAAATCAATACTGCCGAGGTAAACGATCAGATCGGATACCAGGCTGCCGTTGATGACGGAAGGGATCTGCTGCAGATGCGGGAAGCTAGGCGTGCGCACGCGGGTGCGGTAGCTCATGGTGCTGCCGTCGCTGGTCAGATAGTAGCTGTTGATCCCTTTGGTAGCTTCAATCATCTGGAAAGACTCGTTGGCCGGCATCACCGGACCCCACGAAACCTGCAGGAAGTGGGTGATCAGCGTTTCAATATGCTGCAGCGTGCGCTCTTTCGGCGGCGGCGTGGTCAGCGGATGATCGGCTTTAAACGGCCCTTCCGGCATGTTTTTCAGGCACTGTTCCAGGATGCGCATACTCTGCCGCATCTCTTCCATTTTCAGCATAACGCGGGTGTAGGCGCAGCTGATGCCGTCACCAATCGGCACTTCAAAATCAAAGTTTTCGTAGCCGGAGTAAGGACGCCATTTGCGCACGTCGAAGTCCAGACCGGTTGCGCGCAGGCCCGCGCCCGTGGTGCCCCATGCCAGCGCCTCTTCCATGTTGTAGGCGGATACGCCTTTGGCGCGGCCAATCAGCACGGAGTTTTTCAGCGCCGTCTGTTCGTAGGCCTTCAGGCGCTTCGGCATCCAGTCAAGGAATTCGCGCAGCAGACGATCCCAGCCCTTCGGCAGATCGTGCGCCACGCCGCCGATGCGGAACCACGCCGGATGCATACGGAAGCCGGTAATAGCTTCCACCACGTCATAAATTTTCTGGCGGTCGGTAAAGGCAAAGAACACCGGTGACATCGCCCCGACGTCCTGAATAAAAGTAGAAATATAGAGAAGGTGGCTGTTGATACGGAACAGTTCGGAAAGCATCACGCGGATCACGTCAACGCGCTCAGGCACTTTAATGCCCGCCAGCTTTTCTACCGCCAGCACGTAAGGCATCTCGTTTACGCAGCCGCCAAGATATTCAATGCGGTCGGTATAGGGGATATAGCTGTGCCAGGACTGGCGCTCGCCCATCTTCTCCGCGCCACGATGGTGGTAGCCGATATCCGGCACGCAGTCGACAATCTCTTCGCCGTCCAGCTGCAAAATAATGCGGAAAGCACCGTGCGCCGAAGGATGGTTAGGGCCCAGGTTGAGGAACATAAAGTCCTCGTTGGCGGTGCCGCGCTTCATGCCCCACTCTTCCGGTTTGAAGGTCATCGCCTCCATTTCCAGATCTTCTTTCTGCTTGGTCAGCTCGAAGGGATCGAATTCGGTAGCGCGCGCCGGGTAATCTTTACGCAGCGGATGACCTTCCCAGGTTTGCGGCATCATGATGCGCGTCAGGTGCGGATGGCCGTCAAACGTAATACCGAACATCTCCCAGGTTTCGCGCTCGTACCAGTTGGCGTTGGCGAAAATTTTGGTGATGGTAGGTACATGCAAATCGTTTTCGGACAGCGCCACCTTGAGCATAATGTCGCGATTGCGCTCAATGGACAGCAGGTGATAGAAAACGGAAAAATCCGCCGCTGGCAGTCCGTCGCGATGCGTGCGCAGGCGTTCGTCCATACCGTGCAGATCGTACAGCATGACGTAAGGCTTCGGCAGCTTGCGCAGAAACTCTACAATTTCCAATAATTGTTCGCGTCTTACCCAGACCACCGGAATGCCGGTGCGGGTTGGCTGAACGGTAAAGGCATCTGGCCCAAAACGGTTACGCAATTCGCCGATCACCGGATCATCCAGGTGATCCCGGGTTTGCCATTCTGGCTGAGCGAGATCTTGCGTGGTTAAATCTGTCATAGGTCGTTCACCATGTGGGCCTGTCGACAGGCACTCAGTATTGGCGTCAGAACAGGCCGCCCGCGTATTATTTTTTTCTGCGTGCTGTTTGGGCCTTGTTCATTAACTCTTAAATTTCGTCCGGGGTGCGCAAGTTGGTGACCGCAATGCGTTCGCCCTGCTTCCTTTCACGTTCGGACTGCATGTTGGCTCGATAAACGCCCTGATCGCCGACCACCCAGGAAAGCGGACGACGCTCTTTGCCGATCGATTCCTGGAGCAGCAGCAGAGCCTGCATATAGGCTTCGGGGCGTGGCGGACAGCCGGGAATATAAACGTCAACCGGCAGGAATTTATCCACGCCCTGCACCACGGAATAGATATCGTACATGCCGCCCGAGTTAGCGCAGGCGCCCATCGAAATCACCCACTTGGGCTCCAGCATCTGGTCGTAAAGACGCTGAATAACCGGTGCCATTTTGGTGAAAGGCGTACCGGCTACTACCATGAAGTCGGCCTGACGAGGCGAGGCGCGGATAACTTCGGAACCAAATCGCGCCACGTCGTGCACGGAGGTAAAGGAAGTTGTCATCTCTACGTAACAACAGGAAAGGCCGAAGTTAAACGGCCACAGAGAGTTTTTACGTCCCCAGTTCACCATATCGTGCAGAGCATGTTCGAGCTTGCCCATATAAACGCTTTGATGAACGTGCTTTTCCAGCGGGTCGGTGACGATCTCCTGCTTCTGCAGCGGGTAGCGATCGTTATCGCCGTTCGGGTCTGCGCGGGTTAGCGTATAATCCATTGTTATGCCTCGCTTTTACTGCGTGTGACGATGGGAATGCGAAACGGTAGTGGTTTTGGCTACCACACGGCGAGGTGGGGGTGCCCAGTCCAGCGCGCGGATCCGCACCAGATAAACCAGTCCGGCAAGCAGTACCAAAATAAAGATGGTGGCTTCGATAAAGCCGATCCAGCCGCTTTCGCGGATGGCGGTCGACCATGCATACAGATAGAGCGCTTCCACGTCGAAAATGACGAAGAACATGGCGACCAGGTAGAACTTGGCGGACATGCGCATCTTGGCGGTGCCGACCGGCGCGGCGCCGGACTCAAAAGGGGTATTTGTGTATCTTCCGCGTGCTTTTCCGCCCAGAAACCACGCTCCGGCTAACATTGCACAGCACAGACCGATGGAGACGATCAGAAATACGGCAAACGCCCAATGATGAGCGACGACTTCAGTGGTTGTTGACATACACTCTGCTTAACTCAATAAAGGGCGTCAGGGGGCTGCTCTCATGCACGGCAGTTGGCTGAAGCCTCGATTCACGGGAAAAAATAAAAAACCAGATAAACTATGCTGTCTTTGTTGATTAAGCAGCAATTTTATGGGGTTTTTTACTCCTTTATATAACCTTCTGTCAACTTTCATAAAAGTATCCGTAGGTTATTTTACACAAGTAGCATTTATTTAACATTTGATGCGCAAAGATTGCGCTAAATCGTGTCAGTGACCGACCCTGCACTAAAGTGTAGCGGGTATTTCCCTGCACGGATCGCGGTTTTAACACAGGCTATTCTGGCAGGAATTGCCTGCATTTCCTTCCCCTTACAAGGGTTATTTTTTTGATCCAGCACACGGTTTTAGTCTTTATGAGAAAAAAATAGCCAGGCAGAAGTGAGCAAAATCAATTCAATTTGATTTTTAATTTTTTCACGATGCCGGATAAGGTCAACAAACGGCGTTGGCGCTTTTTAAAACACCAGCATAAAAAAGACCAGGAGAAAAACGCGGGAGAAAGGAAATTAAGGCATAAAAAAAGCCCTCCGAAACACTAACCGTTTCGAAAGGCTTTTTTAGACAGCTCTGCTAACTTTTGTGAATATTAATCAGGATGTTAGAGAAACCGAATTATCACTCGTCTTCATCTGCAAAAGCGGAGCGATCCTGACCCGTAGCGGTCAGATTGTAGGGATCGTTGCTTGACTCCATAGCGTTGAAAATAGCCAGCGCCAGTTCGTTGTCGCTTTCCGGATTGCGGCACAGCAGGTATTCCGTATCCGGCAGCATCGGCAACCCTTCTGCTGCACCCATCACGCGGAGTTCCGGGCTCATCATCTCTACCGGACGAGCGGTCACGCCCAGACCCGCTTTAACGGCGGCGCGGACGGCAGCCAGCGTAGAGGCCACATAAGAGATGCGCCACGGGATACCCGCTTCGTTAAGGTGATCAATAGCCATATCACGATAAGGGCTTGGCTCGTCCAGCAGCACCAGAGGAATTGCTTCTCCGCGCTGGAACACGTAATCGGCCGCACAGTACCAGAGCGTGGGCGAAGTACGCAGGACCTGCCAGGTAAAGTTCATCGGGCTGGAAGTGGTTACCACCAGGTCTACTTCTCCCTGGTTCAGCATTTCCATCATAAATGGATTACGCTTGACGCGAACATCGATAGCCAGCTTCGGATAAACCGAGGTCACGCGGTTGAGCAGGAAAGGCAGAATGGTGTCTGACGTATCGTCAGAAGCGCCGATAGTCAGCACGCCCTGGATATTGCTGTACATCAGCGAGGTGCAGGCTTCATCGTTAAAGCGCAGGATTTTTCTGGCGTAGCCCAGCAGCTGAATACCGTGCTCGGTCAGCAGCTTATTACGGCCATGCCGGGCGAACAGCTCTTTCCCTACCAGCTGCTCCAGACGCTGCATCTGCTGGCTGACAGCAGACTGCGTACGGCATACTGCCGCCGCGGCAGCGGCAAAAGTATTCAGATCGGCGACGGCCACAAACGTTCTGAGCAGATCGAGATCGAGATTAAGAATTGGACGATTTGCACTGGTCATGTTTTCTTCACTTTTATAAGATTTTTAAGATACTACTATCCTGGTGTTATTATCTGCTTTATCAATAAGATAGAGAGACAACCGTAGGCAATGCGACCCGTTGGCTCGTCATTGCCTTAATCACAAACGCGTTATCCCAGCGGCCCAATATGCCCGACTGATGCCGTTGCAAGGCCGCTGACAGATTTATACGTTTGGTACTTCAGCGTGCGTCAGGTTACCTGCCGCCACACCCTGTTACCGTCCAGCCGCCCGCTGGATTAGCCCGGCGCTGTTAGTGTAAGACAACCATAAAAAATCAAACAGCCAGAACACTGTAGTCACAGTGGAATAATAATAAACAAAGCTTAACATTATTGGCGATAAAACGCGCTAAATATTGTTCCGGAAACAGGCTCGTCATACGTCCTTTTTCCTGAAGGATATCCTGACATACTGTCGATTACTTTTTAAGCCCAAATCCGATTATTCTTATCAGTAAAATAATTTTTTATTGTGGATCGCACCTTCTGCTCGCTTTGCACCATAAAAATTTATCAATTAGTAACAATATATCAGCAACGACTGCTCTCCCGTTAAGGTTCTGTCGCTTTTTGTCACCGTCGCCTGTTGCTGCGGTGATGGGCAACCACTGACCAGCCAGTTAAGCAAAGCTGAATAGTTTCATGCGGTGTCAATGCATCTTATTTTACCTAATCGTTACAAAAATGGCCTTCTTGCTTGCAAAAAAACGGGCTTTTTTACACGCTCCTGCACCCAATGCAGGCGTAAGTTTTATTAAACCTTCTCCAGGAAAAAGCGTCGAACCTGAACGGGCTTTGCTGCTGTGCCGTTCAGACAACGCGCAGGCGCGCCGGGCAAACCCGCTATCGGGCTTCAAAAGCGCTGGCGAGAGGAGTACATTGTGCGGGTTTACTTTTCCACGGCAGGAATGCGGCTCAGCCAAAGGCGAATGAAATGACCCCAATTGATAAATCCAGCAAGCTCGATAACGTTTGTTATGACATCCGAGGCCCGGTATTAAAAGAAGCCAGACGCCTTGAAGAAGAAGGCAATAAAGTCCTCAAGCTCAATATTGGCAATCCTGCGCCTTTTGGTTTTGAAGCCCCTGACGAAATCCTGGTCGATGTTATTCGCAACCTGCCGAGCGCGCAGGGTTACTGCGACTCTAAAGGTCTCTATTCGGCGCGTAAAGCTATCGTGCAGCACTATCAGGCTCGCGGCCTGCGCGAAATCACCGTCGAGGACGTTTATATCGGCAACGGCGTTTCCGAACTGATCGTGCAATCGATGCAGGCATTGCTGAACAGCGGCGATGAGATGCTGGTGCCGGCGCCCGATTATCCGCTATGGACGGCCGCCGTTTCGCTTTCCAGCGGTAAAGCGGTGCACTACCTTTGTGACGAGTCGGCTGGCTGGTTCCCGGACCTGGACGACATTCGCAGTAAAATCACTCCGCGCACGCGCGGTATCGTGATTATTAACCCAAATAACCCAACCGGCGCAGTTTACAGCAAGGAGCTGCTGCTGGAAGTCGTGGAGCTGGCCAGACAGCATAATTTGATCATTTTCGCCGATGAAATCTACGACAAAATCCTTTATGACGCCGCTCAGCACCACTCTATCGCCGCGCTGGCGCCGGATCTGTTAACCATTACCTTTAACGGTCTGTCAAAAACCTACCGCGTGGCGGGGTTCCGCCAGGGCTGGATGGTGCTGAACGGGCCGAAAAAACATGCCAAAGGCTACATTGAAGGGCTGGAAATGCTGGCCTCAATGCGCCTGTGCGCTAACGTGCCTGCGCAGCACGCCATTCAGACCGCGCTGGGCGGCTACCAGAGCATCAGCGAGTTTATCGTGCCGGGCGGCAGGCTGTATGAACAGCGCCAGCGCGCCTGGGAACTGATCAACGATATTCCGGGCGTCAGCTGCGTCAAGCCGGACGGCGCGCTTTATATGTTCCCGAAAATCGATGCCAAAAAATTCAATCTCCATGACGATCAGAAAATGGTGCTGGATTTTCTGCTGCAGGAAAAAGTGCTGCTGGTGCAGGGCAGCGCCTTTAACTGGCCATGGCCGGATCATGTGCGCATCGTTACCCTTCCCCACGTAAACGATCTTGAAATGGCTATCAGCAAGTTCGGCCGTTTCCTGGAAGGCTATCGCCAGTAGTCTGATACCGAACCGGATCGGCCAATATCGCTGCATTCTGTAAACTACCGTGATGCCAGAGCGGAATACTTACCGCTCTGGTCTTCAGGCACAGGAAACCGTCCGATGAATCAAAGTCATTTTTTCGCCCATCTCTCCCGTCTTAAACTCATCAACCGCTGGCCGCTAATGCGCAACGTGCGCACGGAAAACGTTTCCGAACACAGCCTGCAGGTGGCGATGGTGGCCCATGCACTGGCAGTGATTAAAAATAAAAAATTCAACGGCAACCTTAACGCGGAACGGATCGCGCTGATGGCGATGTACCACGACGCCAGCGAAGTCCTGACGGGCGATTTGCCAACGCCGGTAAAGTATTACAACGCGCAGATCGCCAACGAATATAAGAAGATTGAAAAGATAGCGCAGCAGAAGCTGGTCGAGATGCTGCCCGACGAGCTGCAGGATGCCTGGCGACCGCTGCTGGACGAGCAGCAGCGCAGCGAAGACGAGACGGCTATCGTCAAGCAGGCTGATGCGCTCTGCGCCTACCTGAAATGTCTGGAAGAGCTGGCCGCCGGTAACCATGAGTTTCAGCTGGCGAAAGCCCGGCTGGAAAAGACCCTGACTCAACGGCGCAGCCCGGAAATGGACTATTTTGTAGAGGTCTTCGTGCCGAGCTTCAGCCTGTCGCTGGATGAAATCAGCCAGCAATCGCTGTAGCCGCGATTAAAACGGGAAGAGCAGCGGCACCAGCAGCACGCTGACCACCATAATCAGCAGCGTAAAAGGCACGCCCGTTTTGACAAAATCGCTGAAGCGATAGCCGCCCGGCCCCAGCACCAGCGTGTTGACCGGACTGGAAACCGGCGTCATAAAGGCGCTGGAAGCCGCTACCGCGACAATCATGGCGAAAGGATAAGGCGAAACGCCCATTTGATGCGCTGCGGCGACGCCAACCGGCGCCATCAGCACCGCCGTGGCGGTATTAGAGATAAACAGACCGATAGTCGCGCACAGAACGAACAGGCAGGTCAGCATGACGTGCGGCGTATAGCCGCCGGCCAGATCCATCAATCCGTCGACAATCAGCGTTATTCCCCCGGTTTTTTGCAGCGCCAGCGCAAACGGCATCATGCCCACAATTAAAATAATGCTCGGCCAGTGGATCGCCCGGTAGGCGCTTTCCATATCGATGCAGCGAAATTTACCCATCAGCAAACAGGCAATGAGCGCCGCTATGGGATTGGGGATTTCATTGGTAAGCATCATGGCAACCATCAGCGCCAGGCAAAAAATGGCGTGCGGCGCCTGGCTGCTGGCGGGCGCGACGTCTTTCACCTCGGCAGGCAGGCTGAGCAGCAGCACGTCCCGCTTTTGTAGCTGCAGCTGGGTGATTTTTTTCCAGTCGCCGATCACCAGCAAACAGTCCCCCAGCTCCAGCGGCAGATCGCTCAGTAAGCCTTCCAGTACCTCGCCGCGACGGCGGATGCCGATCACGCTCACGCCGTAACGCGTACGGAACGAGCTTTCCCGCAGCGTTTTGCCCTGCAGTTCGGAATCGGGAAAAATCAGCACTTCCGCCATGCCGACATCCTGCGCCCGATCGGAAAAGTATTCGCCGCGCAGGATCATCGGTTCCAGCCGGTATTCGCTGCAAAATTCGCGGATATCGATATCGGCGGCGGACATATCGATCAGCAGCACGTCGCGGGCGCGAAACTGCGTCATGCCGGTTACCGGCACCATCACCCGCCGGAATTTGCGCCAGCGCTCCAGCCCAACCACGTTAATGCCGTAGCGCTCGCGCAACCGTAAATCGTCCAGCGGCTCGCCAATCAGCGGCGAACCGGGGTGCACGGCCAGGCGGCGCGCTCTGCCGCTCAGCCTGTAATCCCTGATCAGATCGCGGAAAGTGCGTTCCTGTCCTTTTCTGGCCTGTTTGTTTTCCGCCGCGCCCAGCCAGAAACGCGCGACAAGCATATAGCCGATGCCCAGCAGCAGCGCGACCAGCCCGATCGGCGTGACGTCGAAGAAGCCGAAACCCGCCAGCCCTTCCCGCACCAGCTCGCTGTTGATCACCAGATTGGGCGCCGTCGCGACCAGCGTCAGCATGCCGCTGATCAGCCCCGCGAAGCTCAGTGGCATCATCAGCCTGCCCGGCGAACGGTTCATCTTCGCCGAGACGCTCATCACCACCGGGATAAAAATCGCCACCACGCCGGTAGAGCTCATAAACGCGCCCAGACCGGCTACGGTCAGCATCAGCAAAGCCAGCATTTTCGCTTCGCTGCTGCCCGCCATTTTCATCAGCCAGTCGCCCATTCTCAGCGCCACGCCGGTACGAACCAGCCCTTCACCGATCACAAACAGCGCCGCGATCAGCAGCACGTTAGCGTCGCTAAAGCCCATCGTGGCTTCCTGCAAGGTCAGCGTGCCGCTAAGCACAAAGGCGATAATCACCAGCAGCGCCACAACATCCATACGCACCTTGCCGCTGACAAACAGCGCGATCGCCATTGCCAGCAGGCTCAGCACCCAGATAAGCTCGTTATTCACATCCGCTTCCCGCTTATGAGCAAAACTGTCGGGAGGATGCCATAAAAAAGCCCCGCGGATGCGGGGCTAAATCATAAGTTAGTGCTTTCGATGCACGTCGATGGTGCCGTCACCGTTTTTATTGATGATCAGCTCCTCCAGCGAGCTGAGCTGCATGGCGACCTCTTCCAGACGAGGTGAACCGGCAGGGGCGTTGACGGCAATCACATGGCTGCCCGCCGCGAGGCCGGAAAGGATACCCGCAGCGGCGTCTTCCACTACCACGCACTCTTCTGGCTCCAGCTCCAGCAGCTGGGCGCCCAGTAAATAGGCATCCGGTGCCGGCTTACCGTTTTGCACGCGTTCAGCGGTGACGAATACCTCCGGTTCCGGCAGGCCAGCCGCCTTACGCCGGGCAGAAGCAACGGGAACAGAGCCGGACGTAACGATAGCCCACGGAATATGCAGCTCGTTAAGCGTGGCGAGCAGTTCCTGCGCGCCCGGTAAAGCTACGATGCCGTCAGTATCTTCCGCTTCGATTTTTTCCAGCGCCAGAAACTCCTGCTGGATGGCCTCTTCAGACGCGCCGGCCATAAAATGACGCAGTGAGGTGATAGCCTGCTTGCCGTGGATAAAATTCAGCACCTCATCCGCTGCGATGTTGTGCCGCGAGGCCCAGTTTACCCAGGCGCGTTCGACTACCGGGAGAGAGTCCACCAGCGTGCCGTCCAAATCAAACAGAAAACCTTTACACTTCACTACATGTTCCTTCTCAGGCGTTGATGATTTGCGCGATCTCGTTCGCGCTCAGATGATACTGCCTTGGGCAAGTGTGCCATACGGCCAGCATCCGTTGATACTTTTCCCACATCGGCGTCTGGGCGTTAAAGCCGTGGCTGCCCGCATCAAACTGAGTATAGCGGCCTTCAATCTGTACCATAAACCGCACGTAGCCAAGGAATCGCGCCTCGGTAGCGGCGTCGAAGCCTAAAAACTGCAGGCGACGCGCTTCGATTTCGCCGGGATCTTTCAGATTTGTCCAGGACACATGCAGCGCGTGGTGCATCTCCATAATATCAATCAGCGTACGGCAGACGGATTCCGGCAGCTCGCCGAATTCGCGATCCAGCTCGCGCATTTGCAGGCCATAGCCGCGTTCGACGATCGTTTGCAGACGACGATAGCGCTCAAGATTATCGGGATCCAACAGGCTCATCAGCTTGTACTGGTTAGAAAGGATTAAACGCTGCGCATGGCTCATTTCCATCATCAACTCCTGGTGTCACGGTGGACAAAATGAAAGGATGGCGCAAGGATCGCATAACGCGCTGTGGCGAGGCACAGCAAACCGCTACTTCTTTGATGCAGGGCAGTTTTTCGCCGCCGCAGCGGCGAAAACCGTAGAACTCAGAGATCGTCGAGGAAAGTTTTGTCCAGCTGACCGAAAGCGCGCTTCAGCACGTCGGCGAGAGCCTGGTAAGTAGGTTTGCCTTCAACAGGCGCCAGCGCCTGGCCAGCGGCCTGAAGTTTTTCGCGCACTTCGTGAAACCAGCTAAGCAGCGTGGGCGGCAGCGGCGTGGCGGAACGTTTGCCCAGCCACCACAGGCCCTGCATCGGCAGGCTACAGGCGAACAGCGCGGTGGCGACGGCAGGCCCAAGCTGGCCCCCCAACGCGATCTGCCAGGTCATGGCGAAGACGGCCAGCGGCGGCATAAAACGGATGCCGAATCGCGTCGCCGTGGTGACTCTGTTTTCCGGAAACAGAGGCGCAAGACGCTTGTCGGCTGGCCACGTCTTCATATAATGCTGCCCGTTCTGAAACAGCTTGACCCAACCGACAGTGCCGGATTCATTTGCCATGGTTGACCTCAACTTCACGGATAAAAATTAAACAAAAAATACCACGTAACAACTTTACCTTACAGCCTTCAAAAAATTTTGTCTTTACAAGGCACTCTGGTTATCCTGTGCGCGATTGTTGAATGGCTGTTACATGCTTGCTGCGATTCTGCTGAGCTCACACGGGTCGGCCCGCACAAATTCAAAAAATCTTTGGGTTTTTATGAAATTTTTTTGCTTTCGGACAAATTATGCCGACAGCATGATGTTCATCATAATGTACCAGCTTTCATGCGCTACGCTGATAGTCTGATTGAGTTTTTTTTCGCCACCCTCAACCAATAGGACCTACCATGTCGAGTAAGTTAGTTCTGGTTTTGAACTGCGGTAGCTCTTCGTTAAAATTCGCCATTCTTGATCCCGCAAACGGCGACGAATATCTTTCCGGTTTAGCCGAATGTTTCCACCTGCCCGAAGCGCGCATCAAGTGGAAACTGGAAGGCGAAAAACAGGAAGCGGCCCTGGGCGCTGGCGCAGCTCACAGTGAAGCTCTTAACTTTATCGTTAAAACTATTCTGGCACAAAAACCAGCGCTGTCTGCACAAATTACTGCAATAGGTCACCGTATCGTGCACGGCGGCGAAAAGCTGACCCAGTCCGTGGTGATTGACCAGGACGTTGTTCAGGGTATTAAAGACGCCTCTTCTTTTGCGCCGTTGCATAATCCGGCGCACCTGATCGGTATCGATGAAGCGATGAAAAACTTTCCGCATCTTTCCGATAAAAACGTGGCGGTGTTCGATACCGCGTTTCATCAGAGCATGCCGGAAGAGTCTTACCTGTATGCCCTGCCTTATCATTTATATAAGGAACACGGCGTGCGCCGCTACGGCGCTCACGGTACCAGCCACTACTACGTCACGCACGAAGCGGCCAAAGCGCTTAACAAGCCGCTGCATGAACTGAACATCATTACCTGTCATCTGGGCAACGGCGGTTCCGTCAGCGCAATTCGTAACGGCGAGTGCGTGGACACCTCTATGGGCCTGACGCCGCTGGAAGGCCTGGTCATGGGCACCCGCTCCGGCGATATCGATCCGGCGATTGTGTTTTTCCTGCACGATACGCTGGGGATGAGCGTTGACGCCATCAACAAAATGCTGACCAAAGAGTCCGGGCTGCTTGGCCTGACCGGCGTGACCAGCGACTGCCGCTACGTGGAAGAGAACTACACCACCAAAGAAGATGCTAAGCGCGCGATGGACGTTTATTGCCATCGCCTTGCCAAATACATCGGTTCCTATACGGCGCTGATGGAAGGCCGGCTGGACGCGGTTATCTTTACCGGCGGCATTGGCGAAAACGCCGCAATGGTGCGCGAGCTGACGCTGAAAAAACTGGCGCTGCTCGGTTTTGAACCCGATCATGAGCGTAATCTGGCCGCTCGCTTCGGCAAAGCGGGTTTTATCAATAAAGAAGGCACCCGACCTGCTATTGTCATCCCGACTAACGAAGAGCTGGTGATTGCGCAGGACGCCAGCCGCTTAACCGCTTAAGTGCACACCGTCAGCTCAGGCTGACGGTGCTGTTTCAGACATCAGGAAACCCACCGCCGCTGTTTTTCCGGCAGTTATCGCTAAAGCATCGGCATAACGGGTCTAATTATGAGAGGTTTACCTTGTCTCGTACCATAATGCTCATCCCTACCGGCACCAGCGTCGGTCTTACCAGCGTCAGCCTTGGCGTTATCCGCGCGATGGAGCGTAAAGGCGTCCGTCTCAGCGTGTTTAAACCTATCGCCCAGCCGCGTACCGGCGGCGATTCGCTTGACCAGACCACGCTGATTATCCGTAAAAACTCCGCGATTCCGGCAGCCGAACCGCTGCAGATGAGCCGCGTGGAATCGCTGCTCGGCGCTAATCAGCAGGACGTGCTGATGGAAGAGATCATCGCGCGCTACCACGAGAACACCAAAGATGCAGAAGTGGTGCTGGTGGAAGGCCTGGTGCCGACGCGCAAGCATCAGTTCGCTACGGCGCTGAACTATGAGATCGCCAAAACGCTGAACGCGGAGATCGTTTTTGTGATGTCGCCCGGCAACGATTCGCCGGAAGCGCTACAGGAGCGTATCAAGCTGACGCGCAGCAGTTTCGGCGGCAGCAAAAATAAAAACATCACGGGCGTGATCGTTAATAAGCTGAACGCGCCTGTTGATGAACAGGGCCGTACCCGTCCCGACCTTTCCGAAATTTTTGATGACTCCACCAAGGCCAGCATTGCCAATATCGATCCGCAGCAGCTGGCCGTCAACAGTCCGCTGCCGGTGCTGGGCTGCGTGCCGTGGAGCTTCGATCTGATAGCTACCCGCGCTATCGATATGTGCCACCATCTTAATGCGCAGATTATTAACGAAGGCGATATTGCCACGCGCCGCGTGAAGTCGGTGACGTTCTGCGCCCGCAGCCTGCCGCATATGCTGGAGCATTTTCGTCCCGGCTCGCTGCTGGTGACCTCCGCCGACCGTCCTGACGTGCTGGTGGCTGCCTGCCTGGCGGCAATGAACGGCGTGGAGATCGGCGCTATCCTGCTGACCGGCGGCTATCAGATCGATGCGCCTATCCAGCGCCTGTGCGAACGCGCCTTCGCGACCGGCCTGCCGGTGTTTATGGTGAAAACCAATACCTGGCAGACCTCGCTGAGCCTGCAAAGCTTTAACCTGGAAGTGCCCAGCGACGATACCCAGCGCGTTGAGCGGGTGCAGGAATACGTGGCCAGCCATATCAGCGCCGACTGGATTGACTCGCTGACCGCCGCCTCCGAGCGCAGCCGCCGCCTGTCGCCGCCGGCCTTCCGCTATCAGCTGACCGAGCTGGCCCGCCATGCCCGCAAGCGCATCGTGCTGCCGGAAGGCGACGAGCCGCGTACCGTTAAAGCGGCCGCTATCTGTGCCGAACGCGGCATCGCTACCTGCGTGCTGCTGGGCAATCCGGATGAGATCCAGCGCGTAGCCGCAGCCCAGGGCGTCGAGCTGGGCAAAGGCATCGAAATCGTCGATCCACAGCAGGTGCGGGAAAACTATGTGCCTCGCCTGGTGGAGCTGCGTAAAAACAAAGGTATGACCGAGGTTGTGGCGCAGGAGCAGCTGGAAGACAACGTGATGCTGGGCACCATGATGCTGGAAAGCAGCGAAGTGGACGGTCTGGTTTCCGGCGCGGTGCACACCACGGCCAACACCATTCGTCCGCCGTTACAGCTGATTAAAACCGCGCCGGGCAGTTCGCTGGTCTCTTCGGTGTTCTTTATGCTGCTGCCGGAGCAGGTGCTGGTGTATGGCGACTGCGCCATCAATCCGGATCCGAATCCGGAGCAGCTGGCTGAAATCGCCATCCAGTCCGCCGATTCCGCTACCGCTTTCGGCATTGAGCCGCGCGTGGCGATGATCTCCTACTCGACCGGCAACTCCGGCGCGGGCAGCGACGTGGAAAAAGTGCGCGAGGCTACGCGCATCGCCAAAGAGAAACGCCCGGATCTGGTGATCGACGGCCCGTTGCAGTACGACGCTGCGATTATGGCCGACGTCGCCAAATCCAAAGCGCCGGATTCACCGGTCGCCGGTCGCGCCACCGTGTTTATCTTCCCGGATCTGAATACCGGTAACACCACCTATAAAGCCGTACAGCGCTCTGCCGATCTTATTTCCATCGGGCCGATGCTGCAGGGTATGCGCAAGCCGGTTAACGATCTGTCGCGCGGCGCGTTAGTAGACGATATTGTTTATACTATCGCCCTGACCGCCATTCAGGCGAAACAGGCCGAAGGTTAATACGCACTTTAAATTGAAGCGGATCGAAAGGTCCGCTTTTTTTTGCGGAAATAAAAAAGTCATCCTGGCGGAATAACATTACCCCCGGTATTTGCGCCCGTCCTGGAACATTCATTTTTACGCAAAGAAAAAACACACAACTCTCTGATATAAAAAATAAAAATTCTGAATAAAATTATTCCTGGTAGAATCCAGGTTCCGGTGCCAGGCTTATCATGGCAAGAGACAGAGTCTTTTTGATAATAATGTCTTCAGGAACAACACCTATATCAGGCAAGGGAGTTCTCTCATGAGCGATCACCAAGTTCATCCGGTTTACAATGAAGTAAATAGCGGCATTCCGCTAAAGCGTATTTCATGGAGCGCTATTTTCGCAGGCGTGATCCTTTCCGTGGTTATTTATTTGCTGCTAACCATTCTGGGTACGGCAATTGGCGCGACCACGATCGATCCGTTAAAAGAACAAAATCCGCTTGAAGGCCTGGGCACGGGCGCCACTATCTGGACAGGGCTGAGCATGCTGATCTCTGTCGGTGCGGGCGCCTATATCACCGGCCGCCTGGCACAGCGTGAAGGCGCACTGCACGGATTACTGATGTGGGCCGTGAACACGCTGGTTTGCGTGTGGCTGTTCGCCGTCGTGCTTAGCAGCGCCGTTAGCGGTACTGCCAGCGTGATCGGCTCCGGCTTCAACATGCTGGGCAACGGTATTTCCAGCGTAGCGCCTTCTGTAGGCCAGAACATTAAGCAGAAGCTGCAGGAAAACAATATTGACCTGAACAATCTGCAAAACGAGCTGGAAACCACGCTGCGTCAGACCGGCAAGCCAGAATTGCAGCCGGAAAAACTGCAGCAGGACGCTAATAAAGAAGCCGATACCGCGCAAAATCAGGCTGAGGACACTGCCAAAGATCAGCAGAATGCCGATACCGATTTAGCCAGCTGGTTCTCAGGCGTCGTGCAGCGTAACCAGGCTACCCTTCAGGCTGCCGACGTTGACGCGCTGAAAAACATCGTTAAAGCCCGTACCGGTAAGAGCGATCAGGAAGTCGATCAGATCGTTGCTCAGACGCAACAGAGCTATGAGCAGGCTTACCAGAAATATCAGGAACTGAAAAAACAAGCGGAGCAGAAAGCCCGTGAAGCCGGTGAGCAAGCCGCCGCCGCTACGGCAAAAGCCAGCTGGATCGCCCTGATCACGCTGCTGGTGGAAGCCGCGATCGCAGGTTGGATGGGTATGCTGGGTCGTAAAACACAGCCCCGCCTGGCCGTACGCGAAACTCGCTAATTACCAGTGCTAAAAAGGCCGCTTATGCGGCCTTTTTTTTAGCGATTCTGCTCGCCGTTGCGGCTCAGCCACAGCGACAGCGCTTTCAGCGAATCATCCGTAAACTCGTCGCAGCGGCCAGTGATCTCTTCCGGCGTCATCCAGAATATCTCTTCGACCTCTTCTTCCTGCATCGCGAACGGGCCGTGAGACACGCAGCTAAACAGGCCTCCCCACACGCGACAGTGCTGGTCTTCATAATAGAACAGACCATGCTCCGCAAAAGGTACAGCGGCAATGCCCAGCTCTTCTTCTGCTTCCCGACGCGCCGACTCCAGCATCTCTTCGCCGCTTTGTACTACGCCGCCAGCGGTTGCATCCAGCATTCCCGGCATAAAGTCTTTGTTCTGCGTCCGGCGCTGCACCAGGATCTTGCCTGCGCCGTTATGCACCACGATATAGGTGGCGCGATGACGTAAACATTGCGCCCGCATCTGCGCCCGGCTGGACTTCGCGATTACCTCGTTATCTTCGTTAACGATATCCACCCACTCCGTGCCGCTGTCTTGCTCCACCATCCCCAACCCTTACTTTTCTGGCGCCTTCGCGCTCGTTGATGCCTGCCCGCGCAGTCTGCCACGGGTCGCCTTAAGATACTGATCCCGCTGTGTCATTCTGCGGTATCTTTAGAAGATTCAGACAGCCAAAGCTGCACCGACGCCCGCTGCCACTGAAAATGAGCGTAATCCGCCACGCGCGCCGGTACGCTGTCGCCATGCAGCGCCAGCCTGTTAATCATTATCGCTAAATCCGTATCCGCTATCGACCACTCGCCAAAAAGATTCTGCTGGCCCGACGGCAGCAGCTTTTCAACGGCGCTTATCAGTTTATTAGCGGAGCGCTGCGCCGCCGTCGACAGCGGCGCAAAGGTTTCGCCAGCAAACAGAACTTCCGTGGGGCGCTCCTGGCGAAGCGGCAGAAAATCACTGCGCAACCAGGCCTGGATCTCTCTGGCCCTGGCGCGCTTTTCCCGGCCCTGCGGATAAAGCCGTTCAAACTCCGGCGCAGGAAAGCGCTCCTCCAGATATTCGGCGATGGCGGAGGATTCAGAAAGCATAAAATCATCAAGTTGCAAAGTGGGCACGCGGCGCGTCAGCGACAGCGCGCCATAGCCCGCCTCAAGGTGCTGGTCGCTGGCCAGATCGACACGCTTTACTGAAAAAGGCACTCCCTTTTCGCTGAGCGCCACAAAAACAGACATCACATAGGGACTAAAAAAACAGGCATCTGACCACAAAACAACGTTGGGATAATTCATCCTCGGTTCCTTATCAGGCGGCGTCTGCAACCTGTTTACCCATTTTTTTAACAGAAGGCAATCTCTCCTGACCGGCGTCGGTTACTTTGCCGACGCGCGTCGCGCTTTCCCGTCAACTTCGCCTAAGCTTATGGCATTGACGACACCCTTTGAGGAGAAAAAAATGCACATTTTACTCACGGGCGGCACCGGTCTGATCGGCAGCCATCTGATCCCTCGTCTTCTATCCCGGGGCGACAGCGTGAGCGTGGTCACGCGCGACGTCGTCAGCGCACGGCAGAAACTGGGGGAAAAGGTTAGCCTGTGGTCCGGGCTGGATCAGCAGCGTAACCTTGACGGCGTGGATGCCGTTATCAACCTGGCCGGCGAGCCTATCGCCGACAAGCGCTGGACCGAACAGCAAAAGCAGCATCTTTGTGAAAGCCGCTGGCAGATGACCGAAAAGCTGGCCACGCTGATCAATGCCAGTACGACCCAGCCGAAAGTTTTTATCTCCGGTTCGGCCACGGGGTTTTACGGCGATACCGGCGATGTGGTGATCACTGAAGACGATCCCGGCCATGCGGAATTTACCCATAAGCTGTGCGCGCACTGGGAAGCGCTGGCGATGGCGGCCGACAGCGACAGAACACGGGTTTGCCTGCTGCGTACCGGCGTCGTGCTGGCTAAAACCGGCGGCGCGCTGAGCAAAATGAAGCTGCCCTTCAAACTGGGCATCGGCGGCCCCCTTGGCAGCGGACAGCAATATATGCCGTGGATCCACCTGGACGATATGCTGAACGCGATCCTGTGGCTGCTGGATAACCCGGATCTGCGCGGGCCGTTCAATATGGTTTCGCCCTACGCGGTACGCAACGAGCAGTTCGCCGCCATGCTGGGTCATGCGCTGCACCGACCAGCCTTTATGCGCACGCCCGCCAGCGCGATTAAGCTGATGATGGGCGAATCCGCGGTGCTGGTGCTGGGTGGTCAGCACGTGTTGCCGAAGCGGCTGGAAGCGTCAGGCTTCAGCTTTCGCTGGTATCAGCTGGACGAAGCGCTGGCGGACGTGGTGTAACGGCCCTATTTCAATGCGCCCGCTAAAAACTGCTGCAGCCGCGGACTTTGCGGATGGTTAAACAGCACCTCCGGCGGCCCCTGCTCTTCTATCCGGCCCTGATGTAAAAAAATCACGTGGCTGGAGACGTGGCGGGCAAATTCCATTTCGTGCGTCACTACCACCATGGTTTTGCCCTCTTCCGCCAGCTTTTGCATAATCCGCAGAACTTCGCCCACCAGCTCCGGATCGAGCGCCGAGGTTGGTTCATCAAACAGCAGCACTTCCGGCTCCATTGCCAACGCGCGGGCAATGGAAACGCGCTGCTGCTGGCCGCCGGAGAGATGCACCGGATATTTTGCCCGCGCGCGCTCGTCGATGCCGACCTTATCCAGATAGCGAATGGCCCGCGACTGCGCGTCGGCCTTGCTCAGGCCCAGCACCTGGATGGGCGCCTCCATCACGTTTTGCAGCACCGTCAGATGGCTCCAGAGGTTAAAGTGCTGGAACACCATCGTCAGGCTGGTGCGCAGCGCCCGCAGCTGCTCTTTATTGGCGACTTTTAGCTGGCCGTCGGTGTCGCGCACCAGATTAATCAGCTGATTATTAACGGCAATAGAGCCTTCGCTCGGCTTCTCCAGAAAGTTAATGCAGCGCAAAAAGGTACTTTTCCCCGAGCCGGAAGAGCCAATAATGGTGATGACATCGCCCGCCTTCGCCTGGAGCGAGACGCCCTTCAGCACTTCATGATCGCCATAGCGTTTATGCAGCTCGGTGACGTTTAGTTTATTGGACATAGGTCTACTCAATGGGTCGATGAAGGTTTCATATGCGCCAGCCAGCGTTTTTCCGCCCTGCGGAACAGGCTAATCAATACATAAGAGATAATCAGATACAGCGCCGCCGCGATGCCGAAAGCAACGAAAGGCCGATAGGTGGCGGAGTTGATATCGCGCGCGACCTTCAGCAGGTCGGGCACGGTCGCGGTAAAGGCCAGCGCCGTAGAGTGCAGCATCAAAATTACCTCATTGCTGTAGGCGGGCAGCGCGATGCGCAGCGCCGAAGGCAGAATAATGCAGCGATAGAGCTTAAAGGTAGAGAAGCCATAGGCGCGCGCCGCCTCGATTTCGCCATGCGGCACGGCGCGGATGGCGCCAGCGAAAATTTCCGTGGTGTAGGCGCAGGTATTCAGCGTCAGCGCCAGCAGCGTACAGTTCAGGCCGCTGCGGAAAAAGGTATTCAGCAGATCGTTGCCTTTAACCACGTCCAGCGTATACATGCCTGAGTAGAACACCAGCAGCTGGACATACAGCGGCGTGCCGCGAAACAGATAGGTAAACAGCCAGACCGGAAAGCGTACGGCTTTAATGGACGACACGCGGGCGATCGCCAGCAGTATCGCCAGACAGCCGCCCAGCGCCACGGAGATAATCAGCAGCCAGAGCGTAATCGCCACGCCGGAAAAGCGGTAGCCGTCCGTCCACAGCAGGGCCTTCCAGTATTCCTGCAAAATGTCGATCATAAGTCCGCCCTTTTCACGCCCACGGAGTAGCGACGCGTAAGCCACCACAGCACGCCGTTAGAAAGCGTGGTGAAAATCAGGTAAACCACACCGGCGACGATGGCGAAATAAAACGGCTGCCAGGTGCTTTTGCCCGCCAGCTGCGTGGCTTTTACCACATCCTCCAGCCCCAGCAGCGACACCAGCGCGGTCGCCTTGAGGATCACCTGCCAGTTGTTGCCGATGCCGGGCAGCGCATAGCGCATCATCGCCGGGAACAGGATGCGGCGGAACGTTTGCGACGCGGTAAAACCGAACGCGGTGGCCGCTTCGATTTGCCCTTTCGATACCGCCATAAAGGCGCCGCGAAACGTTTCCGTGAAATAGGCGCCGTAGATAAAACCCAGCGTAATAATGCCCGCCGTCATCGGATCGATATCAAACTGGCTGAGGCCCATCAGCTCGGTAACCTGGTTAAGCGCGATTTGCAGCCCATAGAAGATCAGCAGCATCAGCACCAGGTCGGGCACGCCGCGGATTAGCGTGGTGTAGCCTTCAAACAGCATTGCCAGCGGACGACGGCCGGAAAGCTTTGCGCCCGCGCCAATAAGGCCCAGCACCACCGAAAGCAGCACCGAACAGAGCGCCAGCTCCAGCGTCACCATCGCGCCTTTGAAAATGATTGCAGAGTAGCCATACAGCATAAGCAGTTTCCTGTCTGATTTAAGGCGTTTGCCCCAACGCCGGGGGCAAATCGGGAGCCGCCAGCGCCGCCCCCTGACAGGTTTTCTTAGCCGCCGTAGACGTCAAAGTTAAAATATTTTTTCGCCAGCTTGTCATAGGTGCCGTCCTGGCGCATCGCCGCCACGGCTTTATCGATAGCGGCTTTCAGCTCGGTGCTTTCTTTCGGCAGCCCCATACCTGTGCCGACGCCAAAGATTTTTTCGTCCTTCACTGCCGGGCCAGCAAAAGCGTAGTCTTTACCAACGGGCTGCTTGAGGAAGCCTTCGCTGGCGGCCACTTCATCCTGAAACGCGGCGTCGATACGTCCCGCCGTCAGATCCTGATAAACCAAATCCTGATTGGCATAAGGCGTTACGGTTACGCCCTGCGTGCGCCAGTACTGGTTGGCATAGGTTTCCTGCGTTGTGCCCTGCAGCAAACCAATAGTTTTGCCCTTCAGCGACGCCACGGTCGGTTCGATTTTGGCACCTTTAGGGGCGATCAGGCGGGCGTTGGCGGCATAAAGTTTTTCAGAGAAGGCGATTTCCTGCTGACGCTTTTCGGTAATAGAAAGCGAAGAGATAATCGCATCGATTTTTTTCGCCTTCAGCGACGGGATCAGCGCGTCGAAATCGCTTTCGACGAAGGTACATTTCGTTGCCATACGCTTACAGATCTCGTTGGCAAGGTCGATATCAAAGCCCACCAGTTCGCCCTGCGCGTTTTTGGATTCAAACGGCGCATAGGTTGGGTCGGTGCCGATACGCAGCGTTTTGGGCACGGCGGCCAGCGCGCTACCGGCAGAGAACGCCAGCAGCAGAGAAAGAGCCATCACCTGCTTCTTCATAGATTATCCTCAGAGTCACTTTTATTATGGAGGGGCCAGCGTAAAGACGTGCAGCTTTCATGCCACCTTTACCAGAGGGTCACGAAAGCGCACCGGCGCATAAAGAAGTTAAAAAAACGCGACCCGACAGCAGGATTATGGAAGAAGAATGCCTCGCTTTGGTGCATTTTCTGCACGCAAAGCGTGTTTATGGGAGCGGGCGCACCAAAAAAGCGCAGGAGACAGGCTTCTATGCACCCTGCCAGCGCGTGAAAAGATCGTTATCCAGCTCGATATCAAACTGATCCAGCACGCGGTTGACCGTCTGGTCAACGATGTCCATGACGTTCTCAGGACGATGATAGAAGGCCGGTACGGGCGGCATGATAATCGCGCCCAGCTCCGCCGCCGTGGTCATCATCCGCAGATGCCCAAGATGCAGCGGCGTTTCCCGCACGCAGAGCACCAGCCGACGACGCTCTTTCAGGATCACGTCCGCCGCACGCGTCAGCAGACCGTCGCTGTAGCTGTGGACGATGCCGGACAGCGTTTTCATTGAACAGGGCAGGATAGCCATTCCGTCGGTTTTGAACGAGCCGGAAGAGATGCTGGCGGCGATATCGCGCGCGTCATGCACCACATCCGCCATCGCCTGCACGTCGCGCACGGAATAGTCGCTTTCCAGCGCCAGCGTCTGCCGCGCGGCCTGGCTCATCACCAGATGCGTTTCCACTTCGTCGACCTGTTGCAGTATCTGGAGCGTGCGAATGCCGTAAATTACGCCGCTGGCGCCCGAAATGCCGATGATAAGTCGTTTCATAATAATCCTTAACCTTCCTGGGGCCGGCCCAAAAAAAATGGGCCGGAATAGCTTCCGACCCATGATACCAGGAAAGCGGCGAGCGCATCAGCCCTCGTTGTGCATTTCCAGGTTTTCGACCTCGTTCTGGCGCGCCAGCGCTTTCGCATCGTCGTTGCGCAGCGACTGGATATGCTCCAGATAGCGCTGATCGACATCTTTCGTCACGTAGACGCCGTTAAACACCGAACATTCAAACTGGGCAATATCCGGATTTTCTTCGCGCACCGCCTCAATCAGATCGTCCAGGTCCTGGAAAATCAGCGCGTCGGCTTTGATCAGCTTGCAGATCTCGTCCACTTCCCGCCCGTGCGCAATCAGCTCGGTCGCGCTTGGCATATCGATGCCGTAGACGTTCGGGAAGCGGATTTCCGGCGCGGCGGACGCCAGATAGACTTTTTTCGCCCCGGCTTCGCGCGCCATTTCAATAATCTGTTCCGACGTGGTGCCGCGCACGATGGAATCGTCCACCAGCAGCACGTTCTTACCGCGAAATTCCGCGCGGTTGGCGTTCAGCTTGCGGCGCACCGCGCTGCGGCGCTGGTGCTGGCCCGGCATAATAAAGGTGCGGCCCACGTAGCGGTTTTTCACAAAACCCTGACGGTAAGGCTTGTCCAGAATGCGCGCCATTTCCAGCGCGATATCGCAGGAGGTTTCCGGGATCGGGATCACCACGTCAATATCCAGGTCTTCCCATTCGCGGGCAATCTTTTCGCCCAGCTTGGTGCCCATGCGCACGCGGGCGCTGTATACGGAAATTTTGTCCAGGAAGGAATCCGGGCGGGCAAAATAGACGTACTCGAACAGGCACGGGTTGCATTTGGGGTTTTCCGCGCACTGACGGGTGAACAGCTGCCCTTTCTCAGTGACGTAAACCGCTTCGCCCGGCGCCACGTCGCGCAGGAACTCAAAGCCCAGCGTATCCAGCGCCACGCTTTCGGAAGCCACCATATACTCGCTGCGGCCGTCTTTCATTGCGCGCTTGCCGATAACCAGCGGACGGATGCCGTTGGGATCGCGGAAGGCGACCAGGCCGTGGCCGATAATCATCGCTACGCAGGCATAAGCGCCGCGCACGTGCTGGTGCACCGCCGCCACCGCCGCGAAAATATTCTCCGCTTCCAGCGGATAGTGCTGAAAACGATCCAGCTCGGTGGCGAAAATATTCAGCAGGATTTCCGAATCGGAAGTGGTGTTCACGTGACGGCGGCCGCTTTCAAACAGCTGCTTGCGCAGCTCGTGGGCGTTGGTCAGGTTACCGTTGTGCGCAAGCGTAATGCCGTAAGGCGAGTTAACGTAGAAGGGCTGCGCTTCAGAAGCGCTGGAGCTTCCGGCGGTCGGGTAGCGGACGTGGCCGATCCCCATATTGCCCTGCAAACGCTGCATATGGCGGGCTTCAAAAACATCGCTCACCAGGCCGTTTGCTTTACGCAGGCGGAAGCAGTTCAGGGCATCAATGGTAACGATGCCTGCGGCATCCTGGCCACGGTGCTGCAGCACCGTTAACGCATCATAAATCGACTGGTTGACCGGCATAAAACCGGCGATCCCGACAATACCGCACATGTGGTCATTTCCTCATAAGCCGCAACCCCGGCTCAATTACCGGGGTAAAAAACTCGACGTGCTTTTCAGGTAGTCAAAAAACCACCTGATTATATAGCTAAACTGGGGAATCAGCTGGGACTGCTGCCAGTCCGGGCTTTTGGAAAAGCCGGTGAAGGTATCAAGGAAAAACAGCATGGCCGACACAATCAGTACGCCGCGTAATGCCCCGAAACAGACTCCCAGCACCCTGTCGGTTCCCGACAGGCCGGTTTTTTCAACCAGCGAGCCAATCACATAGTTGACTATCGCGCCGACAATCAGCGTGGCGATAAACAATGCCGCGATGGCGATTCCATTTCGAACCAGTTCGTCTTCAAAACCTGTGAACCAGACAGCAAGGAAGGAGTAATAATGACTGGCGACAAAAAATGCGCAACCCCAGGTGACGAGCGAAAGTGCTTCCCGAACGAACCCGCGGATCAGGCTGACAAGAGCCGAAAAACCAATAACCGCAATAATGACGTAATCTATCCAGACCATGAACTCTTCCAGCGACTGTGCCTCTGATCAGGCTGCATCCCTCTGCTGTCTGCCGCGTCGGCACGGGCAGCACAGGGACACAACCTGAGTTCGGGGCGAATTCTAACAGAAAAAGAAAACGTTTGCGTAGCTTTTCCTTAACCGTCCTGATGAAAACCGGGCGTGAAAAAAACCAGCGCAAAACCTGCAGAGATAACGGGAAAACAGGCTGGCCGACTCGTCCCGGCAACTGTTTGATTTACTTTGTTTTACGGGCTGCCGCCTCGCCTGAAACGGCACAACGACAGCCCGATTTCAGCGCCTGAAAGGCGCCGTCTCTTGCTGCGATAGCAACAGCCTAACGTGCGCTATAAGGCTTTACCACGCCGCTCAGTCCGGAGATGCCTTTCAGCTCGCCCACGGCGGCCTGC
>Ga0209371_1000624_pt1 | contig 31486 bp, 37 predicted proteins | sample AgamicAtAmrz_FD_187165 | JGI IMG/M metagenome (GOLD analysis project Ga0209371, IMG submission 187165) | Agave microbial communities from Guanajuato, Mexico - At.Am.rz (SPAdes) (version 2) | ecosystem: Host-associated > Plants > Roots > Rhizosphere | place: Guanajato, Mexico | collected 2012-06-07
GATAAAGACGTTGTTAACTGTCCCGCGCGCGCTGAGCCGCATTCACCACAACGGGGAGAGCACTGCGTAACCTGGCACCGATCTGGCCGCCGGTCGGTTTGTACTGGATTCTTCCCCAGCCACTGGCCCGGACAACGAAGCTTCTATGTGCGTGCCAACCAATGCTCTCTCCTGTTGTACGATTACTTTATGGATTACACAGTTGGTGAATGACGAGATGAATCTAAAATAACTTAGATTTAAGGTCAAGAAGAAAACCTAATTAGATTTAGATTTTCTATACAGATGAGTGGGCAGAGACTTATTACTTAGAGCGTCGCATCATGCGGCGATGCTCAACAACCACACCGATTACTCGAATGTTTTCTTTTTCTGAATTACGGATCGCATAATCTTCATTTAGGGGAACAAGCTCAAAAATTTCTTCACCGTTCTCGCCAATGCCTCTTGCGCGGTATTTTTTGAAGGTGGCTTCATCGCTACCGTTTTTTGCGACAACATAATCACCAGGGCCCGGGTTCAGCTCCGGGTCGACGATAATTACATCACCTTCGATGAATTCTGGCTCCATAGATTTTCCTTTGACCTTAAGAGCGAAGGTTGAATACGAATAGAATTCAGAGGTCAAAATATAATCTACTGTTCCTTCTAGATTTCTTGCGTCACATTCCGGCGACCATGCTCCGGCCTGAACATAGCTAATAATTGGGATTTGTTGCGCAGTCGGCGGTGCAATGCCTACATTTGACTCATCCTCCTGACCATACAAAAGGAAGCCTTCGCTAACACCGAGATACTTCGCTAGTTTAGTCAGCGATTTACCACCCGGCACGTTAAGATCTCTTTCCCAATAACCCACTGTCACATCAGAGACACCCAGGGCCTTTCCAAGCTGACCCTGGGTTAGCTTTCTCTGCTTCCTTAACGTCCTTAAGCGCGTTCCTAATGTTCCCACATTTCAAACCTTCATCAATCAAACCTAAGTAATCTTAGTTTTTATTGATCTAAAAAAGATTAGGTAATAATATCTAAATATTCTTAGGAGGATGTTATGACTACGACTGATCTGGAACAGTACTTTGGCTCTCCAAATAAGGCTGCCGAGTTCTTCGGGGTCTCACCCGAAGCTTTTTATCAATGGCGTACTCGCCCTGGGAAACTCATCCCGAAAGGGCGAGCGGCTGAAGCAGCTGCTCGTACTAACGGGAAGCTCAAATTCAATGCCTCGCTATATCAAAAGACTAGCGGAACTCCCGTTTTGACTGAACCACAGCAGCAGGGGGCGAACCGTGGGTAATGAACATTGGAAAGTAGAAAAGCAGCCGGCATGGCTTGTGGCCGCCGTTCGCAAAACTATCGCTGCGCTACCTGGTGGGTATAGCGAGGCTGCCGAAATCATCGATGTCACTGAGGACGCTCTGTTTAATCGCCTGCGCGCTGGTGGTGATCAGATCTTCCCGATGGGCTGGGCTATGACTCTGCAAAAAGCGGCTGGTGTCAGCTATGTGGCTGATGCGTTTTCTCGTGAAACAGATAATGGAACCCATCTTCCCGGCACTGCTTACGAAGATGAGAACGAAGAAATTGGCCTGAAGCTGGCCGAACTAGTCGGGCAGTTAGGCAGCCTGGTAAGTGCTTACCGTGAATATATCGATGATGGAGTGGTTACACGCGGCGAGTGGCAAAGCCTGAATGAAATCGCCTATCAGTTCCGCGTCACGCTGATGACGTTCCTGAATCTTATTTCGCGCGTCTACTGCCTGCCAGAAAAAGATGACGCCAGCGGGTTGCAGCCCCTGGCGTCGCGGCGTGTCGATCGTAGTGGAGATACCAACGCATGAACAGTTTAACGGCTAAAAGCCGCTTACCGCAACTCCGGATGAAGCCCGTTCCGGGTACTCCGTTGTTTCGGTATGAGCGCAGAGTACTAAATCGCTGGGTGTCCTGTAACCACAGTCGCGCCAGTCGAATCGTGGGTGTTTTTAACCGGAAGGCGAAAAAATTATGCGGGATGTCGACAGGTGGTTTCGTGACAGAAGAGGCATCCCCGTCCGTGTCATACGGTGGGAGCCAGAATCGCGCCGAGTTATCTATCTGCGGAGTGACTACCCTCACGAATGCTTCAAACCACTCCAAATCTTCAAGCGCGATTTCAGAGAAATAAAGGACGACCATGAGCACTAAATTACAAGGCTATGTCTGGGACGTTTGTGCCGCAGCTGGCATGAAGCTGACCAGCGTTGCCATCATGGCGCGCCTGGCCGACTACAGCAACGACGAAGGCGTGTGCTGGCCTTCTATCGAGACCATTGCCCGTCAACTTGGCGCGGGTGAAAGCACCGTGCGCACGGCGATCGGCAAGCTTGAGCAGGACGGCTGGCTGTCACGTCAGCAGCGCCGCAAGGGCAACCGTAACGCGTCGAACGTCTACCAGCTCAACGTGACAAAGTTACAGACCGCTGCCTTTTCTCACCTGTCAGAATCTGACACCTCAAAATCTGACGGGTCAAATTCTGACGCCTCAAAATCTGACGCGTCGAAATCTGGCAAAAATGGCGGTTTTCACCCGTCAGAATCTGGGGGGGATCCGTCAGTAAATTCAACTACTGATCCATCAGATAATAAAAACCCTTCTTGTCAGGTTGCTGCGCAACCCGACCGTGAAATTGTTTTAACGGATCTCGCTATTGAGGTTCTGACTCATCTCAATCAGGTGAGCGGCTCCCGTTTTCAGAAATCACGCAGCTCGCTGGAGAACATCCGTGCCCGTCTGCGTGAAGGTTACAGCGTCAGCGATTTGAAACTCGTTATCGACCTGAAGCATGAACACTGGCACGAAAACGATAAGCAGTATCAGTACATGCGCCCGGAGACCCTGTTTCGCCCAAGCAAATTCGAAGGGTATCTGCAAAGCGCAACGCGCTGGGAGGCAAAAGGGCGTCCATCGCGTGACACATGGGATAAAACGCGCGAGCGCGATATCAACGTGATGAGCACACCAGATACCTCAATTCCGGCGGGGTTCCGCGGATGAATAAGTATTGTATTGAACTTGAAGCGCTGCGCCGCAAGCCTTCGCATGAACTCAAAGAAGTCGGAGATCAGTGGCGTACCCCAGAAAATATCTTCTGGGGCATCAACTCCTTGTTTGGCCCGCTGGTTCTGGATCTGTTTACAGACGGAGAGAACAGCAAGTGCGAGGCCTTCTACACAGCAGAGGACAATGCGCTTACTCAGGACTGGTCCTTACGCCTGGAAGAACTGAACGGTGCTGCATTCGGAAATCCGCCTTATAGCCGGGCCAGCATGCACGAAGATCATTACATAACAGGCATGCGCTACATCATGCAGCACGCTGCTGCGATGCGCGAAAAGGGCGGTCGTTATGTTTTTCTGATCAAGGCAGCCACCAGCGAAGTATGGTGGCCGGAAGATGCAGATCACGTGGCTTTTATTCGTGGTCGACTTGGGTTCGATTTGCCTGAATGGTTCATCCCTAAAGACGAAAAACAGGTTCCTACCGGTGCATTTTTTGCGGGTGCGGTAGTGATCTTTGACAAGAGCTGGCGTGGGCCCGCCATGAGTTATATCAACCGCAAAGATCTTGAAGCGCGCGGCGAAGCTTTCATGGGGCAAATCCGCCGGATGGCTGAGCGCCTTAAACCAGCTAATAAAACCCAGACTGAGCCGGAAAACCTGCCTGAAAAATGGCCTGCTGAAGTAAATGTCATTTTTGAAAAGGTTACAGGGGCCATTGCCCTCACAGAGAGCAGTCAGCGAAAGGTCAAGTATCACATCAATCGCATGTGGCTCGAAAGAATGTCCCTTCCTGAAATAGTAAATGCCGCCAGTGAAATGGCTTCTGCAATGGAGAAAGCAGCGTGAAAGAGATCATCGTGGATAACTTTGCTGGTGGCGGTGGCGCGAGCACAGGAATTGAACTGGCAACAGGCCGCAGCGTGGATATCGCCATCAACCATGACGTGAATGCAGTGGCGATGCACACCACTAATCACCCTGAAACCCTGCACTATTGTGAAAGCGTCTTTGATGTCGATCCGGTGTCTGCAACCGCTGGCCGCCCGGTTGGGCTGGCATGGTTCTCTCCTGACTGCCGTCACTTCTCAAAAGCCAAGGGGTCGAAGCCTGTAGAAAAGGAAATTCGCGGCCTTGCGTGGATCGTCATTCGCTGGGCTCTCGCGGTTCGTCCACGCGTAATGATGCTGGAGAACGTGGAAGAGTTCAAAACGTGGGGCCCGCTTATCGTATCGGCAGACGGCGGACATCGCCCGGACCCGGCCCGCGCCGGAGAAACCTTTGAGGCTTTCTGCGGCATGCTGTCCGGCGGTATTCCTGCCGGGCATCCGGCGCTGGTGGAATGCTGTGAGTTTCTGGGCATTGCCGCCGACGGCGTGCAGGCGCAGCAGCTGGTGGCCGGACTGGGTTATGCCGTTGACCACCGAGAATTGCGCGCCTGCGACTTTGGCGCGCCGACCATCCGGAAGCGATTCTTCATGGTAATGCGCTGCGACGGCGTGCCGGTGACATGGCCAGCGCCGACCCACGGTGATCCGAAAACGCCAGCAGTGCAGGGCGGCAAGCTGGCACCGTGGCGCACGGCGGCGGAATGTATCGACTGGTCTATCCCGGCACAGTCCATCTTCGACCGCAAGAAGCCGCTGGCGGAGAACACGCTTAAGCGCATCGCCCGCGGCATCCAGCGTTTTGTGATTGATAGCGCCTCGCCGTTTATCGTGAAGTGCAACCACACCACGACGAAAGGGAAATACGACTGCTTCCGCGGTCAGGCGCTGGCAGAGCCGCTGCAGACCATCACCAAAACGCATGGCTATGCGATTGCGACCCCAGTGATGGCTCCGCTGTTTGCTGGCACTGGTGGCTCTGAATTCCAGATGAGGCCGCGCCCGGTTAATAAACCGTTTTTCACTTTGCTCACACAGAACCGGACCAATGTCATCGAGCCCGTACTGGCCCCGCTGATTGCCCGGCAATTCGGTGCCAGCATCGGGCATCGCGCCGACGAACCGAGCGCCACGATCACCGCCGGTGGTGGCGGCAAATCGCAGCTGGTATCGACAACTCTGATCCAGATGGGTTACGGCGAACGCCCCGGGCAGGAACCGCGCGTGCCGGGCCTGCATAAGCCGCTGGGTACTGTGGTCGCTGGTGGCGGCAAGTTCGGGTTGGTGGCTGCGAATCTGGTTAAGCACTTCGGCGGGAACTACCAGGGTGCTGGGGTGGCTCTGGGTGAACCGGCCCACACGGTCACCACCACGGATCACCATGGCTTAGTCACATCGCACCTGGTAATGCTGCGCGGTACCTGTCGGGATGGCCGGGTGGTTGATGCGCCAGCTCCGGGACTCACGGCGGGCGGCCTGCATGTCGGGAATGTTGAGACCAGCCTGGCGATAGATGGCTATGACGAGCAGCGCGCGGCGCAGGTGCTGGCGTTCCTGCGGGAGTATTGCGGGGCTGATTCTGACGGGCTGGTGACTGTTGATGGCGTGGTGTATCGCATAGTTGATATCGGAATGCGCATGCTGCAGCCAGCAGAGCTATACCGCGCTCAGGGTTTCCCTGAGTGGTACATCATCGACCGCGACTACACCGGCCAGCGTTATGCGAAAGATAAACAGGTCGCGCGGTGTGGTAACGCCGTTCCTCCACCTTTCGCAGAGGCTCTTGTGCGCGCCAACCTGCCTGAACTTTGTGTTCAAAAAGAGGAGAAAGCTGCGTGAAAACATTAAGCATTCGACAACAGGAAGTGCTCAACGCACTGGTGGATTTCCAGAGTAAGCACGGTTATCCGCCAACATATGCCGAACTGGCACGCCAGGTGGGTTTTTCCTCTGCAAATGGTGCCTTTGAGCATATCCGTGCTTTGGAGAAGAAGGGGCACATCACCACTTCTGGTGGTACGGCGCGCGGAATAAAAGTCACTGGTGTGACAAACGCGCTTGATGAGGCCACGCAGGTGATCCGCGCGCTGCTGACGCGCCAAAAAAACGCGACGGAACTCGCGCATGCATGGCTCAAGCGCAGAGGATCAGCAGCATGAAGCTGGTTCTGCCGTTCCCGCCAAGCGTAAATACATACTGGCGTGCCCCGAATAAGGGGCCGCTTAAAGGTCGTCATCTCATCAGTGCTGCTGGTCGCGCATTTCAGAGCGCAGCCTGTGCAGCAATCCTCGATCAGCTGCGCCGCTTGCCGAAGCCTTCTACCGAACGCGCAACGGTAGAAATCCTGCTTTTTCCGCCTGACGCGCGCCGCCGGGACATCGACAACTACAGCAAGGCGCTTTTTGATGCGCTGACGCATGCCGGCGTATGGGAGGACGACAGTCAGGTGAAAAAGATGCTGGTGGAGTGGGGGCCGACAGTGAAAGGCGGAAGGGTGGAGATCACGATCACCAGGTATGAACCAACAGCGGTTGCAGCCGCTTAACGGAGATACGCATGCAACAGATGAACGCAGTACCCGCTTTTACCCCGGCGGCGATGATGCCGGGAGAGGAACTGGCGATGAGCAGCCAGGAGATCGCCGATCTGGTTGAGTCACGTCACGATAGCGTTAAACGGACAGTAGAGCGACTGGCTGAACGCGGAGTTTTTCAACTTCCACCAATGGTGGAAGTTGCCAATCACCTCGGTCAGGCCGTCGCCGTGTACCAGCTTTGTAAGCGTGACAGCTATGTCGTGGTGGCTCAGCTCTCGCCAGAGTTTACCGCCCGTCTGGTTGACCGCTGGCAGGAGCTTGAGAGCCAGCAGGCGATGCAGGTACCGAAATCCCTGCCGGAGGCTCTGCGCCTCGCCGCTGACCTTGCTGAGCAGAACCAGAATTTTAAACACGAGCTTGCCGCCGCGGCGCCGAAGGTGGAATTTGTGGATCGCTATTGCTCTGCGGGTGGCTCAATGTCTTTCCGCCAGGTGGCGAAGCTGCTTAACGTCAAAGAGCCTGAGTTTCGCATGTTCCTCATCGATAACAGGATCATGTATCGCCTCGGCGGGGTGCTGACGCCGCACCACCAGCACATTGAAAACGGGCGCTTTAAGGTGAAAACCGGTACCAGCACCGAAAACAATCATGCATTCAGCCAGGCGCGCTTTACGGCAAAGGGGATCCAGTGGGTCGGCGGCCTGTGGGCTGCACATAAGGCGCAGGGAGCGGCGAAGTGAGGGTGCTGCTTAATCCGATCGTCGTGGCTGAGCTGGGCCTCGTCATGTTCAGGCCGGGTGCCAGCCTGCTGATGCATTTCCGCCGCGGGCGTATGCTGCTGGAAAATGAGCCGGAACGCCTGGCGGGTATGCCCAACGGCGAACTGCCACCAGCCGAGCAGCCGCTGATTGAAGATCCCGCACTTGCCGGTGTCTTTGAAAACGATGCGGTGCTGCGCCGCGCCGGCGGCATCGGCGGGCTGGAAAGCTGGCTTATGGAGGCAAATGGTTGTCAGTGGCCGCACGAGTCCTGGCACGCTGAGAACCTTACTACGCTGCGTCATGCTCCCGGCGCGCTTCGCCTGTGCTGGCACTGCGATAACCTGCTGCGTGAACAGACTACAGAGCATCTGGCGCACATGGCGCGGGCGAACTGCGCGGCATACATCCTCACCACTGCCCGCCGTGAACTGGGTTTCGACGATTCCCATACGCTCACGCTGCCGGAGTTCTGCTGGTGGCTCGCGCGTAATGGCCTGGCGGATGCCCTGCCGGAAGATGCCGCGCGGCAGGTGCTACGTATGCCGAAGCCGGTGATCCGTTCCGTCACCCGTGAAACAGAGCTGGTACCCGGCGAACTCCTCGGACGCGAGATAGTCGAGGAAGTGGCTAAGCAGGTGCTGGCGCTGAATGTGGATCCGGAAACGCCGGAATCATTCATGCTGCGCCCGAAGCGCCGCCGCTGGGAGAATGAGAAGTACACCCGCTGGGTTAAAACGCAGCAGTGCATGTGCTGTGGCAACCCCGCAGACGACCCCCACCACCTGATAGGCCACGGGCAGGGTGGAATGGGTACGAAGGCGCACGACCTGTTTGTGATCCCGCTTTGCAGAGCGCATCACGACGCGTTGCACGCTGACACCGTGGCATTTGAAGAAAAGCACGGCAGCCAGTTGGTACTGCTGTTTCGTTTTATCGATCGCGCACTGGCTATCGGCGCGCTGGCATAAATTGTGGAGATGATAAATGCGTGATATTCAAAAGGTGTTAGAAATGTGGGGGGCTTGGGCAGCTAAAGATAGTGCAGGTGTGGACTATTCTCCTATCGCGGCAGGATTTAAGGGGTTGCTACCTGCATCAACCCAGTCTCGACTTTCATGTACAGATGATGATGCTTTAGTAATAGAAGGTTGTCTAGCCCGGTTAAAACAGAAAAAACCATATGAGCATTCGCTATTAGTTGCACATTATCTTTATAGAATGTCTAAGCGCAGCATAGCTCGTGCAAAAAAGAAAGATGAAAAAATAATACGAACTGAAATGAAAATGGCTGAAGGGTTTATTGATGGCTGTCTAGCTATGCTTGGTGTGAAGTTAAATATGGATGCGTGAAATAAAAGAGCCCTTATTCAGGGCTCTGTATGTTTTAAAAGGATAGTGATAATTTGTCTAGTGCGTTTTGGAATGTGGATTTAAAATTGAAGTCGCCTAGATTATCTATAGTTATCCTGTTTGATAAGTCCTCTAGGTCAGATAAGGAATTATCATCTGAATTAATAAATTTTAATATACTTGTTTGGTTACCCTTGATTAATCCGTAAAAAATCACTTGGTAATGTGGGGTTGTGTGATAATAATTCCTAGGTATTGTTATTTTATCGATGTGCAGAACTTTTGCTATTTCTAATATTGCTTCATTGCTGTTGATGTTTCTTAATTTTGATTTGTCGCCAAAGCAATAAGTATAAATGGCGATAAATCTTGTAATATTAGAGGGGTGTAACTTTTGTTCATTTATCTCTATTCCGCTAACTATTTGATAAACTTCAAGGTATCTATGTAGGGTTTCTATTTCACGTAGCGATAAAAATCTGATGTCTAGTACTTCTTCTACTATCTTGCTTATTGCCATTCTTACTGGCTTAGTAAGATCGCTTCCTTCTATTAGATTGTTCCAATGAGCGTGAGATGTATGATAAGAGCTAAATCCATCTGGTTTGAATGTTTCGGGTAATCTGATAGTGTATTTGATAAATTTATCTAGATAATTTTGTGAATCAACTGACGACCCATATACATGATTAATTGCAGCTTTTAGTTGTGATAAGTTAGCAACAAGCACAAATTTTACATTTGGTGCATCAAAAATATGTTTGACTTTTTCTAAAAGTTCCACGGCATAAGTTGGGCGACATCTGTCTAGCTCGTCAATAACTAATATTATTTTTTTCTTTTTAGAAAGCTCTCTAAGTTTATTATTTAGAGCTTTTATATTATTTTCAGCTTCCATGTGTTCAGAGATCAATCTTTCGATAGTCCCGTCAATAGCTGCATCGCTTGTCTCTTTAATTACTTGCTGAAATTCTTCTGCCAGAAGGTCAGTGTTCTGACGTAAAACCCATCCCGCTCCCGCTTTAAGAGCCGTTTTAACACCAAATTTTATTGCCGGGACTGCTTTTTTTATCAATTCATCTTTTTCCTCATCATCTGGAAGAGCTTTGGCTATAGCCGCAGTAATGCTTAATAGTGGATCCTCACAATGATCCTCCTTAAAGGCATCAATATATACTATAAGTCTCTCCTCCTCCTGTTGGGAAAGGTAATGGCATAGCTTCAAGCTAAACTCGGTTTTTCCGGTACCCCAGTAGCCATCTATTACTACTGGCGAAATATCTACATTCGAATCCAGCAGCTTTTCGAGTCTTTCTGCGATAGTTTTTCGTTGATACTCATCTCTTGTGTCGAAGGTGGTTTCCATAAGCTTCCGAATCAAAAAGTAAGAAAGATTTAAAAAATACTCTCGCGGTCCGCAATAAATCAAGTAATGTGATAAGAGTTGTCACAACGACACGACGCTTATCACTAAAAACCTCGCAAATGTGGGGTTTTTTCATTTCTGACCTTGGTATTTTCTCTCAGGTATTAATTTCCATAACCTTTGGTCAGACTATTTCAGGCGCACAGCACCCCGACTTAATCGGAGGTGAGAGAAATGTCCAACATGAGCAAATTAGCTTCTGGCGCTGCCTATGGCGCATCAGCCGGGACGGTAGCCAATGGCGTACTGACCAGGCTAAGCCCTGATGAATGGAGTGCCGTTGGCGTTATTGCCGGCATTGTTGTGGCGCTTCTGACTTTCGGCATCAACTGGTATTACAAACGCAAAACCACACTGGCGCAGATTGAGTCTTACCGGCGCTGGCCCAACCCATCAGCTTTTAAGGAGGAGTGATGCCTTTTTCTACTCCGCTTCGCAGAAAGCTGATCGGCGCTGCCGGTGCTGGCGCGCTTGCGATAGCAACCATTTTTATTGGTGGCAAAGACGGCGTTGAAGGCCGAAAGTACGAAGCTTACAAAGACGTAGCTGGCGTATGGACGGTTTGCGACGGTCACACTGGTACCGACATCATCAGGGGCAAGACCTACACCGACCGCGAATGCGATCGTCTGCTGTGGAAAGACCTGCAGCCGGCAAAGCGCACTGTCGACAACCTGGTGAAAGTGCCCTTGAGCGAGTACCAGCGTGGCGCACTTTACAGCTTCGTCTTTAACGTCGGCTCCGATGCGTTCTCCAAATCCACCCTCCTGAAAAAGCTGAACCGGGGCGATCAGGAAGGGGCATGCGAAGAAATGCGCCGCTGGGTTTACGCTGGTGGCATGAAATGGAAAGGATTGCAGAACCGGCGTGAGATGGAGCGCTCAATGTGCCTGGCGGAAAGCAAAGATGATCTCTAACTGGAAAGCGGTCGCCGCTCTGCTCCTGCTCGCCTGTGTTCTGTCCCTCGCCTGGGCGATTAACCAATACCGCAATAACGCTATCGACTATAAGCGACAGCGTGACGAAGCTACCCACAACCTGAAGCTGGCTAACAACACAATCGCCGATATGAAGGTGCGCCAGCGCGACGTTGCTGCACTTGATGCCAAATACACAGGAGCCCTGGCAGATGCTAAAGCCACTATCGATCAGCTTGAGCGTGACGTTTCTACTGGCAAGCGCCGGTTGCAGCTCAACGCCAGATGTCCAGCGAGCGGAGCGCCCGGCCCCGGCGGCATGGGTGATGCTTCCAGCCCCAGACTTACTGACGCCGCTCAACGGGATTATTTCACCCTTAGAGAACGAATCACAACAGTGACAAAGCAGGTCGGCTATCTGCAGGAATACATCAACACACAATGTCTAAAGTGAGGGAATCATGGCAGTTCAAGGTTCGGATAACCCAACCAAATTCCGTGAAGAGTGGGATAAGAAGACAGAAAGGAAGTAGTCATTACAAAGCTCATCTGCGGGTGGGCTTGATAATGCCGTATCTTTTAAGAAGCCAAAGATTACATGCCAGGCATAGCGTTTCAATCATGTAGCAGAGGGGTTTTCTCAAGGCGATAATAAAAAGGATTTTTTCGTGCGTAGTCACAATAGTAACCTCCAGAAGTTTTATGGACGTGTACGCCTCGATTGTGAGGCTTCTATTGTGTAACTTTTTGCACGAGGCTATTTAGGAAGGATTGGTGCTGATGATTAAAGCACTTACCTCATCGTAAACATCAAAGAACCAACCGATGGGCGGCTACACAGCGCAATAGGATATTGCCTAAAAGAAAGTATGGTTATAATCTCCATCACCTATCTTACGTTAAAATTTCTGGGGTTTGCATGAGTGGTGATGGAGAACTGCATGAGGTCGAGCGTTTCAGTATTTTTTATGATGCTGACGATAATGAACTCTCTGAGCATAAAATGGATGCTATTTTTCTCGGTCAGGCAATTCAGCAAGTAGGCTTGATGGTTAAGCAGGCAGGACGGCTACTAAACCGAAACGAAGCAGACATTGATGTCAAAGTCACAGTGCCAGCCCAAGAAGGATCTTTTGCTGTAGAGTTTGCATTATATGCATATGAAAATTTTCGCGAGGTACTTCCAGCGCTTGGTCTTCTTGGTGGTGGTGCCCTAGCTGTTACTCAACGTCTTCGCAACCGCAAAGTCATTAATGTTCAGACTCGGGACAATAGCGATGAAGCAGTCATAACAGTAGAATATCGCGGTAGGCAGGAAGATATAGTCTGTCGTAAAGATGAAGCATTGCTTGCTACTGACTCAGTGATTCGAGAGGCCTACAATGAAATCATCACTAAGCCACTAATCAATAAAGATGCGCCTGTTTTTCGTGTTGAGATTGAAGGTGAAGAGGTCTTACGATTAGATGGAGTCGATGATGTTGAGTTTGCACCATTGCCTAAAAAATCTCTTACATTCGACCACACTGAGCGCCTTGATACTACGGTTGCATTAACGCAAGTGAACTTTACATCCTCATCAGGATGGCGCATCAGATACCTGGACGAGGATCGTGCGGTGAAGATGGAAGACACGGCGTTTATGGAGCGCGTGCTCAATAATCAGGCAACATTTGTAAAAGGCGATCTATACCGGGTTATGCTCAGAATTAAGACTATAGAAAAGCCTGATAGTCCTATTAAAACCACTTATGCTATTGAGCAAGTTCTTCATCATTTTGCAGATGAAGAACGTCGCTTAGTTTAAGGAAAATATGTTTACCGATCTGCCTCACATAATCCAAATCCTACTGGGATACAGCTGGATACCCTTTACAGCATTCTGTGCTGTTTTTGGGTATGCTGCCGTGTGTTGGATTGGTAATACATTTTTTCCTGAGCGATTCGTTACGCTAAATCGGTATCATAACGATAGGCTGATATCCACTGTTCAAATTGATGTTAAGAGCGCCGAACCCCTTGTAGAGCAGCTTAGAAAAATAAGGGAGGCTGAGCGTGGCTGATAAGTCACTTCCAGAGGCTGGAGTAGGCGTTGGAACGGGTGTAACTACTACTCTTCTGGCTTTTTTGACACACTGTGGTGAGTTTTTACCTGAGCAATACAGGCAAGGCTACACTCAAGTCATTCCTTACATGTGCCCGGCAATAAGCTTGGTACTGGTGTGGTGCTATAACCGTTTTGTCGAGCCCCCAGAGATGGCTAGTATTAAAGGAAAGTATAAGCGTGATTTGAAGTTGCTTAAAAAGTGCATTAGAAACAGAACGATGTCTCAAGAAGCAAGAGACAAAGCACAGCGTGACTACGATGAAACCAGCTTGAAGCTTGCCAGTCTAGGTAGGGATTACGCCGCAGGGGTCTATACTAGGCCGAATCAATAGCTTTACTCTGGCTATAATCGCTCAATACACTGCCAATACGCCGCCTTCGGGCGGTTTTTATTTACTTACAGACAAAGCCACTGGCATTCGCTGGTGGCTTTTTTATTGCGCCTCGCATGCGCTAAACAATCGAGAGTCTTTCAGCCCTGAGCCTGGGGAAAGCTGCTTTCTCGGGCGGCTGTCCCATGCGACAGGCTCACATCTAAAAGGAAGCTTTATGCAGGTCACTATCGATGGTGTCCCGTACACGCCTGTTTGCAAACCGGCCACCAGCCGTATCGGCATAGCCATTTCAACGCATAATCGCGCTGGCGTACTCAGCCAGGCGCTGGAGCACCAGCTCCGGTATTTGCCTGCCGGCGCGATGGTGGTTGTCGTTGATGACGGTTCACAGCCACCAGCGGTAGTGCCCGACAGTGTGAAGTTAATCCAGCACGAAAAATCTCTGGGCATTGTGGCATCGAAGAACGCCAGCCTTGCCGCGCTTTGTGCTGCTGGGTGTGAGCATCTCTTCCTGTGGGACGATGACGCCTGGCCGATCGCTGATGGATGGTGGCTGCCTTACATCGAATCAACCGAGCCACATCTGGCTTATCAGTTTCTCGATCTGGCTGGCGCGCGCAAGCTTAACGATATCGCGGTGCTGTATCGCGACGATCAGCATATCGCCTACACCGGCCAGCGCGGCGTCATGCTCTACTACCACCGCAGCGCGATTGAACGTGTCGGCGGCTTCGATCCCATTTACGGTCGCGGCATGTACGAGCACAGCGATCTCGCCCTGCGCATCCACAATGCCGGGCTGACGTCGTGGGCGTTCGCTGATGTGGTCGGCTCTGAAAAGCTGATTCACTCCCTCGATGAGCATGAACAGGTGGAGCGTTCGGTACCACGTCCGGATCGGGAAGAGCAGGTTAAGCGCAACGTTAAGATTCATAACGAGCGGCGGGACACCGGTTATACCGGCCACGCCCCGTATCGCCCGCAGCGCAATGTGGTAATCACCACGCTGCTGACCAGTGAGCCTGACCCGCAGCGCGGTACCAGAATTACTGCCTCACCTGACCTGCTGGCAAAGTGGGCTGCATCCTTGCGCGGTTGCAAACGGGTTGTGCTGGCTGATGAGCTGGCGAACACACCGGCAGATGTTGAACTGTGTCGCGTTCCCGCCGTGAAGATGAACGTTTACTTCCGGCGCTGGCTCCATATCTGGCAGCATCTGCGCGATCACCCTGAATATCACCTGGTCTGGTGTACTGACGGTACCGATGTCGAAATGCTCCGGGAGCCGTGGGCAGATATGGTGCCTGGCAAGGTGTATGTCGGCTCTGAACCAAAAACATATGCCGATGCGTGGGCACGCCAGCACCACCCGGAGCGCATCTATCAGGCCTTCCTCGATGAGCATCGCGATGATCTGATGCTGAATGCCGGATTGCTTGGCGGACTGCGCGCTGACGTAATGGCGGTTGCGCATGGCATAGTGCGGCTCTATTACCTGCTGGAGTGTCACCGCTTCTGGAAGACAGAGAAAGCACCAGCAGCGGTCGGCGATATGCTGGCTTTTGGCATTGTGGCTAAACGCTTTGGCGATCGCGTCGTGACTGGCCCGCAGGTTCATACTGTTTTCAAATCAGGCGGCACCGGTAAGGAGTTCGCCTGGTGGCAGCATAAATAGCACCAGTAAGTAATAATGTATCTGAGCATTCAGCTGGACGTTCTGCGTTAAGCGCCACCCGCCAGGGAGAAGAGAGACGATAAGCCGTCTCAGGCTGAATGCTCACCTCTCCTGAGGCCGCCGCTGCGCGGCCTTTTTTAATGTAAGCGTACAGGTCAGTCATGAGCGAAATCAGGTTCGTTGTTGTGGGGCATCATGCCCGGCGAGAGCAGGCCGAAAGGCTGGCTGACTCTCTTGGCACTCACCTGCTGGTTGACGAGCACGACAGGGGTGCCAACTGGAATCACCGCCGCGCGCTGGTGTGGGCTGGTGAGCAGGCATGCCGTGTGGTCGTTCTGGAAGATGATGCGCTGCCGGTTGCGGGGTTTAAGGAAAAGGTGGCTGACTGGCTGGAATGTTTTCCTGATCAGCTCTGCTCGTTCTACCTTGGCACCGGCCGCCCGCCGCAGTACCAGCTTGAGATAGCGACAAAGCTCATTGCTGCTGACCGCATTCGTGCCGATCACATCACTATGCAGCGCCTCATGCATGCTGTCTGCTACAGCGTGCCGCCGGCACTGTTACCTGACCTGCTGTCACGCTGGGACGCGGGTAAGCCCGCTGACTTCGCAGTGGGTGATGCCTGCGGCGGCCCGGTTGTTTATCCCTGCTGCTCACTGGTGGACCATGCGGACGGTGATCCCGTTGAGAAGCATCCCGATCGTCAGCCCCGCCACGAGCGGCGACGTGCATGGAGGATACATGGCTAAGATGACGACCCTTAAACCACGGCTTAAGGTCATCGATACCCGACGCATCAAACCCGTTTACGGTGAGCAGCGGCGTATCAGTGGCAGTGTGCGTGTGGGGCTTAAGCGCCGGCTGTGGGTGCGCGACGGAGGGCATTGCTGTATGTGCGCACGCGCTGTTGATCTGCATGACAGCGAGCTTGACCACCGCATCGCGCTACAGTTCGGCGGCGACAACACTGAGCGCAACCTCTGGACGCTCTGTAAGGAATGCCACGCCGGGAAGTCAGCGCGCGAAGCAGCCACGGCCGGTCCGGATGATGAAGCCCTGAAACATGCCGTGCCCGAAGGGGCTGACGGACAGGGAACAGTCATATTTTGAATCAAATGAAAATGATTATCATTTAACTGAATAATTGGTTGCATTTGAAACTATTTCATTTGTAATGATAGTGATTCTCATTACCGGGGGGGGGAGGGCTCAAAAAAAAGGCCGATCACCCTGTACACCGCCCCCTCCCTCACGCAGAGAAAAAATCCCCTTCTGGAGGGTATAAACATGTTAACAGCGCAGAAGCGAAAATTCGCGGTGGCGCTGATGTCCGGCATGTCTCAGAAAGATGCGGCAGTAAAGGCGGGCTACTCGGAGAAATCCGCGCGGTCAAAGGGGTCGCAGCTTGCAAAAGACCCGGAAGTCATCGCTTTCATTGCCCGTAAAAAGCAAGAAACCGTTACCGTGGATGAGGTGCCGGTGTACCGGAAAAATGTTTATACCCCAGCGGTAAACACCCCGGAAAAAATTCCTCAGCCGGAAGTGCCGCCGGCGGCTGGTCAGTATGACGATCCGCTCAAGTTTCTGATGGCGGTGATGAACGACTCCACTGAGGACATTGACACCCGGAAGGATGCGGCAAAGGCCATGCTGCCTTATGTCCACCCCAAAAAAGGGGAGATGGGCAAAAAAGAGGGGCGCAACGCTGCAGCAAAAGTGGTCGCGGGCGCGAGCAAGTTCGGATCCATGGCACCGCCAAAGCTGGTGGTGAACAACAAAGAGGGGTAATCCATGGCGCAGTGGTCCACGGCCTGCACCGACTGGGAAAACCGCCTCATCGACGGCGAGTCCATTATTCCGCCGCCAATTTTTGCTGACCAGGCTGAACAGGCGCTGAGCATATTCCGCGAACTCCGTGTTTCAGACCTCCCCGGCAAGCCCACGTTCGGTGAGTGCTCCGAGGCGTGGGTGTTCGACTTTGTGAAAGTCATCTTCGGCGGTTACGACGCCGAGACCGGTAACCAGCTCATCCGTGAATACGGTCTGCTGATATCGAAGAAGAACACCAAGTCGACAATTGCCGCCGGTATTATGCTGACCGCGCTTATTCTCTGCTGGCGTGAGGATGAGGAGCATCTCATTCTGGCGCCGACAAAAGAGGTGGCCGACAACAGCTTCAAACCCGCTGCCGGCATGATACGCGCGGATGAAGAGCTGACGGATATGTTTCAGATTCAGGATCATATCCGCACCATCACCCACCGGGTCACGCGGAACACCCTGAAAGTGGTGGCCGCTGATACCGACACGGTCTCCGGGAAGAAGTCAGGCCGCATCCTCGTCGACGAACTCTGGCTTTTCGGCAAACGCGCCAACGCAGAGGCGATGTTTATGGAGGCTCTCGGCGGCCAGGTATCGCGTAATGAAGGCTGGGTAATTTACCTCACCACGCAGAGCGATGACCCGCCGGCAGGCGTGTTTAAGGAGCGCCTCGATTACTGGCGCGATGTGCGAGACGGCAAAATCAGCGATCCGAAAACGCTGGGGATACTCTACGAATTCCCTGACAGCATGATCCAGACCAAAGCCTATCTTCAGCCTGAGAACTTCTATATTACCAACCCGAATATCGGACTTTCCGTCAGTCCGGAGTGGATCGCCGATAACCTGCGAAAGAACCAGGCGAAAACTGACGGCACGCTGCAGCAGTTTCTGGCGAAACACCTCAACATCGAAATCGGTCTCAACCTGCGCAGCGACCGCTGGGCGGGCGTCGATTTCTGGGAGCAGCAGGCGCGACGAGTGAGCTTTACCGATTTGCTGCAGCGCGCGGAAGTGATCTCGGTCGGCATTGACGGCGGCGGCCTTGATGACCTGCTGGGATTCAGTGCCATCGGGCGCGATGCCGAGACGCGGGAATGGCTCTGCTGGTGTCATGCCTGGGCACATGAAATAGCAATCCGGCGCCGTAAAAGCGAGGAATCACGGTTTAACGACTTTGTGAAAGCCGGTGACCTGACCATTGTTAAGCGTGTCGGGCAGGACACGGAGGAGGTGGCGGAGTACGTCAGCCGCATCCACACCGCCGAGCTGCTCGACAAGATAGGCATTGACCCCTCCGGCGTGGGGCAGATCCTCGACGCACTTATTGAGGCGGAGATCCCCGCTGATGCCGTGGTGGGTGTCAGTCAGGGCTGGCGGCTAGGCGGTGCGATAAAAACGACCGAACGCAAGCTTGCCGAAGGCGTGCTGGTGCATGCCGGGCAGCCCTTGATGGCCTGGTGCGTGGGCAATGCCCGCGTCGAGCCAAAAGGCAATGCGATCCTCATTACCAAGCAGGCCAGCGGCAAGGGCAAGATTGACCCGCTCATGGCGCTGTTTAATGCCGTTTCGCTTATGGCGCTGAACCCTGAGGCGAAGAAGCAGGATTATCAGGTGCATTTCATATGACAGCTATGTCAGTCAACAACCCGCTCCGGCGGGTTTTTTCGTTTCAGGAGGCAGCAAAATGACGCTTAAGCGCGCATGCACCCTCATGACGGTGAAAGCGGTAAACGAGGATGAGCGGATCATTACCGGCATCGCCTCCACGCCATCGCCGGATCGTGACGGGGACATTATGGAGCCGGAGGGCGCGAAGTTTCGCAGCGACACACCGTTTCTCTGGCAGCACGACCGGTCCCAGCCCATTGGTACCTGTACACCCAAAATGGTGAAAGAAGGGCTGCAGATCACCGCAAAACTGGTAAAGCCAACCGCGGATATGCCTTCCCAGCTGGTTGCCCGGCTCGATGAGGCCTGGGCATCCATTAAGGCCGGGCTGGTGCGCGGGCTCTCCATCGGCTTTCGTCCCATTGAATATTCGTTCCTGGACGAGGGCGGGATCCGCTTTCTGTCCTGGGACCTTCTTGAAGTTTCAGCCGTGACCATTCCGGCAAACGCCGAATGCTCCATCAATACCGTGAAATCTTATGACCGCCAGTTACTCGCCGCGTCCGGCAATGAGAAACCGGTAGTCAAATCGACCCAGCCCGCTGGCGCTACAGCACCCAAAACCAATACCAAAAAAGGAAACAGTTCGATGAATATCGCAGAACAAATCAAAAGCTTTGAAGCGAAGCGTTCGGCGCTGGCGGCGTCTCTCTCTGAGATTATGGCGAAGGCCGCTGAAGACGGACGCACACTGGATGCTGAAGAAGAGGAGGGGTACGACAACACCTCCGCTGAAATTAAATCTGTCGACTCGCACCTGAAGCGACTGCGCGATATGGAATCCAGCATCGCCCAGACTGCCAAACCGGTCAGCAAAGCCGCCGGTGGCGATGTCAGTACGGTGACGACCAGCGCGCCGGGCATCATTCGTGTAGAGCAGAAGCTGGAAAAAGGTATCGCCTTTGCACGCTTCGCCAAAGCACTGGCCGCTGCAAACGGCAGCCGCTCCGAAGCACTCGAAATTGCCCGTAAGCAGTATCCGGACGATGCGAAGCTGCATCACGTCCTGAAAGCCGCCGTCGGAGCAGGCACGACCACCGACCCGAAATGGGCGGGCGCGCTGGTAGAATACCAGGAATATGCACAGGACTTCGTCGAATTCCTGCGACCGCAGACCATTATTGGTCGTTTCGGGCAGGGTAACATCCCGGCGCTGCGCCAGGTGCCGTTCAACATTCGTATTCCGGCACAGACCTCCGGCGGCTCCGCGAACTGGGTGGGCCAGGGTAAGGCGAAACCGCTGACGAAGTTCGACTTTGAGTCGATCACCTTCAGCTTCGCTAAAGTGGCCGCTATCGCGGTGCTGACCGACGAGCTGATCCGTTTCTCCAACCCGGCAGCCGATGCGCTGGTGCGTAACGCCCTGGCTGAAGCGGTTATTGCCCGCCTCGATACCGACTTCATCAACCCGTCCAAGGCAGAAGTAGCCAATGTCTCGCCTGCTTCAATCACCAACGGTATCGCCGGCATTCCGTCCACCGGTAATCCGGACGATGACGCTGCGGCGGCTTTTGGCGTATTTGTCGCGGCTAACCTGCAACCGAATGGTGCTGTCTGGCTGATGTCCAGTACCAGCGCGCTGGCGCTCTCGATGCGTAAAAACGCGCTGGGCCAGAAAGAGTATCCGGAAATGACGCTGCTGGGCGGCACATTCCAGGGGCTCCCGGTCATTGTCTCCCAGTACGTCGGCAACCAGCTGGTACTCGTCAACGCACCGGATATTTACCTGGCCGACGACGGCGGTGTTGCCGTGGATATGTCCCGCGAAGCCTCGCTCGAAATGCAGAGCGATCCGACCGGGGACAGCGTGAATGGCACGGGTACCGAGCTGGTGTCCATGTTCCAGACCAACAGCGTGGCTATCCGCGCCGAGCGCTGGATCAACTGGAAGCGTCGCCGCACAGCAGCCGTGGCGGTGATTTCCGGTGTGAACTACGGCACGACCCAGACCAGCTAACCGACTCAGGAGGGCGGGGGAAACCCCGCCATATTGCATGGCAAAAATCAGGTATCTGCAACGCACACATGACTCGCGACCCGGTGACGAAAAGACCGTGGACGATCCGTGTGCAAGGGTGCTGGTGCTGCTGGGCATGGCTGAGTACACCGGCGCGAAGCGCGCGGGTGGCGGGAAAAAGAAAAATAATACGGGGAACGGCTGATGTGGAATCCTTTCCGGAGAAGAGAAAAAGCACTTCAGCAGCCATCAGATCGCGGCGGCTGGATGTCCCTTATCAGTGAGCCTTTTGCGGGGGCCTGGCAGCGTAATCTGGAAATCAAACCGACGACAGTGCTTTCCTTTCACGCCGTGTTTTCCTGCATATCGCTGATCGCGAGCGATATCTCAAAGATGCCCCTGCGGCTGATGCGCCGGGACTCGAACGGCATCTGGAAAGAAAACAATAACGGTACACCCGCGAGGATTTACAGACGCCCGAATGCGTTTCAGAACCGGATGCAGTTTTTCGAGTGCTGGCTCAACTCGAAACTTTGCCACGGGAATACGGTCGCCCTGAAGATCCGGAATCCCCGCGGGGATATAACCGAACTGCGCATCCTGGACTGGAACAAAGTGACGCCGCTGGTGGCGGATGACGGGTCTGTTTTCTACCAGATTAACCCCGACAACATGACGGGCGTCGAGGCTTCTGTAACGGTCCCCGCCCGCGAGGTGATCCACGATCGCTTCAACTGCCTGTTTCATCCGCTAATCGGGCTCTCACCGATTTATGCGGCTGGCCTGGCTGCGATGCAGGGTCACCATATTCAGGAAAACTCAGCACACTTTTTCCGCAACGGCAGTAAGCCGAGCGGGGTCATTGAAGTGCCCGGAACCATCACGGATGAAAATGCCCGGAAACTGAAAGCGAACTGGGACACGGGCTATACAGGCGAAAACGCAGGCAAAACGGGGCTGCTGAGTAACGGCGCAAAATACAATCCCATTTCTATGTCTGCTGACGATGCGAAGGTCGTTGAGCAACTGCAGATGTCAGAAAAAATTGTCTGCTCAACGTTTCACGTCCCGGCCTATAAAGCCGGTGTCGGTGATCTTCCTTCCTACGACAACATCGAGGCGCTGGAGCAGCAGTATTACTCGCAGTGTCTCCAGACGCTGATTGAGTCGATCGAGCTGCTTCTCGATGAGGCGTTCGAACTGGAAGACGATGCCGGTACCGAGTTTGACGTCAGCGCGCTGCTGCGTATGGACAGCGAACGCCGTATCAAAACGCTGGGTGAAGGTGTCAAAAACACAATCCTCACGCCGAATGAGGCGCGGCGCAGTGAAAACCTGCCGCCGGTGACGGGCGGTGATGAACTGTATCTGCAGCAGCAGAATTTCAGCCTGGGTGCGCTGGCACGCCGCGATGCCTCTGACGATCCTTTCGGCAAAAAGAGCGCAACGGCGCAGTCAGTCAGTGATGAAGGAAAGGCGTTGTCTGACGCAGAGCAGGCGGCGGCAAAAGCCATGCTCAGAGGATTGCTTACCAAATGAATGAACGTGAATTAACTCTCATAAAAGTACTGGGCGAGGAGTTCGGGCTTGTTCTTGATGGCATGCGAGAAGGGTTCAGTAAAAGCATTGAGGAGCAGCGCCTGGCCTTCGAAGTAAAACTCACCCACCTCGAAGAGCTTATCGCAGATATCAAAAGCGCAGAACAGCCGGATCTGTCGGCGATGGTAAGGGACGCTGTCTCTCAGCTGCCTGAGCCAGAACTGCCGCAGCTGCCGGATATCGCTTCTATGGTCAGCAATGCGGTAGCCGCCATACCACCTGCCCGGGACGGTAAAAGTCTGACACCAGACGACGTGGCGCCCATGCTGCAGCAGATGGTGGATCGGGCGGTCAGCACGATGCCCGTGCCCCGCGATGGCAAGGATTACGATCCTGACATGCTGCAACAGGCGGTGAAAGCGGCAGTGGATGAAGCCGTAGCGGCAATCCCGGTACCGCAGGACGGCAGGAGCCTCACGCCTGACGATGTGCAGCCGATGCTCCAGGCGCTCGTTACGGAGTCAATGCCGGTTATGCCTGATGTCAAAGCACTGGTCAGCGAAGCCGTTGCATCACTACCTGCACCCGAACCGGCCAGAGATGGCGAGGACGGTCGCGACGCGCTGGCGCTGGAACTGCTTCCCTTTATTGATGAGGGGAAAAGTTACCCGCGCGGATCTTACGCTACCCACAACGGCGGGCTGTGGCGCGCCTATGAAAAAACGCATGGCATGCGCGGCTGGGAATGTGTGGTGGATGGCGTGGCGGGCGTTGACATTGAACGTTCAGATCAGCGGCGTTTCACCCTGACGGTTAACCGCGCGAGCGGCGACAGCGAATCCAAATCGTTTGACGTTCCTGTCATGATTTACCAGGGCGTTTTCAAATCCGGTCAGGACTACCTGCCCGGCGATACGGTGACATGGGGCGGTTCGCTCTGGCACTGCGACGAACCGACGCAGGATAAACCCGGCGAAACGGGCTCGAAAGGCTGGACACTTGCCACCAAGCGCGGGCGTGACGGGAGGGATAAAACGTGATTGAGCTCGTGACTCTCGAACAGGCAAAGGATCACCTGCGCATAGATGCTGATGCCGGTGATGGCGATCTTAAGCTGAAAATTCAGGCCGGTAGCGCCGCCATTCTTGCTTATGTTCAGGGCAGCCGGGATCGAATCGTTGCCGGTAATGGCGATCTCATTGAGGGCGAACCGCTGCGGCGCGCACAGACGGCGCTGCTTATGCTGCTGGGCTGGCTCGACCGCAATCGCGGCGGTGAAGAGGAAGAGAAGCTTCAACAGGGGGAACTGCCGTTCTCGGTAACAATGCTTATCTACGATCTTCGCTGCCCCACCATTCTCTGACCGGAGGCGTTATGCATGCTGGGCGCTTGCGCGACCAAATTACCGTTATGAATTCCGTTCCCGTTCGCACCCCCTCCGGTGATGTTAAACCGGAATGGCAGGAGGGAAAGACTGTCTGGGCCGAGGTGAAAGGCATCAGTGGACGGGAAATCGTCTCTGCCGGCGCTGAAAAAGCCGAAGCGACTGTCCGGGTATGGGTCCGTTATCGCAGTGACATTTCAGCCGCATCACGTCTGAAAGTTAAAAGTGGTGCCTTCAAAGGCCTGACGCTGGAAGTGACAGGGCCGCCCATCCCGGACGCCGGATGCACTCAGCTCGAAATTCTCTGCAAACAGGGGGTAAAACCATGATAGGTACCAGCCTCGATTTCTCCGGCCTGCTCGATTTGTCGGAAGATCTCGCCATGCTCAGCAAAGCGGAAAACCGCAAGGTGATGCGCGATGCCACGCGTGCCGGGGCAACCATTTTCAAAGATGAAGCGGTAAGCCGCGCACCGGTGAAAACGGGGAAACTCAAAAAGAATATCGTCGTGCTGACGCAGCGTGAGCGCAACGGGGCGATCTCTTCCGGTGTTCATATACGCGGTACCAACCCGCGCACCGGCGCCAGCGACAAGACGATGAAAGCCAGCGATCCGCGTAATGCCTACTACTGGCGCTTTATCGAAATGGGTACTTCAACCATGGCACCCGTGCCGTTCGTCCGCCCCGCCTACGATGCCCGCGAGGAAGATGCGGTAAATGCGGCTTTCGCCGAGGCTAATGCGGCGATCGACAGGGTGCTTTCAAAATGACCGAGGCTGACGTTTACTCGCTGATCGGCGCGCTGGCCGACGGACAGGTTTACCCCGGCGTGGTGCCCCTTAACAGCCAGGGTGAACCGGCAGTTGCGCCGCCATGGATCATATTCACGCTGGTGGATCAGGTCTATGGCGATACGCTTTGTGGCCCCGCAGAGGAAGACACAGCCCTGCAGGTTGATGTTTATGCGTCCTCGGTGGATGAGGCCCGCGCGCTGCGCGAACAGGCGATCGCCGCGCTGACGCCGCTGGCATTCACCCGCCTGAGCAAAACCGGCGGTTACGAGCCTGAGACAGGCCTGCGCCGTGCAACAGCAGAAGTCCATGTCCTTCAGTAAAACCAATCCAGTTAATCCCAATACCGCCGCGAGGCGGTTTTTTTATATCCGGAGACAGCTATGTCCGCACTTTATGAAAAATCGCAGTTAACGAAGATCCTGATTTCTTCGCTGCCGGCAACGAAAGATACGATGGCAAGTGCCGACTATCTTGATCTGAGCTGCACGCTCAAAGAGGTCCAGTTCACCGGCGGCCAGAAACAGGACATCGACGTAACCACCCTGTGCTCGACCGAACAGGAGAACATCAACGGCCTGCCGGCGCAGTCGGAGATTTCGCTATCCGGTAACTTCTTCAAAAATGCGGCACAGGATGCACTGCGTGACGCATATGACAACGACACGACGTATGCCTTTCAGGTGATCTTCCCGTCCGGTAAAGGCTTCCGTTTCCTGGCTGAAGTGCGTCAGCACACCTGGTCATCCGGTACCAACGGCGTGGTCGCGGCCACCTTCTCCCTGCGCTTGAAAGGCAAACCTGAAAACATTGAAACTGGCTCGTAAGGAAAATCATGTCAATTAAAGAGCTTGCCCTGGCGAAACACTCCGGGTTTCGTCATAAAACCGTCACCGTGCCCGAATGGGGCGGTGTGAGTGTCGTCCTGCGCGAGCCATCCGGTGAAGCCTGGCTGCGCTGGCAGGAAATCGCCGGAACCGATATCAAGGCTGAAGAGCTTTCGGTGTCGGAGCGCGCGAACCGCAACCTGCGCGCTGATGTCGCGCTTTTTCTCGATGTGCTATGCGATGAGGAAAAGCAGCAGGTTTTTACCCCGGACGATGAAGCTGAAGTGCGTGCCATCTATGGCCCCGTGCATTCCCGTCTGCTTAAACAGGCGCTCGATCTGATCGCATCCGGGGATGATGCCCGGGAAAAGTCGCCACCCCCGGTGTTAAATTCCTGATGTCGCTTGCGCTCCGTATGGGGCGCACGCTTTCAGAGCTCAGACAGAGCATGACGGCAAGTGAAATGCTGATGTGGATTGAATACGACAGGATAAGTCCGGTCGGCGATATCCGCGGCGATATTCAGGCGGCGCAGATCGTCTCTGCCGTATATGGCTCGCAGGGTGCAAAAGTGCCGCTGAGTGATGCCATTCTGCAGTGGGGGGGAGAAGAGCAGCAAACAGAAAAGGATCCGTTTGCCGGGCTTGAGGAGGCGCTTACAGAGGCAACTAAGTGACATTTATTGCTTTTGCAGTTAGGATTTATTCATTATTTATTCGAGGGTTGTTTAATGAGAAAAATTCTAGCTGCCATTGCATTTGTTGTTGTGGTGATTTCATTTATTGTTGCCTTGAGGCAGCCTGTAGTTTTATTTGTCTTGCTTGGCGTGGTAGTTATTCCTATCCATTATTCAAATAAAATAGGAAAGGAAATATCCCTTTCATTAGTGATTCTTGGTTGCGTCGTAAGTATGTTTTACTTTAACTCTATGGTTCCGATGTGGGGCGAACGATATGATTATTATAAAGATACTGAAAAAAGAAGTGATGAATTAAGAAATCAAAGGTATCAACAGCTAAACAACATTTCTGCAGCTAAGGACAATGTTAAAAATTCTCTCAAGGATCCTGGCTCTGCGAGCTTTAAGGGGGAGTTTGTTAGCAAAGAAAATTACGTCTGTGGAAAGGTAAATGCAAAAAATAGCTTTGGAGCTTTTGCAGGTTACAAGAAATTCATAAATAAAGGTGGTTTGTTATTAATAGATGACGACTCACCTGAGTTTTCGAAATTGTGGAGCGAAAGCTGTAATCAATAAAAATACCCGTTACGACGGGTTTTTTTGAACCCGGAGAAAGGTAATGGCATCGCTTCGCGAACTCATTATAAAAATTTCTGCTGATTCCAGTTCTTTTCAGAGTGAGATAACACGCGCCTCACGCATGGGTGCTGAATATTACAGAACTATGCAGAATGGTGGCCGTCAGGCTGCTGCTGCTGCCAGAGATAGCGAAAGAGCTTTATCTGACCTCACCGAGGGATTTACGTCTGCAGGTAAAGCGGCTGCTGCTGCAGCTGCTGCATTTGCAACGGGTAAAATCGTCCAGATTGCAGATGAGTGGAACTCAGTTAATGCTCGCCTTCAACAGGCATCTTCATCAGCTGACGATTTTGCGATATCGCAGCGGCAGTTGATGGAGATCAGCCAGCGAACGGGTACCGCATTTTCTGATAATGCTGCCCTTTTTGCGCGTGCTGCCGCTTCAATGCGTGAATTCGGCTACAGCTCAGATGAAGTTTTGAAGGTAACTGAGGCAGTAAGCACGGGCCTTAAGCTCTCGGGCGCCAGTACTGCGGAGGCTGGTTCAGTAATCACCCAGTTTAGCCAGGCACTGGCCCAGGGTGTTCTGAGGGGGGAGGAGTTTAACGCTGTAAACGAGGCGGGTGATCGAGTCATTCGCGCTCTCGCTGCTGGAATGGGCGTTGCCAGAAAAGACCTCAAGGGGATGGCAGATCAGGGAAAATTAACGATCGACAAGGTTGTCCCCGCATTAGTGAGCCAGCTTGGAACCCTGCAGAGCGAATTTGGCTCCATGCCTGAAACCGTGTCAGGCTCCCTACAAAAAGTGACAAACTCCTTTATGGCATGGGTTGGCGGTATCAATCAGGCAACGGGTGCAACTCAGGCTTTATCGGGTGGCCTTAATGGTGTCGCAGGTACGCTGGATTCATTAACGTCGTCAGCAGTAAGTGGGGCGCTGAATGATGTTGCTGATAATATGTCCACTATTACCACCGTGGCTGGTGGTTTGATTGGTGTGGGACTTGCGAAATATTTAGGTGGTATTGTCACAAGTGCTACAAGCGCAACTTCAGCGCTGATCTCTGCCGCAAAATCAGAAGTTGCCCTTGCTGTAGCACAGGACAAAGCGGCCCAGTCTGCTGTGGCTGCCTCAAGGGCTGATGTCTATCGGGCGCAGCAAGGATTACAGAGAGCAAAGAGCGCTGATGTTCAGGCAGCGCAGCAGGAAAAAATAGCTGCAGCTGAAGCCAGAGTTACTGCCGCTGAGTCACGTTTAACCACTGCTATCGCTAGTGGAACGGCTGCGGAGAGAGTCAGGGCCAGAGCCGCGCTTGAAAGAGCTCGTTCTGGACTTGCTGTAATCAGAAATAATGATGCGCAGACAGCTGCGGAAAGACGCCTCGCAAGCGCTGAGGCGGCGCGAGATCGTAATATAGCTAACCGCGTTAGCACTCAAAATAACTTGAATAGCGTCACCTCTGTAGGAACCAGACTGATGGGGCGCGCGCTTGGCCTGATAGGTGGTGTTCCGGGGCTCGTTATGCTCGGTGCGGGAGCCTGGTATGCAATGTATCAGTCTCAGGAGCAGGCCCGGCAGTCGGCACAGGAATATGCCAGAACTATTGATCAGGTGAGCCAAAAAACGCGAGCAATGAGTTTGCCTGAAGCAGATGAAAATCGCGGTAAAACTATTGATGCGCTAGTTGAGGAAAATCGCTTAATTGGAGAGCAGCAAAAAGCTATTTCAGCGGTAAAAAGACAAATCGATGATCTGAATAAGGCACGCGCTCAGCCCGGGATTACTAAAGACAATGATCTGAATATAGTTAGAGCGCTCGCCATTCTTACCGACCAATTAACCGTTGAAGAAAATAAGCTTAATTTGATGCGGGAGAAATCAACCAGTATTCAGCAGGTGCTGGAAGGGATTGATCGACGCCGAAATGATTTGATACGTGAACAGGCCTGGCGTCAGAATGCTGCGTATCAGTCTCTGCTGATGATGAACGGTCAGCATCAAACATTTAACCAGCTTCTCGGCCTTGGCAATCAGCTACTGATGGCCCGGCAGGGAATGACCCTGGCACCCCTGCGTGTACCTCAGGCAGAAGCTTCGCAGAAACAGACCGATGCGCTAGAAAAAAGCAGGCGCGAGCTGGCCCTGTCCCGTCTGAAAGGCGAGGCAAAAGAGCGCGCACGGCTTGGCTATGCTGCTGATGAGCTCGGTCTGACGGCTGATCCGCAATTCCAGACCAACCGGCTTGAGTACATCAATAACGGACTTGAAGAGTGGCGCAATAACGAGGCCAACAAAAAGCAGCCCAAAGGGCCAAAGACGGACGAAGAAAAGGCCGCTGATGCTTATAAAAGGATGATCAAGCAGCAGAAGGAGCAGCTCGCCCTGCAGGGCCAGAGCACCGAACTTGCCAGAGTGAAATGCCAGGTGGTTGAAGGTGAACTGTCCACGCTGGACAAGGCGCAAAAGGCTGAACTGATGCGCAACGCGGCCTTAATCGATCAGGTCAAACTGCGTGAACAACTGCGTAATTACGAGGCAAATCTGGCTGACAGCAACGCCAGCGCCCGGGCGGCGAATAATGCGCAGCTCATCGGTTACGGTCAGGGCACCCGGTTCCGTGAGCGGTTGCAGGAGCAGTTTAATATCCGTAAGGAGTTTGAGCAGAAGAATACCGATCTGCTCCGGCAGCGGCAGGCCGGGGATATTGACGAAACCTTCTATCAGCAGGGGCTGGCACTCAACAAACGCTATCTGGAAGAGCGACTGCGCGACCAGGAGGGGTATTACACCGCTTCCGATGCGCAGCGCGGTGACTGGTTAACAGGCATGTCAGAGGGCTATGCGAACTGGGTGGACGAGGCGACCGACTATTCCGCGATGGCTGCCGACGGCATGAAGCAGGCCATGGGCGGGGCGGTGACCACCATTACCGACATGCTCAACGGCAATCTTGACAGCTGGAAGGACTGGGGCATGAACGTGCTGAAAATTATCGAGACCGTTCTCGTTAATATGATGGTGGCGAATGCGGCGAGCTCTCTCGGCTCACTCTTCAGCTTTGGTGCCTCATCTGCCGCAACAGCCAGCAGCGGGACGGCAATTCAAAGTGCTGCGTCAAACTTCACCTTCAATGCCAAAGGCGGCGTTTACGACTCACCCTCCCTCAGTGCCTACAGCGGTGGTGTCTACCAGACCCCGCAGCTGTTTGCCTTTGCGAAAGGGGCCGGGGTGTTTGGTGAGGCCGGTCCGGAGGCGATTATGCCGCTCACGCGCGCGGCGGATGGTTCGCTCGGCGTTCGCGCAGTTGGCGCGCCGCAGTTTTCCGGCGGTGGCCCGTCCGTGTCGTTTGGCGATATCAACATCAATGGCGGTGCGCAGTCCACGGCAGGACAGGGGGCTGCCGCAACTGCCGGCAGGCAACTCAAGGATGCAATCGTGACCGTAATTAATGAGCAGGCCAGCATGCCCGGATCGCCATTGTGGCGGCTTTTGAAAGGAGCGTAATCATGGCAGTTGAGACCTTCTCCTGGTGCCCGAAGGTGGCGGCGCAGGCTGATACCAGTTTCCGCACCCGCAAAGCGCAGTTCGGGGATAATTATTCACAGGTGGCCGGGGACGGCATCAACCCGGTCACACCGCAATGGAGCGTGAGTTTTACCGGCGATGAAGCCTATGTTCTTGCCATAAAGGCGTTTCTTGAGCGGCATGCCGGCTGGAAGTCCTTCATCTGGAAACCGCCCCTGGAGTCCGCGGGGTTGTGGCGATCTGAATCCCTCCAGATAGCCACCCACGGCAATGACAAATACACCCTCAGCACCACATTCATTCAGGCATACCATCCATGAGCATTTCATCTGATGTCCAGAAACTGGAGCCGGGCAGCCGTGTCCGCCTTATCGAGGTCGACGGTCAGGCGTTTGGCGCCGGCATTCTGCGGTTTCATAACGAAACTATCCCTCACACAGAGGCTGAGATCACTGCCGCGGGCGGCGATGCGTCAAAGCTTCCGCCGAAGTCAGTCTGGTGGCAGGGGCTGGAGTACGGTGCGTGGCCCTTTGAACTGACCGGCCTGTCCGTCAGCAGCGACGGGCAGAGCGCCCGCCCGACCCTGAGCGTGTCAAATATCAGCGGCACGATCGGTGCGCTCTGTCGTCGCTTTCAGGGGATGGCAAAGGCAAAAGTGATTATTCACGAGACCTTCGCTCATTACCTTGATGCCCGCAACTTCTCTGGCGGCAATCCTGCTGCTAATCCGACAGAGGAGCGCAAACAGGTCTATTACATCGACCGTAAATCCAGTTCGGATGATGAAACCGTTGAGTTTGAGCTGTCCAGCCCGGCAGATCTGCGGGAACAACTCATCCCCACGCGTCAGATCCAGCCCATGTGCACCTGGTGCATGCGCGGCTGGTACAAAACCGGGAATGGCTGTACCTATGCCGGGCAGAATGGCTGGTTCGATAAGGACGGTAACCCGGTCGATGATCCTTCAAAGGACGTGTGCTCAGGCCTGCTGTCCACCGGGTGTAAACCGCGGTTCGGCGCCAACAACGAGCTCGATTATGGCGGCTTTCCGGGCGCGTCACTTCTGAGGGGGTAACATGCGGGACAAGACTATAAGCGCAATTCTGGCGCATGCGGCGCAGGCGTTCCCGGTTGAATGCTGCGGTGTGGTGATCCAGAAGGGACGGGTTGAGAAGTATGTCGCCTGTCGCAATCTGGCTACCTCCCCGGAGGAGCAGTTTGAACTGTCACCGGAGGATTACGCGGCAGCCGAAGAGCAGGGCACGGTGGTTGCTGTGGTGCACAGCCACCCCGGCGACGGCGCCACGACGCAGCCGAGTGAACTCGACATGCTGATGTGCGATGCGACCGAAGTGCCGTGGGTGATCGCTTCATGGCCTGAAGGCGATATCCGCACCATCATGCCGCGCGGCGATCGCCCGCTGACCGGGCGTCAGTTTGTTCTCGGGCATGCTGACTGCTGGTCCCTTATCCGGGATTACTTCCGCACTGAACACGGTATCGCGCTGCCCGACTACAGCGTCGATCGTCACTGGTGGGAGGAGGGCGAAAACCTCTATATGGATAACTGGCACGACTGCGGATTCAGGGAGTTCGACGGCCCCTCCCGGCCCGGCGATATGGTCATCATGCAGGTGCAGGCCAGCGTGCCAAATCATGCCGGCGTCCTGCTGGAGGGCA
>Ga0209371_1000629_pt1 | contig 31275 bp, 29 predicted proteins | sample AgamicAtAmrz_FD_187165 | JGI IMG/M metagenome (GOLD analysis project Ga0209371, IMG submission 187165) | Agave microbial communities from Guanajuato, Mexico - At.Am.rz (SPAdes) (version 2) | ecosystem: Host-associated > Plants > Roots > Rhizosphere | place: Guanajato, Mexico | collected 2012-06-07
GCTTTATCCAGCGCCGCCCAATCTTGCCAGGATTGGTTTAAGCAATGATCCCGCAGCGGCCTTCTGGATCATTAAACACGGTATCAAGGCTACCGGCATGCCCGCTTGGGGCAAAAGCATGGATGATCAGTTCATCTGGGGCATTGTCGCTTTCCTTGAGCAAATGCCACGGATGAACGCGGAGCAGTACAAGGCCTTGGTAACAACCAGTGGCGGCCACCAGCACGGTGGTGGGGAAAGTGAGATGCACAACCATGAAGGGCAGCATATTGGCGATGAGCCAGACCATCATGGCGAGGTTTCCTCTGAGGCAGGGCACCATGATATGGCGCAGTCAGAAACTCATCACTCGCACTCGGCAGATTCCCAGGGTCATGAGTCTGAGGGCGGCCATCCTGATGCTACCGAGTCCTCTGGTGATCAGCATTCCAAGCCAGGCTCGAAGACGCACACACACAAAGATGGAAAGGTACACACCCATCAAGGCTAACAGCCGCTTTCTCAGGTTAGCCGCTTTCGTGAGCTTGCCTGTCGAGTCCTCATAGGGCTGTAAAAGCGCGACTGCGCGGCGCAGTTGAGTGGGTAGCGAGCAGCCCGGCGAGTTAAGAGGGACGAACGCTACCGCGGCTGCTACGAGATGTCACTGAATGAATATGGGCCTATTGCTTGGCCTTGAGTTTCAGGCTTTGAAACCTGTCATCAACTGCTGTTGCTCGTTCGCAAGTTTGTTGAGGTCTGCGCTAATCCGTGCCGAGTGCTCGGAGTGATCAGCCAATTCCTTAGTTACATCACGGATCGCCATGACGGTTTGACTCACCTCTTCTGACACTGCGCTCTGTTCTTCCGCCGCGCTGGCGATCTGCAGGTTCATTTCGGTAATCACCTCGACGGCTGCATTGATTCTGTCTAATGCCTCGCTCGTTAGTTTGACCTGCTCCACGCTGCCGGCAGCTTGTGTGTGGCTGTGCTCCATCGCCTCCACTACGGTGCGCGTTCCGTTCTGTAGTTTTTCAACCACAAGGCGAATTTCACTGACCGAATCTTGCGTGCGTTTAGCCAAATGGCGTACTTCGTCGGCAACTACAGCGAAGCCGCGTCCCGATTCGCCTGCACGTGCAGCCTCGATAGCAGCATTGAGCGCCAACAAGTTAGTTTGTTCAGCTATCGAACGGATGACCTCCAGCACGCCACCAATTTTCTCGCTGCTGACCGCCAGTCCGGCGACATCCGTCATGGTTTGATCGATATGCGCTGCCAGCTGGCTAATAGCGGTGGCTGCAATTTGCACAGCGCCAAGGCCATCTCTCGCGGCTGCATCAACATTGCCGACAGCATTGGCAAGGCTTTCGCTCGACACCTTCGGAAAATGCGAGTCCTGTATGCAGAGCGTCGACGTTACCTCACTGATGCGTTGGAGCAGCTGTTGGGTGATCAAATAATCATCGCTCCCCAAGCCGGTGGCACCCACATCCTCGCATTGCTCAAAGGCCAGTGTGACGATAGGGCCGTGGCTGCCGCGGCTCAATCCCAAGGTTTAGCAATACAAGCGCTCAGCGACTGGTGCATGGAAAAATCGACTCATGGCGGTTTGTTGTTAGGGTTTACAAATATATCGGACACCGCTAAGTCTATGGCGCTGACATTGCGTCTTTTGAACGTGATGAAGAAATTGGAACGTTAGTTTTGTTCCCTGATTTGAGTTGAAGTTTAATGATTTGGTCTCGCATCGTTCATCCTCAAGAGCACACTTTCCGTAAAAGTAGTTGACGAAAAAATTGCCCATTTGAGTGGAAAAGATTGCATTTCATCCAAGGTTTCAAGTCATCCTGACATTGTGTCAACGTTTCGTGACAAGTGGGGGATGGCTTTGCCAGTTCCTGGAGAAAGGCGTACTATTTGCGACAAATTTGGTCGGAGATTGACATGTCGCTATACAGCGCGGGCGTCGAGTACGGCATTCACTGCCTGCTGTTCCTCATCGACGAGCGCGGCGACAGCCGCGAGTCCAGCGTGCGCGATCTCGCCGAACTGCAAGGGGTGCCGCAGGAATACCTGGCCAAGGTCTTCACCAAGCTGGCGCGTGCCGGGCTGGTGGCGGCCACCGAAGGCGTGCGTGGCGGTTTTCGCCTGGCCCGGCCTTCGGACGAAATCACCGTGCTGGATATCGTCAACGCCATCGATGGGCCGAAGAAGATCTTCGATTGCCGCGAGATCCGCGAGCGCTGCTCGCTGTTCGACGGCGCAGCGCCCGGCTGGGCCACCGAGGGCACCTGTGCCATCCATGCGGTGATGCTCAGCGCGCAGAAACGCATGGAAGAGGCACTGGCCCAGCAGACCATCCTCGACCTGGCGCGGCGCTTCGGGCGCAAGGCGCCGGCCGAGTTCGGGCAGAAGGTCAATGACTGGATGAGCGAGCGGCGCGATGGCAAGGGTGGGGCAGGAGACATCGCGCTCAAGCGGCTCTAGCTCGTAGGGGCTGTGTAGAACACTGCCAGCCAGACCGTCGTCGCATCGGCCTGCGTCCACTCCACACGATGTCGGCAATGCGGCGGGATATCCAGGTGGTCGCCTGCCTTCAGTACCCGCGTTTCGCTTTCGTGCTCCAGGCGTAACCCGGCGCTGCCGGTGAGAACCACCACCCACTCGCCTTCGGCCTGGTCGTACCAGAAATCGGGCGGGCTGCATTGGCCGCTGGAGACGATACGCTCGATCCGCAGCCCTGGGCGGTGCAGCAGTTCGTCGAATTGCTCGGCGGCCGCAGGGTCGAGCGGGGGCAGGGGGCTGAACAGGTTGTCGGGCATGGACGTTTGCCTTTCTTGATTCCGGACAGTGATTGTAGGAAGGTTCCGGGATTTTCCGCACGGAGCTACGTTGTTACGGAGCTACTTTACGGAACTACTTTACGGAACTACGTCACGGCACTGCGCAAGGAATCACGCCAATGGACAAGCTGCTGGCCATCAAGATGTTCATGGCGACTGTTGAAGCCCAGGGCTTTTCCGCTGCCGGTCGACGGCTCGGGGTCGCGACCTCGTCGGTGACACGCCTGGTCGATGCGTTGGAAAGCGAGCTGGGTACCAGCCTGCTCAACCGCTCGACCCGGCAGGTCAGCCTGACCGAGGCGGGTGTCGGCTACTACCAGCGCGCCCGCGCTATCGTCGCGGCCTTGGCCGAGGCCGATGCCAGCGTCGCCGATCGCGGGCAGGAACCGGTGGGCGTGCTACGCCTGTGCCTGCCGGTGGAGTTCGGGCGGCGGATGATTGCGCCGCACCTGGGCCGCTTCATGGCCCGCTACCCCTCGCTGGAGCTGGATATCGACCTGAGCGACCGCTTCGACGATTTGCTCGACGGGCGCTACGACCTGTCCATTCGCCTGGGTGACCCGGCGCCGAGCGACGAGCTGGTCAGTCGCACCCTGGGCACTTTCGAACGCTGGCTGGTGGCCAGCCCGGATTACCTGGCCAGCCATGCTGCGCTCGAACACCCCGCGCAGCTGAGCGAGCATGCCTGCTTGCGCTTTCGCTATAGCGGCCTGGGGCGACCTTGGCAACTACGCCAAGGAGACGAGCTGATCGAGGTGGATGTGGCCGGGCCCTTGCGCTGCGCCAACTCCGACTTGCTGCGCGAGGCGGCGGTGGCGGGCAGTGGCGTCAGCCTGCTGGCAGACTGGCTGGTGCGCGACGATGTCGCTGCCGGGCGTCTGGTGCGGTTGTTCCCGGGCTGGCAGGCCAATCCGATCGCTGCCAGTTGCAATATCAACGCCCTGTACCTGCCCAACCATCGCTGGTCGCGGCGGGTAACGGCGTTCATCGAGTTCTGCGAGTCGTTGCTCAGGCCCTGAACGTGGTGGCGTTGCGCCTGGCGCAAAGCCGCTTTGCGTTGCGCTCCGATTCCCTCCGCAGGCCCTGGCCGCTAAGGTGCGTGGCATGTCTTGCCATGTGTGAATAATCTGAAATGAGTGCTTCTTTAGCGACATCCTCTACATCCGGCACGTCACTGAGCCGAGGCCTGGTGACGCTGCTGGCGTTCTGCTGTGGTGCCATCGTTGCCAACATCTACTACGCCCAACCCATCGTCGGCCTGATCGCGCCGGACCTTGGGCTGTCCACCGAGCGTGCCAGCCTGATCGTCTCGCTCACCCAGCTGGGCTACGCCCTGGGGCTGCTGTTGCTGGTGCCGTTGGCCGACCTGGTGGAGAACCGCCGGCTGATGATCGCCACGGCTGTGCTGTCCTGCGCCAGCCTGCTCCTGGCGGGCAGCAGCGGGCACGGCCAAGGTGAGCTGTTTCTCGGTTATGCCTTGCTGATCGGCTTCAGTTCGGTGGCGGTGCAGATGCTGATCCCACTGGCTGCGCATCTGTCGCCGGAGCAACAGCGTGGCCGGGTGGTGGGCAACATCATGGGTGGCCTGCTGTTGGGCATCCTGCTGGCGCGGCCCTTGTCGAGCCTGGTGGCCGATCACTTCGGCTGGCGTGCCGTGTTCCTGGGGGCGGCGGTGCTGATGGCGGCAATCGTCGTGCTGCTGGCCGTGACCCTGCCGCGGCGGGTGCCGGAGCACAAGGCCAGCTACGTCGAGTTGATGGCCTCGCTGGGCGGGCTGCTTCGGCGCTACCCGTTGCTGCGCCAGCGCTCGCTGTATCAAGGCTTGATGTTCGCGACGTTCAGCCTGTACTGGACCGCCGTGCCGCTGGCACTGGCAACCGAGCATGGCCTGTCGCAGAGCCAGATCGCGTTGTTCGCATTGGTGGGCGCGGTGGGCGCCATTGCGGCCCCGATTGCCGGGCGCCTTGCCGATGCCGGGCATGCGCGCCAGGCGTCGTTGCTGGCCCTGGTGCTGGCGCCGTTGTCGCTGCTGTTCGGGCTGAGCGCGCCGGGCTACAGCGTGATCGGCCTGGGGTTGACCGGGGTGCTGCTGGACTTCGCCGTGCAGATGAACATGGTGATCGGCCAGCGTGAGATCTACGCACTGGACCCAGCCAGCCGCGGGCGGCTCAATGCCGTGTACATGACCAGCATCTTCATCGGCGGTGCCCTGGGTTCGGCAGTGGCCAGTGCCTTGTATGCGGGTTATGGCTGGAATGGCGTGGCGCTGGTGGGCGCGGTATTGCCGGGGCTGGCGCTGGTGATCTTCCTGATGGTTGCTCGGCGGGCTTGACCCACCCTTCGGTAGGCGCGGAACACGTCGCAGCGGCGAACCGCCGCGCCTACCGAGGCGAGAGTCAAGCCTGCATCTGTTCGATCAACGCCCACAGCCGTGGGTCGTTGTAATCCTCGATCACCAGTTGCGCGCCGGCCTGCAGCAGGCGCTCGGCCGGCTGGGTGGTGGCCAGGGCCACGGTGAAGATCCCGGCGTCGACCGCCGCCTTGACGCCGGGCAGCGAGTCTTCGAAGGCCAGTGCCTGCGCGGCCTTGGCTTCCAGGCGCTGGAGGCCGGTGAGGTAGGGCAGTGGGTCGGGCTTGGGTCGGGCCAGTTCGTCGGCCACCAGCACATGCTCGAAGCGCTCGCCCAGGCCCATGGCCGCCAGCATATGCTCGGCGTTCAGCCGCGGGGCATTGGTCACCACGCACATGCCGATGCCATGGCGCTCGGCGTGATCCAGCAGGCGCAGCAGGCCCGGCATCGGCTCGAGCGTGGGCGACATTTCGCGGAACAGCGCCTCCTTGCGGTCGGCCAGGTCCATGCACTCGGCGGCATCGGCCTGGGGGAACAGCTCCTTGAACAGCAGGCCATTGGAGCGGCCGCTGACCTGGGCGTTGAATTGCTCCTGGGTCAGTTCGCGGCCGTCGTAATCGTGCAGCAGCTTGCGAAACGCCTGCAGGTGCAGGGTGTCGGTGTCGGTGAGGGTCCCATCGAGGTCGAACAGCAGGGCGGTCAGCATCGGGCATCCTGGCAGTGAAGAAACAATTCAGCAGCCATCATAGCCAAACTCGGCGACGAAGGGGGCTGTTCAGTGTTTTCGGAAAAGAGTACAAATGTGCTCCATGGACAGATTATCCCCCAAACGCCGCGCCATTCTCGAATTCATCCGCGAGCGCATCGCCGACCACGGCCAGCCGCCGAGCCTGGCCGATATCGCCGAGCGCTTCGGTTTCGCCTCGCGCAGCGTGGCGCGCAAACACATCACGGCCCTGCATGAGGGTGGCTACATCGAGGTCACGCCTAACCAGGCGCGGGGCATTCGCCTGGCCGAACCGCTGCGCCGACCGGAAATCCTCGAGATTCCGGTGCTTGGCCGGGTCGCCGCCGGTGCGCCGATCGGTCCGGACCTGGGCATCCACGAACAATTGCTGATCGACCCCAGCCTGTTCCGCCGCACGCCCGACTACCTGCTCAAGGTGCGCGGCGATTCGATGATCGGCGACGGTATCCTCGACGGCGATCTGGTCGGCATTCTCCAGCAGGCCGATGCCCGCGACGGGCAGATCGTCGTTGCGCGGCTCGATGGCGAGGTCACCATCAAGCGCCTGCAACGGGTGGCGGGTGGCTATCGGCTGCTGCCACGCAACCCGGCCTATGCCCCCATCGACGTGGGCCCCGAGCACGACTTCTGCATCGAAGGTGTGTTCTGCGGCCTGCTGAGGCGTGACTGATGGGCGCGGTAGTCGATCTCGATGGGTTGCTCGACCAGCGCCGAATCTGGCGTGGGCGGCAGGTCCAGGCGCGCCCGCTCGGCTTGCAGCCCACTGGTCATGCCGCGCTGGACGAGCGCCTGCCTGAAGGGGGCTGGCCATCGGCGGCGCTCAGCGAGTTGCTGCTGGCCAGCCCCGGTTGCGGTGAACTGCAGTTGCTCTGGCCGACCCTCGCCCGGCTGAGCGGCGAGGGTGGGCGGGTGGTGCTGGTAGCGCCGCCGTTCATTCCCTACGCGCCGGCCTGGCAGGCGGCAGGCGTCGATCTGCGCTGGCTGGCGCAGGTCGCGGCCGAGCCAGACGAGGCCCTGTGGGCTGCCGAGCAGTGCCTGCGCTCTGGCAGTTGTGCGGCGGTGCTGTGCTGGCCGGAGCGCGCCGATGACCGCTCATTGCGTCGCTTGCAGGTCGCCGCTGAAACCGGTGAGGCGCTGGCCTTCGCCTGCCGACCCCAGCAGGCGGCGCACAACCCGTCGCCTGCGGCTTTGCGTATCGCCATCGATACGCGTCCGGCACAGTGGCGAGTGCTCAAGTGCCGTGGCGGCCTGGTGCCGGCCACGCCCATCGCCGCTCCCGGACGAGGCTGATGCGCCATGCTCTGGGCCTGCATCCTGCTGCCGCAGCTGGCGCTGGACACCGTTCAGCGCGGGCGTGACGACGCCGATTCGCCGCTGGTACTGCTTGGCGGCCCAGCGCAACGACGGGTGTTGCAGGCGGTCAATACGGCGGCCGCCGACCTGGGGCTGCGCGCTGGGCAGACGCTGACTGCCGCCCGGGCCCTGGCTGACGGCTTCACCTGTGTCGAGGCCGATCCGGCGCGCATCGACGAAGTACAGCAACTGTTGGCGGCCTGGGCCTATCGGTTCAGCGCTCAGGTCAGCCTGCACTATCCGCGTGCGTTGTTGCTGGAGGTGGGGTCGAGCCTGCAACTGTTCGGTCCGTGGGCGAGTTTCGAGGCGCGTCTGCGTACAGAACTGCAGGAACTCGGCCTGCGTCATCGTATCGTGCTGGCGAGCAATCCGGTGGCGGCGCGCATGCTGGTCAACGGGCACGATGGCCTGGCGCTGACCTGCGCCGAGCAGACGCGCGCAGCATTGGCGAACATGCCTCTGGATCGGGTCGGCTTGCCTGCCGATGCCGCCCAGGCCCTCTCGCGCATGGGGTTGCGCCGACTGGGCGAGGTCATGGCCTTGCCGCGTGATGCCCTGGCCAAGCGTTTTGCCGCGCCTGTGCAGTTGCACCTGGACCAACTCTTCGGCCAGCGTGCGCTGGGGCTGGATTTCTATCAGCCGCCAGACCGGTTCGAGTCCAGGCTGGAGCTGAATTTCGATGTGGAATCGCACCAGGCATTACTGTTTCCCCTGCGCCGGCTGATCAATGACCTGGCCGCTTTCCTTGCTGGGCGTGACTGCGGCGTGCAGCGCTTCGAGCTGCATCTGGAGCATGTAGAAGGGCCGGATACCGTGCTGAAGGTCGGCTTGCTGGCGGCCGAGCGCGAAGCGGCGATGCTCTTCGAACTGGCCCGTGGCCGGCTGGAGCCGCTGCGCATTCCGGCGCCGGTGCGCAACGTGCGCCTGCTGGCCGCCGACCTGCCAGCGTTCGTGCCACAGCATCGCGCGCTGTTCGATCCGCGTTCGCAGCAGGCCCAGCCCTGGGAGCAGTTGCGCGAGCGCTTGCGTGCCCGGTTGGGCGACGAGGCGGTCATGGGGCTGCGCGCCGAAGCCGATCATCGTCCCGAGCATGCCTGGCAGGCCAGCGAGCAGGGCGCTGCGGGCAGCCTGGCGGTCGCGCCCGGCAGCCGTCCTGGCTGGTTGCTGCCCCAGGCCCTGGCCTTGCCCGAGGGCGGCCTGCAATGGCTTGGCCAAGCCGAGCGCATCGAATCGGGCTGGTGGGATGGCGGTGATGTGCGCCGCGACTACTACCGCATCGAAACCCGCGAAGGGTTGCGCGGTTGGGCCTACCGCGACCTCGCCCAACCCGGCCCCTTGTGGCTGCAGGGCTGGTTCGCATGAGCCTGCCTGAGTACGCCGAGCTGCATTGCCTGTCGAATTTCAGTTTTCAGCGCGGCGCCTCCAGCGCCGACGAGCTGTTTCGTCGTGCCCAAGAGCAGGGCTATCAGGCCCTGGCAATCACCGACGAATGTACCCTGGCCGGGATTGTCCGCGCCTGGCAGGCGGCCCGCGAGCATGGTGTACGGCTGATCGTCGGCAGCGAGGTGCAGGTGCAGGATGGGCCGCGCCTGGTGCTGCTGGTGGAGAACCTGACCGGCTACCAGAGCCTCTGCGCGCTCATTACCCGTGCGCGGCGTCGGGCAGAGAAGGGCGAGTATCGATTGCTGGCTGAAGACCTGCAGGCGCATTGCTCAGGCTTGCTGGCGCTGTGGATCGCTGACGACCCTGGCGACCCCGAACCTGGCCGCTGGTTGCAGGCACTGTTCCCCGAGCGGCTGTGGCTGGCAGTGCACCAGCACCGTGGCAGCGACGACGCAGCGCGCTTGCAGCGTTTGCGTGCCCTGGCCGGGCAACTGGCGATTCGCGCCGTGGTCTGTGGCGATGTGCACATGCATGTCCGTGGTCGTCGCGCCTTGCAGGACTGCATGACCGCGATCCGCCAGCACTGCACGGTGGCCGAGGCCGGGCGTTACCTCTACCCCAATGGCGAACGCCACCTGCGCAGCCGCGAGCAACTGGCCGAGCTGCACCCCGGCGACCTGCTGAGCGAAACCCTGGTCATTGCCGAGCGCTGCCGCTTCGACCTGAGCGAGCTGAAGTACCAGTACCCCCGTGAGCTGGTCCCTGAAGGCCACAGCCCGGCGAGCTGGTTGCGCCATCTGTGCGAGCAGCGCCTGTCGATACGCTGGCCGCAGGGTGCCAGCGCCGAGGTGTACCAGACGCTTGAGGGCGAACTGACGCTGATCGAGGAACTGGGCTACGAAAGCTACTTTCTCACCGTCCACGACATCGTCGATTTCGCCCGCCGGCAGAATATCCTCTGCCAGGGGCGGGGCTCTGCGGCCAACTCGGTGGTGTGTTTCGTGCTGGGGATCACCGAGCTCGACCCAATGACCCACCGCCTGCTGTTCGAGCGATTTCTCTCACGTGAGCGCAATGAACCGCCCGACATCGATGTGGACTTCGAACACGACCGCCGCGAAGAGGTGATCCAGTATGTGTTCAGGCGCTATGGCCGGCACCGCGCGGCGCTTACCGCGGTGGTCAGCACCTATCACGCTGCTGGCGCCGTGCGTGACGTGGCTCGGGTGCTGGGGCTGCCGAGCGACCAGGTGGATGCCCTGGCCAAATGCTGCGGGCGCTGGAGCGATCGCATTCCCGATGCGCAGCGCCTGGCCGAAGCTGGTTTCGAGGCGCAGAGCCCATCGTTGCGGCGTATCCTGGTGCTGGCGGGTGAGCTGATCGGTTTCCCTCGACACCTGTCGCAGCACCCTGGCGGTTTCGTGATCTGCGAGCAGCCACTGGACCAGCTGGTGCCGGTGGAGAACGCCGCCATGCCCGAGCGCACGGTGATCCAGTGGGACAAGGACGACCTGGACATGGTGGGTCTGCTCAAGGTCGATGTGCTCGCCCTGGGCATGCTCAGCGCCCTGCGCCGTTGTTTCGATCTGCTCCGGCTGCACCGTGGCCGCGAGCTGACCCTGGCCAGCATCCCCCAGGAAGACCCCGCCACCTACGCGATGATCAGCCGCGCCGAGACCATGGGGGTGTTCCAGATCGAGTCGCGGGCACAGATGGCCATGCTGCCGCGCCTGCAGCCGCGCACCTTCTACGACCTGGTCATCGAGGTGGCGATCGTGCGGCCCGGGCCGATCCAGGGGGACATGGTGCATCCCTATCTGCGGCGGCGTCTGAAGCAAGAGCCGGTCACTTATCCTTCGGAAAAGCTCAAGGCGGTCTTCAAGCGCACGCTGGGTGTGCCGTTGTTCCAGGAACAGGTAATGGAACTGGCGATGGTCGCGGCCGACTACACCCCAGGCGAAGCCGACCAGTTGCGCCGCAGCATGGCGGCGTGGAAGCGTCATGGCGGGCTAGAGCCGCATCGGCTGCGCTTGCTCGACGGCATGTTGCGCAATGGTTACGAGCTGGCCTTTGCCGAACGCATCTTCGAGCAGATCAAGGGGTTCGGCAGCTATGGCTTCCCCGAGTCCCACGCCGCCAGTTTCGCCTTGCTGTGCTACGCCAGCAGTTGGCTCAAGTGCCACGAGCCGGCGATCTTCACCTGCGCGTTGATCAACAGTTGGCCCATGGGGTTCTACAGCCCCGACCAGCTTTTGCAGGAGGCGCGTCGACAGGGCATCGAGGTGCGACCGGTGGATGTCGTTCACAGCGCCTGGGACTGCACCCTGGAACCGCAAGGCGGTGATGCCCTGGCGATTCGCCTGGGGCTGCGGCAGGTCCGTGGTTTCGCCGAGGACGATGCCCGGCGCCTGGAGCAGGCGCGGGCGCAGCGGCCATGGCGCGATGTCGAGGATCTGTGCCTGCGTGCGTCCCTCGACAGCCGCGCCCGCGTGCGCCTGGCCGATGCCGGTGCCTTGCGTGCCCTGGCTCGCGATCGCCATCAGGCGCGCTGGCAGGTCGCTGCCGTGCAGGCGCAACTGCCGTTGTTCGCTGGGGTCGAGTCTGCGCCTGAGAGCGAAGTGAGCTTGCCGGCGCCGAGCATCGCCGAAGACCTGTTCGCCGACTATGCGACCCTGGGCACCACACTTGGCCCGCATCCCTTGACGCTGCTGCGTTCACGCCTGCGCGCGCTGGGTTGCCGCAGCTCTCGTGAGCTGGATGGCTTGAGCCACGGCGACAGCGTTGCCGTGGCCGGCATCGTCGTGGGTCGCCAGCGCCCCCAGACGGCCAGCGGCGTGACCTTCGTCACCCTGGAAGACGAGTTCGGCATGCTCAACGTGGTGGTGTGGCGGGATCTGGCCGAGCGACAGCGGCGAGCCCTGGTGGGCTCGCAATTGCTCAAGGTCAGTGGCCGGCTGGAGCAGGAAAATGGTGTCAGACACCTGATCGCGCGGCGGTTGGAGGATGTCAGTGGGTTATTGCGGGGGCTGGATGTGAGGAGTCGGGATTTTCATTAGCCTCGCCTGACATGCCGCACCAACACCTTCTCCAGCAACTCCCACATCCCGGGATCCGTACTGAACGCCACATTGAACCGCATCCACCCCGTGGCCTGCGCATCGACCATGAACAACTGCCCAGGCCCAAGCATGATCCCCTGTTCCAGCGCATCGTCGAGCAGCGCCGCACTATCGGGAATGGCCGGGTGGCGGGTCCAGATGTACATGCCTTCATCCGATTCGATGAACAGCTCGAAGCCCAGTCGATGCAGGTGTCGACCCACTTCCTGATGCGCTTCTGCCAGGCGCTGGCGCAGGCGTTTGAGGTGCTTGCGCCAGCGACCGTCGATCACTGCGGCGTACACCACCCGCTCCATCACCTGCGAGGTGGTCAGCCCTGAACGCATCTTCAGCTGCAACAGCTGCTGCATCACCTCGGCTTCGGCCACCAGGTAGCCCACCCGCACGTTGGGCGAGATGCTCTTGGAGTAGCTGCCCACGTATACCACCTGCTGCAGATGATCGAGGCTGGCAAGGCACGGCTGTGGCTCGGCGATCATGTCGGCGTAGAGGTTGTTCTCCACCAGGCGCAAACCATGCTGCGACGCCAGTTGCAGCAGGCGGTGCAACTGCGCGAGCGGCGTGCGCGAACAGGTCGGGCTGTGCAGGTGTGGCTGGGTGAAGAACACCGTCGGGCGATGGTGGGCGAGCAAGCGCTCCAACTGGTCGAGGTCGTAGCCCACCGGTGTGCGCGGGACGCCCACCAAGGTCGCGCCCTGAAAGCGCAGGATGCTCATCAGGTTGGGATAGCCTGGGTCGTCCACCAGCACCACGTCACCCGGTCGCACCAGGGTGCGCACGGCCAGGTCCAGCGCCTGGCTGGCGCCATGGGTGAGCATCAGTTGCGCAGGGCTGGCCACGATCGACAGCTCCTGCTGCAGGTTCTGCGCGGTCAGCGCGCGCAATTCAGGCAGGCCCATCGGATCACCATAGCCAGACAGCTCCAGCGGGCTGCCGGCAACCTGGCGCATGCCGCGACGCAAGCCATCTTCGTACATCCAGTCATTGGGCAGCCAGCCGCAGCCGGGTTTGAACGGCAGTTGGCGGGTTTCGAAGATCTGTTGCAGGTACCACTCGGAGTTGAACGATGGTCGGGTTGTGTCAGCTTGCGGGGTGTGCGTGTCGAGCAACTCGCCCGCCGAGCGGCTGACGAAGAAACCCGCATTGCCGCGACTGACCAGCAGCCCCTGGGCCACCAGGCGGTCGTAGGCTTCGACCACGGTGAAGGTGCTCACCGAGTAGGTCGAGGCAAACGCGCGGATAGACGGCACCTTGGCGCCGGGCTTGAGGGTCTGGTTGTCGATGAGCTCGCGCAACCCGTCGATGATCTGGTTGACCAGCGGGGTAGGGGAGTCGGGATGTAGTCGCAGCATGGGGTGCCTTCAGGTGTGCGTAACGCCAAGCGCCTGCAGGGTGTCGCGGGTGTATTGCATTGGCGGCCTGTACAGTGCAGTGCGAGTTTCATGCCACTGTGCATGGCTCTATGTGGCGGACATTTTTACATTAGGTGTCAGATATCGCCAGATGCAACACGTTCAGTTCGCCCGAGCGGCAACCCTCGGGCGCGTCAGCAGGCCGCCATGGATGGTCTGCGTGTGTTCTTCACACCTCCTGCCCGCAATAGCGCTGATGTACAGGTGAGGCCGATAACCATCGGGGTTTCACAGTTTTTCCTTGGATAAAAAGAAGCACGGGGTACACAACTGATGGACGCAACATCCACATCCACCACCTCCGCGGAAGGCGGGCACGAGAGCAAGCTCAGTGCCTCGCTCAAGTCGCGCCACCTGACGATGATGTCGATCGCCGGGGTCATTGGCGGCGCCTTGTTCGTCGGCTCCGGCAGCGTGATCCACAGCGCCGGCCCAGCGGCTGTCCTGGCGTACCTCGCCGGCGGCATCCTGGTGGTGCTGATCATGCGCATGCTCGGCGAGATGGCGACTTCCTCGCCGGACACCGGCTCGTTCTCCACCTACGCCGACCGCGCCATCGGGCGCTGGGCCGGTTTCACCATCGGTTGGCTGTACTGGTGGTACTGGGTCATCCTCATGGCCTGGGAAGCCTACGTGGCGGGCAAAATCCTGCATGGCTTCTTCCCTGGTGTCAGCGTCAACGTGTTCGTGCTGGCGACCACCTTGCTGCTGATCACCGTGAACTTCTTCAACGTCAAGCACTACGGTGAGTTCGAGTTCTGGTTCGCCTTGATCAAGGTGGTGGCGATCGTCTGTTTCCTGGTGGTGTGTACCGCCGCAGTGATGAACGTCTGGCAGTTCGGTGAGGTGCGCGGCATCACCCACCTGACCGCCGAAGGCTTCATGCCCAACGGCATCACCACGGTGATCGGCGCCTTGCTCGGCGTGATGTTCGCCTTCCTCGGTGCCGAGATCGTGACCATCGCGGCTTCGGAAGCGAAGGACCCGGCTACCCAGATCGTCAAGGCCACCAATTCGGTGGTGTGGCGTGTGTGCCTGTTCTACGTCGGCTCGATCTTCCTGATCGTCTGCCTGGTGCCGTGGAACGATCCGCACCTGGGCGTTTCCGGCTATGGCGCCTACCGTCGCACCCTGGAACTGCTGGGTGTGCCGTATGCCGAGCTGCTGATGAATTTCGTGGTGTTGACCTCGGTGAGCAGTTGCCTGATCTCCGGCCACTACACCGCTTCGCGCATGCTCTTCTCGCTGTCGCAGCGCGGTGATGCACCGTCGTTCTTCAAGATCACCCGCACCGGGACCGGCGTGCCGGTATACGCGATCCTCGGCTCGTGCGCCGTGGCGGTGGTCTGTGCGCTGATCAACTTCAGCGAGACCCTGCGCCCGAAGGATGTGCTGGAAACCCTGATGAACACCACCGGCATGATCGCCCTGCTGGTGTACCTGGTGATCGCCTTCTCGCAGCTGCGCATGCGCCGCAAGCTGATCGCCGAGGGCCGTGAGGTGCGCCTGAAGATGTGGCTGTTCCCCTGGCTGACCTACCTGGTGATCGCTTTCATCGTTGCCGCACTGGTGACCATGGCCTTCATGCCTGACTACCAGATCCTGGTGATCTCCACCGGTATCGCCGCGGCCATCGTGGTGGCCATGGGTGTGGTGCATCAGATCCGTAGCGCCAAGCGGCACTGATCGCTACCTGGGTTGTACTGAAAACGCGGCCGGCTCCTCCAGGGACCGGCCGCGTTTTCATTTGCGCCGCACCACCGTCAGCCAATCGGTGTAACGGGCGACCTTGATCGGCAGGGTGGCCTGCAGGTCATCCAGGGCCTGGTCGGTGTCGTCCAGGGCCAGGTCGTCGGCGACCTTCAGGTTGGCCAGCGAGGGGGCATCGAACAGCAGCAGGCCACGGTGGTGCCGGGCCAGGCGCTCGAGGGTTTCGTTCAATGGCTGACCATCGCCGGGTAGGCGCTCCAGGTACCAGGCTGCCTGGGTATCGCCGGTATCGACCTGGGTCAGGGTGCCGGGGGTGATGCCATCGAAGCGCAACTGCTGGCCGCGGTTGAGCGAGCGTTGGCGGTCGTTGCCCGTCAATTCGACCCGCCCCTCCAGCACGGTGACTTCGCTGCTGTCCTGCAGCCGTTCGACGATCAGTTTCGCGTCCAGAGGCCGCAGGCTGCCGTGTGGGGTGACGATGAACAGCGGGCGCGTATCGCCCCGCGCCACCTCCAGCAACAGTTGGCCCTTCAGCAGGTCGATTCTTCGCTGTGCCCTGTCGAACGTCAGGTCCACGGCCGACCCGTTGTCCAAGGTCAACAGGCTGCCGTCCTCCAGTTGCCGGGTCAGGCGGTTCTGGCTGTCGGTGGACAGGTCGGACAGCTCGAAGCCCTGGCCCATCCAGGGCGAGGCGAGCAGGAAGGAGGCGCCGATCAACGCAATGATGGCCAGAGGCAGGGCAAGACGCGGATAGGGGAAGGCATTCATGGCAAGCGACGTGTGGAGGTTATGCGGATGACCTCCAGCATAGGCTGTCGGTTCCTGTTTTCGTTCAGGCGAAGCGGATCGGTCAGACCGATACCCCGGACGCTCGGCAAAAGGCCTATGCTAGCGCTTCCAACTGTCGAAGGAGTCGCCCATGGCCTGGTCCGCCACCCAATATTCGCTCTTCGAAAATGAACGCACCCGCGCCGTGCGCGATCTGCTCGCGGCCGTGCCACCGCGGCCGGTGCGCCATGCCACTGACCTTGGTTGCGGCCCTGGCAACTCCACCGAGGTCTTGCTGCAACAGCATGGCGACGCCCAGGTGCTGGCCTTGGACAGCGACCAGGACATGATCGACAAGGCGCGCGAGCGACCACGCCTGAAGGTGCCGCGGGTGCGTTGCGAGGTAGCCGACATCGCCACCTGGAAGGCTGCCGAACCCCAGGACCTGATCCTCGCCAACGCGTCGTTGCAATGGGTGCCGAACCACCGTGAGCTGTACCCGCACCTGATCCGCCAGCTTTCCGAGGGCGGCAGCCTGGCGGTGCAGACTCCCGACAACCTTGACGAACCTGCCCACAAGCGCATGCGCGAGATTGCCAGCCAAGGCCCGTGGAAAGACAAGTTCAGCGATTTTGCCTTGCCACCGCGACACAGCGGCGCGTTCTACTACGACCTGCTCAGCCCGCTATGCGAACGCGTGGATGTGTGGCGTACCACCTATCACCATGTCCTTGAGGGCGGCGCGGGCGCCGTGGTGGAGTGGTTCAAGGGTTCGGGCCTGCGGCCGTACCTGGCGCGGCTGGACGAGGCCGAGCGCGAAAGCTTCCTGCAGCTCTACTTGCAGGCCATGGAGCAGGATTACCCGAAAGCCACCGATGGCAAGGTGTTGCTGCCGTTCCCGCGGTTGTTCGTGGTCGCTACCCGCTAGCACGCCACCCGCGCCAGAGCACATAGCCGTAGATGCCAAGGTTGAGCAGCAACACGATCAACCCGAGCAGCACCTGGATCTGCGGTGTCAGCCCGGCAGGGTAGATCAGCGGCCAGACATAGTGCTCGACGAACCCACCCTGGTAGCCAGCCTGGCCGGCTGCCAGGCGCATGCGGTTTTCCCAGCCGGTCAGCGGGCACTGTAGATGCAGGCATTCCACCGAAAGCCCCCAGGCCAGGGCCGGCAGATGCAGGAGCAGGGCGCGGCGCCAGCGCAGCACCAGCAGGCCGCCGAACAGCACCAGCAGGATGAAGGCCAGGTGCAGCAGGACCAGGGCGTCGGCGCTTAGGCGGTAGAGCATGGTGGGTGGGGTCCGCTGTGGGGCGAGTCATCAGCATAGGGCAGATTGCAGGGTTGTCGGGGCCGGCCTGATCGCAAGGCGGCACCGATGGATTCACAGCGCCTCTTGCACCATCTGCAAAAATTTCGCCACCACTCGCCGCGTGCGTTGTTCGCTCAGGCACACCAGCGTCTCGGTCAGTTGGCGTTGGCAATCGACGATGGGCAGCGCGCACACCCGTGAGTCGGCGCCGAACTCCGCCGCCGACACCACCCCCACGCCAATCCCCACCACCACCGCTTCACGCGCCGCTTCACGACCCTCGACCTGGATGGCCGGGCGTATGCGCAGGCCCGCGCGCTGCATCTCTTCTTCCAGGGTCTGGCGCGTCACCGAGCCGGGCTCACGCAAGACCAGCGGCGTGTCGTCCAGGTCGGCCAGGCTGATCGAGGCGCGGCTGGCCCAAGGGTGGTCCCGGGATACGAAGGCCACCATCGGATCACGCCGCATCGGCACGCAGAACAGCCGCTCGTCATCGACGTCGCGCCCGAGCAGGGCCAGGTCGGCCTGGTAGCTGAACAGGCGCGCCAGCGACTCATCGGTGTTGCCCGTCTCGATCTTGACCTGAATCCCCGGGTAGCGCTGGCAGAAGCGCGCAACCTGCGGCAGTACGTGCACGGGGGCATCCACCGCCAGCACCAGGCTGCCGGTATGCAGGGCTCGCGAATCCTGCAGCAGCTCCAGGGCTTCGGCTTCACAGGCGAACAGGCGTTGGCTGATGCCCAACAGGCGTTCGCCCAGGTCGGTGAGCTGCACCGAGCGCTTGTTGCGCTGGAACAGCAGCACGCCGAAGCGTTCCTCCAGCTTGCGCACCTGGTCGGACACCGCCGGCTGGGTGAGGAAGAGTTTCTCGGCGGCCCGGGTGAAGCTGCCGTGTTCGGCCACGGCGTGAAAGGCCTTGAGCTGCGCTTGCGAGACCGACATGAACACCTCGGAACAGGTTCAGTTAAAAGCTGGGCTTATGTGTGAAATACGATAAATCGATTTTATTTATCAGTCATCAGCTGCTTCCATGTCGCTCAACCCGAGGCAGCGCCAAAAGCGCCTGCACCGGGCCATGGTCCAGCCAGATGACGTCCCTCCGTCATGCAGTGCGCAACACAACAACAAGACAGGCGTTTCTTCACATTCTGCCGGCACACTCAGCAAGAGGTCAGAGTCAAATGAACCAGTCTTTCGGTGCCATCAAGCGGTGGCGCATGCAGATCTTCGCCATCACCTGGCTGGCCTACGCCGCCTTCTACTTCACCCGCAAGGCCTTCTCGGTCGCCAAGCTTGGCATTGCTGAAGATCCAGGCTTCATGCTCGACAAGGCCGCCATGGCCAACCTCGACGCGATCTACCTGGCGGCCTACGCAGTGGGCCAGTTCACCTGGGGCATGCTCGCCGACCGCTTCGGCCCACGCGTGGTGGTACTCGGCGGCCTGCTGATCTCGGCCGCAGCAGCGGTGGTGATGGGCAGTTACGCGACCTTCCCGATCTTTGCCACCTGCATGCTGATCCAGGGCCTGGCGCAGTCGACCGGCTGGGCAGGGCTGTGCAAGAACATCGGCAGTTTCTTCCCGTCGTCCCAGCGTGGCCGGGTACTTGGGCTATGGAGTTCGTGCTACGCCTTTGGCGGCCTGGTGGCCTCGCCCTTTGCCGGGTGGTGGGCATACACCCTGGTTGGCAGCTGGCACGCAGCGTTTTTCTCCAGCGCCGTGGTGGTGGCAGCGGTGGCGCTGCTGTTCTTCTTCTTGCAGCGCAACAAGCCCGAAGACGTCGGCCTGCCGGCGGTGGAGCCGGAGCCGCAGAGTATGGCGCCAGGCGCGAACCTGTGCAGTGTCTGGGCGCCGCTGCGCGAAATCCTGCGCAACCGCACGGTACTCACGTTGGGTCTTGCCTACTTCATGCTCAAGCCGGCGCGCTACGCCATTCTGCTGTGGGGGCCGGTGATCGTTTTCGAGCAGATGCCCTCGGTGGGAAAGGTGGGCGCGGCGATCATTCCCACAGCCTTCGAGCTGGCCGGGTTGCTCGGCCCGATCCTGATCGGCCTGGCCTCGGACAAGCTGTTCGGTGCCCGGCGCATGCCTGCCTGCGTGATCAGCCTGGTGCTGCTGACCTTCACCCTGGCGGGTTTCATGGCCGCAATGCACAGCGGCAGTGTGGTTCTGGTCGTTGCGCTGTTGTTCGTCATGGGCCTGACCCTGTACGGACCTGACTCGATGATCAGCGGCGCGGCCGCGATCGACTTCGGCACCGCCAAGGCCGGCGCCACGGCAGCCGGGTTCGTCAATGGCTGCGGCTCGGTGGGTGCGGTGCTGGGTGGCCTGCTGCCGGGCTATTTCGACAGCGTCACAGTGTTCATCGTGTTCGCCGGCACTGCGCTGTTCTCCGCCCTGGTGCTGCTGCCGCACTGGAACAGCCGCCCGGCCAGTGCGGAGGCGGTACATGACGTGGCCCCCAATACCGGCATGGCGATCAAGCCGGTACGTACCTGAAGGAAAGTGAAACGATGAGACCGTTCTGGCTGCAACAGGCCCTGGATCCGCAAAACGAGGCGGTGTGCCCGCCGCTGCAAGGCGATGTGCGCTGTGATGTGTGTATCGTCGGTGGCGGCTATACCGGCTTGTGGACCGCGCTGATGCTCAAGGAGGCGCTGCCGGCGCTGGATGTGCTGCTGATCGAGGCGGATATCTGCGGCGCCGGTGCCAGCGGGCGCAATGGTGGTTGTGCGCTGTCGTGGTCGGCCAAGTACTTCACCCTGGAGCGCTTGTTCGGTGTGGCCGAGGCGGTGCGCCTGGTCCGTGAGTCGGAGCGCAGCATCGCGGCCATCGGCACGTTCTGCGCCGAACATCACATCGACTGCGACTACCGTATGGACGGCACCTTGTACACCGCCACCAATGCCGCCCAGGTCGGCAGTACCGATGCGGTGATCGCGGCGCTGCAGCGCCAGGGCATCAACTCGTTCCAGCGTCTGGCGCTGGATGAGGTGCAGCGCCGGGCAGGCTCTGACCGCCATCGGGAAGGCTGGTTCTCGCCAGCGGCCGCCACGGTACAGCCAGGCAAGCTGGTGCGTGGCCTGCGCCGGGTCGCGCTGCAGCGTGGCGTGCGCATCCACGAGGGCACGGCGATGACCAGCCTTGAGCACGGCGCCCCGGTGCTGGTGCGCACCGCCCACGGCACCGTGCGTGCCGACCGGGTCGTGCTGGGCCTGAATGCCTGGATGGCGCGGCAGTTCGCGCAGTTCGAGCGCAGCGTGGCGATCGTCTCCAGCGACATGGTGATCACCGAGCCGTGCCCCGAACTGTTGCGCCAGACGGGCCTGGAGACCGGCATCAGCGTGCTCGATTCGCGTATCTTCGTGCATTACTACCACAACACGCCCGATGGGCGGCTGATGCTCGGCAAGGGCGGCAATACCTTCGCCTATGGCGGGCGCATGCTGCCGGTCTTCGATCAGCCATCACCCTACCGATCGCTGCTGAAGCGGACCTTGGGCGAGTTCTTCCCGGCGCTGGCCGAGGTGCCGCTGGCCGCGAGCTGGAACGGGCCATCGGATCGCTCGGTGACCGGCTTGCCGTTCTTCGGCCGGCTGGACGGGCAGGGCAACGTGTTCTATGGCTTCGGCTATTCCGGCAGCGGGGTAGGGCCTTGCCACATGGGCGGGCAGATCCTTTCGTCGCTGGCCCTGGGGATGGACAACGCCTGGACGCGCTCGCCCCTGGTCAAGGGGCCGCTGGGGCAGTTCCCGCCGGAGCCGATCCGCTACCTGGGGTCGCTGATGGTGCGCGATGCCGTGCGGCGCAAGGAGCGCGCCGAAGACCGAGGGTTGCGCCCGCGGCGGCTGGATGTGCGGTTGGCGAAGTTCGCGGCGGCGGCGGGGAAGGCGGACAAGGGCTGAGTCGGTGTGGGCTTTTTCGCGGGCAAGTCGGGTCGCCGCACCGCCGCTCCCACAGGTACCCACCGCTTGCGGGGGCGGGGGTTCGCTGCTGCGAGCTGCCCGCGAATGTCCGCCATGCGATTTCTTGTCGATCCCACCCGCGAGGGCGTATAAACTCTCCCCACTTTTGGCCGGTCGCTTCCTGAACCGGCCACTGAGACAAAGAGAGTCGAGATGGGCGCACAGTGGAAAGCCAAGCATAGAGAAACGGCCGCCAACGCCAAGGGCAAGATCATGGGCAAGTTGGCCAAGGAGATCCAGATCGCGGCCAAGTCGGGCGCCGACCCGGACATGAACCCGCGCCTGCGCTTGGCGATCGTCCAGGCCAAGAAAGCCTCGATGACCCGCGAAACCCTCGAGCGTGCGATCAAGAAAGGCGCTGGCCTGGATGGCGAGGCGGTGCAGTACCATGCCGTCAGCTACGAGGGCTTTGCCCCGCACCAGGTGCCGCTGATCGTCGAATGCCTGACCGACAACGTGAACCGTACCGTCGCCCAGATCCGGGTGTTGTTCCGCAAGGGCCAGCTCGGCGCAAGCGGCTCGGTGGCCTGGGACTTCAACCATGTCGGTCTGATCGAGGCTACCCCGGAAGGTGATGCCGACCCGGAAATGGCCGCCATCGAAGCTGGCGCCCAGGACTTCGAGGACGGCGAGGAAGAGGGCTCGACCCTGTTCATCACCGACACCACCGACCTGGACGCGGTGCAGAAGGCCCTGCCCGAGCATGGTTTCACCGTCACCTCGGCGAAGATTGGCTATACCCCGAAAAACCCGGTGAGCGCCGCCAGCCTGAGTGCTGAAGCCCTGGCCGAGGTCGAGGCCTTCCTCGAGGCGATCGACGAGAACGAAGACGTGCAGAACGTCTATGTCGGTCTGACGGACTGACTTCCTGCCGGGCCGCCTCGCGGCCCGATGGGCCCCGCCATGGGGCCCTCCACCTCACCCGCGCAGGTCACCCCATGACCCCCACCTTCGCCTCACTGAGCCTGGCCCACCTGCGCACCCTCGATTGCCTCCTGCAATTGAAGAACCTCAGCCACGCCGCCGAGCGCCTGGGTTGCAGTCAGTCGGCCCTCAGTCGGCAACTCGCTCACCTGCGCGATGCCTTCGGCGACCCGCTGCTGGTCCGCCAGGGGCGCGGCTATGTGCTCAGCGAACATGCCGAAACCTTGGTCGAACCCTTGCGCCAGGTGCTCGATGAGCTCAGCGCCCTGCGCCAGCCTGCCGCCTTCGACCCGGCGCGTTGCGAGCGGCGTTTCTGCATCGCTGCCTCCGACTATGTGGCCGAGCACATCCTTCCGGACCTGGTGACGGCACTGGAGCATGAGGCGCCTGGGGTCTCCCTCGAATACCGCACCTGGCAGGCCGGCCAATACGCCTCGCTGGCCAGTGGTGAGGTCGATCTGGCCACCACACTGTTCGATGAGTCCCCGCCCAACCTGCATGGCCGGCTGCTCGGTGAAGACCGTGCGGTGTGCCTGATGGCGGGCGGGCATCCGCTGACCGCCTGCACCACGATCAGCCAGGACGGCTACCTTGCCTATCGCCATGTGCGGGTATCCGGCGGCGGCGACAAGGACAGCTTCATCGACCGACACCTGCGTGCCCAGGGCCTGCAGCGACGCATGCAGCTGCAGGTGCCGTTCTTCAGTGCCATGGTGCAGGTGATCGGCAATGGTCAGGCGTTGGCCACGGTGCCGGAGCATATCGCCCGCCAGCTTTGCCGTTTGCATGGCCTGGCCTGGCGGCCGCTGGGTTTCATCGAGCACAGTCAGCGCTACTGGGTGGTCTGGCACCAGCGCTTGCAGGCCTCGGCCGAGCACCGCTGGTTGCGTAACCGGGTATTCGAGCTGTGGCGCCAGTCGTCGTTCGGCGTACAGGGCGGGGATGCGCGGTTGCGATAGCAGCTATGCGCGAAACGGGGTTATTGCCCGACGGCGGGTTGCCTAGACTGGGCTGATTGCGGGGTGTCGGTGCTGACACCTCATCCCTTCGCCCAGGAGCCAGCCCAGTGACCCCCGAACAATTCCGCCAATACGGCCACCAGCTCATCGACCTGATCGCCGACTATCGCCAGACCGTCGGCGATCGCCCGGTGATGGCCCAGGTCGAGCCCGGCTACCTCAAGGCCGCTCTGCCCGAGGCTGCGCCGCAGCAGGGCGAGCCGTTCGCCGCCATCCTCGATGATGTCTCCAGCCTGGTGATGCCCGGCCTGTCGCACTGGCAGCATCCGGACTTCTACGGCTACTTCCCCTCCAACGGCACGCTGTCGTCGGTTCTCGGCGACTTCCTCAGCACAGGGCTTGGCGTGCTCGGCCTGTCCTGGCAGTCCAGCCCGGCCCTGAGCGAGCTGGAGGAAACCACCCTCGACTGGTTGCGCCAGCTGCTGGGGCTGTCGGCGCAGTGGAGCGGGGTGATCCAGGACACGGCCTCCACCAGCACCCTGGTCGCGCTGATCAGCGCACGTGAGCGCAGCACCAACTACATCCTCGCCCGCGGCGGCCTGCAGGCCCAGGACAAGCCGCTGATCGTCTACGTCAGTGCCCATGCTCACAGCTCGGTGGACAAGGCAGCGTTGCTGGCCGGGTTCGGCCGCGACAACATTCGTCAGATCCCGACCGATGAGCGCTTCGCCATGATCCCCGAAGCGCTGCAGGCCGCCATCGAGCAGGACCTGGCCGCCGGCAATCAGCCCTGCGCCGTGGTTGCCACCACCGGCACTACCGCCACCACGGCCCTGGACCCGTTGCGCCCGGTCGGTGAGATCGCCCAGGCGGCGGGGTTGTGGCTGCATGTCGATTCGGCGATGGCAGGCTCGGCGATGATCCTCCCCGAATGCCGCTGGATGTGGGACGGCATCGAGCTGGCCGACTCGGTGGTAGTCAATGCGCACAAGTGGCTGGGCGTGGCCTTCGACTGTTCGATCTATTACGTGCGCGACCCGCAGCACCTGATCCGGGTGATGAGTACCAACCCCAGCTACCTGCAGTCGTCGGTGGATGGCGAAGTGAAGAACTTGCGCGACTGGGGCATACCGCTGGGGCGGCGGTTCCGTGCGCTGAAGCTGTGGTTCATGCTGCGCAGCGAAGGGGTCGAGGCCTTGCAGCAGCGCTTGCGCCGAGACCTGGAAAATGCCCGATGGCTGGCCGAGCAGGTCGCGGCGGCGCCGGGTTGGAAACTGCTGGCGCCGGTGCAGTTGCAGACCCTGTGCATTCGGCATGAACCTGAGGGGCTGGACGGTGAGGCGCTGGATGAGCACACCCGTGGCTGGGCAGACCGGCTCAATGCTTCCGGCGATGCCTACGTGACCCCGGCCACCCTGCAAGGCCGGTGGATGGTACGGGTGTCGGTCGGCGCGCTGCCGACGGAGCGGGCGGATGTGGAGCGGTTGTGGAGGAACCTGCAGGCGGTGGTCAAGGCTTGAGGTTGCCGGGGCCGCTGTGCGGCCCCGACTGTCTTACGGGCTCACCACCTCGAAGCTGCTTTTGCGGCTGGCTTCATAGGCGTCCTTTTCCAGCGGTTTGGCCTGCGGGTTACCCAGGTCTTCCATCGCCATCCGGTAGGTTTCAGGCGCCACATAGGCGGCCAGTGCACACACGCAGGTGATGGCGAAGGCCAGTGCCCCGACTACCAGCCAGATATGCTCCGAACCGGGTGGGGCGACGGCTGCGAACAGTGCCGGCAGCATCGCCGTGAGCATGGTGCCGATGTTCTGTGCGATGGCCATGGCCGACACCCGGTAGCGGGTCTGGAACAGCTCGGGGTAGAAGCTTGGGAACACGGCGTTGTAGCCCTGGTAGACCATGCCCCACATCAGGATCGAGCCGACGAAGGCCAGTGGCACGTTCTGGATGCTGATCGCATACAGGTAGACGAACGCCAGCAGGCCCGATCCCAGGCACCCGGCAATCATGGTCGGGCGCCGGCCGATGCGGTCCGACAGGTTGCCCACGAACGGAATCACCAGCACCGCGACGATATTGCCCACCACCGGGATCCACAGGTACACGCTCTTGTCGAAACCGATGCCGTAGGCCGGTTGCACCGCATAGGCCGCGCCGAAGATGGTGGCGACCACCGGGATCACGTTCATCAGTGCCATGAACATCACCAGCACCATGTGTTTCCAGCTGTGGCGGAACGCTTCGCCGATTGGGGACTTGGCCACCTTGTCCTGTTTTTCTTCCTGAACGAATGCCGGGGTTTCGTGCACCTCCTTGCGGATGATGAAGCCTGCGATCAGCACCACTGCACTCATCAGGAACGGAATGCGCCAGCCCCATTCGTTGAACGCTTCGCTGGGCATGAAGTAGGCCAGTGGCAGGAATACCGCAGCGGCCATCACCTGGCCGGCCTGCACGCCTTGCAGGGTGTAGCTGGCGTAGTAGCCGCGACGCCCGAAGGGCGCGTGCTCCATGATCATGGAGCTGGCGCCGGAGATCTCTCCGGCCACGGCGAAGCCTTGGACCAGGCGCAGCACCACCAGCAAGGCAGGGGCGAGGAGGCCGATGTCGTGGTAGGTGGGCAGCAGGCCTACGGCCATGGTCGAGATGCCCATCAGGAACATGCACAGCAGCAGCACGTTCTTGCGTCCTCGCGTGTCACCCCAATGGCCGAGCACGAAGGCGCCGACCGGACGAGCCAGGTAGCCGACGCCATAGGTGGCAAGGGAGGCGATGATGGCCATCTTCGGGTCACTGGATGGGAAGAAGATCTGCGGGAAGATCAATGCTGCCGCCTGGGCATAGATGAAGAAATCGTAGTACTCGAGGGCCGAGCCGATCCACCCGCTGGCGGTGGCTTTCTTGGCCTGTGAAGAGTGGGCCATGGTGTCTCCGTTGTTCTTGTTGGTTGTCGGATGGCGGTCGCCCTCGGGCAGGCATGAGCCCGGATGGCGGCGACTGAATCCATGGTGGTCCAGGGTTCTGCGGTGAATCAATTCGCCTGGCTGGCTTTTGTTCGATTACCGAACACAAACTAACCATTTCGTACAAAGTGCATTGCCGTCCCGACTTTACCTGCGAATAATCGATCCTGCCATCGTCGAGAACAAGCAGGCTCACGGGTCAGACGAACCTGCGCCTGTACAAACAACAAGGAACTCAACATGCAGCGTTCGATCGCCACCGTCTCACTCAGCGGTACCCTGCCTGAAAAGCTCGAAGCCATCGCTGCCGCAGGCTTTGATGGCGTCGAGATCTTCGAGAACGACCTGCTCCATTACGCCGGTGCCCCGCGTGAAATTCGGCAGCGGTGTGCGGACCTGGGGCTGGCCATCACGCTGTTTCAGCCGTTTCGCGACTTCGAGGGCTGCCGCCGTGATCGTCTGCACAAGAACCTCGACCGCGCGGCGCGCAAGTTCGACCTGATGCAGGAACTGGGCACCGATCTGGTGCTGGTGTGCAGCAACGTGCAGCCCGATGCGCTGGGCGATGAGCAACTGCTGGTCGATGACCTGCGCCTGTTGGCCGAGCATGCCGGGGCGCGGGGCCTGCGCATCGGTTACGAAGCGTTGGCCTGGGGGCGTCACGTCAACACCTGGCAGCAGGTGTGGCACTTGGTGCGCAAGGCCGATCATCCGGCGCTGGGGGTGATTCTCGACAGCTTCCACACGCTCTCGCTCAAGGGCGATCCCAGTGCGATCCGCGATATTCCCGGTGAGAAGATTTTCTTCGTGCAGATGGCCGATGCGCCGATCCTGGCCATGGACGTGCTGGAGTGGAGTCGGCATTTTCGCTGTTTCCCCGGCCAGGGCGAGATGGACCTCGCAGGTTTCCTTGCCCCGATCATCGCCAGTGGGTATCGCGGCCCGCTGTCGCTTGAGGTCTTCAACGATGGCTTTCGCGCCGCACCTTCGCGTCAGAACGCCGCCGATGGTCTGCGCTCGTTGCTGTACCTGGAGGAAAAGACCCGCGTGCGGCTGGCCGAGCAGGCGGTCGCAGTGGAACCCGGCGTGCTGTTCGCACCGCCTGCGGCGAGCCGTTATGACGGGGTGGAATTCGTCGAGTTCGCCGTAGATGACGCGGTCGGTGCACGCCTGGGTGGGTGGCTGAAGCGCCTGGGGTTCGCCGAGGCCGGTCAGCACCGCAGCAAGGCGGTCAGGCTGCTGCGCCAGGGTGATATCAATATCGTGCTCAACGCCGAACCCTATTCCTTTGCCCACAACTTCTACGAGGCTCATGGTCCATCGCTGTGCGCTGCAGCCTTGCGCGTGGATGACGCCCAGGCGGCGCTGCAACGGGCAATGGCCTATCGTGGTCAGCCATTCCGTGGCCTGGTCGGCCCCAACGAGCGGGAAATCCCGGCGGTGCGCGCGCCGGATGGCAGTCTGATCTACCTGGTGGAGCCGGCCGGGGCAGGGCAGAGCATCTATGACAGTGATTTCTGCCTCGATCCGTCGGCCACTGCCGCTGGCGGGCTGCAGCGCATCGACCACATGGCCTTGGCCTTGCCGGCCGAGGGCCTGGACAGTTGGGTGTTGTTCTACAAGAGCCTGTTCGACTTCACCGCCGACGACGAAGTGGTACTGCCCGACCCTTATGGTCTGGTCAAGAGCCGCGCCCTGCGCAGCCCGTGCGCGACGTTGCGCCTGCCGCTGAACATCTCCGAGAACCGCAACACGGCCATCGCCCACGCCCTGTCGAGCTACCGTGGTTCGGGCGTGCACCATATCGCCTTCGACTGCGCCGACATCTTCGCCGAGGTCACACGGGCCAAGGAGGCTGGCGTGCCATTGCTGGAGATCCCGATGAACTACTACGACGATCTGGCGGCGCGCTTCGAGTTCGACGATGAGTTCCTCAGCGAGCTTGCGTACTACAACGTGCTATACGACCGCGATGCGCAGGGCGGCGAGCTGTTCCATGTGTACACCGAACCGTTCGAGGGGCGTTTCTTCTTCGAGATCCTCCAGCGCAAGGGGGACTACGCGGGGTATGGCGCGGCGAACGTGGCGGTGCGCCTGGCGGCGATGGCCAAGCTGCGCGCGAGTGCGGGCAGCTAGCACGTTTCACATTCCACCCTCGCGCTTCCCTGCACCGCCCGGCTCACGGATAATCCCCGCACATTCCAAACAATAGCCTGTGAGTCGGTATGAGTGATCCGCAAGTCAGCCTCGGTCAGCCCGCGGGCGGGGCGCGCAAGTCGCGCAAGAACAACCCGGAGAAAACCCGCGAGGACATTCTCCAGGCTGCGATCCACGAGTTCGTCCAGCAAGGCCTGGCTGGCGCGCGGGTCGATGCGATCGCCGAGCGCACCGCCACTTCCAAGCGCATGATCTACTACTACTTCGGCAGCAAGGAACAGCTGTACCTGGAATGCCTGGTCAAGCTCTACGGCGACATCCGCAAGACCGAGCACAGCCTGGACCTGGAGTCGCTGCCGGTCGAGCAGGCGATCCGCCGGCTGGTGGAGTTCACCTTCGATCACCACGACCACAATGTCGACTTCGTACGCATCGTCTGTACCGAAAACATCCATTACGGTGAGTTCGTCAAACAGGCGCCGGTGATCCGCGAAATGAGCAGCCTGGTGCTCGAATCACTGGCGCGCACCCTGCAGCGCGGGGTCGAGGAAGGCATGTTCCGTGCGGGCATCGAGGTCATCGACCTGCATATGCTGATGAGCTCGTTCTGCTTCTATCGGGTCTCGAACCGGCATACCTTCGGCGAGATCTTCCAGATCGACCTGGCGGACGACGCGATCAAGCTGCGCCACAAGCAGATGATCTGCGAAGCCGTGCTCAACTACATCCGCGCCTGATGCCCAGCATCTGCATCATTCGCCCAGCCGCTGCTCACGTGAAGGTGGGTAGCCGAAATACGCCGCGTAGCACTTGCTGAAGTGCGACACCGAAACGAACCCGCACGCCACCGCCACTTCCATGACCGACAGGTCCGAGTACTGCAGCAGCCGCCGGCTCTTGGTGATGCGCAGCTCCATGTAGTAGCGCCGCGGCGAGGTACCGAGCTGGGCCTGGAACAAGCGGTCGATCTGCCGACGCGAGCGGCCGCTGTAGGCGGCCAGCTGATCGAGGCTGAGGGTCTCTTCCAGGTTGTTTTCCATCAGCTCGACAATGGTGCGCAGTTGCAGGCTCATGGACTTCTTCGCCCCGGGCCCGACCTGGCGATAGCGGGCGCCGGAGAACGACAGGATCTCTTCGACACCTTCGGCCAAGGCATCGCCATACAGCCGGCGTACCAGGCCCAGCATCAGTTCCATGGCGCCATTGGGGCTGGCGGCGGTCAGGCGATCGCGATCAAGGGTGAAGCTGGCCGGCGTGATGCGCGTCTGCGGGCTGCGTTCGGCGAGGCTGGCACGCTGTTCGGGGTGGATGCTGCAACCGTAGTCGCCCAGCACCCCGGCGCGGCCGAGGAACCATGCACCGCTCCACAAGCCACCCAGGGCCATGCCGTGGGCCGCGCAGTCGCCCAGCAGGCGGTCGAGTTCGGGGTATTTGAGCGGGGTGCGCAGGCCGGCGCAGATGACCAGGAGGTCGGGCTCCTTGAGCTTGCGCGGGTCCAGCTCGCTGGCCACCAGTTCCAGCCCCAGGTCACTCAGCACTCGGTCACCTTCGAGCGACAGCGGGGTGAAGCGGAAGCTGTCGGCTCGCAGCAGGTTGGCGGTGACCAGCACGTCCATCGCCACGGTGAAACTGGCCATGGAAAAATGCTCGAGCAGAACGAAGTCGACGCGGTACGGCACCTGTTCGTCGCTGGCGCCGGATTTGAGCCGCAACATGTTGCTGGTGCTAGTCTTCTTGCTGAACTGGCGAGGCGTGGGCACAGCGGACTCCGTTTCCTTCGATGGCGCAGGGAGTGTGCTGGGAGTTGCGGGGAAAGACAATCACTGGCCGGATAATGCCGCGAGCCCTGCACTGGCGGTACGCGGATTGGAATGAACCCTTGGCGCCTGGCGTGAACAAATGCATTACATGCTCACAGGAGAACGCTCATGGAAATCGGAACGGTCTGGATCCTCGTCGCAGTGCTGGTGATTCTTCTGCAGATCTGGGCGATATGGCACATCATCGGCAGCGAGCGCCGTGCCGAGCGCAAGATGTTGTGGGTCGTGTTCGTGGTTTGGGCGCCGTTCCCCGGCCTGTTGTTCTGGGCCTGGCGCGGGCCGCGGGCGGTGAAGGGCAGGGCCGTGCTGGAAGAGAAATGAGCCTTGCCTGGCGCCTGTCGCAAGGACAGGCGCCACGGACTTGGATCTCGGTGCCGATCCCTGGAAAAACCTGTCTGGGCGGGTAGAATCGGCGCTCCTGCCTTCAGCGAGCCTGCCCCTATGTCAGCGCCGTCACTCGAGCTGTTCCCGACCGGCCCTGAACACGCCGAAATCATCCGCAATCTTTATCAGTTCTATGCCTACGAGTCCTCGGACTGGGAGCAGGAAGACGTCGAGGCGGATGGACGTTTCTACCTGCACGAGGCGCACATGGCGCGCTACTGGCAATCGTCCGGTTGGGGCGCCAGCCTGGTGCTGGTCGACGGCTTCATCGCCGGTTTCGTGCTGGTCGAGCGTAGCGAGCTGCCAGGGGTCGAGGCCCTCGAGCTGGCCGACCTGTTCATCCTCAAGCGCTACCGTCGCCAGGGCATTGGCCGGGCAATAGCGTGCCAGATGCTCTGCAGTGGCGCGCATGACTGGCTGTTGCGCTGCTATCGGCAGGATGAAGCGGCCATGGCCTTTTGCAGCCGCGTCGTCGCCGAGTTGCCGCGCGCCGTGCAGGCAATCGCGCCGGAAGATGACCCGCAGTTGCACACATGGCGCGTCGCGGCGGGGCGTCACTGAGGTCCAGCATGCGCGAATTTTTGTGATCCACTTCACAAAATCCTGTCGCTCAACGGCATAATGCCAGTATCTTGAAAAACGGCCCCGCAGGTTCAGGAAGAATGCCATGTCGCTAGTCGCGAGCCCCGACGTCATGTACCGGTTGTTGATCCAGAGCGTGGTGGACTATGCCATCTACCTGCTGACCCCGGAGGGGGTGGTCGCCAACTGGAACCCGGGGGCGCAGCGCGCCAAGGGCTATGAGGCCGCCGAGATTGTCGGGCAGCACTACTCGCTGTTCTACAGCGAGGCGGACCGCGCTGCCGGCCTGCCGCAAGCCAACCTCGAGCAGGCGCGCCGCTGTGGTCGTTTCGAGGAGCATGGCTGGCGCCTGCGCAAGGACGGCAGCCTGCTGCGCGCCCATGTGGTGATCGAGGCGGTGCATGACGACGACGGGCAACTGGTGGGTTTCGCCAAGATCACCCGTGATTGCACCGAGCAGTACCATGCACAGATGGCCCAGCGCGAGCAGGAGCGGCATTTCCGCCTGCTGGTGCAGGGCGTGCGCGACTATGCCATCTATATGCTC
>Ga0209371_1000634_pt1 | contig 31088 bp, 28 predicted proteins | sample AgamicAtAmrz_FD_187165 | JGI IMG/M metagenome (GOLD analysis project Ga0209371, IMG submission 187165) | Agave microbial communities from Guanajuato, Mexico - At.Am.rz (SPAdes) (version 2) | ecosystem: Host-associated > Plants > Roots > Rhizosphere | place: Guanajato, Mexico | collected 2012-06-07
CGCCATCATCGCATCGTTGATCCACAACAGCAGCGGCTTGGCGATCTGCAGGGCGCCGATCTGCACCGCGACAGGAACGTCGAGAAAGCCCATGTACAGGTGCGACAGGGGTGAGTTGTTGACGATCAGGGCAATGACCGCCGCGATGATGAGCAGCAGGCCGCTGGCAGACTCCAGCTGCAGGAAACGATTGATAAGGCTGCGCACGGGCGAGCGTCTCCAGTACGTATTTGAACGGAACGGGCGTACACCCTAACGTGCAGCGATATTCTTTAAAACAAAAACTATATTCTTTTTTGTTATAAATAATTGCGCTTTGGCTATCTGACACCTGGGCGGAGGTATCCCTCAGGACTCCCAGAATATTCAGGCGACTGCAGAGCCGTTTTACCGTTGAAATCGGCGCTGCAACGCTTTTCTTCCAAACAAGCGTTACGGAGGGGGAGATGGAGACCGCGCATTGGCCTACATCCTGCTCGGATCGTTCACCCGCTCTCTACAGAATTGGGTGTCTGCCTTTTAAGAACATGGCTGGTGAAATTTCAAAAAATCCTACTAATTGTTTGATTTTATTAGCTAATTATTTCCAGGAAACCTAATTGTAATGCACTCCCAACAGGCTCTGCTGCCACCGATCGGCTGTGGTCCGGCGGTAGAAAACCATTACTTTGGGAGAAGTTGCATGAACGCTATTCACCGCCTGGCACGCTGTCGTTTCGGCTTTGCTACGGGCGCTCTGGGATTGATGATCAGCATCCAGGCAGCAGCCGGTACCGTCACAACCGATGGCGCTGATATCGTCATCAAGACCAAGGGGGGGCTTGAAGTTGCCACGACCGACAAGCAATTCGCTTTTCAGATAGGTGGCCTGTTGCAGGCTGACTACAGTCAGTTCGACGGTATCTATAGCAAGAACGGCAAGCGCGCGAACGAGGCTTTCCTGCGTCGTGCCAGGTTGGAGCTGAATGGCAAGGCCTATGGTGATTGGTCTTATGAGTTCTCCATCGATTTCGCCGACGACGGTGCGACGTCCTGGAAGGAAGCCTCTGTCAGCTACCTGGCGCTGGAGCCAGTGACGATCAAGGTGGGGCGTTTTGATCCCGACTTCGGGCTGGAGCAAGCTACCAGTTCCAAATGGACAACGGCCATGGAGCGTAGCCTGCTCGGCGACCTGGCCCCGTGGGTAGCCGACCATGCAGACGGCATGGGCGTGCAATTGAGCGCCAGCACCGATCTGTTCTATGGCGTCGCCAGCGTCAATCGCCCCAAGGGGCAGGAAGACAAGAACGGCAAGAACACCAACACCTATAACCTCCGCGCCGTCGTCGCTCCTTGGGCCGAGCCTGGCAATGTGCTGCATTTTGGTGTCGATTACGCCATGAGTGATATTGACAAGCTTGCCAGCAACGGTCGTATCCGTTCACGCCTGGGGGCGCGCGCAACCTCCGAGGACGCTGTCAACGGCAATCGCGTGGACCTCGCTCCTGGCGTTGCCGGAGCCTACGAAGGTGATGCGGTCTGGGGGCTGGAAGCCGCCTGGGCGCAGGGGCCCTTGTCGGTGCAGGCCGAGTACCTGCGCCGGGATCTCGATGCAGCATCGGGTACCGGGCGCAATGATCGAAAAGCTGAGGGGTACTACGGCCAGTTGGCCTACACCCTCACTGGCGAGTCTCGGGGTTACAAACTCGACGGTGGCAAGTTCGACAGGGTCAAGCCGTCTGACAAGCAACTGGGGGCCTGGGAGGTCTTCTATCGCTTCGATGCCGCTCGAGTCGAAGAGCGCGGTTACCTGGATAACCGGGCGAAGCTGCACACCTTGGGCGTCAACTGGTATGTAAATGATCAGGTCAAGGTTTCGGCCAATTATGTGAAAACAAACGTCGATGGCATCAGCAACCAGGCCGGTGATGACTCTGGCGACGCCGTGGCGATGCGCCTGCAGTATGTTTTCTGAGCCCTGCACCAGACATGTAGCAGCCCCGGTGGTTCGGGGCTTGCCTGACCGCGAGGAATACCATGATCCGCTTCTGCACTACCGTTTTGGCGCTGTTCCTGCTCTGTGCCCAAGCCCGAGCCGATGGCGAGCCTGCCCGCACCGGAAAACTGGTGGAGGTCAGCATCGAGCAGTTGCACCCGACCCAGGCTGTCATCGGATTCGACCAGATCTATTACAAGCTGGGTCGTTATGCCGCCGAGCCGAAAAGGGCCTTCGATGACTATTGTGAAGTCAACGGGCAGGGCGAGGCTCGCGCGGTGGGCAAAGGCGCCGAGTTGAGCAATCCCGACAGCTTTGCCTGTGAGGCCCCCATAGGTACTCGCAAGGCCGACATGAAGACGGTCGTCGTCGGCCCGGACGGGCGCCTTTATCTCACAGATGGTCACCATGGTTTCACCAGCCTCGCCGAGTGGGCCGGTCGTGGCTTGAAGGTCTGGGTGAGAGTCACCGACGATTTCAGCGACAGCACCGACCTTGCGCAGTTCTGGCAGCGCATGCAGCAGGCCCGCAAGACCTGGCTGCGCGATGCTGACGGCAAGCCGATCACACCTGCCCAGCTACCCGCCCAGGTGGGCTTGAGTGATATGGCCGATGACCCGTATCGGTCCCTGGTGTACTTCGCCCGCAAGGTTGGCTACGACAAACCGCGCTCAGGTGACGTGACGCCTGAGTTTCTCGAGTTTTACTGGGGCAACTGGCTGCGGGGAACGTTGCCGCTGGCAGCTTTCGATCTTGATGAGCGCAGCGGTTATCGGCAGGCGGTTGCCGCAGCCGCCAGGTTGATGGTGACGCTGGCCCCGGACGAGGTTGTTGGCGACAGCGGCTTCACTGCGCGCCAACTGGGTGGTTATCGCAGCGTTGACCGCAAGGAACTGGACAAGACTGCGAGCCGCAAGCTGGGCTATGTGGCCGAGTACCGCAAGAACCGCAGTACTCGGCAATAGCCCGTGCAACTGGCCTGGCTCGGGGCGTCAGGCCTCGATTCCCAGCATGTCGCGCGCGACCGCTTCGGCGATCCGAATGCCATCGACGCCCGCCGACAGGATGCCGCCGGCATAGCCTGCCCCTTCACCGGCCGGGAACAGCCCCTTGAGGTTCAGGCTCTGGTAGTCCTCGCCACGGGTAATGCGCAGTGGCGACGAGGTACGTGTCTCGATGCCGGTCAGCACTGCATCGTGCAGGTTGTAGCCCTTGATCTGGCGATCGAAGGCCGGTAGCGCTTCGCGAATTGCCTCGATGGCGAAGTCGGGCAGGCTGGGAGCCAGGTCACCGAGAGTGACGCCTGGTTTGTAGGAAGGTTCGACGCTGCCCAGCGCCGTGGACGCACGACCTGCGACGAAATCGCCGACCAGTTGCGCCGGCGCCTGGTAGTTGCTGCCGCCCATGACATAGGCGTGGGCTTCCAGGCGTTCCTGCAACTCGATGCCGGCCAACGGGCCGCCCGGGTAGTCACGCTCAGGGTCGATGCCCACGACGATGCCCGAGTTGGCATTGCGCTCATTGCGCGAATACTGGCTCATGCCGTTGGTGACTACCCGCCCCGGCTCGCTGGTGGCGGCGACCACGGTACCGCCCGGGCACATGCAGAAGCTGTAGACCGAGCGGCCGTTCTTGGCGTGGTAGACCAGTTTGTAGTCGGCGGCGCCGAGTTTGGGATGCCCGGCGTACTTGCCCAGGCGCGCCTTGTCGATCAGCGATTGCGGGTGCTCGATACGGAAGCCCACCGAGAAGGGCTTGGCCTCCATGAACACACCCCTGGCGTGGAGCATACGGAAGGTGTCGCGGGCACTGTGCCCCAGGGCCAGCACCACATGGCGCGAGTGCAGCTGTTCGCCGCTTTCCAGAACGACACCGGTGAGCTGTTCGCCATCGAGCAGCAGGTTGGTGACCTTCTCCTGGAAGCGGATTTCACCGCCCAGGGCAATGATCTCCTCGCGCATCTTCTCGACCATGCTGGTCAGGCGGAAGGTGCCGATGTGCGGCTTGTTGATGTAGAGGATCTCCTCCGGTGCGCCTGCCTTGACGAATTCTTCGAGCACCTTGCGGCCATGGTGCTGCGGGTCCTTGATCTGGCTGTACAGCTTGCCGTCGGAGAAGGTGCCGGCGCCGCCTTCGCCGAACTGCACGTTGGATTCGGGGTTGAGCACGCTCTTGCGCCACAGGCCCCAGGTATCCTTGGTGCGCTGGCGTACTTCCTTGCCGCGCTCGAGCACGATCGGTTTGAAGCCCATCTGCGCCAGCAACAGGCCTGCAAAGATGCCGCACGGGCCGAAGCCGACCACGATCGGACGTTGCTGAAGATCGGCCGGGGCATGCCCGACGAACTTGTAGCTGACGTCCGGCGCAACGCTGATATTGCGATCATCGGCGAACTTGTGCAGAAGCTCGGCTTCGTTGCTGGCTTCAAGGTCGATGGTGTAGATGAACAGCAGTTCGCTGTTCTTCTTGCGTGCGTCGTAGCTGCGCTTGAACAGGTTGAAGCCGAGCAGTTGCTCGTCGCGGATCCCCAGGCGCTGGACGATAGCCTCGCGCAAGGCTTCGTCGGGATGGTCCAGGGGCAGCTTCAGTTCGGTGATTCGTAGCATGGCAGGGTCCAGTATCCCGGCCATGGGCGGCCGGCGGCTTTACTCAAACCGCCAAGTATAAGCTGTTCGCCGCCCCGACTGGCAGGATAAAAGTACCGATGATCAGTTGTCGCGCGCACCGCCGTAGTAAGCACAGCCTTGCAGGGCCTGGCCATCGATGCGCAGTTCGGCGCGCAGGTGACGCACGGCGCCAGTGCCAGGCTCCACGCAGCGCTGCGGCGCGACCCACAACTCGACGCGCTGGCCGTTGGCTTCGCTGGAAAGGCTCAGGCCGCCGCCGGGCATCTGCTCTTCGAGGAACGGCAGCGGCAGCGGATCCTTGCCTTCACGGTTGATCACCATGCCCTTGCCGCTGGCCTTGATGTCCCAGTCGGGTGCGTGCCCGCCGGCACGCAGGGTCAGTTGCTTGAAGTTGGGGTCTTCGCAGGCACTGGCGGAGGCTTCGACTCGGTACAGCCGGGTAACGTCCAGCTGGCCGTCACTGTTGGCCTCGCGACTGCCGGCCAGGCGCCCGCGGATATCGGCGAACAGCGTGGTCTTGGGGCCACTGGCGAGGTTGGCGGCTTCCTGCAGGATGCCGGTTCCAGCGGCATCCTTGACCACGAAGCGACGAGCCTCGCTGCAGGGCTTGAACAGCAACTGGCCATTGGCTGCACTGAGTTCGCCTTGCATGCGGGTAGTGCCGACGTTCGGGTCGCTTGGTTGCTCGGCGAGCATCTGGCAGCCGGCGAACAGGGGCAGCAGGGCGGCGAGCAGCAGGGGAGGGGTGAGACGCATCGTGCGGGTTCCGAGTTTGAACTGAATGTCGATGCACGGTACCCAGCCGAGCTATGCCTAGCAACCAGAAAAATGATTGTGATCATCAATAGGGAACGGATCGCATCCATACTGACAATTTTGCTAGTAGCGCCTGAGTTCTATCGGTGTTGTGATAATACACACCCATAAGGTCGGAAGAGGTGAAATATGTCTATTAAATATATCAGGAAAGATTTGCAGGAAATTCAGAATAACCCGATCGCAGGAGTCACGGTGAGCGAAGGGGGGAACGATGTATTTGAATGGATAGTTACTATTTCAGGACCTGAAGACACACCTTATGCGGGTGGCGATTTTTATTTAAAATTTAGTTTCCCGATTGACTATCGATTCAGACCACCTGTAGTGACTTTTATAAGCAAAATCTATCACCCTAATGTCGACGTCAACGGTCGCTTCTTGATAAAAAATCTGGAGGGTTGGTCTCCAGATACTACGGCTAGGTCACTTATCTGCGCGATCATCTCCGTGCTCAAAACACCAGAGCTTGAAAATGCACTGTCTCCTAAGATTGCTGAAGTTTACAGAGAAAGTCGAGAGGTGTACCAGCAGAATGCAAGAGAGTGGACTGCGAAATATGCCTCTAACTAAAGTTGGTTGCCCCATGAGGCAGACTCAGATTATTAATTGAGTAAAAACATGCCCAGTCGAAACTGGGCATGTTGGGTGAAGGTTGCTTAGGCAATAAGAACTTCTTCACGGTTTTTCTTGCCCATATCAACCGCCGAGGTAGGCATCCCGTACCTTCGGGTCGGTCAGCAGCGCTTCCCCGGTCCCTTGCATCACCACCTTGCCGTTCTCCAGCACATAGGCGCGGTCGGCGATCTTCAGTGCCTGGTTGGCGTTCTGCTCTACCAGGAATACCGTCACGCCATCACGGCGCAGTTGTTCGATGATGTCGAAGATCTGCTGGATGATGATCGGCGCCAGGCCCAGCGACGGCTCGTCGAGCAGCAGCAGCTTGGGTTTGCTCATCAGCGCCCGGCCGATGGCCAGCATCTGCTGCTCGCCGCCGGACATGGTGCCGCCGCGCTGGGTGAAGCGCTCCTTCAGGCGCGGGAACAGTTGCAGGACCTTGTCCATCTGCTCCTGGTAATCGCCCTTGTCGGTGAAGAAACCGCCCATGGCCAGGTTTTCCTCGACGGTCAGGCGGGCGAACACGCGGCGGCCTTCCGGCACCACCGCGATGCTCTTGCGCATGATGTGCGAGGAGGGCTGGCCGACCAGCTCTTCGCCCAGGTACTTGATGCTGCCGCTGTGTGCCTGCGGCGAGCCGCACAGGGTCATCAGCAGGGTCGACTTGCCGGCGCCGTTGGCGCCGATCAGCGTGACGATCTCGCCTTGGTTGATTTCCACGTTGACGCTGTGCAGCGCCTGGATCTTGCCGTAGAAAGTGGAAACGTTCTCGAACTTCAGCATTTACGCTTCCCCCAGGTAGGCCTTGATCACATCAGGGTTGCCGCGGATTTCCTCCGGCGTGCCATCGGCCAGGGGCGTGCCCTGGTTGATCACCACGATGTGGTCGGAAATGCTCATCACCAGTTTCATGTCGTGCTCGATCAACAGCACGGTCACGTTGTGGGATTCGCGCAGGTAGCCGATGAGGGCCTTGAGGTCTTCGGTTTCCTTGGGGTTCAGGCCTGCTGCCGGTTCGTCAAGCATGATGATCCGTGGCTGGGTCATCATGCAGCGGGCGATTTCCAGGCGGCGCTGCTGTCCGTAGGCGAGGGTGCCGGCGGTACGGTTGGCGAACTCGGTCAGGTTGACCTTCTCCAGCCAGTACTGGGCCCGCTCCATGGCTTCCTTCTCGCTGCGGCGGAACGCCGGGGTCTTGAACAGGCCGGCGAAGAAGTTGGTGTTCAGGTGGCGGTGCTGGGCAATCAGCAGGTTTTCCAGCGCGGTCATTTCCTTGAACAGACGTACGTTCTGGAAGGTCCGCACCACGCCCTTGCGGGCGATCTGGTGGCCGGCGAGGCCCTGGATCGGCTGGCCGTCGAGCAGGATGGTGCCGCCACTTGGCTTGTAGAAACCGGTCAGGCAGTTGAACACGGTCGTCTTGCCGGCGCCGTTCGGACCGATCAGGGCCACCACCTGTTTTTCCTTGACGGTCAGGCCCACGCCGTTGACCGCCAACAAGCCGCCGAAGCGCATGCTCAGGCCGCTGACTTGCAGAATTTCGCGGCTCATCGACGCAGCTCCATGTGTGGACGTTGCATAGGCAGCAGGCCTTGCGGACGCCAGATCATCATCAACACCATCAGCGCACCGAACATCAGCATCCGGTATTCGCTGAACTCACGCATCAGCTCAGGCAGCAGGATCATCACGATGGCCGCGAGAATCACGCCCAACTGAGAGCCCATGCCGCCAAGCACGACGATGGCGAGGATGATCGCCGACTCGATGAAGGTGAACGACTCCGGTGTCACCAGCCCCTGGCGCGCGGCGAAGAAGCTACCGGCGAAACCTGCGAAGCAGGCGCCCAGGGTGAAGGCCGAGAGCTTGATCACGGTAGGGTTCAGGCCCAGCGCGCGGCAGGCGATCTCGTCTTCGCGCAGCGCTTCCCAGGCACGCCCGATCGGCATGCGCAGCAGGCGGTTGATCACGAACAGCGCGAGCAATGCCAGCAGCAGGGCGACCAGGTAGAGGAAGATGACCTTGTTGATCGAGTTGTATTCCAGCCCGAAGAACTCATGGAAGGTCTGCATGCCCTCTGCCGCACGGCGTTCGAAGGTGAGCCCGAAGAACTCGGGTTTGGGGATGTTGCTGATGCCGTTGGGGCCGCCGGTCCAGTCGGTGAGGTTACGCAGGAACAGGCGAATGATTTCGCCGAAGCCGAGCGTGACGATCGCCAGGTAGTCGCCGCGCAGGCGCAGTACCGGGAAGCCGAGCAGGAAACCGAAGGTTGCGGCCATGAGGCCCGCGATCGGCAGGCAGACCCAGAAGCTCCAGCCCAGGTAGTGCGAGAGCATGGCGTAGCTGTAGGCACCGACGGCGTAGAAACCGACGTAACCCAGGTCGAGCAGGCCGGCCAGGCCGACCACGATGTTCAGGCCCAGGCCCAGCAACACGTAGATCAGGATCAGGGTGGCGATGTCGACCGCGCCGCGCGAGCCGAAGAACGGCCAGATCAGGGCGGCCACGATCAGGCCCAGGATGATCCAGCGCTGGGTCTTGGGCAGGGTCAGGAAGTTGCTTACCGAAGGCGGGATCAGTTTGCGATCGGAACGCCCGCCCATCACGGAGCTCCACTGCTTGTCGAACAGCACACGCAGGAACATCAGTATCGAACACACGGCAATGATGCTGATGGTGAAGCTGCCCTGGCTGTGCACGATCAGACTGATGCCATCGATGCTCAGCTTCAGGCCCAGCACCGGGAAGGCGACGGCCCAGACCAGCAAGGCGCTGAAGAACGCCTGTTTGAGATTTCTGTTCATACTTTTTCAACCTCCGGACGGCCCAGGATGCCGGTCGGCCGGAACAGCAAGACGAGAACCAACAAGCCAAACGCCACCACATCCTTGTACTGGTCGCCGAAGATGTCGGCGCCGAAGGCTTCGGCCACACCCAGCACCAGCCCGCCGAGCATGGCGCCCGGAATGCTGCCGATGCCGCCCAGAACCGCTGCGGTGAAGGCTTTAAGGCCTACCAGGAAGCCGGCGTTGGGGTTGATTACCCCGTACTGCATGCTCAGCAGCACGGCCGCCACGGCTGCCAGGGCGGCGCCGATGACGAAGGTCAGGGCAATGATGTTGTTGGTGTTGATGCCCAGCAGGTTGGCCATCTTGATGTCCTCGGCGCAGGCGCGGCAGGCGCGGCCCAGACGGGAACGGGAGATGAACAGGGTCAGGCAGGTCATGGCCACCAGAGTGACGACGAATACCAGGACCTGCATGTAGGACACCAGCACTTCCTCCGCACCGCCCGGGCCGAACGAGAAGGCGCCCGGAATCAGGTTGGGGATGGATTTGTCCTTGGAATCCTGCGACAGGAGCACGGTGTTCTGCAGGAAGATCGACATGCCGATGGCGGAAATCAGCGGGATCAGGCGGTTGCTGTTACGCAGCGGCCGGTAGGCGACCCGTTCGATGCTGTAGCCGTAGGCACTGGTCACGCAGATGGTGGCGACGAAGGCCACGGTCATGAGGATCGGCAGCGAGTGGATACCCATCATGGCCAGGCCCGCGAGGGCGATGAAGGCCACGTAGGATCCGATCATGTACACCTCGCCATGGGCGAAGTTGATCATCCCGATGATGCCGTACACCATCGTGTAACCGATGGCGATCAAGGCATAGGTGCTGCCGATGGTCAATCCATTAACCAGTTGTTGGAAGAAATGGTAGATCTCAGGCATTACAGCGCTCCTAAAAACCTGATTTGCATTTCGCTGGCGGGCGATGGGCCCGGCCCGTTTCGTGGTCTTCGCCAAGTCAGTGGGCACAGCCAGGAAACCGCGGGTGACGGTTTTAAGATTTTCAGGTGAACCGGCTCCCGGATCGCGGGAATCAGGTCCATGAACCTCGTAAAACAAAGCCCACTGCTCGCACAGTGGGCTTCTCGGTCAGCTATTAGTCACGCAGTTACTGAGGGGAGACTTCGGTCTTCGGCTTGCCGAAGTGCCATTCGTAGACCACGAACTTGAAGTCTTTCAGGTCGCCTTTCTCGTCGTAGGACAGCTCGCCGGTCGGGGTCTTGAACTTGCCGGCGTGGATGGCGGCTGCCACCTTGTCGGTGTCTTCGGACTTGGCGGCTTCGATACCCTTGGCGATCAGCTCGACAGCGGAGTAGGCCGGGAACACGAACGGACCGCTAGGATCCTTGCCGTCAGCCTTGATGGCATCGACGATGGCCTTGTTCTCAGGGTCAGCGTCGAACGACTTCGGCAGGGTGACCAGCAGACCTTCCGAAGCGCCCTGGGCGATCTGCGAGATGGAGTCGTTGCCGACACCTTCCGGACCCATGAACTTGGCTTTCAGGCCCTTCTCTTGCGCCTGGCGCAGGATCAGGCCCAGCTCTGGGTGGTAGCCACCGTAGTAGACGAAGTCGACGTTGTTCTGCTTGAGCTTCTGGATGATCGAGGAGAAGTCCTTGTCACCGGCGTTCAGGCCTTCGAAGACGGCGACCTTGGTGCCTTTCTTCTCGAGGGTCTGCTTGACCGCGGTGGCGATGCCTTCACCGTACTGCTGCTTGTCGTGCAGGACGGCAACGACCTTGGGCTTGACGTGGTCGGCAATGTAGTTGCCGGCTGCCGGGCCTTGAGCGCTGTCCAGACCGATGGTGCGGAAGATCAGCTTGTAGCCACGGGCGGTGATTTCCGGGGAGGTGGCGGCGGGGGTGATCATGATCACGCCTTCGTCTTCGTAGATGTCGGACGCAGGCTGGGTGGAGCTGGAGCACAGGTGGCCGATGACGAACTTGACGCCGTCGTTGACCACTTTGTTGGCGACTGCAACGGCCTGTTTCGGGTCGCACGCGTCGTCATATTCCTTGGCCTCGAGCATCTTGCCGTCGACGCCACCCTTGGCGTTGATGTCTTTGATGGCCTGTTTGGCGCCGATGAACTGCATGTCGCCGTACTGGGTTACCGGACCGGTCTTGGGACCGGCGATGCCGATCTTGATGGTATCGGCGGCAAACGAATGGCTGGCTACCCCGGCCAGGACCATTGCGGCGAACAGCTTGGAAATCTTGATCATAGTGCTCCACTCATTCTGTTGTAATTCTTATAGTCCTGGCGGCCAGGGCTACAGACCGGGCGGGATTTGCGGCACGCTCGTGCCATGTCGCAAGCCCACCTTCCCCCGGAACATGTCCCGGAACTGTACCGGTACAGTGTAGAGCGCTGTCCGAGCGCTTGAAAAGCGGGCAAAAAGCGCCTGTTTCCCGGGGTGTCGCATGATCGACATAAAGATACAGAAAAGCGCCATCACTTTGCCTCTATCTCGGGCCCAACCCCATACAACCGGGGCCCGTCGATCAAATTACGTATTTGAAACCGGGTTTTTCTGCAAAAATGCCGGCCTTTTCAAATGGCCATTCTGTCGGCAGGAAAACCCATGACTGATCACACAAGCACCCTCTATGCCAAATTGCTTGGCGAGACCGCGATTATCGAGTGGAAAGCCTTGGAGCGTTTCTGGGCCAAGGGTGACCTGATTTGGGTCGACCCCAGCCTTGACCTGATCGCCGTTGCCGAGGCGATGGCCGAGAATCGCAGCGAAATCTTCGCCAAGTGGCGCAATGATGGCGTTGTCGAACCGCTCACTGCAGAGCAGGCGCTAGACCTGCAAACCCGTGATCCTGAGATCTGGGCGGTGGTGGTTTCGCCGTTCATCGTGATCCAGGCGAAGAAAGCGGAATAATCGCGGGATTTTTTAGTGCGAAAAAGCAGTTGATCGCACCTTGTTGGTGCGTGTTGACGCTGACGTAAGGTGGAAGTAAGTAACAGGTCGCCGGGGCGTTCGCCAGTGCGGTAACAGTTTACGGGATGCGTAATTCCCTTGTAGGAGCGGCGAACCGCCACTCCTACAGGAGTCAGATGCCAGCCCTCAGTAATCCACCCGCCCGGTATGGCTGTTGAGCGAAATCACCCGGGTCTTGCCGATCCGATGCCTGAAGATCTCGCGCAGGTACTTCACCGCTTTCTTCACGCATTCGCGCGACAGGCGGATGTCGTTGATCGAGACGAAGCGGCTCTTGTCGTTGATCAGCTCGCGGTACTTCTTCTCGTACATCGGTTTGATCGCATACCAGTTGGTATCGAGGATTTTCGCCGGGTTCTCGAACTCGTTGAGCAGGTCATCGATACGGTCTTCGTCGAAATGCTCGCTGGTGATGAATTCCAGGATCGCGTTGTCCAGCGTGTCGTCGAAACGGTAGGGCGTGCGCGCGAAGCAGCGCTTGATGAAGGCCACGATCAGCGTCAGGAAGTCGTCCGACAGGCATGGGCTCTTGGCGATCAGGGTGGTCAGCGACAGGTTGGCCGAGGCGCCGATCACCAACGCGTAGCGCTTGAGCGTGGTGTTGGGGAACAGGCTGTTGAGGTGGGTCTTGAGCCGGTTCAGGTCCATGTACGACAGCTTGTAGTCCTTGGGCAGCGACACGATCGATACCACCGACGAGCAGTTCTTGAAGAAATGCAGGTCGTGCAGTGCCGCCGCGTCGAAGCCCGAGGCCTGGTACTGCTCCAGTGCCGCGCGATAGCGGCGCGACTCGATGGGCAGCAGGCTGATGCCCTCGATGGCCTGGGTCTGTTTGTTGAAATGGGGAAGGTCGATGGAGCGCAAGAACAGGTCGTCGATGTCCAGGCGCGGCGATTCGCGTTCGAACACCTTGAACTTGTCCGAGCCCTGCGCGGGCGCCTCCGGCACTACCGATTCGGCATAGGCGATGGCTACCGGGCCCGCGAGGCTCATGAACAGGTCGTTGGCGTCCAGGCGGATGGTTTCGCCAATGTCGATGCCGGCGCGGCGGAAGTAGTTCTGGTCGTAGTCGGTGGTCACGGCCTGAGCGGTGAGGATGTTGAAGATCTGCTGGGAGATGTACTGGTTGGCGTGCTTCTCCATGGCATTGACGTCGATGTTCTGGATCGTTCCGTCATCGCTCTCTTCGGCGTAGCGCATGATGTCGTTGGAGATCAGCATCATGGCGTTCCACGGGCGGATGCGCCCCATGACGCTGGCTTCGCTGCTGTCTTCGTTATCGAAGTTGTACGAGAAATCCCATTCTTCGGACAAGTACTTGCACAACAGGCGCCCGGCATTGATGTGCAAGGCCTCGGACATTTCACTGCGGTGGTCGGAGGCATTGGGCAGCACACAGATGCCGCTGGTGAAGATCGGCTCGAAAACGAAAGAATGCCCGCCCTTGCCGTCGTTCTCGTCAGCCGGCTTGGTGTCGAAGGTCTTGTTCATATACGAGTACTGCTGGGCCAGGCCGAACTCCGAGGCCATCCCTGAGCCGGTGCCGCCGCCAGCGCTGAAGATGTAGAAGTACAGGCGCGATTGATTGGCCTTGATGCCGCAGGAATCGATCAGGTAGGAGTGGATCAGTTTCCAGTCGGCGCTCGAGAAGCGCTGGGTATCCTTGTTCAGGATGATCTTGGCCAGGTACTGGCCGAGGATCGGCGCATTGCCGGCGCCGCCGGCGTGCACCTCGGACAGGTCCATGATCTTCATCTTGCTATAGTCGCGCAGGAACCCGCCGCGCTCACCCTTGCGCGAGAAGCGGATGCGCCCGGCGATGTCCTTGTCCAGATCGCCGAGCATCACCAGTGGCTCGACCAGAAATACCGGTTTGGCACCCTTGTTCTGTACCAGGCGCAGGTTCTGTCGGATCCAGCGTGCAGGGCTGTAGCCGCCTTCGTTCCTGTTGCGGTCTTCGTTGTTGAACTCGTTGAGGAAGAAGGTGCGCGCGTTGTACACCAGTTCCGCCACGTCCAGGGCAATGTTCGAACCACAGCGCCCCAGGCCGATCAGGCATACCGAGGGGAACTGCTGGTCCAGACGCAATTGGCTTTCGTCTTCCGCGTGCAGGCCCTGCGGGAATACCAGGTCACGCAGGCCGTCGAGGTTGTCGAGGATGCGCTGGATATCGCTCTCGGTGAAGTACAGGTATTGCGCGGGGACGTTGCGGGTGGCCTGGCCGCCACCGAGGGTCACCGAGGTGCTGCTGGTGGAGGGCTCGGGCACTGCATTGGCAGAAGTATTATTGGAGGTCATAGTGCGCCATTTGCCTGGAGTGGTGGACGGTCGGAGGGTATGTCATCTGGCCATTACGTAAATCCGGCGACTGTAGCAGTGCGCCTTTTGCCTATGCGATAGGGGTTTACCCTATGGTCCTCAGGGATTTGCGCTGGCATCTGCACTGCATCGTCCGAAGGTCGCGCTTCTTTAATCCTTGCCTGGAGTCGTTCATGAGTACTGCATTGCCTTCCCTGGGATTCGCCGGGATCGGCCTGATGGGCCTGCCGATGTGCCGTCGTCTGCTGGCTGCCGGCTACCCGCTGACCGTGTGGAACCGCAGCCCGCAGAAGTGCGCCGAGCTGGTCGCCGCTGGCGCACGCCTGGCCGAGAGCCCGGCGGCGTTGTGCCGTGACACTGACATCGTGCTGCTGTGTCTGGCCGACACGGGCGTGGTCCGTGAGGTGGTGTTCGGCGAGCAAGGCATCGCCCAGGGCGGGCGCAGCGGCCAGTTGCTGGTGGATTTCTCCAGCCTCGAGCCAACCGCTACCCGTGACATGGCCGCGGAGCTTGCGGCCCTGTGCGGCATGGCCTGGCTGGATGCGCCAGTGTCCGGCGGTACGCCAGGCGCCGAGGCGGGTACCCTGGCGATCATGGTGGGCGGTGACGCTGCGGACCTGGCGCGCGTGCGCCCGGTGTTGCTGACCCTCGGCCAGCGCGTGACGCACATGGGGGCGGTTGGTGCCGGCCAGGTGACCAAGGCCTGCAACCAGATGATCGTTGCCTGCAATGCCCTGGTGATTGCCGAGGTGGTGGCCCTGGCCGAACGTTCAGGGGTGGATGCCAGCCTGATCGCCGAAGCGCTTTGCGGCGGATTCGCCGACTCCCGGCCGCTGCAGATCCTCGCGCCACAGATGGCGCAAAGTCGCTACACCCCGGTCAAATGGCATGTGCGCACCTTGCTCAAGGACCTCGACACTGCAGTGAAGTTTTCCCGCGAGCAAGGTTCGGCAACACCCATCAGTGGCCTCGCCGCGCAACTGATGCGCCTGCACGGCAGCCAGGGGCATCTGCAAAACGATCCGGCGACCCTGGTAGAGCTGTTCCGCGCTCGGGACTGAAGTCGCTGTCCAGATTGTCGAGCCGCTCCAACACCGGCGGCAGGTCGGTCAACGGTACCGGACGGCTGAGCAGGTAGCCTTGAAGGAAATCGCAGCCCTGGGCGGCGAGAAATGCGCGTTGCTCGTCGGTTTCCACGCCCTCGGTGACGACCTGCAGGTGCAGGGTGTGGGCCATGATGATGATGGCCTGGACGATCTCTCGGTCTTGCTGGCTGCCTGGCACATCCTGGATGAACGAGCGGTCGATCTTCAGCACGTCCAGGGGAAGGCGCTTGAGGTAGGCCAGCGATGAATAGCCGGTGCCGAAGTCGTCGATCGACAGGGCCACGCCCTGGGCGCGGATGCGTTTGAGCAGGTTGATGGTGCGGTGGATATCGCCCATCAGGGCGTTTTCGGTGACTTCCAGTTCCAGTTGGCGAGCAGCCACACCGGCCTGGAACAAGGCCATCTCCACTTCGCTGGCCAGTTCCTCGCGCCCCAGTGTCACGGCGGAGCAATTGACCGTGACCTTGAGGTGTCCGTAGCCCAGGCGGTTGAGTTCTGCCACGTCTTCGCAGGCGCGGCGCAGTACCCAGAGATCGAGTTCGGCGATCAGGCCATTGGCTTCGGCAATACCGATGAAGCGGTCGGGGCCGAGCAGGCCATGCTGCGGGTGTTGCCAGCGTACCAGGGCTTCCAGCTTGGCGACCCGTGCGCTGTGCAGGTCGAAGATCGGCTGGTAATGCACGCACAATCCGCGCTCTTCGAGCAACGCCACGCGCAGTTCCTCTTCCAGTTGCAACTCGAGCGTGGCGCGGGTCTTCAGGCTGCTGTTGAAGAAGTTCAGGTTGTTGCGCCCGCCACCCTTGGACTGGTACAGCGCCAGGTCGGCATTCTTCAGCAGTTCCTCGGCGCTGCGTCCATCGTCGGGAAAGATGCTGATACCGATACTGGTGGTCATGACCATGCGTCGCCCACCGAGATTGATGGGCTCCTTCATGCGCTGCATGATGCGTTGCGCTAGGTGACGGGCTTCGTCGCGGTTGTGCAGGCTGGTGACGATGCAGAACTCATCGCCGCCAAAGCGCGCCACCACGTCCTGGGAGCGGGTCGCCGCCTTGATGTGTCCGGCGATCACCTTGAGCAGTTCGTCGCCAGCAGCATGCCCGAGGCTGTCGTTGATGCGCTTGAAATGGTCGATGTCGAGGAACATCACGGCCAGCATGCCTTCGCTTGCGGTCTGCTCGGCCAGGCGTTCGGCAAAGACCTGGTTGAAGCCGCGGCGATTGATCAGGTTGGTCAGGGCATCGTAGTGGGCGGCCTGTTGCAGCGAGGCACGGGCCTGGTCGAGCTGGCTGAGCAGCACATTGACCCGCCGCAGGTCATGTTCCTTGCTTTGCAGTTTCTTGTCGGCCAGTGCAGCGCTGATGCTGCTGCCACTGATCAGCAGGGTGATGAACGCGATGGTCAGCCCCAACTGCAGGCTGTTGTTGGCCGAGGGCAGTTGCAGCGGCATGTTGTCTGGAATGACCAGCGACAGTGCCGCCATGCCCGTGAAGTGGGTGAGGACGATGCCCGCCGCCATCATCAGGCTGGCGCCGTACTTCATCACCAGATGCTGGGTGCCGCTGCCACTGCGAAAGTGCCGGGCCATCAGCAGTGCCACCAGGCTGGTGACTACGGCGATGCCCAGCGAAGCGAGCACCAGTGGGGTCTGGTAGTACTGCAGGGCGCTGGTCTGCAGGGCGGCCATGCCGACGTAATGCATCACGATGATGCCGAGGCCGATCGCCAGCGCAGCCTGCAGGTAATGACGCCACTGCATCACAGTGCGATCGAGGCTGTTCATCGCCAGCCACGCGGCGAGCAGGGCGATGATCAGCGAGAGGGCGGTCAGCGGCATGTCGTAATGCACTTCAAGTGGCGCCTGGAACGCCAGCAGGCTGATGAAGTGCATGGCCCAGATACCGCTGGCCAGGCAGCAGGCACCGAGGATCCTCCATTGGCGGCGGGCGTTGAGCGCCTCGCTGTGACTTTGCCGCTCGGCCATGTCCAGGGTGGCGAAGCATGCAGCGCACGCCACCAGGTAGGCGAGCATGACCAGGAAAGGGTTATGACGGCAGTCGAGGATGATTTGTCCGTTCGCCGGAAGCTCGGCGAACAATTGAAGTCCCAGCCACTCCATTGCCTGTCTCTTCGTCGAGTTTGCACTCGTCCCCAAACAGCGTGGTGGAGACCGTTGAAACCGGAGTATAGGAAAGGGGCGCTAGGCCTTCCTGATTAATGGCAGTTTGATCTCTACCATTTGGGCATGACGTCAATAGCGGAAGGTTATAAAAACAGATGAGGCGGCGCGTGCTTCGCGGGCAAGCCCGCTCCTGCATGTACAACGCTGCGGGAGCGGGCTCGCCGTTTTGTCAGCCGGCCACCAGCACGCGAATCGCTTCCAGGCGCAGCGCGGCCTTTTCGAGCATCGCCAGGCCCTGTTCGCGCTGCTTGCGCAGGGCATCGATCTCGCTGTCACGCACGCTCGGGTTGACTGCCTTGAGCGCCGTCAGGCGAGCCAGCTCCTCGTCGGCTTCAGCGGCCAGGCGACGCTGCGCCTCGGCGACACGCTCGTCATGCACCGGCAGTACCTTCGCCTCGCCAGCGGCGATGCGCTTGGCCAAGACATCGCGCTGGGCCTGGATGAACTTGTTGGCGCTGGCCTTGGGTACGCTTTCGAGCTGGTCGTTGAGGGTTTCGAAGGCAACCCGCGGCGCCAGGTCGTTGCCATTGGTATCGAGCAGGCAGCGCAAGGCGGCCGAGGGCAGGTAGCGACCCAGTTGCAGGCTACGCGGTGCCACCACTTCGCTGACATAGAGCAGTTCGAGCAGCACGGTGCCAGGCTTGAGCGCCTTGTTCTTGATCAGCGCCACGGCGGTGTTGCCCATCGAGCCGGACAGCACCAGGTCCATGCCGCCCTGCACCATCGGGTGTTCCCAGGTCAGGAACTGCATGTCCTCGCGCGACAGGGCCTGGCCACGGTCGTAGGTGATGGTCACGCCTTCGTCGTCGCCCAGCGGGAAGCTCGCATCGAGCATCTTCTCGCTGGGTTTGAGCACCAGCGCGTTTTCCGAATGGTCTTCGCTGTCGATGCCAAAAGCGTCGAACAGGGTTTCCATATAGATAGGCAGGGCGAACTGGTCATCTTGCTCGAGAATCGCCTCGACCAGTGCCTCGCCTTCGCCAGCGCCGCCGGAATTGAGCTCCAGCAGGCGGTCGCGGCCGCTGTGCAGTTCGGCCTCCAGGCGCTCGCGCTCGCCGCGGGCTTCAGCGACCAAGGCGCTCCAGGCGGCATTGTCGCCGCCGACCAGTTGCGCCAGCAGGCGCGTGCCGAACTGGTGCTGCAGGGCGCTGCCGGTCGGGCAGGTGTTGAGGAAGGCATTCAGGCCTTCGTGGTACCACTGGAACAGGCGCTCTTGCGGGCTGTCCTGCAGGTACGGGATGTGCAGCTGGATGGTGTGTTTCTGACCGATCCGGTCGAGACGACCGATGCGTTGCTCGAGCAGGTCCGGGTGCGCCGGCAGGTCGAACATCACCAGGTGGTGGGCGAACTGGAAGTTGCGGCCTTCACTGCCGATTTCCGAGCAGATCAGCACCTGCGCGCCAAATTCTTCGTCGGCAAAGTACGCGGCGGCGCGGTCACGCTCGAGGATGCTCATGCCTTCATGGAATACCGTCGCGGGGATGCCGGAGCGCACACGCAGGGCGTCTTCCAGGTCCATGGCGGTCTCGGCATGGGCGCAGATCACCAGAACCTTGGTGCGTTTGAGCATCTTCAGGGTGTCGATCAGCCAATCGACCCGTGGGTCGAAGCGCCACCAGCGTTCGTCGTCGCTGCCTTCGCCCTGGGCCTGGAAGGCCACTTCCGGGTACAGCTCGGCACGCTCACCGGCGGGCAGCGCGCTGTAAGGTTCGGGGTTGGCGAGCGGGTAGGGGTGCAGTTGACGCTCGGGGAAGCCCTGGATCGCGGCGCGGGTGTTGCGGAACAGCACGCGGCCGGTGCCATGGCGGTCGAGCAATTCGCGAATCAGGCGTGCGCTGGCCTGGCTGTCGCCATCGCTGACTGCGGCCAGCAGGGCCTCGCCTTCGGCGCCAAGAAAACTGTGAATGGTGGCGTGGGCCTTTGGCGACAGGCGCCCTTCGTCGAGCAACTCCTGAACGGCTTCGGCTACTGGGCGATAGTGCTCGCTCTCGGCGCGGAAGGCGGCCAGGTCGTGGAAACGGTTGGGGTCGAGCAGGCGCAGGCGGGCGAAATGGCTGTCCTGGCCAAGCTGTTCGGGGGTTGCAGTGAGCAGCAGCACGCCAGCAATGACCTGGGCCAACTGCTCGACCAGCGCGTATTCGGCACTGGCCTGCTCTTCGTGCCATACAAGGTGGTGGGCTTCGTCGACCACCATCAGGTCCCAGCCGGCGGCGAACAGGGCGTCCTGGGCCTTTTCATCGTCGACCAGCCACTCCAGCGCCACCAGCGCCAGTTGGGCATCTTCGAACGGGTTGCTGGCATCGCTCTCGATGAAACGCTCGGCGTCGAACAATGCCACCTGCAGGTTGAAGCGCCGGCGCATTTCCACCAGCCACTGGTGCTGAAGGTTTTCCGGAACCAGGATCAGCACGCGACTGGCACGGCCCGTCAGCAATTGGCGGTGGATGACCAGGCCCGCCTCGATGGTCTTGCCCAAGCCTACTTCGTCGGCCAGCAATACCCGCGGGGCGATACGGTCGGCGACTTCACGGGCAATGTGCAACTGGTGGGCGATCGGCTGGGCGCGGCAGCCGCCCAGGCCCCAGAGCGAGGAGAGCATCTGCTTGCTGCTGTGCTGCAGGGTGTTGTAGCGCAGCGAGAACCACGACAGCGGGTCGATCTGTCCGGCGAACAGACGGTCGCTGGCCAGGCGGAACTGGATGAAGTTCGACAGTTGCGTCTCAGGCAGGGTACGCGCCTGGTTCTGCCCGTCCAGGCCATGGTAGACCAGCAGGCCATCGACATCCTCGACCTCGCGCACGGTCAGCTTCCAGCCATCGAAGTGAGTGATCTGGTCACCCGGCGAGAAGCGCACGCGGGTCAGCGGCGCGTTGCGTAGCGAGTACTGGCGGGTATCGCCAGTGGCCGGATAGAGCACGGTCAGCAGGCGGCCATCCTGCGCCAGGATGGTTCCCAGGCCGAGCTCGGCTTCGCTGTCGCTGATCCAGCGTTGCCCCGGTTGATACTGCTGCGCCATACTGCCTGAACTCCCGCGATGAAAAAGCGCACTATCTTAACGGATAGGCCCGGCGGACCAAAGCGTTCAGCCACTTCATCGACGAATACCCTTTAGTCAACGAGGGCCTTGCGCCAACATGCCTGTCACGCACCGCTGGTTGAACCTCTCCCTGGCCGTGGGCAGCCTGGCGCTGCTCGCAGCCTGTGACCAGAAGAAGTTCGAGATCCTCGCGCCGATTCCGGTCGAGCAACTGGAAGTCCTGGGCGTTCAGACGCCGCTCAAGAGCGTGCATTTCCACGACCGCGAAGGCGAAGGTCTGCTGGTGCTCAGCCGTGTCGACGGCCAGGCGACCGATGCCGACAGCGAACAGGAAGTCGACAAGGTCGTGCTCAAGGCCACGCTCTATGGGCGTGCGAGCGAAAGCGAGGCGTTCAAGCCACGCTGGCAGATCGATCAGGAGACAACGTGCCCGGGGCTGGACCTGGATGTCGACTTCTATACCGATGTCAGCGACGTCACCGACCTGAACAAGGATGGTGTCGCCGAAGTCACCGTGGCCAGCCACGCCTTCTGTGGCGGCGGCATCGACCCGCATGACATCAGCATCGAAATGCGCGAAGGCGAGGCGATCTACAGCATCAGTGGTCAGTCGCAGATCAGCCCGGCGGGCGAGGAGCCCATCGGCGGCGAGCGCGAGGACAGTGCGTCGTTGAAGAGCGCGCCGCAGGTGTTGCGCGAACACATGGACGCGGTCTGGCAACAGGTCTACAAGCGGCCCTGGAGCGAAACCAGCCAGCCCGCTGACGACGATCCCGACGACGAAGGCGAATGATCGCGGTCTATACTTTGCAGACGGTATTGTGACCGGCCGCACAAACCCTTGTCCATGTGCTCAAGGCGCACCTTGGCTGGCCGACACAGTGGCTACAGGAGAACCGACTCATGCTGCCGCCGATTATTCCGCTCAGTGCCGTCCCCGTGACCTCGCAACAAGACCCCGTCAAGCAGAGCCCCAATATTCCTCCGGTGGTTCCGGCCCAGCCTGCCTCCAGCGATGGCACCATCGACCTCAAGCAGCAGCGCGACCCGCAGGATGAAGCCTATCGGCTGCGCGAGGAACAACGCCGCCAGCAGCAGCGCCGTCAGCAACGCCGCCAGGACGAGCAGGAAGAGCTCTACAGCGCCATGCCCGGCGATGAACTCAATGCCGACAATACCGTGCCGGTGGCGCCGCTCGGTGAGCGCCCGCGTCAGGGGTTGCTGGTGGATATCGAAGTCTGAGACGGGGCTGTTCAGCGTCGCCATCAGGCTTCATCATGGGCGCATCCGCTGTCAGTCGAGCCCGCCCATGAGCCAAGACAACCTGATCGACTTCGGCGCCGAGCGCGCCAAACGCATCCACGACATCAAGGACAAGCGCCTGGATGAAATGCGCCAGGCCTTCGAACAGGCCATGCCGTTGAGCAAAAGCAAGAAGAAGAACGGCAAAGGCAAGCCCAAGAAGCGCTGAAAACTGATGCAGGTCAAACCTGCGCCCCCTCTTGTGCCCGGTCCCGGGCCCTATTGACCCTGGTCAATTTCTCCTCCCCGCACATTCGTTACCTTGCACACATCGGACAACGGCAACGAATCGGGAGGCCGACATGTTCTTCGACAACGTGGTGATCGCCGGTGTGGTGACAGTCGGGTTGATGTTGACGTTCTTTGCCGGTCTGGGACTTTTCATCTGGAAGGATGCGAACAAGCGCAAATCGCGCTGATCCTTCCGGGTATACGAGCACGCAAGGCATTTAGGGCGACTTCGGTCGCCTATTTTTTTGCCGTTTTAAAAGATGATTAGCTAGCTAATTAGTTGATTGCATTTTATTCTTCCGTTCGTTGTCTATCGTTCTATTCAATATCCCCCCGCAAGGTCCGCTTCGTGCCCATCACCCTCCAGGCCCTGTTCGCACCCACCAGCCCTGCTCTGAAGTTCGCCATCAAGACCCTGCTGGGCGGTGGACTGGCGCTGTGGCTGGCGCTGCGCTGGGGGTTGGAACAACCCGCCTGGGCCTTGATGACGGCGTTCATCGTGGCCCAGCCGCTGTCGGGCATGGTGGTGCAGAAGGGGCTGGCGCGACTGGCCGGCACCCTGGTCGGTACGTTCATGTCGGTGGTGTTCATCGGCCTGTTCGCCCAGACCCCGTGGTTGTTCCTGCTGACCCTTGCCTTGTGGCTGGCGCTCTGTACCGCCGCATCAACCCAGCTACGCAGTGCCTGGGCGTACGCCTTCGTGCTGGCGGGCTATACCGCAGCGATCATCGCGTTGCCGGCGATCGACCACCCTTTGCAGGTGTTCGACCAGGCGGTGGCGCGCTGCACCGAAATCTGCCTGGGCATCGTCTGCGCCACAGCCACCAGCGCGCTGATCTGGCCGATGCGCGTCGAGCAGCAACTCGGCGGCCAGGCGCGGCAGGCCTGGCAGAACGGCATGCAGACCGCCAGTGCCATGCTCGGCGGAGAAGACGAGGCGCGCCAGGGGCTGCTTGACATCCTTGGGCGCATCGTCGCCATCGACGTTCAGCGTGAACATGCCTGGTTCGAAGGCAGTCGTGGCCGCCAGCGGGCCCGCGCAATCCGTGGCCTGAGCCAGAAGCTGATGGTGCTGCTGCGCATTTCGCGTTCGGTGCGTCGTCAGTGGCGTCAGCTCGACGAACAGCAAGCGGCGCACCTGGCGCCCTGGCTGGAGGAGGTTCGGACCCAGTTGGCCAACCCCGATCAGCCCAGCCTTCTGTTATTGCGCCAACGTATCTGGGACGCCGCCCACGACGAACAGATCAGCCCCGCCGAGCATTTCTGCCTGGCGCGCCTGGCCCTGCTGCTGGACTTCGCCATGGCCGCCACCCAGGCGCTGCTGGATGTAGAGGAGGGGCGAACGCCCAAGGACGTATCGCTGGGCCTGGCGGCGCATCGCGACCTGCCGCTGGCGCTGCTGTTCGGTTCGCGCAGTGCGTTGGCGTTTCTGGTCATGAGCAGTTTCTGGCTGGCCACGGCCTGGCCCTCGGCCCCCGGAGGCCTGGTACTGACCTGCGTGGTCTGCAGCCTGTTCGCCAGCCGCGAGAACGGCGCGCAGATCGGCTTGAGCTTTCTGCGTGGCATCTTGCTGGCGATTCCGGTGGCGTTTTTCGTCGGGCAGATCCTGTTGCCACAATGGAGCAGTTTCGCCTTGCTGTGTCTTGGCATGGGCGTACCGCTGTTCTTCGGTGCGCTGGGCATGGCCCATCCGCGCACGGGGCCGACGGCGACCTCGTACTGCCTGCATTTCATCGTGCTGGTGGCGCCTCTGAACGCCATGCACTTCGACGTGGCCAGCATGCTCAACAGCGCCCAGGCCATGCTCATCGGTGTGGGGGCGGCGGTACTGGCGTTTCGGTTGGTCGTGCTGCGTCATCCGAAGTGGCTGGGTCGGCGTCTGAGGGCTGCCACCCAGAGCGACCTGGTTCGCCTGACCCATCGCGACCTGCGGGGCGCCGACAGTTGGTTCGGTGGACGCATGGCCGATCGCCTGATGCAGTTGGCCCGTCATGCCAGCGAATTGCCCGAGGCCGAGCGCAAGCGTTGGGACGATGGCCTGCATGGCTTGGACATCGGTGACGAACTGGTGCACCTGCGCATGTGCCTGGCGGTGGCCCAGGTACCGTTGGCCGGTGCCGAGCGCCAGTACCTGCAGCAACTGGAGGCGGTTCTGGCCAGTGGCCCTGCGCCTGGGCGCGGCCAGCGCCTGGATGCCGCCAGCGAGCAGTTCATCGAGGCCCTGCGCCGCCAGCCGTCGAGCGACCCGCTGCGCCTGGCTATCGGCGCGGTCCTGCAATTGCAGAAGAGCTGGCGCAAGTGGTGCCGTTGGCAGGAGGAAGTCCATGGGGTTGCGTGAGTGGGCGCTGGGCGGCGTATTGCTCAGCCCGTTTCTGATCTACGTGTTGATGGCGTTGGTGCTTACTGGGCTGTTGCGCTGGGTGGTGCAGGCGACGCCACTAGGTCGCTGGATCTGGCATGAAGCGCTGTTCGATGCGGCGTTGTTCGTCTGTGTGCTGTCGTTGGTGGTACATCTGTTGGGACCTTTGTAAGGAGTCAGTCCATGCGTACAGCTGTACGTACCCTGGTCACCCTGTGTGTGGTGGCCATTGCCGTGTTTGCCGGATATCACCTCTGGCAGTACTACATGCTTACTCCCTGGACGCGCGATGCGCGGGTGCGGGCCGATGTGGTGGTGATCGCCCCGGACGTGTCCGGCTGGGTGCGCGAACTGCGGGTACACGACAACCAGCCGGTGAAGGCCGGCGATGTCTTGATGATCATCGATCACGAGCGCTTCCAGGCGGCTTTCGACCAGGCCAGTGCCGTGGCTGAAACCCGCACCCAGCAGTTGCGCCTGCGTGAGCGCGAAGCGGCTCGGCGCACGGCCCTTGGGCCGGAGGCGATCAGCGCCGAGCTGCGCGAGAACGCCCAGATCAACGCTGCCATCGCCCGTGGTGAACTGCACGAGGCGCAAGCGCAACTGCAGGTGGCCAAGATCAACCTGGCCCGTAGCGAAGTGCGCGCACCGCGCGACGGTCACATCACCAACCTGCGACTGGCCCAAGGCAACTACGTCAATACCGGGCAATCGATGATGGCGCTGGTGGACGACTCGACCTTCTATATTCAGGCCTATTTCGAGGAAACCAAGCTGCCGCGCATTCGTGTCGGGGATCCGGTGAAGGTCTGGCTGATGGGGGCGGGGGAGGCCATGCATGGGCATGTGGAGAGCATCAGCCGGGGCATCACTGACCGCAACTCGACCCCGGACGGACAGTTGTTACCGGAGGTGGAGCCGACCTTCAACTGGGTCAGGTTGGCGCAGCGGATACCGGTGAGGATCAGGCTGGACGAGATCCCCGCAGGGGTGAATCTCAGCGCAGGGATGACCGCCAGCGTGCAGGTTCGGGAGGATGAAGTACAGCGCTGAGCAAGCGCCCCCACAGGCACCTAGCGTGCCTGTGGGGGCGCTTGCCGATCAGGGTTGCTGGGCAGTGGCTGCCAGGACGATCTCGCGGATGCACACATGTTGCGGCTGCTGGTACGCCCAGACGATCGCCCCGGCCACATCCTCGGCCTTGAGTACTACGCCGCCCATGTCATTGGCTTTCCACGACTCGTAGTCGCGCTTGATGCCCTCGTCGGTGGTGTGGCCGAGCAGCTCGGTCTCGACCGCGCCCGGTGCGATGGTGACGACACGCACGTTGTGTGGCGCCAGCTCTTCGCGCAGGTTTTCCGACAGGCCATGCACGGCGAACTTGGTGCCGACGTAGGCGACATGGTTGGGGAAGGTCTTGCGCCCGGCGACGGAGCTGACGTTGATCAGGGTGCCGGCGCGGCGTGCGACCATGCCGCTCGCCAGGGCATGCACACCGTTGAGCAGGCCTTTGACGTTGATGTCGATCATCCGGTCCCACTGCTCAGGATCCTGCTCGTGCACTTGGCCCAGCAGCATCACGCCGGCATTGTTCACCAGTGCATCGGCCGGGCCGTACACGGCTTCGGCTTCGTTCACCGCCGCCACCAGCGCGGCACGGTCGCGAATGTCCACGGCGCGACACAGGCAGTTGGGCAGGGCCAATGCTTCGAGACGTTCCAGGCGACGAGCGATCAGCAGCAGCGGGTGACCTGCGGCCGAGAATTGCTGGGCCGTGGCGGCCCCGATACCGGAGCTGGCGCCGGTGATGATGATCAGAGGTTTGTTCATGAGCGCCTCCAAGGCATAATCGTTTTCGATGGCCAGGATTGTAAGCATCGATCCAGACCATGAAAAACGGCTTATTCCTCTGGCTGACATCGGTTTTATCTATGGATATTCGTCATCTCAAGGCGTTCATCGCCGTGTTCGAAGAGCGCAACATCACTTTGGCCGCGCAGCGCCTGTGCGTGGCTCAGCCGACATTGTCAGTGACCATCCGGCAACTCGAGGAGGACCTCGGCGTCAGCCTGTTCCTGCGCCAGGCCCGCGGTGTGGACGTCAGCGAGCAGGCGCGGGCGCTGTATCCGCAGGCGTGCCGCATGGTTGCCGAAGCCGAGGCGCTGCGCCTGCGCTTTCGCCAGGAGCAGGAGCGTGTCCCGCTCGCGTTGGGTATCGAGGCCGATATCGCCCCAGCCCAGGTCGAAGCATGCGTGCGTCTTGCGGCTCAGGCTGTGCCTGGGCTGCAATTGACGTTGCTGGACGGTTGCGAGGGCGATGCGCGGTTGGCCGATGAAACCGAGCGCTGTGAGGATGAGCTCTTCCTGGCGCTGTGGGAAGAGTCGTTTGTCCTGGTCATGGCCACCGGCAGCCAGGCCGACGGTCGCTGGATCACCTGCCCGCAGCATCCTTCGCACCAGCGCCTGATGGGGCTGTATGGCGAGGGTGAGCAGGTGGCGCAGGCCGGATCATTGCAACTGGCGTTGGCGCTGGTCGCCGCCGGACTGGGCGCGGCCTGGTTGCCGCGGTCGCTGGCCGAGCGCCACCCAGGGGTCTACTGGCAACCAGGGCCCGGCCCGGCGCTGAGGCGTCGGGTCGGGTTGTGCTACGCCGCCCAGGCGCTGGACATTCCTGCCTTGGCGAGCTTGCAGCAGGCACTGAGCGGCAGCAGCCTGGGTTAGAGGAACATGCCGCCGGAGACTTCCAGACGCTGTCCGGTAATCCAGCCATTACCGTCCTCAAGCAGCAGAGCGATGGCTGCGCCGATATCGTCGGGCAGGCCGGCGCGGCCCAGGGCAGTATTGCTGGCCACGAAGGCGTTGACCTGCTGATTGTCACGCACGGTGCCACCCCCGAAATCGGTCTCGATGGCGCCCGGCGCCAGGATGTTCACCCGGATGCCGCGCTCACCCAACTCCTTGGCCTGGTAGCGGGTAAGCACCTCCATGGCGCCCTTCATTGCCGCGTAGGCGGAGTAACCGGGCAGCGAGAAGCGTGCCAGGCCACTTGAAATGTTGACGATGCGCCCCCCGTCGGCCAGTAGCGGAAGCAGGCGTTGGGTGAGGAAGAACGGGCCCTTGAGGTGGATGTTCAGCAATTGCTCGAACTGCGCCTCGGTGGTTTCGCTGAACAGTGCATGTATGCCGACACCGGCGTTGTTCACCAAAAAGTCGAACTGTCGGCGGGCAAAGCGTTGATCAAGGGTGTGCGCCAGGCGTTCGGCGAAGTCGGCGAAGCTTTGGCTGTCGCCGACATCCAGTTGCAGCATGGCGGCACGCACCCCAGCCTGTTCCAGGCGCTCGACCAGGGCCTGGGCTTCGTCGGCCCGGCTGTGATAGGTGCCGATGACATCGATGCCGCGGGCCGCGAGATGTTCGGCGGTGTTGCGGCCAAGGCCGCGGCTGGCGCCAGTGAGCAGAGCGATTTTACGGTTCATGTGGATTACCTCGTCGATGGGGTCTGTGCTCACAGGTTATTGGTCGACAAAAGGCTGTTAAATCCGGCTGTTTTGGAAATACTGTTCGCCATATTCGAACTATCAAGGCGGCTCGATGAACAAGCTGGAATTGTTGCGTACCTTTGTCAGGGTCAGTGAACTGTCCAGTTTCACCCTGGCGGGTGAGAGTCTTGGCTTGCCACGTTCGACTGTCTCGGAGCAGATCCGGGCACTGGAGCGCTTGCTTGGCACGCGCCTGCTCAACCGCACCACGCGCCGCGTGCAGGCGACGCAGGACGGCCTGCTGCTCTACGAGCGCAGCAAGGATTTGCTGTCAGGCATGGACGAGATCGAGAGCCTGTTTCGCAGCGACGAGGCCGAGCTGGCCGGGCGTCTGCGTATCGACATGCCGACCATGATGGCGCGCAAGGTGGTGATGCCGGCCCTTTCAGGCTTTCTGTTGCGTTATCCGCGCCTGGAAGTGGAGCTCAGTTGCACTGACCAGCGTGTCGACCTGCTGCAAGGTGGCTTTGACTGCGTACTGCGGGTGGGCGAACTGGGTGACCCGGATGTGGCCGCCCGACCGCTGGGGCGCATGACCATGTGCAACTGCGCCAGCCCCGAATACCTTGCCCGGCATGGCGTGCCGCACACGCTGGACGATCTGGCGACGCATCAGCTCGTGCACTACGTCTCCAGGCTCGGTGCGCAGAGTCCGGGGTTCGAGTACGAAGTCGACGGGCAATCGCGTTTTCTGCCCATGGGGGGTGTGCTCACGGTGAACAATGCCGTGGCGTATTCGGCCGCGGGCCTGGCCGGCCTGGGGCTGATCCAGGTTCCAGCGGCGGGTGTTGCCGAGGACGTGCGGCGCGGTGATCTGGTACGGGTGCTCGAACCTTGGCAGGCCCGGGCCATGCCGGTGACGATGCTGTACCTGCGCCAGCGGCATGTTCCGCGCCGGGTACAGGCGTTCATGGGATGGATGGAGGCGCTGTTGGTCGATCAGCTCGATCCGGCGGTATCCGGCGCTCGCTGAAAAACCTTGGCGAAGGCGGCGCAGGTTGCGTTAGGCTGCGCAACAAACGATCTGCGCGTTGCCCGACAGAGGCAACCGTTCCCGCCTGGCGTGCGTTCCTTCCGATTTCTTTGCGAGGTAACGTCATGGCCATCACATCCCAGGATATCTGCACAGCTGCCGAGCAGCTCAACGGCTTCGTCGGTTTTCATGGCAAGCGTGGCACGCATATCGTGCGCTTTTCCGAGGACGCATTCGGTATGGATGTCGCGGACGCGAGCATCACGCCCTGCAGCGAGTTCGTCTGGCGTCCCGAGTCGGGGCGGCGCATGGCGCTCTGCCGTGAGCGTCTGGCACTGTTGCTGCGACAGCATGTGGACGATCGCCTGAACATTGGCGAGCCGCTGCGGATCTATCTGCGCCGCACCGACCTGCCGGAGATCGTCGCCGAGCGTAGCCTGCGCTGAGCCAGCAGGTTCAGTCGGGGTAGGCCAGCTTGAGAGGACCAGCCTCGCTGCGGGCGACGTTGACCTGGTTGCGGCCTTGATGCTTGGCGGTGTAGAGGGCCTTGTCGGCGTCTTCAAGCCACTGCTCGGGCGTTTTCAGTCCGGGGTGATAGGCCGAGAGGCCTATGCTCAGGCTGATGCGCAATTCCGGCAGTTGCGGGTTGCGATAGGCGCTGACCTGCTCACGCAGGCGCTCCATCGCAACGCCGGCCTGGTCTTGATCGGTGGCAGGCAGGATCAGACAGAACTCGTCACCGCCGTAGCGCCCGGCCAGGTCATCGTCGCGCAGGACGCGTTTGAGCTCGTGGCTCAGCTGGCGCAGCACGCAATCGCCGACCACGTGGCCGAAGGTGTCGTTGATGGTCTTGAAATGATCGATGTCGATCAGGGCGATGACTGCCGGGGCCTGCTGCTGGTGGCAGATCTGGAACCTCAGCAGCAGCAAGTCTTTCCATGAGCCATGGTTGAGCAGCCCGGTGAGGCTGTCGGTGCGGCTCAGGGCGCTCAGTCGACGCTTGTGGTCGGCCAGTTTGATCGCCAATTGATAGCAGACCCAACCGAGCGCCAGCGGGTAGAGCGTCAACATTGGCAGGCAGGCATAGACCTGCAATGCCGTGGCTTGCAGTTGCATCCCGGGGCCGAACAGCGCCATGGCCAGCAGCATGCCTGTCAGTTGCGCGACCAACCCGCGCAGTACCATGCGCTTGCCGCCTGCAGCGACGTTGTTCATGGTCATCATCGACAGGATGGTCACGGTCGGCAGCGGATTGAAATGAATGGCTGCAGCCCAGAAACCGCCGCTCAGCGAATCGAGCAACAGGTTGCGCTGTTCGGCGCGGTAGGGGGCAGGGGAGCGGATCGCCCATTGATAAGCCAGGTGCGGCCAGGCCAGGCCGTTGAATAGCATCAGCAGCCACACCCAGGTGGGTGGTTGCAGCGGGGCAAGCGCCGCCATGACGCTGAACAGGCCGATGCCCATGCCGATGGTCCGCGGCAGATAGATGCGCCTGACGAAGGAGAGCCCCTTGCCGCTTCTGTTGTCGATCATGTCTATCGTTCTTTTTCTGCAGAAGCCGTTTATCGCATAAGTTGCATGAATATTGTTGAACAATGATTCACGGCGGAAAAATGACCTTACAAGCCAATTCACGGTTGATCCGATCATTGTGAGGTAGCATGAAGCCTTTGTTCCTCCTCGGAGTGCTCCTGCTCATGGCCCCCATGGCTTCCCCCGCCGGCGAGCCGGCACCTTACAGGGATGGGCGTTTTTACAACCAGGCCGAGCTGCCCAAGGATGGCGTGCTCAAGAAATTGCGCATCGGCCTCAAGTATCTGCTGCTGGGCAAACCTCCCGAAACACGTCCTGCCACTCCCCCGAGCCTGCAGCCGATGACCCGCCAGCAGGTACTCGATGCCCCGGACCACAGCCTCTGGCGTCTGGGCCATTCCACGGTACTGCTGAAACTGCGTGGGCACTTCTTCATTACAGACCCGGTATTTGCCGAACGCGCCTCGCCCGTGCAATGGGCCGGCCCGCTGCGCTTCCACGCTTCGCCGCTGGCAATCGACCAGCTTCCGCCGCTGGCGGCAGTGATTCTGTCCCACGACCATTTCGATCATCTCGATGAGTCGGCCATACGCCAGCTGGCGCCAAGCACCGGCCAGTTTCTTGCACCGCTGGGCGTGGGCGATCGTTTGGTCGAGTGGGGCGTGCCGAGCGACAAGGTG
>Ga0209371_1000637_pt1 | contig 30981 bp, 24 predicted proteins | sample AgamicAtAmrz_FD_187165 | JGI IMG/M metagenome (GOLD analysis project Ga0209371, IMG submission 187165) | Agave microbial communities from Guanajuato, Mexico - At.Am.rz (SPAdes) (version 2) | ecosystem: Host-associated > Plants > Roots > Rhizosphere | place: Guanajato, Mexico | collected 2012-06-07
GATTACCGCATTCTGATTACACTTCGGGACGATCCCGATAACCATTGTTATGTTTTGGCCGTCAAGCGCAGAACATCAACGACCTACCTTCACGAGGAGAAAGCCCCCTATGGCTGTTCAGCTAATTAAGGACAATGACGGAAAAGCGCAGTACGCCGTAATTCCCTATGATGAATACTTTCGTATGTGCTTACAGATGGCAGAAATCGACGACGAAACCGATGATGATCTAGAGGATATTGAAGTCGAACACGATTGTTATGATGACGTAGGATTACCTGGTGAAGTGTGCGACGTCATGCATAACGAGAACGTCAGCCTGCAGGCCGCGTGGCGTATCCTGCGCGGCATGTCCCAGCAGGAGGTGGCTGAGAAACTCGGCATCACCCAGTCCGCCGTGTCACAGCTGGAAGCGCTGGACTCCCGTCCGCAAAAGCGCACCCGCGAAAAGCTGGCTGCTATCTACGGCTGCAAGCAGGAGCAGATCAGCCTCTATCTACCGAAAGAGGGTTAACAGCACTTCGCCCCGCCCTTGCCGCCGTAGCGGGCGTCCTGGCGGTCGCGGAAAAATTCTTCGTAGGTCATGGGCGTCTGGTCCGGATGGTTGACGCGCATATGCTCGACGTAGTTGTCGTAGTCCGGCACGCCAATCATCATTTTGGCGGCCTGGCCCAGGTACTTACCTGCTTTGGAAAGGGTGTCGAACATAATCAGTGTCTCGTTTGTTTCCGGCCCTCTCCGGAGGGGAGAGGGCGGAGAAGAAATGTAGGCCGGGTAAGGCGAAGCCGCCACCCGGCACCCAGGTTAGTGCGCCCCTTTCGCCTGGGTCACAATCTCTTCCAGGTTTTCAGGCATCGGCTCGTACGGTGTTTCTTTCGCCGTAGGCTGATCGTTTTTCAACGCCGCCAGCGCGGTCTTGAGAGAATACAACGCCAGCACCACGACCACCACCATAAAGAAGATAGTCAGCCCGGCATCCAGACGGTTGTTAAACACCAGCTGGGACAGCTGCGACTCGGTGTACTGCGCCGGGATCTTGCCGCTGTCGATCATCGCCTGGAACTTGTTGGCGATCGCCAGGAAGCCCACCTTGTTGTCCGGGCTGAAGGCCTTCTGCCAGCCCGCCGTCAGGGTACAGATCAGCAGCCACGCGGTTGGCACCAGTGCCACCCACGCGTAACGCTGGCGCTTCATCTTGAACAGCACCACCGCGCAGAGCATCAGCGCCATGCCCGCCAGCATCTGGTTGGCGATACCAAACAGCGGCCACAGGGTGTTAATCCCGCCCAGCGGATCGACCACGCCCTGGTGCAGGAAGTAGCCCCACGCCAGCACGCACAGCGCCGTCGCCAGCAGGTTAGCCGGGAGCGAATCGGTACGCTTCAGGTTCGGGGAGATCACCCCCAGCAGGTCCTGCAGCATAAAGCGCGCCGCACGGGTTCCTGCATCCACCGCCGTCAGGATAAACAGCGCCTCGAACAGGATGGCGAAGTGATACCAGAACGACACGTCCATCAGCCCGCCCAGCGCGCCGTGAAGAATATACGCCATGCCGACCGCCAGCGTCGGCGCCCCGCCCGCACGGGAGATAATCGACTGCTCGCCCACTTCACTGGCGATGCTCGTCAACGTATCAGGGGTAATCGCAAAGCCCCAGCCGCTCACCACCTGCGCGGCGGACGCCACCACGTCAATGGTGCCAGCCGGTGCCAGTACCGCCATCGGGCTGTTCATCGCGAAGTACACGCCCGGGTCGATGATACAGGCCGAGACCAGCGCCATGATGGCGACAAAGGATTCCATCAGCATGCCGCCGTAGCCGATCAGGCAGGCCTGATTTTCATTCGCCAGCATCTTCGGCGTGGTTCCGGATGCGATCAGCGCGTGGAAGCCCGACACCGCGCCGCAGGCGATGGTGATAAACAGGAACGGGAACAGGTTACCGGTCCAGACCGGGCCGGTACCGTCGATGAATTTGGTTAACGCAGGCATGGTCAAGGTCGGACGCATAATCAGAATGCCAATCGCCAGCCCGACGATGGTGCCGATTTTCAGGAACGTAGAGAGATAGTCACGCGGAGCCAGCAGCAGCCATACCGGCAGCACCGCCGCCACAAAGCCGTAGCCCACCAGCATCCAGGTCAGCTGGACGCCGGTAAAGTCGAAGAACGGCGCCCAGGTCGGGCTTTCCGCCACCCAGCCGCCGGAGATAATGGCGAACACCAGGAATACCAGGCCAATTACCGACACCTCACCAATGCGGCCCGGGCGCAGGTAGCGAATATAAATCCCCATAAACAGCGCAAGCGGAATGGTGAAGGCAACGGTATAGGTCCCCCACGGGCTGTGGGTCAGCGCTTTCACCACGATCATCGCCAGCACCGCGAGGATGATCACCATAATCATAAAGGTTGCCACCAGCGCAATCACCCCGGCGGTTGCCCCCATCTCCTCTTTCACCAGCTCACCCAGCGAACGCCCGTCGCGGCGGGTCGAAACGAACAGCACCATAAAGTCCTGCACCGCGCCCGCCAGCACCACGCCCGCAAGGATCCAGATCATCCCCGGCAGGTAGCCCATCTGCGCCGCCAGCACCGGCCCCACCAGCGGACCCGCCCCGGCAATCGCCGCAAAATGGTGACCGAACAGCACTTTTTTGTCGGTCGGCACGTAGTCCAGCCCGTCGTTATGGCGGACGGCAGGCGTCATGCGCGTCGCGTCAACGCCCAGAACGTTCTTCGCGATATAGCGGCCATAAAAACGGTAGGCGATCAGATAAATGCAGACGGAGGCGACGACGATCCAGAGCGCATTGATCTGTTCCCCCCGGTTGAGGGCGATATAGCCCAGGGCAAAGGCTCCCACAACGGAGAGCCCTGCCCATGTAAGGTATTTCCCTGAGTTGTTCATAGTTGTTGTCCGTTGTTGTGAAACAGTGAGATGTTACATTTTGTTTCTAGAACAACCGGAAAAATTTAACAACTTTGAAACGCAATAATGCGTGGTCAAACCAGAGATTTACACCACAGTGTTAAGCCGATCACTTTGATCTGCCTGGCTTAGCCCAACACCATCGTACTCAACCGACAGGTGCAGCACCGCCGCCCCTGCTCGTCGAATACCACAATCTCCCAGCTCTGGCTCGAACGCCCCAGATGCAGCGGCTGGCATACCCCGCGCACTTTGCCGTGAGAGACCGCACGATGGTGCGTGGCGTTAAGCTCCGTCCCCACCACGCTCTGCCCGTCGCGGGTCATCAGAAAGCCGGCCATCGACCCCAGCGTTTCCGCCAGCGCCGCCGACGCGCCGCCGTGCAGCAGGCCAAACGGCTGATGGGTACGCGCATCCACCGGCATCTCCGCTTCCAGCGTGTCGTCGCCGAGGCGGGTATAGACGATACCGAGATGCGCCACCAGGGTGTTCAGGCTGGTCGCGTTCAGCTCCTCGAGCGGTAAATGACGTTTCCAGATCATCTTACGCTCCCAGCGTGGAGCCGCCGTCCACCACGATATCCTGCAGGGTGATATGGCTGGCGGCATCGGAAGCAAGGAACAGCACCGTGCTGGCTATCTCCTGCGGGCGAGCGATTTTGCCCAGCGGAATGCCGAGCTTGAACTGCTCGCCAAAGCCGCGAATACGCTGCTGCTCCGCGTCGTCGCTTTTCCACAGGGTGCGCTGCATATCGGTATCCGTTGAGCCCGGCGACACCAGGTTACAGCGCACGCCGCAGCCCGCCAGCTCCAGCCCGACGGTCAGGGCCAGGCTTTTCAGCGCCGCCTTCGACGCGCCGTAGGCGCTCATGCCGATGCGCGGCGCGTGCGCCGCGTCGGACGCCACGGTGACTATCGCCCCGCCCTGCTGGCGGCGGAACTGGCCCATCGTCTGCTGGAACAGGTTGAACGCGCCGCCGACGTTGACCGCGAAGGTCTGCTGCCAGTCCTCCTGCGAAAGCTGGTCCGTCGCCCCCATGCGCAGAATGCCCGCCGCGTTGACCAGCACGTCCAGCCGTTCAAGCGACGCCAGCGCGCGTCCGCACACTTCATGCACCTGCGCGGCATCCGCCACGTCCAGGGTTTCAGTGGCGAACGGATAATCCCCCAGCGGAAAAGCCAGATCGAAGCCGGTCACCCGTGCGCCCGCCTCAACAAACGCCAGCGCCGTCGCGTAGCCAATCCCCTTACCCGCGCCCGTCACCCAGACGGTTTTACCGGTGAAATCCAGCCCCATCACTTCACCTCGCGGGACAGCAGCGCCCACCAGGCGTCGATGGTTGGATTTTTGGCCAGCATCACGAAGTCAATGTCGCCGTGCACTTTGCGCCAGCGGGCGGCCAGCGCCATCATGCGCACCGAGTCCAGGCCATAGTCGATCAGGTTTTCGTCATCCATCGGCTCGTCGGACTCGTCCAGCAGCGGCAGGATCAGCTCACGCAGCGCGGCTTTGGTCGCCGGAACGGACGGCAGCAGCTCGTCGGTCATCACCACGCGGCCCGAGCGTCCGGCCACATAGTTCAGCGACATCAGGTGCTCGTCACGGGTGAAATCCGCCAGCGCGTCGGCGATAAAGAACGGCTTGATGTCGCGCATAAAGGCATCGGTGGCGGTGGTCATACAGCCGATGTGGGCGTAAACGCCGGTAATCAGCAGCTGGTTGCGGCCGGTTTCTTTCAGCATCTGCTCCAGCGGCGAGCGGTGAAACGCGCTGTAGCGCCACTTCACCAGCACCGTGTCCGCTTCGTCCGGGGTCAGTTCGCGGACAATGCGCTGCTGCTCCGGCGAGCGGGTCAGGCCCGGCCCCCACATGTCGTTCAGCAGGGCGCGGTCTTCGTCGCTCTGCTCTTTCGGCTGAGCGGTGTAGTACACGGGAATATTGTGCGCTTTGCAGTAAGCGCGCAGTCTGGCGATATTCGCCACCACCTGCTGCATCATCGCGCTGTTTTCACCCCAGAAGTTCAGGAAATACTCCTGCATATCGTGGATCAACAGCGCGGCACGTTCAGGCTCAAACGCCCAGTTTACTTTACTGGTCGGCAACTCTGCGGCGGTCGGCAGCGCGTAAGCGGTTAATTTTGGAATGGCCATACTCTGTTCCTCAGCCCCGGGCGCGTTCAGCAAGCCACAGGCGCAACTGTTTCTTATCGACTTTGCCGACCGGCGTCAGCGGGAGCGCATCCACGCTCTCCACGCGGTCCGGCAGCTTGAATTCGGCAACGCCCTGCTCGCGCAGGAAGCGGCGCACCTCGACCGCGCGCAGGGGCTGTTTCACCACCAGATACGCACAGCTTTTTTCGCCCAGCAGGCTGTCCTCCATGCTCACCAGCGCGGCGTGGATCACCGCCTCGTGGCGCAGCAGCAGGTTTTCAATCTCTTCGGCGGCGATCTTCTCGCCGCCGCGGTTGATCTGATCCTTCTCGCGCCCCTGCACGGTGATGTAGCCCTGCTCGTCGATGGCGATCAGATCGCCAGAGCAGTAAAAGCCGTCGGCGTCAAAGGCGCTGGCGTTGTGTTCCGGGCTGTTGAAATAGCCGCGGAAGGTATACGGCCCGCGCGTCATCAGACGCCCGACCTCACCGCGCGGCAGCGGGTTGCCGTGTTCGTCCGCCACCCACACTTCGTCGTCCGGGCACATCGGGCGACCCTGAGTGTTGATGATGCGCTCCGGCAAGTCGTCGAGCGCGGTGTAGTTCACCAGCCCTTCCGCCATGCCGAACACCTGCTGAAGCTGGCAGCCGATTTCCGCCGGAATGCGCGCCGCGAGCGTGGCGGAGAGGCGTGCGCCACCCACCTGCAGCAGCCTGAGGGATTTGAGCTGCGCGTTGCCCGCGCCGTCGGCAATCGCCTGCAGCCAGAGGCTTACCGCCGGAGGAACCAGCGAGGTGACGTTAATCTGATGCCGTTCAATCAGCGGGAAGCAGAGCGTGGCGCTCGGATCGTTCGCCAGCACCACGCACCCGCCCGCGGTGAAGACGCCTAACGATCCCGGCGAGCTCATGGCGTAGTTATGCGCCGCGGGCAGCGCGTTCAGGTAACGGGTGTGTGCATTGATTCCGCAGATCTCGTTGCTGCGGCGGATGCTGTAGTCGTAGTCGTTATGCGTGCGCGGGATCAGCTTCGGCGTGCCGGTGCTGCCGCCGGAAAGCTGGAAAAACGCCACTTCGTCAGCGGGCGTCGGGTTCGGGATGAAGTTGTCCGCCGGACGCGCAATCGCCGTTTCCAGGGCGTGTTCGCCCTTATCGCCGCGCAGCAGTACAAGGCGTACCGAGCGATGCGCATCCACAAAGGCGTTGAGGAAATCATCGCCCGCAAACAGCGCGTGGTCGCGATCGGCAATCAGCACGGCGGGTTTGATCTGCTCCGCGTAGGCGTTCAGCTCGCTGCGCTGATGGCTAAAGAGCGCGTTAACCGGCGCGACGCCAATTTGCAGCAGCGCGAAGAAGGTGACGTAGAACTCGGCCACGTTACCGAGCTGCACCAGCGCGGTCTCGCCGCGCTGCAGCCCGCGCGCCTGAAGAGCGGACGCCAGGTTGTTCACCGCCCGATTAAACGCGCGGTAGGTGATGTGCCGCTCGCCGTCGATAATCGCCATGGCATCGCTTTCAGCGCGATCCGTCAGGATGTGGGTCAGCGGCAGATCCTGCCAGTAGCCTTTTTCGCGGTAGCGGCGGGCGAATTCCTCAGGCCAGCGGGTAAAAGGAATGGTCATGAGCGATCCTTAGTGCAAGCCAAACACGTTGAGCATGGTGGAGAGCTTCACGCCCGTTTCGCGCCATTCGCCCACCGGCGAAGAGGCAGGCACAATGCCCGCGCCGGCAAACAGGCGAACGCTATTTTCGCGAAGACGCGCGCAGCGGATGGTCACCACCCACTCGCCGTTGCCTTCGCTGTCGCACCAGCCGACGATGCCGCCGAACAGCTCGCGGTCGAACGGCTCCAGCTCGGCGATCAGCTCTTTTGCCGCCTCATGCGGGAAGCCGCTCAGCGCCGGGGTCGGGTGCAGCAGGCAGGCCAGAGTCAGGGCGTTTTCATTTTCACGCGCGTCACCTTCAACCGGCGTCGCCAGATGCCACAGCGTCGGCGTGGTGATGAGCTGCGGGGAAGACGGCATGCTCAGGTGGTGGCTTCGCGGTGCCAGAATGGCCTTCATCGCCTGGGTTACGAGATCGTGCTCGTGACGGTCTTTTTCGGAGGCCAGCAGCTTATTGCCCGCTTCGCGATCCAGCACGTCGTCCGGCTGACGGCGTGCGGAGCCTGCCAGCGGCAGCGAGCTAAAGTGCGCGCCCTCTTTACGCAGCAGCAGTTCGGGGCTGGCGCCGAGCAGCACGCCGCCGTCTTCCAACGGCACGTGGAAGTTAAAGCTCGCCGGGTTCTGGGCGATCAGCCGCTCCATCAGCGCACCGCTGTCCATGTATTTGTCGGTCGCGATATCAATCAGACGCGACAGCACCACCTTGTTCACCTGCGGCGTGGCGGTGAGCGACGCGGCGCGAGCAACCATCTCTTCGAACACGGTCTGCGGCGGTATCTCGGTGCGTTGTTCCACCTTCAGCGCCTGCGAGCCGGAAAAATAGCGTGCGGACTGCTGACGTGCCGGACGGGAAAAGGTCTGCCAGCGCTGTGGAATAAACAGAGAAGATGGCTTGCGGGTATCGAACGGGATAGCCCCTACCATCACCGGATGAGCGATACCGTTAGCTTTCGCATTCCGGAAGGCCTGGGCTAATTTTTGCTGGAATTGCCCGGCCGGATCGTCACCGCCGACGGCGGGTTCACTGAAGCGGGTAAAACAGCCTGAGGTAGTAAAACTGCGGTAAGGCGACATAAAGAAAAAGCTGTCTGATTGCAGCGTGGTCGCGGTGTGCTGAACTTCCTCAGCCAGGGACGTGTCCATATCATCCTCCTCAAAATGATAAAAGAAGCAATAATGATTATCATTTATATTTTCGTCGGCTAACCTAATCCCACATCGCTTCGCTGTCAACCGTCGGACAAATAACTTATGCGACAAAAGCTTGCATCCCTTCGCATCAACCATGAAAATGAGAAGCATTATCTTCAACAAAAACAGGATGTCGCGCTGTGAAATTCTCTGCCCTATTCCGTAATACCCTGCTTTTATCTGGACTTTTTGTTTTAGGACTTGCCTCAGCCGTTGCCGCCGACTGGCCGCGTCAGGTGACCGACAGCCGTGGCGTTCACACGCTTGAGAGCAAACCGACGCGCATTGTCTCCACTAGCGTGACCTTAACCGGCTCCCTGCTGGCGATTGACGCGCCGGTCGTTGCCAGCGGCGCGACCACGCCGAACAACCGCGTGGCGGATGCGCAGGGCTTTTTGCGTCAGTGGGGTGATATTGCGAAACAGCGCAAGGTTGCGCGACTGTACATTGGCGAGCCGAGCGCCGAAGCGGTCGCCGCGCAAATGCCGGATCTGATTTTGATCAGCGCCACCGGCGGGGATTCCGCGCTGGCGCTGTACGATCAGCTCTCCGCCATCGCCCCAACGCTTATCATCAACTACGACGACAAAAGCTGGCAGGAACTGCTGACGCAGCTGGGCAGCCTCACCGGGCAGGAAAAACAGGCCGCAGAGCGCATTGCCGCGTTTGATAAACAGCTCGCGCAGGTAAAACAGCAGATGAAGCTGCCGCCGCAGCCGGTGAACGCCATCGTCTACACCGCCGCTGCGCACAGCGCCAACCTGTGGACCGCGGAATCGGCGCAAGGCAAGCTGCTGCATCAGCTGGGCTTTACGCTGGCGGATCTACCCGCCGGGCTGCACACCTCAAAAAGCCAGGGCAAACGCCACGACATCATCCAGCTGGGCGGTGAAAATCTGGCGACGGGGCTGAACGGCGAAGGGCTGTTTGTGTTTGCCGGCGATCGGAAAGACGTGGATGCGATTTACGCCAACCCGCTACTGGCGCATTTGCCGTCGGTGAAAAACAAACGGGTCTGGGCATTGGGAACCGAGACGTTCCGCCTGGATTATTACAGCGCAATGTTAGTATTAAACAGATTGAATACGTTGTTTAAGTAGGCATTTTCCCTCCCTCTCCCTGTGGGAGAGGGCCGGGGTGAGGGCATCAGGCCGCACCGTCGTTCAACACACTCTCCTGCCTGAACCGCCGCAATTCCACCAGCGCCACTAACAAAATCACGCCAATAATTGCCAGTACAAACCCGCCGCAGCTCGCCGAGGCCACCGGGGTCATTATCGCCCCCAGCCCGCCGAGGATCGCCGCACCAATCGCATCCCCCGTGACGTTCTGCGCCGTCCACAGGCCGTTAATGCGCCCGAGCATCCCTTCCGGCGTCTGGGTCTGGATCAGGGTGTACTGCAAAAGCGAACTGATGGCGCTCAGCCAGCCGAAAATCACCAGACACAGCACCCCGAGCGCCCACACCGGCATCAGGCTGAAGAAGCCGATGGCGATAAACGAGGCCAGCGTGGCAAGCAGCATAATCAACCCCGGACGCGCGTTCTGCGCCAGGTTGCCGCTGGTCAGCGCCCCGCACGCCGCGCCGAGCGGAATGGCAGCGTAGAGAATGCCAATCTCCGAGGCGCTCATCTGCCACTCTCCCGCCAGCGCCGGGTAGAGCACGCGCACGGCGCTCGCCATGGTCAGCAGGCCGCCGAGCAGCGCAATCCCGCCAATCAGCGGGTTGCTGAACAGGAAACGAATCGCGGCCATCAGCGATTTCAGCGGATGCTCGCGCGGCTGCGGCGGAGGCGGCAGCAGCGGCAGGCGCAGCAGCGTCAGCGTGGTGATAAAGGTTCCCGCCGCCGCAAGCCCATAGTTCCAAGCCACGTTGCCGGTCGCCAGCAGCAGGCCGCCCACCATCGGCGAAATCACCGAGCCCAGACGCACGGTGAGCATGGTGATCGCCCCCGCCTGCATCAGGTTCTCGCGCCCGACCAGCGCGGGCGTCGCCGCCAGCAGCGCCGTCACGCCCAGCGAGGCGAAGAAACCGTCCCACAGCCCCAGGGCATAAATCGCGATCAGCGACGGCTCCGGCAGCATCGCGTTCAGACACAGCCCAATAAAGCCCACGCCGCAGGTGCCGCGCGCCAGCAGGATCAGCTTTTTACGCTCGTAGCGGTCCGCCAGCACGCCGCCGACCATCAGGCCGATGAACATCGCCCCGCCGGTTAAGGTGACGGATAACCCCACCAGCCAGCTGGAGTGCGTCATGGTCTGGATCTGGACCGGCACGGCGACGCCAAGCAGCCCGAGGGACAAAATGGAGATAAAGCGAGCGATAAAAACGGCGCGATACGCCGGGTGCGTTTTCAGCAGGCTGAGGTTGAGCAGCCAGGATTTTTGATTCATGACAAAGCCTTGAGTCTATTTCTACCCATTCCATGGGCGCACATGCTAACATAGCCAAATAAGATAGATAACGATAATCACTATCATTATCAAATCATGGATGTTGCTATGTCGTTTTCCTCTTCCGCGGTGCGCGCCGTTGCCGTGCCCGTTTTATTGCTGCTGTTGATCCTTGCGACTTCACTCAGCCTGCTGGTTGGCGCGAAGCCGCTGCCCGCGTCCGTTATCGTTGATGCGCTCTCCGGCACCTGCCAGAGCGCCGACTGCGTCATCGTGCTCGACGCCCGACTGCCCCGCACGCTTGCCGGACTGCTGGCCGGTGGCGCGCTCGGCCTTGCCGGTGCCCTGATGCAAACCCTTACCCGTAACCCGCTGGCAGATCCCGGTATTCTCGGCGTTAACTCCGGCGCCAGCTTTGCCATCGTGCTCGGCGCGGCGCTGTTCGGGTTGACCTCTCCTTCCGAGCTGCTGGTGATGGCCTTCTGCGGCGCGCTGGCCGCCTCGCTGGTGGTCGCCTTTACCGGCAGCCAGGGCGGCGGGCAGCTGAGCCCGGTACGCCTGACGCTTGCGGGCGTAGCGCTCGCGGCGGTGCTGGAAGGTTTGTCCAACGGTATCGCCCTGCTCAACCCGGACGTCTACGACCAGCTGCGCTTCTGGCAGGCCGGCTCGCTGGATATCCGCACCCTCGAAACCTTAAAAGTTGTGGCGATCCCGGTCATTATCGCCGCCGCCGTGGCGCTGTTTTTAAGCCGGTCGCTCAACAGCCTGAGCCTCGGCAGCGACACCGCGACCGCCCTCGGCAACCGGGTGGCGCGCACGCAGCTGATTGGTCTGTTCGCCATCACCGTGCTGTGCGGCAGCGCGACCGCCGTGGTCGGTCCGATCGCCTTTATCGGTCTGATGATGCCGCACATGGCGCGCTGGCTGGTGGGAGCGGATCACCGCTGGTCGCTGCCGGTCACGCTGCTGGCAACCCCTGCCCTGCTGCTGTTTGCCGACGTGCTGGGTCGCCTGCTGGTGCCCGGCGAGCTGCGCGTCTCGGTGGTCAGCGCCTTTATCGGCGCGCCGGTGCTGATCTTCCTGGTACGCCGTAAACGCGGAGGTGACGCATGATGGCCCCGTCCCGTCGTTTACTCACCAGCGTATGCCTGCTTTGTATTGCCATTCTGCTGCTGGCGGTCTGGAGCCTGCGCAGCGGCGCGGTGACGCTCGATTTTGCGCAGGTGCTTAACGCCCTGCTCGGCAGCGCGCCTCGCAACATCACCATGGTGGTGACGGAGTGGCGTCTCCCGCGCGTGGCGATGGCGATTCTGGTTGGCGCGGCGCTCGGCGTGAGCGGTGCGATTTTCCAGTCGCTGATGCGCAACCCGCTCGGCAGCCCGGACGTGATGGGCCTCAACACCGGGGCCTGGAGCGGCGTGCTGGTGGCGATGGTGCTGTTTGGTCAGCACCTGACGGCCATTACCTTTACGGCGATGGCGGGCGGCATTCTGACGTCATTACTGATCTGGGCGCTGGCCTGGCGCAACGGTATCGACACCTTTCGCCTGATCATCATCGGGATCGGCATCCGCGCCATGCTGATGGCCTTTAACACCTGGCTTTTACTGCAGGCCTCGCTGGAAACCGCGCTCTCCGCCGGGCTGTGGTACGCCGGATCGCTCAACGGCCTGACATGGGGCAAAACCTGGCCCGCCGCGCCGCTGATTTTGCTGATGTTTATCGGCGCGCTGCTGCTGGTGCGGCGCATGCGTCTGCTGGAGATGGGCGACGACAGCGCCTGCGCGCTGGGCGTGGGCGTCGAGCGCTCGCGCCTGATGCTGATGCTGGTCGCCGTACTGCTGACCGCCGCCTCCACCGCGATTGCCGGGCCAATCTCGTTTATCGCCCTCGTGGCACCGCACATCGCCCGGCGACTTAGCGGCACGGCGCGCTGGGGATTAACCCAGGCGGCGCTGTGCGGCGCGCTGCTGCTACTGGCCGCCGATCTCTGCGCCCAGCGGCTGTTTATGCCTTATCAACTGCCGGTGGGCGTGGTGACCGTCAGCCTCGGCGGGATTTACCTCATCGTCTTGCTCGTTCAGGAGTCACGCAGGAAATGACTGATTCAACCACCCGCTTGCGCGGCGAAAACTTAACCCTCTGCTACGGCAAAAAAATCATTGCCCGTGACTTATCCGTCGCCATTCCGGACGGCCATTTCACCGCGATTATCGGCCCGAACGGCTGCGGCAAATCGACCCTGCTGCGCACCCTGAGCCGCCTGATGACGCCGGCTGAGGGCAGCGTGTTCCTCGACGGGGAGCAGATCCAGCGCTTCGCCAGCAAAGAGGTGGCACGGCGCATCGGTCTGCTGGCGCAAAACGCCACCACGCCGGGAGACATCACGGTGCAGGAGCTGGTCTCGCGCGGGCGCTATCCGCACCAGCCGCTGTTTACCCGCTGGCGCAAAGAGGATGACGAGGCGGTGAACCGCGCGATGCAGGCGACGGGCATCACCGATCTTGCCCAGCAGAGCGTGGACACCCTCTCCGGCGGGCAGCGTCAGCGGGCGTGGATCGCGATGGTGCTGGCACAGGAAACGTCGATCATGCTGCTGGACGAGCCGACAACCTGGCTCGACATCAGCCATCAGATTGACCTGCTGGAGCTGCTGAGCGAGCTGAACCGCACGCAGGGGTATACCCTGGCGGCGGTGCTGCACGACTTAAACCAGGCGTGCCGCTACGCCACGCATCTGATTGCCCTGCGAGACGGTGAGATTGTGGCGCAGGGTGCGCCGAAGGAGATTGTGACGCCGGAGCTGATCGAGCGGATCTACGGCATGCGCTGCATGATTATTGACGATCCGGTGGCGGGTACGCCGCTGGTGGTGCCGCTGGGCAAGCGTGCGGTCTGATGCCCTCACCCCGGCCCTCTCCCATAGGGAGAGGGAGCAAAGCATCCCCTCGCCCCGTTGGGGAGAGGGTTAGGGTGAGGGGAAATCACTACCCCAATATCTCCCTCAACACCGGCCCTATCTTCTCAAACGCCTGCGGTGAAATGATATCCACGTGGGCGCAGTCCTGGCTGTACACCTCAAGCTCCGCCACCCACGGCGCCCAGGCGACCTGCGGATCCATCGTTCGCGTGCGCTCGGCGACAAACAGCGTCGCTTTGCCGTCAAAGCGCGCGCTGCGCGCCGTGGTGAGCAGCCGCACCGCGTCGGCGTAGTTGCCCTCGATAGCGTTAAACAGCTCGCTGGAGCCCTGACCCTGCTGGGCGGCGATAAACGCCTGACGCTCGCGCTCGATTTCCGCCAGCACCTCGGGGTCGAGGCCGTTGGCCTCTTTCTCCGACCAGTTCTGGGTTTCCGGCGGCCAGGTGTCCAGCAGGCCGAGGAAGGCTACCGCTTCACCCTGTTCGCGCAGACGGGCGGCAATACCCTGCGCCAGCGTGCCGCCGAGGGAATAGCCGAACAGGTAATACGGCCCCTGCGGCTGCTGCTTACGCAGCGTAGCCAGGTGATGCTCAATCACCCCATCCAGATCCGCACGCTGCTGCATTGGACCGTCCGGACGCGGCGACTGAATGCCGACGATGGACCAGCGCGGGCTGAGGTAGCGTGCCAGGACGCTAAACTGCCAGGCAAAGCCGGACGCCGGATGGAAACAGAACAGCGTCGGGCCGTCGCTTTCGCGCAGCGGAAGAAGTGTTTCATACCCCAGTCGCTGCGCCTGCTCGTCGCTCATCTGCGAGTCCAGCAGCGCGCTGAGCTTGCTCACCGTGGAGGCGACCATAATCTGCCCCGGCGTAACCTTGCGCTCGAACTCGCGGCTAAGCTGTGCCGCCAGGCGCATCGCCAGCAGCGAGTGTCCGCCGAGGGCAAAGAAGTCGGCGTCGATGTCGTTGACCTCGCAGCCCAGCAGGGCGAAAAACGCCTGCGCGACGGCGACTTCGGTTTCCGTCTCCGGCGCACGGCCGGAGGATTTACTCGTCAGCTCCGGCAGCGGCAGCGCCTTGCGGTCAAGCTTGCCGTTCGCGCTGAGCGGCAGCGCGCTGATTTGCAGCAGCACCACCGGCACCATGTGCGGCGGCAGCTGTGCTTTTAGTGCTTCCATCAGCGCGTCGCGATCCAGCGGTAAGCCGGATTCGGAAACCACATACCCCACCAGCTGGCGGGCATCGCCGCCGGTGGCTGCCGCCTGGTTGAACACGCAGGCGTGCGCCACGGCCTGGGCCACGTCCGGCAGCGACAGCATCGCCCGGTCGATTTCGCCCAGCTCGATGCGCTGTCCGCGGATTTTTAACTGGTCATCGCTGCGGCCGAGATATTCCACCGCGCCGTTGTCCAGCCAGCGGGCAACGTCGCCGGTGCGGTACATCCGCTCGCCCGGGGCGAACGGGTCGGCAATAAAGCGGCTGGCGGTGAGGTCCGGACGGCCCAGATACCCCTGCGCCAGCTGAATGCCGGTGAGATAAAGGTCCCCCGCCACGCCGAACGGCACCGGGCGCATCATCGCATCCAGAATGCGCAGCCCCGTGTTCCACACCGGGAAGCCGATCGGCACGCTGTTGCCTTCCACCGCCGCCAGCTCGGGGCCAAACGCCGGATACCAGCTGACGTCCACCGCCGCTTCGGTTGGGCCATAGAGGTTGTGCAGCGGCGCACGGGTGAGCTGCTCCCACTCGCGGCACAGTTCGGTCGGCAGCGCTTCGCCGCTGCAGAACACCTGCTTAAGCGTCCTGCAGCAGTCGACGTTTTCCGGCGTCAGCGAGGCGACAAACGCCGCCAGCATCGACGGCACGAAGTGGGTAGTAGTCACGCCGTACTGCGCGAAGAAGCTCTGCATCGCCTGCGGGTCGCGGTGCGCGTCCGGCTCGGCCATCACCAGCTTCGCCCCGGAGATAAACGGCCACCAGAACTCCCACACCGACACGTCAAAGCTGCACGGCGTTTTCTGCGCCACCACGTCCGTCGCGTCCAGCGGGTAGTGGTCCTGCATCCACTTCAGGCGGTTAACGATGGCGGTATGGCCGACCATCACCCCTTTCGGACGCCCCGTCGAACCGGAGGTAAAGATGATATACGCCGTCTGCTCCGGCTTCGCCAGGCGCAGCGGTTTTGCATCCGCAGCCGGTAAAAGTGTGTTGTAACTAAATGCACTAATCGGCAGATCGCTAAAGCGCGGAAGCTGCTCGTCGGTGGTAATGAGCAGGGACGGCTTCGCGTCTTCCAGCATCATCCTCAGGCGGTCGTCCGGGTAGCCGGTGTCGAGCGGCAGCCAGGCGGCACCGGCCTCGACGATGCCGTGCAGCGCCAGCGTCAGGAACACCGATCGCGGCAGGGCCACCGCCACGCTGTCGCCCGGCTTCACGCCGCGCGCGCGCAGCAGGTTTGCCAGCGCGACCACCTGCTCGCGCATCTGACGATAGCTGAGCTCAATATGCGCGTCAGCCAGCGCGGGGGCGTCCGGCGTTTTGCTCGCCTGCTCCGCCACCAGATCCGCCAGCGTGGTGGCCGGCAGCGCCAGCCCGGTATCGTTGATGCGCGCCAGCTGCGCGTATTCCTGCTCAGAAACGGTTTCCACGTCGCCGCAGCGCAGGTCCGGATTAGCCGCAAACTGCATCAGCATCGCGTTCAGGCGCGCGACGTGACGGGAAAGCGTCGCCTCATCGTAACGCTGCTTACTGGCGAGGATCTCAATGCTCAATCCGCCCTGTTCGTCCGGGAACAGCGCCAGCTCAAGGTCATTCACCGGGCCGGTGGCCAGCGTGTGGGTGATGGCCTCCACGCCGTCGATATCCAGCTGATAATCAAACACCTTCACGTTCAGCACCGGGCCAAACAGGGCTTCTTCGCCTGCGGCACGCCCGCTGTCGCGCACGATCTGCTCGGCGTCGTAGCGCTGGTGGCGGCGCATTTTTTTCAGCTGGTTGGCCAGGCGCAGCGCCAGCTCCGGCAGGCTCTCCTGCGGGTTGATATTCACCGCCAGCGGCAGGACGTTGAGCACCGGCCCGGTCGCGGTCAGCGCGGCGGAGCCCATGCGGCGCATAAAGATAAACCCGGCGGCGTAGTCCAGCCTTCCGGTCAGGCGGCCCAGCCACAGCGCCACCAGCGCAAGGGCCAAATCGGTACGCTGCGCCTGCCCTGCCGCCTGCGCAAGCTGGCTAAAGGCGCGACCGTCGGCGGTGATTTTCAGGCGCAGAATATCGGTAGTAGCGGCGCGTCCCGGCAGCGGCGCGGAAGAGAGCGAGACCGGAGAAGGAAGCTGCCTGCGCTGCTCCGCCCAGAAGGCGCCGTCGCGCTGATACGCCTCGCTGTCGCGATAGCGCTGATACTCTTCCACCACTTCGGCAAATGGCGTAAACGGGGAGCCAGGAGTCGGTTCATCCTTTTTCCACGCGGCGTAAATCGCGGCGATCTGGCGGGTAATGGCCGGGAAGCTGAAGCCATCCACCACCAGATGGTGATAGCGCTGATACCAGTACCAGTGGCTTTTCCCCACCTGAATCAGCTGGTGAAACGCCAGCGGCTGACCGCTGTCGACGCGCAGGTTCTGGTGGAGATCGGCCTCCATCAGCGCCACGGCATCTTCGTGAGAGGCAACGCGAACGATGGACGGCTCCGGCAGAATGAGGGTGTCATCCACCCACTGCCACACCTCGCCGTTATCCTCGGCAAAACGCATTCGCAGGGTATCGGCCTGCATCATGCCTTCAGCGATGGCTTTTGCCAGCAGCGGCGCGTCGATATCGCCTTTCAGTTCGGTGTAGTGCGCCACGCTCCAGGCGTTTGGCAGGGAAGAAAGCTGTTCCGCCATCCAGATACCCGGCTGGGCGGCGACGAGAGGAAGACGGTTCATGCGCTCCCCTCCGCAAAATGGGACGGTTCAAGCGTGCGCCAGTGCCCGGCCAGCCACTGCTGGCACGCCTCCTGAGACTGCGCTTCGCACACCACGCGCCACCCCGCCGGCAGTTCGCACTGCTGCGGCCACAGGCTGTACTGCCCACGGTCGTTTTGCAAAATGGCGAACTGTCCCTGCGGATTATCGAAAGGATTGCTGAATTCCATACAGACTCCGTTATTGAATGAGCGGCTGCCAGAGGGTCATCAGCCCCTGCGTCAGCCCACCGCGCCAGCAAAGCGCATCGTGTCCGCCGTCAACCTGACGCCAGGTAACCTGCTGCTGCGCGTGTAGTTCGGCGTAAATCGCCTGATTGGCATTGAAAATCAGCGGCTCGTTGCGCCCGGCTTCGAGGACGATACGCAGCCCGCTCGCGGTCAGCTCACCGGTTCTGAGCTGTTCGATGAGGCGCCCTTCCTGCTGCCCGCCGCGGTGCGGCCACCAGTACGAGCCGGACTGGCTCAGCACGCAGCCAAACCGCTGCGGCCAGCTGAGGCCAGCATAAAGCGAAGAGAGTCCGCCAAAGCTCTGGCCCGCCACCACGGTACGGTCGGCGCGGTCGCTGAAGGGGGCGAGATGTTTTACAAGAGGGAGAAGTTCTTCCTGTACCGCCAGCCAGAAATCGGGGTTACAGGGCAATTCGCGGTTGCGGTGTTCCATGTCGATCGCATCGATTAATACGTAGACCGCAGGGGGCAGTTGGCGCCCGGTGGTGAGCGACGTCAGCGCAGGCCAGACGGGCATGCTTTCGGCCCAGAACTGCCCGTCGAGCAGCACCGCCAGCGGGCGCTCGGTGCCGTCGTCCCCGGTGGTAAAAATCCACACGCGCCGACGGTTGTTGAGACGCTCGCTGTTCCACTCAATGCAGACCGGCGGCTGATACGGCGTATCGGGACGGTCCCAGCCGGGCTGAACGGGCGCGTCCGGCATCTCCAGCGCCGAAACGGCATGACCGCGCCCGCCGCGCCAGCTCTGCCGATTCAGCGGGTCGGAAACCGCGTGCGGCAGCAGCTTGCGCCAGCCTTCGCGCAGCGCCATGCGGTCCGGCAGCTCGCCTTCAAACACGGTATCGGCAAAATCGTTTTCATTTTCAGAAGGGATAAAACAGTAGCTCCCGCGCCACTCGGGGCTGAATTCGCCCTGCCACTGCCAGACGTCGGTATCCGGGATGCGCTCGAGGGACTGCGGGCGGGCATTTTGATGGTGATCGGTCACGCCGGTAACGTAGAGCCAGACGCGTTTGACCGATGAGGTTTTCTGCGTTCCTGCCGGATCCCGCCACCAGAAGGTGACGCGACAGTTCTCCTTCTGACGTTCCCATTCAGGTCCGTTTTTCGACTGCCACCACGCTTCACTTCCGGTTGTTAACGTCGTCACCCTTATAACCCCATGTTTCACAGTCTTTTTTGTTTCAGAGCAAATTTTATTGATAATATTATTGATAACTATTTGCATTTGCAATAGCGTAATGCCCGCGCTGTGGGAAGCGCGCTCATTAAATAACCATAAAAGCGGGACGTACAATGAATAAGAAGATTCACTCTCTGGCCTTGCTGGTCAATTTAGGGATTTATGGTGTCGCGCTGCCCGCCATGGCAGACGACAACACCGCCTCTGCGCAGCACGAAGATACGATGGTGATCACCGCCGCCGAGCAGAATTTACAGGCGCCGGGCGTGTCGACCATCACCGCCGACGAGATCCGCAAAAACCCGCCCGCGCGCGACGTGGCGGAAATCATCCGCACCATGCCGGGCGTTAACCTGACCGGGAACTCCACCAGCGGGCAGCGCGGAAACAACCGTCAGATTGACATTCGCGGCATGGGCCCGGAAAACACCCTGATCCTGATCGACGGCAAGCCGGTCACCAGCCGCAACTCTATTCGTCTGGGCTGGCGCGGCGAGCGTGACACCCGCGGCGATACCGGCTGGGTGCCGCCGGAGATGATCGAGCGTATCGAAGTGATCCGCGGTCCGGCAGCCGCGCGCTACGGCAACGGCGCGGCAGGCGGCGTGGTGAACATCATCACCAAAAAATTCGACGACCAGTGGCACGGCTCCTGGAACACCTACCTGAACGCGCCAGAACATAAGGACGAAGGTTCCACCAGGCGCACCAACTTCAGCCTGAGCGGCCCCCTGGGCGGCGACTTCAGCTTCCGCATGTTCGGTAACCTCGATAAAACCCAGGCCGACGCGTGGGATATCAACCAGGGCCACCAGTCCGATCGTACCGGTGCCTACGCCAACACCCTGCCGGCTGGCCGCGAGGGCGTGGAAAACAAAGACATCAACGGCGTGGTGCGCTGGGACTTCGCGCCCATGCAGTCCCTGGAGTTCGAAGCGGGCTACAGCCGCCAGAACAACCTCTACGCGGGCGACACGCAGAACACCAACAACGACAGCGCGCTGGTGAAGAAGAATTACGGCAAAGAGACTAACCGTATCTACCGCCAGAACTTCGCGGTGACCTGGAACGGCGGCTGGGATAACGGCATCACCACCAGCAGCTGGGCGCAGTACGAACACACCCGCAACTCCCGCCTGGGCGAAGGTCTGGCGGGCGGGACGGAAGGCTTGTTCAACAGCAATAAATTCACCGACACCGACCTGGCCGACGTGATGCTGCACAGCGAGATCAACCTGCCGATTGATTTCCTCGTCAACCAGAACCTAACGTTGGGCACCGAGTGGAACCAGCAGCGCATGAAGGACTCCACCTCCTTTACGCAAACCCTGCAGGGCGGCACCGTTCCGGGCATGAGCAACGACCGCAGCCCGTACACCTCGGCGGAGATTTTCTCCCTGTTCGCCGAAAACAACATGGAGCTGACCGACAGCACTATGCTGACCCCTGCCCTGCGCTTCGATCACCACACCATCGTCGGCAACAACTGGAGCCCGTCCCTGAACCTGTCGCAAGGTCTGGGCGATGACTTCACGCTGAAGATGGGGATCGCGCGCGCCTATAAAGCGCCGAGCCTGTACCAGACCAACCCGAACTACCTGCTCTACAGCAAAGGCCAGGGCTGCTACGCCAGCTCGGACGGCGTGGGCTGCTACATGATGGGCAACGACGATCTGAAAGCGGAAACCAGCATCAACAAAGAGATTGGTCTGGAGTGGAAACGCGACGGCTGGCTGGCTGGCGTGACCTGGTTCCGCAACGACTATCGCGACAAGATTGAAGCGGGCTACGCGCCGATCGGTCACACCTCTTCCGGTAAAGTGCAGACGGATATCTACCAGTGGGAAAACGTTCCGAAAGCGGTCGTCGAAGGGCTGGAAGGCTCCCTGAACGTGCCGGTCAGCGACACGATCAACTGGACCAACAACATCACCTGGATGCTGCAGAGCAAAAACAAGGAGACCGGCGACCGTCTGTCGATCATTCCGGAGTACACGCTGAACTCGACCCTGAGCTGGCAGGTTCATCAGGACGTGTCGCTTCAGTCGACCTTTACCTGGTACGGCAAGCAGCAGCCGAAGAAGTACAACTACAAAGGTCAGCCGGTGACCGGGTCTGAGAAAGACGAAGTCAGCCCGTACAGCATCGTTGGCCTGAGCGCGACCTGGGACATGACCAAAAACGTCAGTCTGACCGGCGGCGTGGACAACGTCTTCGACAAACGCCAGTGGCGCGCGGGTAATGCCCAGACGACCGGAAACTCCACCACCGGTGCATATATGTACGGTGCGGGAGCGTATACGTATAATGAGCCGGGCCGCACCTGGTACATGAGCGTGAATACGCGTTTCTGATTCAGGCAGTAACTCCCCCCTCTCCCCGTGGGAGAGGGCCGGGGTGAGGGCATCAGGCCGCACAATTCTGAAGGGAAAAACATGCACACAACCCACACCACGTTCATTCTTGCCGGCCACCCCGTCCATCACGTCACCTTCGACCCCACCACCTTCACCGACGCCGACCTTCTCTGGCTCCCCCACTACGCTGAGCTTGCAAACGCCGGACGCAAACGCAAAACCGAGCATCTGGCAGGCCGCATCGCCGCCGCGCATGCGCTCGGTGCGATAAATGAACGCGCGATCCCCGGCATCGGCCCCAGCGGCGAACCGCTCTGGCCGGAAGGGGTTTCGGGAAGCATTACCCACAGCGGCGCGCAGGCGATGGCGGTTGTCGTCCGTCATCAAGATGCGCTCGTAGGTATTGATTGCGAAGCCATTCTTGCGGAGCGTGAAGCCCGCGAAATCCAGGACGGCATTATTGATGCGCAGGAGGCGATATGCCTGACGCACTCGGGCTACCCTTTTGCGCTGGCGCTGACGCTGGCATTTAGCGCCAAAGAGAGTTTGTTTAAGGCGCTCTTTCCACAGGTGAAAACTTATATAGGTTTTGACTGCGCTCGTATTATGACACTCGATGAAAGAACACTTACGCTGGCCCTGACCCGCCCACAGGCTGAGTTTAAAGAAAATACGCTATTTACAGTTCACTGGTTACTTGATGGTAATCAAGTCATCACTTTGCTGTAACGCGCGTCAGGCATCGAAAATCTTTATTCAGCCACTCTTTCACTTCTTTTATTTCTCGCAATGCAAAAAACACTTTTTAGGAATATATCAATCTTCTTTTCCATTTCTGCAGGAGTAGGATAAAACCCCAATAACCATAAAATTTAAATGGATTTATGATGCCGGTAAATGAACGCATTATTCCCACCTCAGGAACCCCGATTAACCCAGGCGGTATCCGACAACTCACCATCGGTGAGATAGCCCTCGCGAAGACGCTTTACGGTTACAGTATCCATTATCATCTGGTGTGGGTGCACAGGGAAAGTTATCTTCCTTTTAATCTCCAGCCTGTCGATATAGCGATGAGTCCCAATGGTGAAATGTGGTACAGAGAGGAAACGTATTCACCAGATTTTTCGTTAGAGAAAAGCCTCCGAAAAAAGCATCGATTCATGCATGAAATGATGCACGTCTGGCAGACACAAAAAGGAATGTTTGTCAGAACCAGGGGATTATTTTCTGGCATTGCTGATTATTCATACAGCTTAGATAAAGCAGATCTAATGCATTATGGTTTAGAGCAACAGGCATCAATAGTAAGTGACTATTGGTTATTGAAATTCCATGGATTAACAAACAATGAGCATTTGTTTGAATATCGTGATTTTAACCGGAATGAGACTATTTATTACTTTCTTCAGAAATACCAAGCGATTTTGAGAGGTTTTCCTGGATGAAAAAAATAATTACCTTGCTTAGTTTATGCATTTTACTGACGGGCTGTCCAGGAGGCAAACGTGCGCCACATCCCAGAGCCACGTACATCAATGGAGATTATCTTTGTTTTAGCGTAAATAAAAAAGACAAACTTAATTACTATACAATTTACTCTAGTGAAGGTAGCGATATAACTATCGTGATGGGCTCCGGAAGAGAACATTTGAATCTTAACTACCCTGATAATTGCATAGATATCAATTGGAAATATGGATATACCTACGTAATTAACTATGGACTGAATGGTGAAGATTATGAACATGAGTTTTTTATCGATAACGACGGGCAACTAACTAATCTGGGAGGATTATAATGTCACTACCCGCTTACCTCTTTCTCTACGATGAGCAGGGAATGCTCATACAGGGCGACTGTATGATGCCAGGTCGAGAAGGTGCTATAGAAATCATGAACAGCAGTTACGGCATAAAACAAGCCGTCGATAGCCATACCGGAAATATGACCGGAACAAGACAGCATGGTCCGGTTACTCTGCATAAGCAATTAGATAAAGTGAGTCCTTATCTTGCTGTTGTCGCTTGCGAAGGAAGACGCCTGCAAAAAGCAATTATCAAATATTATGAAATTGTTGAAGCGGGAGCGGAAACAGAGATCTACACCATCACACTTGATAGCGTGGTAATCTCATCTCTGGATTTCACGCATGTATACTATCCGGGCAGTTCTGCGCCTAACATGCATGAAGTGGTAGGCTTACGATTCCGTGGTATTCAATGGAATTATCTAAAGGGCAATATTATTTATGATGATTTATGGATGAAACCTGCGCAGAAAGAAAAAACTAGAGCATAACTATACTGATTGATCTAATAAAATATTAATATATGTGGTTGCTCAAAGCGCGATCCTGGCATTCCCAGGATCGCCCGTGATATTTACCGCTCCCCTTTTCCACTTTCGTTCACTGGCAAATCCCCCGTATCAATTAACGCTCCCGGAAACGTCTCCAGCCACTTCATCATTTTCAGCTTATTTGTATACGTTGCGCTGACGCCTTCCAGACAGCCCCACAGCTCACGGGAATTTTGCGGCGTAATCACAATACAATCTGGCATCACGCGGATCTTCACGGCTATTCCTGCTTTAAACCCTGCGCGGGTTAACCACGCGCCGGTTAACGGCAGATAGTTGCGCTCCATTCGGGTATAAAGTTCAACACAGGCAGAACCCGCCTCTCCTCTTTCATGAAGATACGCAGAGTGAACCGGCTCATCATGCAACGCCCGGATGCGTTTTTTGCGTAGCTTCTCGCGATTTTCTTGCTGAATCTCTAGATCTGCATTTTCTGTTTGGGCAATAGCCCGCTCTGGCATAGAATTCTTCGCAGCCATAATCAACTCCCTTTTAGTTGTTTGTGGTTAGCGGTATGGAGGTGGTCGCACACCTTTGTACCGCGATTCCTTTTTGTTGCCTTTTTACATATCTTTCCAGATCTCAGTGCTGGGTTAATTTCGGCCATTATACTTCCATGTATAAATACACAGGGAATTAAAATAAGGGGAATTTGATAAATGCGAGGTAACTCGAGGAATAATAATCTTGAGGTGAAAATCTTTTTAAATATTATGTAAATAAATTAGTCAATACAACACCATTCATGAAAGATATAGTTAGATGCGTTAAGAGGGCAAAAATCGCCCTCTTGCGTTAGACTAACGATACTTTTGAGAGAAATTAGACTTAACAACACGACTTATGTAGCTATTAAGTCCATGACCAGCATGAGCTAATTGCTGCATCTTTGCCACTACAGCGAGCCCGGGCTTACTGGTATCGTAAACATATTTCCATCCATCTCTGAAGTGAACAGTGATTGAATCGTTAGTTGTTTCATAAAAAACGACTCCAGAATCGCCACCCTTGTTTGCATAAACTGGCAATTTGTTATCCTCATTTAATTGCAGTGAAATTTACTGCCAGTCAGTTATATGCTTTATGCTAATGATATTTATTGTAGTTGATCGCACTTTCTGTTTTTTAATGCTATAAGCAATAAGCGTTCATTAATTATTCAAAAAGCCCCTTCCGGATAACTATTTAAAAACTCCAATTAATTGTGCCCCCCCCCAAAAAAAACAAATTCATTCCCATAAAAAATGAGTTATGCCATCAATATAAATTATTGATATAAATACACCAATACAAACTTTTCACACATTTTCAAAAATAACGGGGCCAAAGTTTAAACACTCAGCCCCCGCTACCTAACCTTTATGATGCTCATCTAGACATCAAACATCCGGGAACATCACGCTATTCCCCGGCGCTTCCCTGTGCAGATGGATAAAATTCAGGTGCCGTTCATACTGGTCCAGAATGTCCGTAATTACCTGCTCCTTGCTGTAGTCCATCAAATCATTCCCCTGGCTCCCTTCCAGCAGGAAGGTCTCAAGCCGGTAGTAGGTCGATTTCCCGCTGCGCGCCCGGTAGGTAAACCCGGGTACTGAATACTGCTGCGGCCAGATCTGATAAACAAAGTTCTGCTCGTCGCCCATGTGCACCAGCAGATCCAGGTGCCCCAGGGTCTCGCCCTCCTCCGGCGGCAGGTTTTTCAGCTCCACGTAGGCTCCACGCAGCTTCAGCTCCTGCGCGACCTCTTCCATCGCCGGGAAGCAGACCGTCTCCATCATCTGTTTGGTGTAGCGCGTGCCCGGGTAGTTCATCAGGCGCGAGAGACGTTTCTTCCAGCTCAGCCTGTCCTGCGCGCCCATCGGACGCGGCGCGGTGTCGCGGCTGGCGCTGACGCGGCGATAGTCTTCCACCTTGAGCGATTTATACAGCCCGGCCATCACGAAGAAGATGACGAAGCTGAACGGCAGGCCCATGATCACCGTGGTGTTCTGCAACGCCGAAATGCCGTTGGTCATCAGCATGCCAAGCGTCAGCAGGCCGATGGCGACGGACCAGAAGATGCGCAGCCAGTTCGGCGCATCGCTGTTGATATCTTTGAGCTTCGAGGTGAAGTTGCCCAGCACCAGCGCGCCGGAATCCGCCGAGGTAACGTAGAACAGCAGGCCGGTAATGGTCGCCACGGAGGCGCTAAAGGTAAACGCCGGGTACTGCGCCAGCAGGCTGTAGAAGCCGCGCTCCGGGTGCGCCATCGCTTCCTGCGCGAAGGTGGCATTGCCGTGGATGATCTCATGCAGCGCGCTGTTGCCGAAAATCGACAGCCACAGCAGGGTAAAGGTGAACGGGATAATCAGCGTGCCCATCACAAACTGGCGGATGGTGCGGCCACGCGAAATACGCGCCAGGAACAGGCCGACAAACGGCGACCACGCCACCCACCACGCCCAGAAGAACAGCGTCCAGTTGTTCATCCACTCCACCGGACGGTCAAAGGCGAAGCTGTTCAGCGTCATGCCCATAAAGCGGTTTACGTAGTCGCCCACGTTGAGCACCAGGGCATTGAGCAGGAACGAGGTATCGCCCATAAACAGCACGAACAGGATCAGACCCAGCGCCAGCGCCACGTTCAGCTCGGAGAGCACGCGGATGCCTTTATCGACGCCCGACGTCACCGAGATGGTGGCGATAATGACGGAGAGCGCTATCAGCGCCGCTTTGGCCGCCATCGAATCCGGGATATCAAACAGCACGCTCAGCCCGTAGTTGAGCTGCACCACGCCAATCCCAAGCGTCGTCGCAATACCAAAGATGGTGCCGATCACCGCCGCGATATCGACGCTATGGCCAATCGGGCCGTTAATCTTTTTACCGAAGATCGGGTACAGCGCGGAGCGGATGGTGAGAGGCAAATTATAACGATAGCTAAAGTATCCGAGCGCCATGCCCATCAGGGCGTACATCGACCAGCCCGTCAGGCCGTAGTGGAACAGCGTCCAGACCATCGCCTGGCGCGCGGCCTCCATCGTCTGCCCTGCCCCTTCCGGCGGCTGCATATACTGCGTGACCGGTTCCGCCACGGAGAAGAACATCAGGTCAATGCCGATGCCCGCGGCAAACAGCATCGCGGCCCAGCTCAGCAGGCTGAATTCGGGCTTGGACTGCTCAGGCCCGAGCTTCACGGAACCAAAGCGCGAGCAGGCAATGCAGACCACGAAGACGATATAGAGCGTCGCGGCCAGCAGATAGTACCAGCCGAAGGTCTTCGACACCCAGTTCAGGGTGCGCCCAATCCACTCGGCAGAAAAATCACGAAAGAAGATGGTCGTCAGGGAAAACAACAAAATCAGCCCGGCGGACGTATAAAAAACGACCGGGTTGATTTTGTCTTTTTCTCTGTCTTGTGAAAGGTCTGTCATCCAGTATCCCCACTGTTTTTGTAACTATTGAAATCCAAATCCGCAACAATTAAGACACATTTTATATTGAACGTCCAATCAAAAACCGCTTTAATGTATTACCAACGCTGATGAATGGAGTGGCAAAAATGCCCAAAGTGGGGATGCAGCCGATCCGGCGCAGGCAGCTTATCGACGCCACGCTGGAAGCAATAAATGAAGTGGGAATGCACGACGCGACGATCGCGCAGATCGCCCGTCGGGCGGGCGTTTCCACGGGGATCATCAGTCACTACTTCAAAGACAAAAACGGTCTGCTGGAAGCGACCATGCGCGACATTACCGGCCAGCTGCGCGACGCGGTTTTGAGCCGCTTACGCGCCCTGCCGGACGGCAGCGCGGAGCAGCGCCTGCAGGCGATTGTCGGCGGCAATTTTGATGAAACCCAGACCAGCGGCGCGGCAATGAAGGCCTGGTTAGCCTTCTGGGCGAGCAGCATGCACCAGCCGATGCTCTACCGCCTGCAGCAGGTGAGCAGCCGTCGCTTGTTGTCAAACCTGGTGTACGAGTTCCGCCGTGAGCTGCCGCGCGAACAGGCTGAAGAGGCGGGCTACGGCCTGGCGGCCCTGATCGACGGGCTGTGGCTGCGCGCCGCGCTGAGCGGCAAGCCGCTGGATAAGACCCTGGCGCAGTCGCTCACCAGCCACTTTATCAGCCAGCATTTACCGACCGAATAACCGAGGAGAATTTATGTCCCGAATGGCAGAACAGCAGCTTTATATCAATGGTGGTTATACCTCCGCCACCAGCGGTCGCACCTTCGAGACCATCAACCCGGCCAACGGTGAAGTTCTGGCGAGCGTACAGGCCGCCGGGCGCGAAGACGTGGACCGCGCAGTCGAAAGCGCAAAACGCGGGCAAAAAATCTGGGCAGCGATGACCGCCATGGAGCGCTCGCGCGTTCTGCGTCGCGCCGTTGATATCCTGCGCGAGCGCAACGACGAGCTGGCGAAGCTGGAAACCCTCGACACCGGTAAAGCGTACTCCGAAACCTCCACCGTCGACATCGTCACCGGCGCGGACGTGCTGGAGTACTACGCGGGGCTGATCCCGGCGCTGGAAGGCAGCCAGATCCCGCTGCGTGAGACCTCATTCGTCTACACCCGCCGCGAGCCGCTGGGCGTGGTGGCGGGCATCGGGGCGTGGAACTACCCGATCCAGATCGCCCTGTGGAAATCCGCCCCGGCGCTGGCGGCGGGCAACGCGATGATCTTCAAGCCAAGCGAAGTGACGCCGCTCACCGCCCTGAAGCTTGCCGAGATCTACACCGAAGCGGGCCTGCCGGACGGCGTATTTAACGTCCTGCCGGGCGTAGGCGCGGAGACCGGCCAGTACCTCACCGAGCATCCGGGCATCGCCAAAGTCTCCTTCACCGGCGGCGTCGCCAGCGGCAAGAAGGTGATGGCCAACTCGGCGGCCTCGTCCCTGAAAGAGGTGACGATGGAGCTGGGCGGCAAATCCCCGCTGATTATTTTCGACGACGCCGATCTGGATCTCGCGGCGGACATCGCCATGATGGCGAACTTCTTCAGCTCCGGCCAGGTGTGCACCAACGGTACCCGCGTGTTCATACCCGCGAAATTCAAGGCCGCGTTTGAGCAGAAAATCGTTGAGCGCGTGGGCCGCATCCGCGCGGGCGATCTGTTCGATGAACGCACCAACTTTGGGCCGATGGTCAGCTTCCCGCACCGCGACAGCGTGCTGCGCTACATCGCCAAAGGCAAAGAGGAAGGTGCGCGCGTGCTGTGCGGCGGCGACGCGCTGAAGGGCGAAGGTTTTGACAACGGCGCGTGGGTCGCCCCGACCGTGTTCACCGACTGCACCGACGAGATGACCATCGTGCGCGAAGAGATCTTCGGCCCGGTGATGTCCATCCTCACCTATGAAAGTGAAGAAGAAGCGATCCGCCGCGCCAACGACACCGACTACGGCCTGGCGGCGGGCATCGTCACTGCCGACCTGAACCGTGCGCACGGCGCCATTCATCAGCTCGAAGCGGGCATCTGCTGGATCAACACCTGGGGTGAATCCGCCGCAGAGATGCCGGTCGGCGGCTACAAACACTCCGGCATTGGCCGCGAGAACGGCGTGATGACGCTGCAGAGCTACACCCAGGTGAAGTCCATCCAGGTTGAGATGGGTAAATTCCAGTCCATATTTTAACCGGGAGGTTTATTTGCACTTTGACTACATCATTATCGGGGCCGGCTCTGCCGGCAACGTACTGGCAACGCGACTGACTGAAGATCCGAATACCACCGTCCTGCTGCTTGAGGCGGGCGGGCCGGACTACCGCTTTGACTTCCGCACCCAGATGCCCGCCGCGCTGGCGTTCCCGCTGCAGGGCAAGCGCTACAACTGGGCGTATGAAACCGAGCCAGAGCCGTACATGAACAACCGCCGCATGGAGTGCGGACGCGGCAAAGGGCTGGGCGGCTCGTCGCTGATCAACGGTATGTGCTACGTGCGCGGTAACGCCATGGATCTGGACTACTGGGCGAAAGAATCTGGCCTTGAGCACTGGAGCTACCTCAACTGCCTGCCCTACTACCGCAAGGCGGAGACGCGCGACGTGGGGCCGAACGACTACCACGGCGGCGACGGTCCGGTGAGCGTCACCACCTCTAAGCCGGGCGTGAACCCGCTGTTTGAGGCGATGGTGGAGGCGGGCGTACAGGCGGGCTACCCGCGCACCGACGATCTCAACGGCTATCAGCAGGAAGGCTTCGGCCCGATGGACCGCACGGTCACGCCGCAGGGCCGACGCGCCAGCACCGCGCGCGGCTATCTGGACCAGGCCAAAAAGCGCCCGAACCTGACCATCCGCACTCACGCCATGACCGATCATATTATTTTTGACGGCAAGCGCGCGGTAGGCGTCGAGTGGCTGGAGGGCGAAAGCACTATCCCGTCCAGAGCGACGGCGAATAAAGAGGTGCTGCTGTGCGCGGGCGCGATTGCCTCCCCGCAGATCCTCCAGCGCTCCGGCGTGGGCAACGCGGAGCTGCTGAAGCAGTTCGATATTCCGCTGGTGCACGACCTGCCCGGCGTGGGCGAAAACCTGCAGGATCACCTGGAGATGTACCTCCAGTACGAATGCAAAGAGCCCGTCTCTCTCTACCCTGCCCTGCAGTGGTGGAACCAGCCGAAGATTGGCGCCGAGTGGCTGTTTGGCGGCACCGGTGTGGGCGCGAGCAACCACTTCGAGGCGGGCGGTTTTATCCGCAGCCGCGAGGAGTTCGAATGGCCGAACATTCAGTACCATTTCCTGCCGGTAGCGATTAACTACAACGGCTCGAACGCGGTAAAAGAGCACGGCTTCCAGTGCCACGTCGGCTCCATGCGCTCCCCAAGCCGCGGGCACGTGCGCATCAAGTCGCGCGATCCGCACCAGCATCCGGCGATCCTGTTCAACTATATGTCTCACGAGCAGGACTGGCAGGAGTTCCGCGACGCAATCCGCATCACCCGCGAGATCATGCACCAGCCCGCGCTGGACAAATATCGCGGTCGCGAAATCAGCCCGGGCGTCGAATGCCAGACCGACGAGCAGCTCGACGAGTTCGTGCGTAACCACGCGGAAACCGCCTTCCACCCGTGCGGTACCTGCAAGATGGGTTACGACGAGATGGCGGTGGTCGACGGCGAAGGCCGCGTTCACGGACTGGAAGGGCTGCGCGTGGTGGATGCGTCGATCATGCCGCAGATCATCACCGGCAACCTGAACGCGACCACTATTATGATTGGCGAAAAAATTGCCGACGCGATCCGCGGGCGCGAGCCGCTGGCGAAGAGCACGGCGGCGTATTATGTGGCGAACGGGGCACCGGTTCGACGCTGAGGGTATTTCCCCTCCTCTTAACCCTCTTCCATACGGGGGAGGGATCCCCACAAAACAATGCCTGTACGGACGACTCCCTCTCCCTTGAGGGAGAGGGCTGGGGTGAGGGGGAACATACGGCTGCGGTGGTCATTCCGTTCACTTGACGTTCCTTGCCACTCTGTAACGACGTAACTTGTGAACGTGCCAGGGCGGCTCAATCGCCACCGCCCTGGCAACCCGGGCTCCCGGCGGTAAATCGCCGCTTCGCGGTGCCCTCAGCTTATTCCTTCAGGCTATCGGGTCGGGCATGAGCCTGCATCCCTGCAGGCCACGCCCTCTCGGCGCATCCCTGCGCCTCGCCC
>Ga0209371_1000639_pt1 | contig 30887 bp, 29 predicted proteins | sample AgamicAtAmrz_FD_187165 | JGI IMG/M metagenome (GOLD analysis project Ga0209371, IMG submission 187165) | Agave microbial communities from Guanajuato, Mexico - At.Am.rz (SPAdes) (version 2) | ecosystem: Host-associated > Plants > Roots > Rhizosphere | place: Guanajato, Mexico | collected 2012-06-07
CTGCGTCTGTGGCGTCACGCAGCGGACCTTGCTGTTCGATGCACTCCATCAGGTGCACGCCAGCCGCACGGCCAAACACCACCAGGTCCAGCAACGAGTTGCCGCCGAGACGGTTGGCACCGTGTACCGATACGCAGGCGATTTCGCCCACGGCGAACAGGCCTGGGATCACTTCATCTTCGCCCTGCGCATTCACGCGCAGCGCCTGGCCGGTCACTTTGGTCGGAATACCGCCCATCATATAGTGGCAGGTCGGGATCACCGGAATCGGCTCTTTAACCGGATCGGCGTGTGCAAAGGTGCGCGACAGCTCCAGGATGCCCGGCAGACGGGACTCCAGCACGTCCGCGCCCAGATGGTCGAGTTTTAGCTTGATATGCGGGCCCCACGGGCCATCGCAGCCGCGACCTTCACGGATTTCGATCATCATCGAACGCGCGACCACGTCGCGGCCCGCCAGGTCTTTGGCGTTGGGCGCATAGCGCTCCATGAAGCGCTCGCCGTGTTTGTTCAGCAGATAGCCGCCTTCGCCACGGCAACCTTCGGTTACCAGGACGCCCGCGCCAGCGATGCCGGTCGGGTGGAACTGCCACATCTCCATATCCTGTACCGGCACGCCTGCGCGCAGCGCCATGCCAACGCCGTCGCCGGTGTTGATGTGCGCATTGGTAGTAGACTGGTAGATTCGGCCCGCGCCGCCGGTGGCCAGAATGGTTGCTTTGGCCTTGAAGTAGACGGTTTCGCCGGTTTCAATGCAGATCGCCGTACAGCCGACGATGGCACCATCTTCGTTTTTCACCAGGTCGAGTGCATACCACTCGGAGAAGATGGTGGTTTTATTCTTCAGGTTCTGCTGGTAGAGCGTGTGCAGCAGCGCATGGCCGGTACGGTCCGCTGCCGCTGCGGTGCGTGCCGCCTGCTCGCCGCCGAAGTTTTTCGACTGACCGCCAAACGGACGCTGATAGACGCGGCCATCTTCCAGACGGGAAAACGGCAGGCCCATATGTTCCAGCTCCAGGATCGCTTCCGGGCCGGTTTTACACATATATTCGATCGCGTCCTGGTCACCGATATAGTCGGAGCCTTTGACGGTGTCATACATGTGCCATTCCCAGTTATCTTCATGGGTGTTGCCCAGCGCGACGGTAATACCGCCCTGTGCAGACACGGTGTGGGAACGGGTCGGGAAAACTTTTGATAACAGGGCACAGGTCTGGCCCGACTGGGAGATTTGCAGTGCGGCGCGCATACCTGCGCCACCTGCGCCGATCACCACGGCATCAAATTCTCTGACTGGCAAATTCATTTACACACCCCACACCACAACAGTTCCATAAATTGCATACGACAACAGCGCGACCACAATCACCAGCTGCAGAATCAGACGGACGGCCAGACCTTTAACGTAATCGGTCAGCACTTGCCACATACCAATCCAGCCGTGGATCAGAATGGAGAACAGCGTCAGCAGGGTGAAGACTTTGGTGAATGACGAGGCAAAGAAGCCGCGCCAGACATCATAGGTCAGCGTGTCGGTCAGGGCGATGAAGCCCACAATATAGAGGATGTAGAGCGTAATGAGGATTGCCGAAGCGCGCAGCAGCAGCCAGTCCTGAATGCCGTTGCGGCCTAACGCGGATGCATTGCTTACCATACGAGAACTCCAGCCAAAATTGAAAGCACGACAGTAATGCCAAAGGTGACCCATGCAGACTGGCGACCCACAGCCAGCGTCTCAGCAAGGTAACCAAAATCCATCAACATATGACGAATCCCGCCCACCGTGTGGAATGCCAGCGCGGTCAGGATGCCCCACAGAATAAACTTCACGAAGAAGCTATCCATAATGGCAGCAGCGTGCTGGAAACCTTCCGGGGAAGAGAGAGACGTACCCAGTAACCAGAGCAGGATGCCGAGAGCCACAAAGGTAATGACGCCGGAAACGCGGTGGAGAATGGACGATATTGCAGTAACGGGAAACCGGATCGTCGAGAGATCCAAGTTGACAGGTCTTTGTTTTTTCACGGTTTTGCCCACACAGCTCTTTTTTATTTTGCTTCCTCCGGTCCCTGAGGCGGAGTCGAATCACAGGTGTGTTTCAGACTTTAACCGTCACCAAATCAGCAACATCCAGTGTTAAATGACGCGGTAGAAACGCTGGGTGGCTCCTGGTGTCAGGGGGTTTCCGGAGACCTGGCGGCAGTATAGGACGATCACATTCTGATTACAATTACCCTACAATCTCTTTGGGTACATTTGCGTGAAACAGTGATCGGACTCACGAATTTCACATTTAATACAAATTTAATTATCTGATTTGACAAAAGTTCAACAATTCAGTTACAAACTAGGGCACCAAACCCCTGTGATGCACAAAAGTTATGGGGATACACTTTCCCCTAAGCACAAGTTATGTAACATTCGGGGTGTGACCACCCTGGAACAGCAGCTTGTTGATTACCAGAAAGTTATGTCCAGACCGGATCTTTAACAACCGCGACATGCAGATTCTCATGACGGCTTCGCTCCCAACCGGGACACGCCTCTCACTCTGTACCCTGCACCCGACTTGTTATGCAGAGTGTTATTGTGACGTTAATGGCGATCGCAACATGACCGCTTTTCAGGTGTCTAAGATCCATACTTACATAAGGCGCTATGGAGACGAAAATGACAGATAAAAAAGTGACGCTAACCCTACAAGATGAAACGGCTCTTGAGCTGGACGTGCTGAAAGGCACGCTGGGCCAGGATGTGGTTGATGTCCGCGCCCTGGGCTCCAGCGGACTGTTCACCTTTGACCCGGGTTTCACCTCTACAGCGTCCTGCGAATCCAAAATCACCTTTATCGACGGCGATGAAGGCATTCTGCTGCATCGCGGCTTCCCTATCGATCAGTTAGCGACCCACTCTAACTATCTGGAAGTGTGCTACATCCTGCTGAATGGTGAAGCGCCGACGCAGAAACAGTTTGAAGAGTTCCGTGAGACGGTGACTCGCCACACCATGATCCATGAGCAGATTACCCGTCTGTTCCACGGTTTCCGTCGCGACTCCCACCCTATGGCGGTGATGTGCGGCGTGACCGGCGCGCTGGCAGCCTTCTATCACGACTCGCTGGATGTCAATAATGAGCGTCACCGTGAAATCGCCGCGTTCCGCCTGCTGTCGAAAATGCCGACCATGGCAGCGATGTGTTACAAGTATTCTATCGGCCAGCCTTTTGTTTATCCGCGTAACGACCTCTCCTACGCCGGTAACTTCCTGCATATGATGTTTGCCACACCTTGTGAAGAGTACAAGGTTAACCCGGTGCTGGAACGCGCGATGGATCGCATCCTGATCCTCCATGCCGACCATGAGCAGAATGCTTCTACCTCTACCGTGCGTACCGCTGGCTCGTCTGGTGCGAACCCGTTTGCCTGTATCGCCGCGGGCATCGCCTCGCTGTGGGGACCGGCGCACGGTGGCGCGAACGAAGCAACGCTGCGTATGCTGGAAGAGATCAGCACCGTTGAGCATATTCCTGAATTTGTGCGCCGCGCGAAAGACAAGAATGACTCTTTCCGCCTGATGGGCTTCGGCCACCGCGTCTACAAAAATTACGATCCGCGCGCGACCGTGATGCGTGAGACCTGCCATGAAGTGCTGAACGAGCTGGGCATGAAGGATGACCTGCTGGAAGTGGCGATGGAGCTGGAGCATATTGCGCTGAATGACCCGTACTTTATCGAGCGTAAACTCTACCCGAACGTCGATTTCTACTCAGGCATTATTCTGAAAGCGATGGGTATTCCGTCTTCAATGTTCACGGTGATCTTTGCGATGGCGCGTACCGTTGGCTGGATTGCACACTGGAAAGAGATGCACGACGAAGGGATGAAGATTGCCCGTCCGCGCCAGCTTTATACCGGCTATACCGAGCGCGAGTTTACGTCTGCGCTGAAGAAATAATTCAGGCTCAGGATGATAAAAAGCGGAGAGAAATCTCCGCTTTTTTTATGGGTTCGGTGAGGATTAGGAACATAAGACTTTAGTCGCCTGAAAGCCTGGTGCCAATCGCGGGTAACCGGGTCCAATCGCAAAGTCGCTTTTCGCATCCCTGCTCGCTCGGCCCACGCCATCCCTGCCGTGGGACGCTTTGCTATTCGGACCCGGTTACCCACTCATTCTGACATTTGAGCTGTTTTTGACAGCGGATCGTGCTGCGAATTATTTCAGTGCTGGCAGCCCGGGCACCAGTAAAACGGCCGCGACGACAGCGTCCCCTTCTGAATAATCTCGCCGCAGCGACGGCACTTCTTGCCCTGCCGATGAAATACCTCAAAGCGAAATGCCGCGCCGTGATGGTACTTTTTCATCGTGCCGCGCATCCGGTAGGAGTGACGCGGGATCGCCAGCAGCGCCTCGCTGAGCACGTCAAGCTGCTTATCCGTCAAATCCTGCGCGCGATGCTGCGCCAGCAGCTCAGCCTGCCACAGGATCTCTACGCGCAGATAGTTGCCTAATCCGGCCAGAAACGCCTGATCGAGCAGTAGCCCGCTGAACTGACGACGACGAAAGCGCGGCGACAGCAGCCGCTCACGCACTGTCGCGACGTCAAGCTGCGCATCCAGCACGTCGGGGCCAACGCGATTCAGAAAGGGATGCGCGGCCAGCGACTCGGCGTTGAGCAGTTCAATATCGGAGGCGCTGTAAAGCAGGATGGCGCGATCGGCAACCGCCAGCCGCACGCGCAGCTGACGTTTGGTTTCCGGCACCGTGCCGCTCTCGACCACGCGCCAGACGCCATAAAGCTGGTTATGGCTGTAAAGGGTCAGGCCGTTAGAAAAGTGTGTCAGCAGCGCTTTACCGCGCGTCTCAATGGCATTGACCTGCTCACCCAGCAGCGCAGGCTCATAGGTTTTAAGTTCAGGAAAGGCAAACCAGACGTCCGTCAACGGCTTGCCGACAATCGCTTCCTCAAGCTGATCCGCCGCGCGGCGGATCTCCGGTCCTTCTGGCATGCTGGTCCTCTTAGTGCGTTGCGCCACCGGCGACTTTCAGGTCCGTTTCTGTCTCCAGCGAGACGCGAATCGCAATCTCCAGCGCCTGCATCAAGTTATCCCGCGACATGCTGGGCGCGCCGGGATGATGCGCCGCCTGCTCCGGCAGATAGGGAATATGCACAAAGCCGCCGCGCACGCGATTACCCTGCGTATGCAGCCGGTGCAGCAGGCCATACATCACGCGGTTACAGGTAAAGGTTCCGGCGGTTTGCGATACTGTAGCGGGGATGCCCGCTGTACGCAGCGCCGTGACAATCGCCTTAATCGGCAGCGTGGAGAAATAGCCTGCCGGACCGTCCGCCACAATGGCTTCATCCACCGGCTGCTGCCCTGCGTTGTCGGGAATACGTGCGTCATCGACGTTAATGCCGATGCGCTCCACGGTGATATCGCTGCGCCCACCCGCCTGGCCAACCGACAGAATCAAATCGGGCTGAACCTCATCCATGGCAGCATAGAGCACGCCCAGCACGTCGCTAAACACCACCGGCAGCTGGCGCGCGACGATGCGCGCGTCATTGATCTGCTGGCCATCCAGGGCGCGCACCGCTTCCCAGGATGGGTTCAGCGTCTCCCCTCCGAAAGGTTCAAACGCCGTCACTAATACCGTCTTCATGCTGACCTCACCGGAACATTAAGAAATAGAGCAGAAATACGTTAACGATTAACAGTAGCACACCGGTAGGTACCTGAGCCTTGATGACCGCATTACGATCCGGCAGCTCCAGCAGCGCGGCGGGCACGATATTGAAGTTGGCCGCCATCGGTGTCATCAGCGTGCCGCAGTAGCCAGAGAACATGCCAATCGCCGCCATCACCGCAGGATCGCCGTGGTGTTGTAGCACCAGAATCGGAATACCGACGCCCGCCGTAATGATTGGGAACGCGGCAAAGGCGTTGCCCATTACCATCGTCAGCAGCGCCATCCCGACGGCATATACCGTCACGGCGACAAAGCGGTTATCAACGGCAAGGTAGTTCTCGGTGAGATGTGAAATTGCGCTGCCAACGCCTGCGCTGGTAAACAGCAGGCCGAGCGTGGCAAGGATTTGCGGCAGGATAAAGGCCCAGCCGATGGCATCCAGCAGGCGACGCGTCTCCTGCATCGACTGCACCGGCTTCTCATGCGTCATCTTCAGCGCAATCAGCCAGCCCAGCAGACAGCCGATCATCATCGAGAAGAGCGTCACCAGCGTCGAGTGGTTGCCTGCGCCGAACACGGCTTCCTGCAGGCCTGGAATATGGTTAAACGCCAGCACGCCAATCACCGTCACCACTGGAATCGCCAGCGCGGGCAGGAACAGTCGATTGCCGAGGCGGCGGGCGCTGGCCTGCTTCTCCTCTTCGCTGCGCTGATGGTAACGACCAAGACGTACCCCGCCGAAACCAGCGATCAGCGCCATGATCACCACTAGCACGCCAACGGTGATATGCAGATAGCGCGTGCCCAGCTCTGGCGTGCCGACCAGCGAACTCATCAGCTGTGTCGTCCAGTCGCCGATCAGGAAAATCAGGCCATACAGCGCCCAGAACAGACCGGTAGTAAAGCGGCGCGGATTGTGGCTGTCGCGCCACGAGAGGATAGCGACCACCAGCAAAATAATGCCCGCCAGCCACATCAGATACTGTTGTTGAAACATTAGCGGCCTCCTTTCGCTTTCAGCGCTGCACCGTTAAGGGCATCCAGCTCACGCGCCAGCCTGCGATCCAGCCGCACCAGGCGTACCGAATGGATCAGAAAGGCCGCGATAGCGGTCGGAATGCCCCAGACCGCGATATGCAGCGGTTCGGTATGGATGTTGGCCGACTCCAGCATAAAGTTGTGCATGAAAATAATCGCACCGAAGGCGACGAAAATATCCTCACCAAAGAACAACCCGACGTTATCGGTCGCGGCTGACATGGCACGCAGGCGATGGCGTACTTCCGGCGAAACCTCACCATAACGGTTCTCGGTCGCGCCTTCGGCCATTGGTGCAAGCAGCGGGCGTACCATCTGCGGGTGACCGCCCAGGCTGGTCAGGCCCAGCGCTGCCGTCACCTCACGTACAAAGAGATAGACGATCAGCAGGCGACCCGCCGTGGCGGTTTTGATCTGTGCGATCCAGGTTTGCGCGCGCTCTTTCAGCCCGTGCCGTTCCAGCAGGCCAATCACCGCCAGCGGCAGCAGCAGGATCAGCGGCAGGTTGCGCGTATTGAGGAAGCCCGCACCCAGTTTTTCCAGAATATCGCCCAGCGGCATTAAAGCGGCGAAGCCGGTGACAAAACCGGCGACAATGACTACCAGCACCGGGTTAAAGCGCAGCAAAAAGCCCACGACAATTGCCGCAATACCCAGAAGCGGCCAGAGGTTTATCACGTTATCCATGTTTACCCTTATATTGGAAAAAGCCCGGCTGCGAGGCCGGGCAAAGAATGAAAACTTACAGGCTGGTCACCGCAATCTGCTCGGCGGCAAACACGTCGCGCAGGCGCTGTGCAAACAGCAGCGCATGTGCGCCGTCGCCGTGAAGACAGACGGTCTGTGCATTCACCGCGACCCAGTCGCTGCTGATGCTCTGTACTTTGCCCTCTTTAACCATGGTCAGCGTCTGTGCAATGGCGCGATCTTCCTCTTCGATCATCGCGCCCGGCTGGCTACGTGGCACCAGTGCACCGCTGCTGAGGTAGCCGCGATCGGCAAACACCTCTTCGCGCGTGCGCAATCCATGATGTGCCGCGGCGCGCACGGACTCGCTGCCTGCCAGGCCGACCAGGATCAGGTTTGCGTCGACCGCTTTCACCGCGCGTGCAATGGCATCTGCCAGCGTGGTGTCGGCAGCGGCCTGGTTATAGAGCATGCCGTGCGGCTTAACGTGTACCAGTTTCTCGCCTTCGCTTTCCGCCAGGCTCTTCAGCGCACCGATCTGATAGACCATCTGCGCATAGACCGTTTCTGGCGGCAGCTGCATGGCGGTGCGGCCAAAATTTTCCCGATCGGGAAAGCTCGGGTGCGCACCAATGGCGACGCCGAATTCTTTTGCCCAGCGCACCGATTGCAGCATGGTTTGCGCATCGCCCGCATGAAACCCGCAGGCGATATTGGCCGAGCTGACCAGCTGTAGCAGCGCGCGATCGCTGCCGCTGCCTTCGCCGAGATCGGCATTCAGATCAATTTTCATCAGCAAGTCCCCATGCCATATGATCCAGCGCGCGCCGCTGATGCATGCGGGCCTGCATGGCGACCGGCAGCGAAGTCTGGATAAAGTGAATCGGCTCGCCCAGACGGATCTGCGCAAGCTGGTAAAGATCAGCGTCAATAATGCAGGCGATGCGCGGATAGCCACCGGTGGTTTGCGCATCGGCCATCAGCACAATCGGCTGGCCGTTCGGCGGCACCTGCACCACGCCCGGCACCAGGCCGTGCGACAGCAGTTCACGCGCGGTTTCACGCTTGAGTTCTGGCCCTTGCAGGCGATAGCCCATCCGGTTGCTCTGTGGGCTGAGCAGCCAGGGCGTGCGCCAGAAGGCCATCTGCGCCTCGCGGCTGAACTCGTGATATTCCGGCCCCGGCAGCGCACGAATGCGGTTACTCCACAGCAGCTGGCGCACACCGACTTTGCGGGTAAAGATCTGGGTGGGCTTGCCCAGCGGCAGGCGATCGCCATCTTCCAGCCTGCGTCCCTGCCAGCCGCCAAACCCGGCTTTTAGATCGGTGCTGACCGAACCAAGCGTCGGCTCGATGTCGAAACCGCCGTGAATCGCCAGATAGCTACGCATACCGTGTACCGGCATCGAAAGCGTCAGTACCTGCCCTTTCTTCACCGGCAGCCGCCAGCCGGTCCAGACCGGTTTGTCGTCCAGCTCAGCGTTGCAGCCTGCGCCAGTCAATGCGAACCAGCCGTCGCGCATAAATTCGGCCTTGAACTGCCCAAGCACAATCTCCAGCACCGCGCTGTCTGGATCGTTACCGACCAGTAAATTAGCGGTGCGCATGGCGGGCAGATCGAGCACGCCGCCCACGCTGATACCGGACTGACGCCAGCCGGTACGGCCGCTGTCCTGAAGTGTTGACGCCAGTCCCGCGCGCAGGATCCTCAACATACGCCCTCCTTTTGCGGCACAAAGCGCACGCTGTCGCCGGGACGCAGCAGCGTCGGCGGCTGCTGTTGTGGATTAAACAGCGCGATGGGCGTCTGGCCGAGCAGCTGCCAGCCGCCGGGACTGGCAAGCGGATAGACGCCGGTCTGGCTGCCGCCGATGCCGACGGAACCGGCAGGCACGCTGACGCGCGGCTCCGCGCGGCGCGGCGTATGCAGACGGCTGTCGAGGCCGCCAAGGTAGGGGAATCCCGGCTGGAAGCCGATAAAATAGACCACGTAGTCAGTGCTGCTGTGCAGCTCTACCACCTGTTTCGGCGTCATAGCCGCATGGTCGGCCACCACCTGAAGATCCGGACCGGCAGCGTTGCCGTAAATAACCGGGATCTCGACCAGGCGTGACGCGATCTCCAGCTCCTCGCTCTCTTCCCACCAGCGCTGCAGGCGCTCAATAGCATCCAGCGGGCTCTGCTGCGGATCGCGCAGCAGCAGCGTAATGTTGTTCATGCCCGGAATCACTTCCACCACCTGCTCATACTGTTGCAGGCGCTGCGTTAATCCCCAAATGCGCTGCTGACTTTGCAGCGATACCGGTGGTTCAAGCTCCAGCACCACCGCCTGTTCGCCAAGCAGATAACATCGCGCTCGTTGCAAATTCCACCTCCCGTTTCCCGCTGCGCTAAGCGCACGGCGGCTGACGATTATCAGAACAAAGCGAATAGTTATGCGAAAGTGTCACAAAAGAGTCAACAGATTTGCGCCCGGAAGCGGGCGCACGTACAGAGATTAATCAGGCGGGATTAGGAATATCGATGAAAGTGACATCAAGCTGGTACTGCTCGGCCAGCCATTCACCCAGCGCTTTGATGCCGCCACGCTCGGTGGCGTGATGGCCCGCCGCAAAGAAGTGAATGCCCTGCTCGCGGGCGCTGTGAATGGTCTGCTCAGAGACTTCACCGGTAATATAGGCGTCAACCCCGAAGGCGGCCGCGCTATCGATAAAGCCCTGGCCGCCACCGCTGCACCAGGCGACACGGCGGATCTGCGCTGGCGCATTATCGCCACAGTGCAGCGGCGAACGCCCGAGTTTTTCGTCAATACGCTGCGCCAGCGCCTCGCCGCTCAGCGGCGTTGCCAGTTCGCCCCAGAATACCAGCGGCTCTATTTCACCTTTGACCTCAATGCCCAGCAGCTTCGCCAGCTGGGCGTTATTGCCCAGCGTCGGATGAGCATCGAGCGGCAGATGCCAGCCGTAGAGGTTAATGTCGTTAGCCAGCAGCGCGCGCAGGCGATTACGCTTCATGCCTTTGATTACTGCGGGTTCGCTTTTCCAGAAATAACCGTGGTGCACCAGGATGGCGTCAGCGTTGCGTGCCACCGCTTCATCCACCAGCGCCTGGCTGGCGGTAACACCCGTGATCAGCGTTTTTACCTCTGACCGCCCTTCTACCTGTAATCCGTTCGGCGCGTAGTCGCTGAAGGCGCTGCTGTTAAGCTGCTGGTTGACGATCTTTTCAAGTTCATAGTGATTCATAACGGCTCCATGCCGCCTCAGGCCGCGTTTTTCGCGCGCACAAAGGCGTCTAATGTCTTTTTACGTGCCTGCTTATGTTCCACGATTGGTGGCGGATAATCGAGTGTCTTGTGGTTTTTCTCCGCCCAGCGCTGCGGCTGGTGAATGTCGCTGTCCGGCACCTCTTTCAGTTCGGGCAGCCACTGGCGGATAAACGCCCCCTGCTTGTCGAAGCGCTCGCCCTGCGTGGTGGGATTGAAAATGCGGAAGTATGGCACCGGATCGGTGCCGGTCGATGCGGCCCATTGCCAGCCGCCGTTGTTGGCCGCCAGATCGCCATCGATCAGGTTTTGCATGAAATAACGCTCGCCCTCATGCCAGTCAATCAGCAGATCTTTAACGAGAAAGCTGGCGGTGATCATTCGCAGCCGGTTGTGCATCCAGCCCAGCGCTTTCATCTGGCGCATGGCTGCATCGACGATGGGATAACCGGTTTTGCCCGCTTTCCACGCATCAAAGTGTTCTTCGTTGCGCTGCCAGTCAACATTGCGCGTCCATTCAACAAAAGGCTGGTGCCGACACAGCGCAGGGAACGCCACCATCAGATGACGGTAAAACTCGCGCCAGATCAGCTCATTCAGCCAGACAAAGAGTTTCTCATCCTCCAGCGCACGCGGGTGTTCCTTTAATACGCGGTGCAGGCACTGACGCGGCGACAGGACGCCGGTGGTGAGGTAGACCGACAAGCGGCTGGTGCCGTCAACGGATGGCGTATCGCGCTCACGGCTATAGTCAACTACTGGCTGTTGGGCAAAGTGACGCAGCCGCTTCAGCGCCGCGATTTCACCCGGTGGAAAGCGTTCGCGATCGAACTCCTCCATCGGATAGCTAAAACGCGGTACGCTCTTTTTAACCTGCACGGCGCCGCTACGGCGCATTTTCGGGGCCGTCACGCACTCCGGCAGCGCCTGATGCAGCCGACGGACAAAAGCTTTGCTGAACGGGGTATAAACCTTATACATCTTACTGTCGCCGGTCTGAACGCTGCCCGGTGCCAGCATTACGCTGTCGTCAAATCCCTGGCACACCACGCCCGCGTTATCGAGGCGCTTTTCTGCCTCCGCGTCGCGTTTTCGTTCGTTCAGCTCGTACTGGTAGTTATAAAACAGCGCGTCGACCTGATGGCGTTCGCAGAAACGCGTCAACCGCTCCAGCGAAGCGGTGAAATCCTCACATTCCTCGGTAAACAGCGCTATGCCGCGCTCGGCTAACGCCTGCTGCAATTCCAGCAAACTTTCATAGATAAAAGCTGCCTGCTTGGGAGACATATCGTGCTGATGCCACTGCTGCGGCGTGGCGATATAGATTGCGATAACCTGGGCGTCAGCGTCGCGACAGGCGGCGTTTAGCGCCAGGTTATCGTTGATGCGCAGATCGTTGCGCAGCCAGACCAGATGCGTGCGCACGTTACTGACCATAGCGCAGGCGCAGCGCCTCCGGATAAGGATCAAAATAACGCTGCTGCGTCAGCCACGGATGCGGATATTGCGACATATAGTGCTTCAGCATGGTGATCGGCGCGAGCAGCGGCTGAACGCCGCAGCGATAGCGGTCAATCAGCTCCGCCAGTTCCTGACGCTGCGGCGAGCTGAGCTGACGGCGGAAATAGCCCTGCGCATGCATCAATACGTTAGTGTGGTTACGACGCGTGGCAGGCTGCGACAGCAGCGCCATCATGCGGTTGCGGTATTCAAAGGCATAAGCCTCCAGCGAATCCCACTGGCTCATTGAGGCGACGAAGGGGCCAAGCTCGCGATATTTTTCCTGCGAGTGCGCCAGCATCAGCAGCTTATAACGGCTGTGAAAAGCGATAAGCTGTGCGCGCGTCAGGCCGCGTTTCCACATCTCATTAAATTCATGCAGCGCACAGATGCGCCCAACAAAGTTTTCACGCAGTACCGGATCGTGCAGGCGGCCATCCTCTTCGATCGGGAGCCAGGGCATTTCTGCCTGCAATTTTTCGGCAAACAGTCCCATGCCCGCCTTGCGGTTATTATTGGTGTCAGGCTCGTAGACGCGCACGCGCTCCATGCCGCAGCTGGGCGATTTTGCACACAGGATGTAGCCACAAAGATGATGCAGGGATTTGACGCGTTCAGCTGACCAGTCGCGCATCTGTTGCGTGACCTCTTGCCCGCCATCTTTGCTAAAGCAGAGATGAATCTCTTCATCTTCCTGCTTCACCAGACGCAGCGCTGGCCGCGGTGTCGGCAATCCTATCGCCATTTCGGGACAAACCGGCTCGAAACGTACAAAGGGCGCAAGCTCGTTGACGGCAAAGGCCAGCCGTTTATGGCCGCCATCAAAACGCACTTGTTCTCCCAGCAGGCAGGCACTGATACCCAGCGGAATTTTTACGCTCATACTTGTACAACCTCCGAAATCTTGTAGAGGTTTAAGTGTAGCTGAAAAATAGCTGAATAACAGCCTCAACTCAGGCCTGGAGAGGGTTTTCTCTGTGACAGGGCTTCAGAAACAACAAAGCCCGATGTCTCCACCGGGCTATATTTCGCAGTGCGGACCCGTTACCAGAAAACGCCGCCTGCCGATTCGGTTTGCGCCAGCCAGACCGGCTTGGCGCTGGTTTTACACCACATGCGGTGCAGATAACTGTAAAAGCGCGCACGATCCTTACGGAACAGCATGATCGGCAATGTCGCTACACCGATAAGTATAACCAACGCACGGCGCAGGATGATTTTATACAGCGGATAGGCCTGATACATATTCTGCCTCCTTAGAAGCGTGGTGGATAATGTGATCTTGCTCAGATATTACGCTGGCTGGCGTAATTTTACTACTCATCCGACCACTATTTTTCGCTTTTTACAGGGTAAATTGTATGTTGCTGAAATTAAGTTACAGAAAAGTTAAAGGGCTGATCTGATTTGAGCGAATATGGCTTCGGCATAATTGCTGATAGAGTGGCGGCACGTTATCAGGCATGGAGCATAACTGCGTGGCCACCGTATTGATCGTTGAAGACGAAAAAGAGATCCGGCGCTTTGTGCGTCTTGCGCTGGAAGGTGAAGCGTTAAAGGTGTATGACGCCGATACGCTACAGCGTGGTTTGATTGAGGCCGCCACGCGCAAGCCCGATCTGGTGATCCTTGATTTAGGTCTGCCCGATGGCGACGGGCGTGATTTTATTCGCGATCTGCGCCAGTGGAGTACTGTGCCGGTGATTGTACTGTCGGCACGCGTAAACGAGCTGGACAAGATCGACGCGCTGGACGCTGGTGCCGATGATTACCTGACTAAACCCTTTGGCATTGGCGAACTGCTGGCGCGCGTGCGTGTGGCTTTACGTCGCCATGCAGGCCAGCAGCCGGAGCCTGTTATTCAGTTTGCCGACGTCACGGTTGATCTGGCTGCGCGCCGCGTGGTGCGTGCCGGGCAGGAAGTTCACCTGACGCCGATTGAGTTTCGCCTGCTGAGCATGCTGCTAAATAATGTCGGCAAGGTGCTGACGCAGCGGCAGCTACTGGCTCAGGTGTGGGGACCGAATGCGGTGGAGCATAGCCACTATTTGCGCATCTATATGGCGCATCTGCGGCAGAAGCTGGAGGCGGATCCAACGCAGCCGGCGCATTTGCTGACTGAAACCGGTATCGGCTATCGATTTATGCCATAAAAAAAGCGCCCGCAGGGCGCTTGATGAGTGCAGTAAACGTAAAGCGTGGATGTCATGGGCTGAAGAGCAAAGCGTCCCGCGCCAGGGATGGCGCGGGCCGAGCGAGCATGGACGCCTTGAGCGACTTTGCGATCAGGCCATGACATCCACGTCAGCACCACAGTTCCTTGCTACCGAATACCTCACCCGTCACTGTAATCAGGCGTTTTTCAGCACTTCGCTAACAATCTCTACCGCTTCTTTCTCAATCTGCGCGCGGTGTTCTGCACCCAGGAAGCTTTCACAGTAAATTTTGTAGGCGTCTTCGGTGCCCGACGGACGTGCAGCGAACCAGCCGTTTTCCGTCATCACTTTCAGGCCACCAATTGACGCGCCATTACCCGGCGCCGCCGTCAGACGTGCGGTAATCGGATCGCCCGCCAGCGTGTCGGCGCTCACCATCTCCGGTGACAGCTTAGAAAGCGCCGCTTTCTGCGCAGAGGTCGCCGGGGCCTGCAAACGGTTATAGCTCGGTGCGCCAAAGCGCTGCGCCAGCTCATCGTAGTGCTGCTGCGGGTTCTTGCCGGTCACAGCGGTAATTTCCGCTGCCAGCAGGCAGAGGATGATGCCGTCTTTATCGGTTGACCAGGCTGAGCCGTCGAAACGCAGGAAAGAAGCGCCTGCGCTCTCTTCGCCACCAAAGCCGAAGCTGCCGTCGAACAGGCCATCTACAAACCACTTAAAGCCCACCGGCACTTCCACCAGCTTACGGCCAATGTCGTTGACGACGCGGTCGATCATCGCACTGGATACCAGCGTTTTACCAACGGCCACCTCTTTGCCCCACTGCGGGCGGTGCTGGAAGAGGTAATTGATGGCGACAGCCAGGTAGTGGTTCGGGTTCATCAGACCAGAAGGCGTAACGATGCCGTGTCGGTCATAATCCGGGTCGTTGCCGAACGCCAGGTCGAACTTGTCTTTGTACGCCAGCAGACCGGCCATCGCGCACTCAGAAGAGCAGTCCATACGCACGACGCCATCTTTATCCAGATGCATAAAGCGGAACGTCTGATCAACCGCATCGTTAACGAGGGTCAGATCAAGCTGATAGTGCTCGGCAATGCGTTTCCAGTATTCAATGCCGGAGCCGCCCAGTGGATCCACGCCCAGCTTCAGGCCCGCTTTCTGGATAGCAGCAAAGTCGATAACCTGCGCCAGACCTTCAACGTAAGGCTGAATCAGATCTTTCTCGACGATGCGGCCGCTTGCCCATGCCTGATCCAGCGGCAGGCGTTTTACTTCCTGCAGGCCCGCTTTGATCAGCTGGTTGGCACGATCTTCTACCACTTTAGTCACGTTGGTATCAGCCGGGCCACCGTTCGGCGGATTGTACTTAATGCCGCCATCTTCCGGCGGGTTGTGCGACGGCGTGATGACGATACCGTCCGCCTGCGCGCCACCCTGCTTGTTGTGCTCCAGGATCGCGTTGGAGATCGCGGGCGTCGGGGTATAGCCATTGTCCTGCTGCACAATGACGTCTACGCCATTCGCGGCCAGCACTTCCAGCACCGAGAGGATCGCCGGCTCAGAGAGCGCATGCGTATCCTTGCCAACATAGCACGGGCCGGTAATACCGTTTTTCTTACGCTCTTCCGCGATAGCCTGCGCAATCGCCAGAATGTGGTGCTCGTTAAAGCTCTGACGCCCTGCGCTGCCGCGATGACCGGATGTGCCAAATTTCACCGCATGGTCCGGGTTCGCCACATCGGGCTGCAGGACATAATACTGTGAGGTTAACTGTGCAACGTTAATCAAATCGCTCTGCTGGGCGGGTTGCCCGGCACGGGGGTGACTGGCCATTGGCGCTTCTCCCTGACGCTTCAGTTTAAATGGTGCCGCAAACTTTCTCAGCCAGCTCCTGCGGGAACTGCATTGAGACCATGATGTGTTCCACCATGCTGCATTTACGGCCGGTATTGGTGTTAGTGATCACCCAGTACGGCGTGCCGGGAACGTGCTTCGGCTTAGTATGGGTGCCATTTTGCAACAGCGTTTGCTCATCGCCCGCGAAGTAGACGCGGGTACGGCCCTGCAGCGACGCAGTGGCTTCAGCAAATGCTGAAGGATCAAGACGATAGAGGGTTGACAGAATCATCATAAAGCGATTAACCGCTTTCTTCTGTTCGGCGTATTCGTCGGACAGCAGCAGTTCACGCACGGCACGCACGCGATCCTGAGGACGGTTTTCCGCACGAACCGGCTGAATGGCTTTTTGCGCCGTATCGCCCGCCGCTAGCGGTGCCGCCGTCGTTGCAGGCGCGCTTTGACCGGCAGTAAATTTCAGCATCCGCCGTAAAATGTCAGAGGCGCTCTCGCCGATGTGCTGCGTGTGGCTGGCGATATAGCGATAAAGGTCTTCGTCAACTTCAATCGTTTTCATCTTTTTCCGTACGGTTTCGACTCATGACAGAACCACGCCAGCCTGAAAAATGCCTGAGCAAATCTCGCTAATCTGCTGGCCGGGCGGGTTCTAACATAAGGATTATAAAGTTAAATCCAGACGGGCTGATAGCATTCGCACGTTCTGACAGCAAAAGTCGGAATATGCCCTAAAGCCTGGCCTGTTGGCGCGCCTGGAAAGGTGAAAGCATGATAACCTAAGCCGAGGTCCCCATCTTAAGAACTTTGCCATGATTTTAAATGCTCGTCTGCAAACTGACCAATCTGTCGCTGATTCCCTGCCCATCCTGCTTATCCACGGCCTGTTTGGCAGCCTTGATAACCTCGGCGTGCTGGCGCGCGGCTTAAAAGATGCGCGTCCGCTGATTCAGGTCGACGTGCGCAACCATGGTCTGTCGCCGCGTGCCGATGAAATGAGCTACCGCGCCATGGCGCAGGATATGTTGGACACCCTGGATGCGCACCATATCGACCGCGTCGCGGTTATCGGCCATTCGATGGGCGGAAAAATTGCAATGGCGATGAGCGCGCTGGCCCCGCAGCGTCTGGAGCGCCTGGGGCTGATTGACATCGCGCCAGTAGATTACCAGACGCGTCGTCACGACGAGATTTTTGCTGGCATTCGCGCCGTGAGCGCGGCAGGCGTTCGGCTGCGCAGCGAGGCCGCGCAGGTGATGCGCGAGCATATTAGTGAAGAAGGCGTTATCCAGTTTATTCTTAAATCTTTCCAGGATGGCGAGTGGCGCTTCAACGTCCCGGCGCTGTGGGAGAATTACGCTACAATATCTGGCTGGGAAGAGGTGCCAGCCTGGCCGCATCCCGCGCTCTTTATTCGCGGTGGCGATTCGCCCTATCTCGATAATCAGCATCGCGACGCGCTGCTGCGCCAGTTTCCGGCAGCCCATGCGCATGTCATTACCGGTGCCGGGCACTGGGTGCATGCCGAGAAACCTGATGCCGTATTGCGCAGCGTTCGCCGCTTTTTTGCGCTTTAAAAGCAAAAGCTTGCCGTTCGCGGTTTAGCATTGGCGTCATTTCTCCGGCTGGAGTATGATGGCGCGCTAAATTTTGCCGCTGGCTGTTTTTTGCCGCGGCAATAGCCCATTTCGTCACCAACGCGCCTGTTCGCGCCTTCAGTTTTATTAAGCCATGGCAAAAGAACACACTGACCGCACCACGCTGGATCTGTTTGCAAACGAGCGTCGTCCCGGTCGACCGAAAACCAGTCCGCTATCGCGTGATGAACAGCTGCGCATCAATAAGCGCAATCAACTGAAACGTGACAAAGTGCGCGGGCTGCGCCGTGTCGAACTCAAAATGAGCAGCGAAGCCGTGGATGCGTTAAACATCCTGGCTGAACAACGCAATATCAGCCGCAGCGAACTGATTGAACAAATGCTGCTGGCGCAACTCAAACTGGACTGAATCGCGCAAAGCGCACGCAGAAGCAAATGTAGCGGCTTTTCAAGTTCCGCCCTTTTGCCCGCTCTGCTATCATTCGCTTAATTGTGCGCATCGCGCATGCATCTCATTATCAGGATTTAAGAGGTTATTTACCCCATGGCAATCGTAGGCATCTTCTTTGGCAGCGATACCGGCAACACCGAAAACATTGCAAAAATGATCCAGAAACAGCTGGGTAAAGACGTTGCAGAAGTCCATGACATTGCCAAAAGCACCAAAGAAGATTTGGAAGCGTTCGACATTCTGCTGCTGGGCATCCCCACCTGGTACTATGGCGAAGCGCAGTGCGACTGGGATGACTTCTTCCCGACGCTGGAAGAGATTGATTTTAACGGCAAGCTGGTGGCACTTTTTGGCTGCGGTGATCAGGAAGACTACGCAGAGTATTTCTGTGACGCAATGGGTACCATTCGCGACATCATCGAGCCAAACGGCGCGGTAATCGTGGGGCACTGGCCGACAGAAGGCTACCATTTCGAAGCCTCTAAAGGCCTGGCAGACGATAAGCACTTCCTTGGCCTGGCGATTGACGAAGATCGTCAGCCCGAACTGACCAGTCAGCGCGTCGATGCGTGGGTTAAGCAGATTTATGACGAACTGCAACTGCAGGCGATCATTGAAGCCTGATTATCCACATACTCAATGTGGGCGCTGGCTCACATTGAGATAATGGTTTTTCCTATAGAAATAATAGCTACAGATTTTTAACTTTCATCTGCAATTCTGTACAATACCCACATCGGTTATCTGCTTATTTCTTCCGTGAGGACAGGAAGTTAGCGAGATGATGACGAACCTCCTGCATTTTTCCACCCGGTGCCGTTATGTTTTTCCTGACAGCCCGTGTTGATTTCAGGCGTTTCCCTCGGTTTTCATTTCAATGCTTCGCCTCTATAATGAGACGCAAATGAGAATAGACACCGAACGACATTCAAGGCAAGGCGCCTCAAGTAACCAGCAAAGTAACAGGACAATATCCGCATGACTGACAACAACACCGCATTAAAGAAGGCTGGCCTGAAAGTCACGCTGCCCAGACTGAAAATTCTGGAAGTGCTTCAGGAACCTCAGTGCCATCACGTCAGCGCGGAAGATCTGTATAAACGCCTGATTGATATGGGCGAAGAGATTGGTCTGGCTACCGTTTATCGCGTCCTTAACCAGTTTGATGATGCAGGGATTGTGACGCGTCACAACTTTGAAGGCGGGAAATCGGTCTTCGAACTGACCCAGCAGCATCACCACGATCACCTGATCTGTCTCGACTGCGGTAAAGTCATCGAGTTCAGCGACGAATCTATCGAAACGCGCCAGCGCGACATCGCTACCCGTCACGGTATCAAGCTGACTAACCACAGCCTCTACCTTTATGGCCACTGTGCGCTGGGCGATTGCCGCGAAGACGAAACGCTCCACGATCAGTAAAGACGTGCTATGCAGTGATTCTAAAAGCCGGTATGCATACCGGCTTTTTTTATGGGCGTCAGGCGACCAGCGTTTCGTGCAGATAGCGCCAGCGCGGAATTGACGTGCTGCAATCCAGAATCGCCAGCGAGATGCGCGTTTGATCGCGACCGTTCATCATCTGCAGCTCGCGGTACTGAATTGTGACTTCGTCTTTTTGCAGGGAAATAACAGCGTGCTCGCTGGTGGCGATGCGCATACCTTCGCGCTTACCTTGCAACTGACGAAACAGTTCCTCAGTCTGGTTTAAGTCAAGCAGTTTGCCCTGCGGCGTGACCATGCGGAAATCGGGGTGAAAGTGCGAAAGCAGCAGATGGAAACTGTCATCTTCACCTAAAGGCTGGTTAAAGATACGTTCGATTAACTGATGTAAAACCACTACGCTGTGTTTTGCTTCCTGAGCGAGAGCCGTCATTTTATTTCCTTTTTATGCCCGCATAGCCTTTTTAAGAGCGAATAGCCTACCTGAAAATATCAAATTCACATCTTGAAATTGATTAATTTTCATTAACTCAGATAACTCCCAAACTGGTCTGACAAGTACCTGTTATCCCCTACAGAATAAAAACGTGCATAAGCGCAGATAGCAGCCATAAAAAAGGGCGATCGCTCGCCCTGTTATCATTTTGTGATGCTGTTAATGCGAAAATTTAATCGCCAATTTTCGCCCAGGTATCACGCAGCCCAACGGTGCGGTTGAACACCAGCTGGTTCGGCCGAGAGTAGTGGCTGTCGGCGCAGAAGTAGCCTTCGCGCTCAAACTGGTAAGGCGCTTCAGGCGTCGCGTTTTGCAAGCCCGGCTCGACAAATCCCTGACGGATTTCCAGCGAGTTCGGATTGATAGTGGTCAGGAAATCCTCTTCCGCGCCTGGGTTAGGCACGCTGAACAGACGATCGTAAAGGCGGAATTCCGCTGGCAGCGCATGGTCAGCTGAAACCCAGTGGATAACACCTTTTACCTTGCGGCCATCAGCAGGATCTTTGCTTAAGGTGTCTACGTCACAGGTGCAGTAGATGCAGGTAATATTACCGGCTTCGTCTTTGGCAACGCGTTCAGCACGGATGACGTAGGCATTACGCAGACGCACTTCTTTGCCCAGCACCAGTCGCTTGTACTGCTTGTTCGCTTCCTCACGGAAATCAGCGCGATCGATCCAGACTTCACGGCTAAACGGCACGTCGCGCGTGCCCATTTCCGGTTTGTTCGGATGGTTCGGCATGGTGATAGTTTCATGATGGCCTGCAGGCAGGTTCTCAATCACCACTTTCAGCGGGTCCAGTACGGCCATTGCGCGCGGCGCATTTTCATTGAGATCGTCACGGATACAGGATTCCAGCGACGCCATCTCAACCACGTTATCCTGCTTAGTCACACCGATACGGCGGCAGAAATCACGGATAGACGCAGCGGTATAGCCGCGACGACGCAGGCCCGACACGGTCAGCATGCGCGGGTCATCCCAGCCTTCCACGACTTTTTCGCTTACCAGCTGCGTCAGCTTACGCTTCGACATCACCGCATATTCGAGGTTAAGACGAGAAAACTCATACTGGCGCGGATGCACCGGGATAGTGATGTTATCCAGCACCCAGTCATACAGGCGGCGGTTATCCTGGAACTCCAGCGTACAGAGCGAATGGGTGATGTTTTCCAGCGCATCGGAGATGCAGTGGGTAAAGTCGTACATCGGGTAGATGCACCACTTGTTACCGGTCTGGTGGTGTTCCGCGAACTTAATGCGGTACAGCACCGGATCGCGCATCACGATAAAGCTGGAGGCCATGTCGATTTTCGCGCGCAGGCAGGCTTTGCCTTCGGCAAACTCGCCGTTACGCATTTTTTCGAACAGCGCCAGGTTCTCTTCCACAGTGCGATCGCGATAGGGGCTGTTTTTACCCGGCGCGGTCAGGGTACCGCGATATTCGCGGATCTCTTCCGGCGTCAGTTCGTCAACATAGGCCAGACCTTTATTGATTAATTCAACCGCATAGTGATAAAGCTGATCAAAGTAATCTGAGGAATAACGAACGTTGCCACTCCACTCAAAGCCCAGCCATTGCACGTCGCGCTTGATGGATTCAACGAATTCCATATCCTCTTTGACCGGATTGGTATCGTCGAAACGCAGATTGCATTGGCCCTGATAATCCTGAGCAATGCCGAAGTTCAGGCAGATGGATTTTGCATGACCAATATGCAGGTAACCATTGGGCTCCGGCGGAAAACGGGTGTGCACGCTGTTGTGCTTGCCGCTCGCCAAATCTTCGTCAATGATCTGACGAATAAAGTTAGTTGGGCGGGCTTCAGCCTCACTCATCTCTCAATCCTCAATACGTATAGCGGGTGATTTGTACCACGAAGTAACGGAGTATGATCCACAAAGCGTCGAAGGGAAACAACCGGTTTGTTAAGGCGATAAAACGAAAAAGGCAGGAATCGCTTCCTGCCTGCTTTTTTTTACCTCGTCGTAGCGAAAGGCTTAGGCTTTTACCTCATAGAGGGGCGTTTCACCGGCCACGACTGTACTCGTCGCCAGCAGCTCGAGTCCTGCGAAGTCTTCGCTGTTGCTGACCACCACCGGGCTAATCATTGAGCGCGCGTGAGCGTTCAGGTAAGCAAGATCCATTTCCAGCACCGGCTGACCGGCCGCTACTGTTGCGCCCTCTTCCACCAGTCGAGTAAAGCCTTTGCCTTCCAGCGCCACGGTATCCAGCCCCATGTGCACCACAATCTCAACGCCGTTGCTGGTTTCCAGACAGAAGGCATGATTAGTGGCAAAGATTTTCACTAGCGTACCCGCAATCGGCGCCACCACAGTTTTACCGGTGGGCTTGATCGCCAGACCATCGCCTACGGCTTTGCTGGCGAAGGCTTCGTCAGGCACGTTGTCCAGCGCCACAACCTCACCACTTACCGGCGCAACCAGCGTCGCAATGACGCGTTTTTCGCTGTTGAGGACCGCCTGAGGTTTAGCCACTGATGCGACGGGCGCAGCCGTTGCGCTACCCGCCGAAGCAACTGGCCCTTTTGTCAGTACCTTTTTCATTGCAGACGCGATGCTTTCTGCCTGCGTACCCACAATCACCTGCACACTCTGTTTGTTCAAACGAATCACACCCGATGCGCCCAGGCGTTTAGCAACCGACTCGTTCACCTGCGCGGAGTCTTTAACGTTGAGACGCAGACGGGTAATACAGGCGTCAATGCCGGTCAGATTGTCCGAGCCGCCAATCGCACCAATATAACGGCGCGCCAGGGATTCCGTTTCGCTCTCGCCATCGCCGGTTTTATCGACGTTGATGTCATAACCGTCGGTTTCATCGCCAGCCACTGCCAGCTCGCGGCCCGGCGTCATCAGGTTGAATTTCTGGATAGTGAAGCGGAATACCACATAATAGAGCGCGAAAAAGACAATGCCTTGCGGGATCAGCATCCACCAGTGTGTCGCCAGTGGGTTGCGGCTCGACAGCACCATATCCACCAGACCTGCACTGAAACCGAAACCGGCAATCCACTGCATGCTGGCGGCGATAAAGACAGAGATACCCGTCAGCACGGCGTGAATCACATACAGCACCGGCGCCACAAACATAAAGGAAAATTCCAGCGGCTCAGTGATACCGGTAAAGAACGCTGCAAATGCCGCTGCCAGCATGATGCCGCCCACTTTGGCGCGGTTTTCCGGACGCGCGCAGTGGTAAATCGCCAGCGCTGCGCCAGGCAGGCCAAACATCATGATCGGGAAGAAGCCCGCCTGGTAACGGCCGGTAATGCCCACAATGCCGCTGCCGTTGGCAATAGACTGCGCACCGCCGAGGAATTTAGGAATGTCGTTGATACCCGCCACGTCAAACCAGAATACAGAGTTGAGCGCATGGTGCAGGCCAACAGGGATCAGCAGGCGGTTAAAGAAGGCGTAGATACCTGCACCGGCAGAACCCAGTTTCTGAATATGTTCGCCAAAGTTAACCAGACCATTAAAGATCACTGGCCAGATATACATCAGGATGAAGGCCACAATGATCATCAGAAAGGAGACGAGGATCGGGACCAGGCGCCGCCCGCTAAAGAAGGACAAGGCTTTTGGCAGTTCAACGTGGCTGAAGCGGTTATAGACCTCCGCCGACAGGATGCCCACCATGATGCCGACAAACTGGTTCTCAATTTTTCCGAAGGCCGCAGGCACCTGATCGACAGGGATCTTCTGGATCATCGCTACCGCAGCAGGCGAGCAGAGCGTGGTCACGACCAGATAGCCAACAAAGCCGGTCAGAGCCGCCGCGCCGTCTTTATCTTTTGACAGGCCATACGCCACGCCGATAGCGAACAATACGGACATATGTTCGATAATGGCGGCGCCTGACTTAATCAATAGCGCCGCCAGCGCATTGCTCGCGCCCCAGGCATCGGGATCAAGCCAGTAGCCAACCCCCATTAATATCGCTGCCGCTGGCAGGGTCGCTACCGGCACCATCAGCGCGCGGCCAACTTTTTGTAAGTAACCTAACATTTGCCCTTTCCCCCTATGAGACTGGCTTGTCGCCCTGCTGCCGCTTGCTTATTTTTGTCAGCCGCAGGGGTTTGAATGACACTACACTTCACGTTGCGCAGTGTAATGACAAATTAATTCGCCTCGCAAATTAAACGCGTCTCTTCTGTGATAATTATCACCAAAAAGCACTAATTTCAGCCGAGGCGTATGGTGATCGTTCGTAACTTATTTTAAGATGAAAAATATCAGGATGCAGTGTTGTGCAGTCGGGTACATAAAGCCCGCCGGATCAATTGTTACCGCATAGAGCACTGCATCACCCCCTTTCCTTTTCTTAGATTGAGGTGAAACATGCGACTTATTCCTTTGGCTACGCCTACCCAGGTTGGAAAGTGGGCAGCCCGCCATATCGTCAACCGCATCAACGCTTTTAACCCCACCGCCGATCGTCCCTTCGTTTTAGGCTTGCCCACCGGAGGTACCCCGCTGGAAGCCTATAAACACCTTATCGAGATGCACAAAGCGGGCCAGGTTAGCTTTAAGCATGTTGTAACGTTTAACATGGATGAGTATGTCGGCCTGCCAAAAGAACACCCGGAAAGCTACCACAGCTTCATGTATCGAAACTTTTTTGATCACGTTGATATTCAACCAGAAAACATCAACCTTCTGAATGGTAATGCACCCGATATTGACGCAGAATGTCGCCAGTATGAAGAGAAGATTCGCGCGCTGGGCAAAATTCATCTGTTTATGGGCGGCGTAGGCAACGACGGTCATATCGCCTTTAACGAACCCGCTTCTTCGCTGGCATCCCGTACCCGCATCAAAACGCTGACGCACGATACGCGCATCGCCAACTCGCGCTTTTTTAACGGCGATGTCGATCAGGTGCCAAAATACGCGCTGACGGTGGGTGTGGGTACGCTGCTGGACGCAGAAGAAGTGATGATCCTGGTGACCGGACATGTCAAAGCGCAGGCGCTGCAGGCGGCGGTTGAAGGCAATGTTAATCACATGTGGACCATCAGCTGTCTGCAACTGCATGCTAAATCGGTCGTGGTCTGTGATGAACCCGCCACGATGGAACTGAAAGTGAAAACCGTCAAATATTTCCGCGAAATGGAAGCGGAAAATATGAAGGGCGTGTAAGACAATGTTGTAAATGCTCGCCACGATGTTCTGGCGGGCTTAGCCGGGAGAAACACGATGTACGCATTAGTAAACGGCCGTATTTATACGGGTCATGAAGTTCTGGATAACCACGCGGTGGTTATCGCCGACGGGCTCATTGCACGCGTCTGTCCGCGCGATGCGCTGCCCGCAGATATGGCGCTGCGCGATGTTTCAGGCGCGCTGATCGCTCCCGGCTTTATCGACTTACAGCTGAATGGCTGCGGCGGCGTGCAGTTCAATGATGACATTGAAGCGCTGAGCGTTGAGACGCTGGAAATTATGCAGCGCGCTAATGAAAAATCGGGCTGCACCAGCTTTTTGCCGACGTTAATCACCAGCAGTGATGAACTGATGAAGCGTGCCATTGATACGATGCGCGCCTATAAGCTTAAGCATCAGAATCAGGCGCTTGGCCTGCATCTGGAAGGGCCGTGGCTCAATAAAGCAAAAAAAGGCACCCATAATCCTGACCTGATTCGTCTGCCCGATCCGGCGCTGGTGGGCTACCTGTGCGACAACGCCGATGTGATCACCAAAGTGACGCTGGCACCCGAAAACGCCGGTGACGAGGTCATCCATCAGCTGACTCGGGCGGGCATTATTGTCTCTGCGGGCCATTCCAACGCGACCTATGACGAGGCCAAAGCAGGATTCCGCGCAGGCGTCACCTTCGCAACACACCTCTATAACGCTATGCCCACTTTTGCCGGACGCGAACCCGGCCTGATCGGTGCGTTGTTTGATTCGCCTGATGTATACTGCGGCATCATTGCAGATGGTTTACACGTCCATTACGCTAACGTACGCAACGCGAAACGGATCAAAGGCAACAAACTGGTGCTGGTGACCGATGCCACCGCCCCGGCGGGTGCGGATATTGATAAATTTATTTTCGCTGGCAAAACAATATACTATCGCAATGGCCTGTGCGTTGATGAAAACGGCACGCTGAGCGGTTCGGCGATTACCATGATCGAATCGGTGCGCAATGCCGTTGAACATGTCGGTATCGCGCTGGATGAGGCGCTGCGCATGGCAACACTCTATCCCGCACAGGCAATGGGCGTGGACAAGCAGCTGGGTACGGTCGAAGCAGGAAAAATCGCCAACCTGACTGTCTTTACACGTGATTTCAACATCATTAAGACGTTTGTCAACGGAGACGACGTCCTGAGCGAGTAAGCACTGAATGACCACTGGCGGCCAGACACAAATAGGAAATGTCGATCTTGTCAAGCAACTCAATAGCGCAGCCGTTTACCGGCTAATCGACCAGCAAGGCCCCATTTCGCGCATTCAAATTGCTGAACTCAGCCAGCTTGCGCCCGCCAGCGTCACAAAAATTACCCGTCAGCTTATTGAGCGTGGCCTGATCAAAGAGGTGGATCAGCAGGCATCCACCGGTGGTCGCCGCGCGATCTCCATCGTCACCGAAACCCGCAACTTTCACACCATTGGCGTACGGCTTGGCCGCTATGATGCCACGCTAACGCTGTTCGATTTGGGTGGGAAATCGCTGGCCCAGGAAGATTATGAGTTGCCGGAACGCACCCAGGAGACGCTGGAGCACGCCCTTTTCGCCGCCCTCGGCAGCTTCATTGAGACCCACCAGCGTAAAATTCGCGAACTGATTGCTATCTCGGTGATCCTGCCCGGCCTGGTCGATCCGGTAAACGGTGTGATTCGCTATATGCCGCACATTGCCGTTAGCCACTGGCCGCTGGTCGCCGCCTTACAAAATCGTTTTAACGTTACCAGCTTTGTTGGTCATGATATTCGTAGCCTGGCGCTGGCGGAGCACTACTTTGGTGCAAGCCGCGACTGCGCCGACTCGATTCTGGTGCGGCTGCATCGCGGCACCGGCGCAGGCATTATCGCCAACGGCCATATTTTCCTCGGCAGTAACGGCAACGTGGGCGAAATTGGTCATATTCAGGTCGACCCGCTCGGTGAGCGCTGCCACTGCGGCAATTTTGGCTGCCTGGAAACCATCGCCGCCAACGGTGCGATTGAAAACCGCGTGCGCCATTTGCTCAGCCAGGGCTATCCCAGCGTCCTGACGCAGGAGGCGTGCCAGATGGCGCAGATTTGCAAAGCCGCTAATCAGGGAGATGCTTTAGCCTGCGAAGTCATTGAATATGTTGGGCGTTACCTTGGTAAGGCGATCGCTATTGCAATTAACCTGTTCAACCCACAAAAAGTGGTGCTGGCAGGAGAAATTACCGATGCAGAGAAAGTGCTTCTCCCGGCCATCGAAGGCTGTATCAACACGCAAGCGCTCAACGCCTTCCGCAAAAATCTGCCGGTAGTGCGTTCCGAGCTCGATCATCGTTCAGCGATAGGTGCTTTTGCGCTGGCAAAACGCGCCATGCTTAACGGCATACTGCTGCAACATCTACTGGAAGAGTAAACGCGACCCGGACTGAATCTATGACGATAAAAAGCGTAATTTGCGATATTGACGGCGTGTTAATGCATGACAACACCGCCGTTCCCGGCGCACAGGAGTTTTTACAGCGCATCCTGCAAAAAGAGATGCCGCTGGTGGTGCTGACCAACTACCCTTCGCAGACTGCGCAGGATCTGGCAAACCGTTTTGCCAACGCGGGCGTCGAGGTGCCTGACTCAGTGTTTTATACCTCGGCGATGGCGACCGCTGATTTTCTGCGTCGCCAGGAAGGCAAGAAAGCCTACGTGATTGGTGAAGGCGCGCTGATCCATGAGCTCTATAAAGCGGGCTTTACCATCACTGACGTCAACCCGGATTTCGTTATCGTTGGCGAGACGCGCTCTTTCAACTGGGAGATGATGCATAAAGCGGCCTTTTTTGTCGCCAGCGGCGCACGCTTTATTGCCACTAACCCTGATACGCATGCGCGCGGTTTCGTTCCGGCCTGCGGCGCGCTCTGCGCCGGTATTGAGAAAATCTCTGGCCGTCGTCCTTTTTATGTCGGCAAACCGAGCCCGTATATCATGCGCGCGGCGCTAAATAAGATGCAGGCTCATTCCGAAGAGACCGTTATCGTCGGTGACAACCTGCGCACCGACATCCTTGCCGGATTTCAGGCGGGGCTGGAAACCATTCTGGTGCTTTCCGGCGTCTCAACGTTAAGCGATATTGATGCAATGCCCTTCCGTCCCGACTGGATTTATCCGTCCGTCGCCGATATCGACCTGTTTTAATCCGCTACCTGCGTCGCGCCGCCTGCAATTGGGCGGCAGACGGTTTCTCTGCTAAAACGCTTGCTCCGCTGCTTTTTTAGCCCGATCTTGTCTTCTGTTGCAGATCCATCAAAAAAACACGCCTTAAATTAAACAATATTCAAACTTTCAGCCTTAGCAACAACCTTTTTATCAGTAAAAGGCAAATATGCTTGCATTGAATGTATGAAATAGCGCATTTTCTTATACATCACGCAGCCGCTGGCTGCCGGACAAGGCAACGATAACATCGCCGACAGGCGAGCTCAGGAGTCAGAATATGTGTTCTATTTTTGGTGTGTTGGATCTGAAAAGCGATCCGGTTGAACTGCGTAAAAAAGCGCTGGAGAGTTCTCGCCTGATGCGTCACCGCGGACCAGACTGGTCTGGCGTCTATGCTGACGACAAAGCGATTCTCGCGCATGAGCGCCTGTCCATCGTCGACGTCAACAACGGCGCACAGCCGCTGTACAACGCCGATCACACCCATGTTCTGGCCGTCAACGGTGAAATTTACAACCATCAGGCGCTGCGTGCTGAGCTGAGCGATCGCTACCAGTTCCAGACCGGCTCCGACTGCGAAGTTATCCTCGCGCTTTATCAGGAAAAAGGCGTCGATTTCCTCGATGACCTGGAAGGCATGTTCGCCTTTATCCTGTGGGATAGCGTGAAGCAGCAGTACCTGATTGGCCGCGATCATATCGGCATCATCCCGCTCTATATGGGCAACGATGAGCACGGTAACCTGTATGTTGCGTCAGAGATGAAAGCGCTGGTGCCGGTCTGCCGCTCAATTAAAGAATTCCCGCCGGGAAGCTATCTCTCCAGCACCGATGGCGAAATCCGTCGTTACTGGCAGCGTGACTGGATGGAGTATGCAGCAGTCGAGCACAACACCACCGATGCGGCGGGCCTGAAACATGCGCTGGAAGAGTCGGTGAAAAGCCACCTGATGTCAGACGTGCCCTATGGCGTGCTGCTCTCTGGCGGCCTGGACTCCTCGATTATCTCAGCAGTCACCAAACGCTTTGCCGCGAAGCGCGTAGAGGATCAGGATAAGAGCGATGCCTGGTGGCCGCAGCTGCACTCCTTTGCTGTCGGTCTGGAAGGTTCGCCCGATCTGAAAGCCGCAAAATCTGTGGCGGATCATCTGGGCACCGTCCACCACGAGATCCATTTCACCGTGCAGGAAGGTCTGGATGCGATTCGTGACGTGATTTACCACATCGAAACTTATGACGTCACCACCATTCGCGCCTCAACGCCAATGTATCTGATGTCACGTAAGATCAAGGCGATGGGCATCAAAATGGTGCTCTCTGGTGAAGGTGCAGACGAAGTATTTGGTGGCTACCTCTACTTCCATAAAGCGCCGAACGCCAAAGAGTTTCATGAAGAGAACGTGCGCAAGCTGCTGGCGCTGCATATGTATGACTGCGCGCGCGCCAACAAAGCGATGTCTGCGTGGGGCGTGGAAGCACGTGTGCCCTTCCTCGACAAGAAATTCCTCGACGTGGCGATGCGTATTAACCCGCAGGACAAAATGTGTGGCAGTAACGGCAAAATGGAAAAACACATCCTGCGCGAATGCTTCTCCTCTTATCTGCCGGAAAGCGTGGCATGGCGTCAGAAAGAGCAGTTCTCTGACGGCGTCGGCTACAGCTGGATCGATAGCCTGAAAGAAGTGGCCGCGAAGCAGATTAGCGATCAGCAACTGGCAACCGCTCACTTCCGCTTCCCGTACAACACGCCAGCGTCGAAAGAAGCCTATCTCTATCGCGAGATCTTTGAAGAGCTGTTCCCGCTGCCGAGCGCGGCGGAATGTGTGCCGGGCGGTCCATCCGTGGCGTGTTCATCGGCGAAAGCGATTGAATGGGACGAGGCGTTCAAATCCATGGACGATCCGTCTGGCCGTGCAGTTGGCGTGCATCAGTCCGCTTATAAATAAGCAAAATAAGTCATAACGAAATGGGCCTTGCGAGGCCCATTTTTTTTAGCTTTGATGCGCTTACGATCAAAACTTGCCGAATTATTCACCACCCTGGTTACAAGCCAGACAAACAGGCGCGCGAAGGCGAAAATCGGCAAAAAATGTGTTGACGCTCCAGAGCTCAATACGCATAATGCGCCCCGCAACGCCGATGAAGGTACGCGAAAAAAGATGGCTACGTAGCTCAGCTGGTTAGAGCACATCACTCATAATGATGGGGTCACAGGTTCAAATCCCGTCGTAGCCACCATCTTTTTTTTTTGCGGGAGTGGCGAAATTGGTAGACGCACCAGATTTAGGTTCTGGCGCCGCAAGGTGTGCGAGTT
>Ga0209371_1000641_pt1 | contig 30869 bp, 29 predicted proteins | sample AgamicAtAmrz_FD_187165 | JGI IMG/M metagenome (GOLD analysis project Ga0209371, IMG submission 187165) | Agave microbial communities from Guanajuato, Mexico - At.Am.rz (SPAdes) (version 2) | ecosystem: Host-associated > Plants > Roots > Rhizosphere | place: Guanajato, Mexico | collected 2012-06-07
GGCATATTTTTTCGCCAGCGCCTCGTCATCTTTCTTTTCGCCTTTGTTAAAACGAACGTTTTCCAGCACTACCAGCTCGCCCTCGGCGATATCAACGCCTTCCAGGTAGTCTTTTTCCAGACGAACCGGAGAAGAAAGTTTTTCTTTCAGGTAGTTAACCACTGGCAGCAGGGAGAACTCTTCGTTGTACTCGCCTTCGGTCGGGCGGCCCAGGTGAGAAGTGACCATCACTTTCGCACCCTGTTTCAGCGCGGCTTCAATGGTTGGCAGTGAAGCACGGATACGTGCGTCAGAGGTGACTTTGCCCTCTTTAACCGGCACGTTTAAATCAGAACGAATCAGTACGCGTTTCCCGGCAAGATCCAAATCGGTCATTTTAATTACTGACATGGTGAGTCCTCTCGTTGATTCTCTAAATTTTAAAGGCGCAGTCCGCGCCCTGGCTGAAACCGCTGGCGGCCATGGCTAACGTCGTGTCGAGCATTCGGTTAGCAAAGCCCCATTCGTTGTCGCACCAGACCAGCGTTTTGATCAGGTGCTGTCCGCTGACCCGCGTTTGCGTGCCGTCCACAATGGCACTGTGCGGATCGTGGTTAAAATCAATGGAGACTAACGGTAGTTCCGTATAGTCAACTATACCACTAAATGCTTTTTCTGATGCGTTTCGCAGCAGCGCATTCACCTCGCAGGCCTTTACCGGCGTGCGGACGCTGACGCTTAAATCAATGGCGGTCACGTTGATTGTCGGTACACGCACGGCGATCGCTTCGAAACGGTCATTGAATTTCGGAAAAATACGCGCGATACCGGCGGCAAGGCGAGTATCGACCGGAATTATCGACTGGCTGGCTGCGCGAGTGCGGCGCAAATCAGTGTGGTAAGCGTCAATAACCTGCTGATCGTGCATGGCGGAATGGATGGTGGTGACCGTTCCCGACTCAATGCCGAAAGCATCATCCAGTAACTTAATCACAGGAATAATACAGTTAGTGGTGCAGGAGGCGTTAGAGACGATCAGATCGCTGGCCTTTAGCGCTTTTTCATTGACGCCGTAAACCACGGTAGCGTCAAGATCGTTGCCGCCCGGATGGGAAAACAGGACTTTTTTCGCCCCGGCGGCAAGGTGCGCTTCGCCGTCTTCGCGGCTGCCCCAGACGCCGGTGCAGTCCAGCACCACATCTACGTTCAGCTCCTTCCAGGGGAGATCGGCGATAGCGGCCCGATGCAGAATGCGCACAGGATCTTCGCCTATCCACAGCAGATCCCGCTCCTGACGAACGTCCCATGCAAAACGGCCATGACTGGTGTCATATTTCAGCAGATGCGCCATGCCGGCGGCTTCCGCCAGCTCATTAACCGCCACGACGGTAATCTCCGCGCGGCGTCCGGTTTCATAAAGCGCGCGCAGCACGTTGCGCCCAATGCGTCCAAAACCGTTGATGGCAATACGAACCGTCATATCACTCCTGCATCCAAATTCTGTGCAAAACCGGAGCGTTAGCCTGAGCCAGGCGTTCCCGTTTGTACAGGGAATTTTTGCGTTACCGGGCCGTTTTTCCCACGGAAAGAGGTCAGTGCCAATGCTTGTTGAAACGGTTCAGCTACAATAAAGACAATGCGGAATAATTGGAATGCGCCAGATCAATCCACAGTTTAAAAATCTGACCTGCATCACATTTAGATAAGGTTCTGTATAAAAAACAGGCCAACAACGCTCAACAAAGTAGTAAAGTAACTTTTACTGATATTTACTTTCAAGTAACCAGTTAGCGACACGATCAACGGAATTTTCTTACTTTTGCAGGTAAATATCAGAATTTTCTCTCTGACAACCGTTTCCAGGAAGGAGACGCCCACAGCAGAGCGCCGGTAAAAGCGCGGCTGGCTGTAGCGAGATCGGGAAAGATCTGGCGTCCACTCTCTGGTCACTAACCGTGCCGGAATATGAATTACAACTTGCTTTGGTATCTCTGGATTATCTGGGCTTCAGCGCTGCTCGTCTATTCCCTTAGCTGGGCGACAACGCTGTTGCTGATCCGCCAGCATCGGGGACTGTTAATGGCCGCAGCCTCCGCCATTTTTACCTGGCTTGCCTTCAGGAAATTCACGTTAAATAAGGAAATAGCGATGTTCAAACGTAAAGAGAATCCCCGTCAACCCAGCGCTCCGCTGAATTACACTTCGCCCGTGCCGCCCTCTTCCGCTTCGCTAATGGACAGCGAATTTGAAGAAAGCGTCTCTGCCGCAACCGTCGTCAGCGTCGCCAGCGCGCCTGCCACAGGCACCACCACCATCCCGGATACCTGCACCATCGTAGGTGAAATCAGCGCCGCAGGCGATATTCATATCACCGGCAGCGTTAACGGTAAGGTGAATTCAGAAAAAACCGTTTTTGTGCAGAAAGATGGGCGGGTCGAAGGGGAAATCTGGGCGCAGCGCACCGAAATCAGCGGCGAGCTGAAAGGATTATGCTGTAGTCGGGAGGTGGCCATTAACGCCAACGGATTTATGGATGGCACCATCGAGTGCGAATCGCTTTCGATCAACCAGCAGGGTAAATTTTATGGCCAGTCCAAGCCTTATAAGACGGAAAGAGAGCCGGAAAGCAACGTGGTGAAAAGCTTTGCGGAGCCGGTGATACCGCCCAGCCAGGATTTCCATTTGCGGGACACCGCGCAGTAGGTAAAAAGGTTCGCCTGTTTGCACAGGCGAACCGGATTTATTACGGCTTTAGCGATTGCCAGGAAGGTTCACCTGCTTGCACAGGCGAACCCGGTTTATTACAGCAGCTCTTTCGCTTTAGCGACCACGTTGTCTACGGTGAAGCCGAAGATTTCAAACAGCTTCTCGGCCGGTGCCGACTCGCCAAAGGTGGTCATGCCAACCACCGCGCCATGCAGGCCGGTGTATTTGAACCAGTAATCGGCGATACCGGCTTCAATCGCCACGCGCGCGCCAACCGCTTTCGGCAGTACGGCTTCACGGTAGGCCGCATCCTGCTTGTCGAAAGCATCGGTAGACGGCATGGACACCACGCGCGCCTTACGCCCTTCCGCGCTCAGCTTCTCGTAAGCACCAACCGCCAGCTCCACTTCAGAACCGGTCGCAATCAGGATCACTTCCGGCGTGCCGTCGCAATCTTTCAGGATATAGGCGCCGCGAGCCACGTTAGCCAGCTGCTCGGCGCTGCGATCCTGCTGCGCGAGGTTCTGGCGGGAGAAGATCAGCGCGGTTGGGCCGTCGTGACGCTCAATCGCATATTTCCAGGCTACCGCAGACTCAACCTGGTCGCACGGACGCCATACGCTCATGTTCGGCGTGACGCGCAGGCTGGCCAGCTGCTCAACCGGCTGGTGCGTCGGGCCATCTTCGCCCAGACCGATAGAGTCGTGGGTATAGACCATCACCTGACGAATTTTCATCAGCGCGGCCATACGGGCAGCGTTACGCGCATATTCCACAAACATCAGGAAGGTGGCGGTATACGGCAGGAAACCGCCGTGCAGCGTAATGCCGTTGGCGATAGCGGTCATGCCGAACTCACGCACGCCGTAGTGAATATAGTTGCCCGCCGCGTCTTCGTTGATCGGCTTAGAACCAGACCACATGGTCAGGTTGCTTGGCGCCAGGTCGGCGGAGCCGCCCAGATATTCCGGCAGCAGCTTGCCGAAAGCTTCCAGCGCGTTTTGTGAGGCTTTACGGCTGGCGATTTTGGCCGGATTGGCCTGCAGCTGCTCAATGAATTTCTGCGACTCGGCCTGCCAGTTTTCCGGCAGCTCGTTTTTGGTGCGGCGCTGGAACTCCAGAGCCAGCTCGGGATAAGCTTTGGCATAGGCCGCGAACTTCTCGTTCCAGGCCGCTTCTTTCGCCTTGCCCGCTTCTTTGGCATCCCACTGCGCGTAGATATCCTGAGGGATTTCAAACGGCGCATGGTGCCAGCCCAGCTGTTTACGGGTCAGCGCGATTTCTTCGTCGCCCAGCGGCGCGCCGTGGGAATCGTGCGTGCCAGCTTTGTTCGGCGAGCCGAAACCAATTACGGTTTTGCACATCAGCAGTGAAGGCTTGTCGCTGACCGCTTTTGCTTCTTCAACCGCTTTGCGGATCGCTTCCGCGTCGTGGCCGTCCACGCCGCGCACCACGTGCCAGCCGTAGGCTTCAAAACGCTGTGCGGTATCGTCCGTGAACCAGCCGTCGATGTGACCATCAATCGAGATGCCGTTATCATCATAGAAAGCCACCAGCTTGCCCAGCTTCAGCGTACCGGCCAGCGAGCAAACTTCGTGCGAGATCCCTTCCATCATGCAGCCGTCGCCCATAAACACGTAGGTGTTATGATCGACAACGTTATGGCCTGGACGGTTGAACTGCGCGGCCAGCGTGCGCTCGGCGATAGCCATACCCACGGCGTTGGCGATGCCCTGCCCCAGCGGGCCGGTGGTGGTTTCAACGCCGGCGGTGTAGCCGTATTCCGGGTGACCTGGAGTTTTGGAATGCAGCTGACGGAAGTTCGCCAGCTCGGCAATCGGCAGATCGTAGCCAGAGAGGTGCAGCAGGCTGTAAATCAGCATTGAGCCGTGGCCGTTGGACAGCACGAAGCGGTCACGGTCGGCCCACAGCGGGTTGGTTGGGTTATGGTTCAGGAAATCACGCCATAACACTTCGGCAATATCCGCCATGCCCATGGGCGCGCCAGGGTGGCCGGATTTCGCTTTCTGTACAGCATCCATACTTAATGCGCGAATGGCGTTCGCAAGCTCTTTACGAGAAGACATGTTCTACTCCAGGTCGGATTAAAGGCTTCGCCGTCCTTAACCTATTTTAATCAATGAGTTATCAGGCAAAGCTGCAAAAGACGACCCTCAATGTACATGAAAGAGCAGCCGAATGTACATGGCGAAAAGTGCAAAAAAACAGGGCCATACTTGCGTTTTTCAGACGTTGGAACTATGCATTAGCGCGCAGGAAGTTAACATAGTGCCAATCTTATTCCCTGCCTTTAACGGCAGGTGTTTGTTTTTATTACCTTGTTATCTAATGGATGGAAATATGAAAATACCCGCTTCTCTGATGGCGCTGGCCGTCGCTACCGCACTGACCGGCTGTCAGAATTTTGACAGCAACGCGCTGTTGCAGTCTGGCGCGCAGGCTTATCAGGCCGCTTCGCTTAGCGACGCGCAGGTAAAAGAGCTGAGCGTAAAATCGTGCGAGCAAATGGACAGCGAAGCGCAGATTGCACCCGCCGACAGCGTTTACACCCAGCGCTTGAATAAAATCGCCGCCGCGCTTGGCGATAACATCAACGGCACGCCTGCTAACTATAAGGTTTACCTGACCAAAGACGTCAACGCCTGGGCGATGGCCAACGGCTGTATCCGCGTTTACAGCGGCCTGATGGATATGATGACGGACAACGAAGTGGAAGGCGTGCTGGGCCATGAAATGGGCCACGTGGCGCTGGGCCATACCCGCCGCGCGATGCAGGTCGCTTACGGCACCACCGCAGCGCGTACCGCGGCCGCATCCGTTGGCGGTATTGCCGCTACGCTGTCGCAGTCGCAGCTGGGCGATCTGGGCGAAAAGCTGGTTAACGCGCAGTTCTCACAAAAACAGGAGTCACAGGCGGACGACTACTCGTTCGATCTGCTGAAAAAACGCGGTATCAGCCCGCTGGGTCTGGAAACCAGCTTTGAGAAACTGGCGAAGCTGGAAGGCGGCAGCGCGAGCACCATGTTCGATTCTCACCCTTCTTCCGAATCCCGCGCGGCGCATATTAAAGCGCGCATCGAAGCCGGAAAATAAGCCTGAACAAGGCCAGCCCTGCGGCTGGCCCCTTTCGACGATTACTCGCCTTTATTCACAGCCTGAACGTGCAGCATATCCAGCGCCAGCGTGGCGGCGGCCAGCGCAGTGATATCGGACTGGTCATAGCCCGGCGCGACTTCCACCAGATCCATGCCCACAATGTTCAGCCCTTGCAGACCGCGCACCAGCTTAGTTGCTTTGTCCGAGGTCAGACCGCCGACAACAGGCGTGCCCGTGCCCGGCGCGTGAGCCGGATCCAGACAGTCGATATCAAAAGTCAGATAAACAGGCATATCGCCCACGATCTCTTTCACCTGCGCGATGATATCGTCGACGCTGCGATCGTTAATCTGCGCCGCATCCAGCACGTTGAAGCCCAGCGATGCATCGAACTCGGTGCGAATACCAATCTGCACGGAGCGCGTCGGATCGATCAGCCCTTCCTGCGGCGCGGTGTAGAACATGGTGCCGTGGTCGAACTTCGGGCCGTTGGAATAGGTATCGGTATGCGCATCAAAATGCACCAGCGCCATTTTGCCGAAGTGTTTCGCGTGCGCGCGCAGCAGCGGCAGCGTGACGTAGTGGTCGCCGCCAAAGGTCATCATGCGTTTGCCGTTAGCCAGCAGCTTCTCCGCATGGGCCTGCAATTTGTCGCTCATATCCTGCGAATCGCCAAAAGCGTAAACCAGGTCGCCGCAGTCAACGACGTTCAGACGCTGACGCAGATCGAAATTCCACGGCCAGCGGCAGCCTTCCCAGGCCAGGTTAGTGGAGATCTGACGGATGGCGCCCGGCCCTAAGCGGCTGCCGGGACGGCCGGACGTGGCCGCGTCAAACGGTACGCCGGTGATCACCCATTCGGCGTCGCTGTCGTACGGCTGGAAGTTAACCGGAAAACGCATAAAACCAAAAGCATTGGAAACCAAAGAGTTATCGTACTGGTTGCCCAGAGTATTATACATAAGCCCCTCTCTTGCTGTCGGCCAGGCTGGCCTTGCTGTTATAGCTAAAAAAAATCCCCGTCGCGTCGTTAGGCCCGACGAGAAAGGGATTGGGTTCAGGTTGTCAGGCGGAAAAAGCGCCGCCCGACCGCGCGGCTAAGGCTTACTCATCTTCCAGATAAGTGTAGCCGTAGAGGCCCGCTTCAAACTCTTCGATAAACTGCGCGCGCAGCTCATCGTCCAGATCGGATTCGGCAATCTGCTTGCGGAAATGCGTCAGCAGCTCGTTCGGATCCAGCTGCACGTATTCCAGCATGTCCGCTACGGTATCGCCTTCGTCCGACAGCTGCACATCAACACGCCCATCCGCGTAAGCATAAACGTCAACCGCTTCGGTATCGCCGAACAGGTTGTGCATATTGCCCAGGATTTCCTGATACGCGCCGACCATAAAGAAGCCCAGCATCGGCGGATTATCCACGTCGTACTGCGGCATCGGCATGGTGGTAGCGATACCGTCGCCGTCCACATAGTGGTCGATGGTGCCGTCTGAATCACAGGTAATATCCAGCAGCACGGCGCGGCGCTCCGGCTTTTTATCCAGCCCTTCCAGCGGCAGCACCGGGAACAGCTGATCGATGCCCCACGCGTCCGGCATGGACTGGAACAGCGAGAAGTTGACGTAAATCTTATCCGCCATACGCTCCTGCAGCTCGTCGATAATCGGACGGTGCGCGCGGTTACCCGGATCCAGATGCTGCTGAATGTAGTTACAAACGCTCAGGTAAAGCTGCTCGGCCCAGGCGCGCTGCTCCAGATTGTAAATGCCCTGAGAGTAGCCCGTATGGATATCAAACAGATCCATCTGGCTGTCGTGCAGCCATTCACGCAGCGAGCGACGATTGTTCAGCTCGTGCATCTCCTGCCACGTATCCCACAGGCTGATAATCGGGCGAGGCGCATCCGCTGGCGGCGACTCCGGCGTAATAAACTCGTTGCGCTCCACGCCGATGATGTTGGAAACCAGCACGGTATGGTGCGCGGTAACCGCACGACCTGATTCGGTGATGACCGTCGGATGCGGCAGATTGTGCTCTTCACACGCATCGCCGATAGCCCAGATCACGTTGTTGGCGTATTCGTTCAGGCCGTAGTTGACCGAACAGTCGGACTGGGAACGCGTTCCCTCATAGTCCACGCCCAGGCCGCCGCCCACGTCGAAGCACTGGATGTTGACGCCCAGCTTCGCCAGTTCGACATAGAAACGTGCCGATTCGCGTACGCCGGTGGCGATATCGCGGATATTCGCCATCTGCGAGCCGAGGTGGAAGTGCAGCAGCTGCAGGCTTTCCATTCTGCCGGCTTCGCGCATGATCTCAACCAGCTTCAGCACCTGCGTAGCGGACAGGCCAAACTTGGACTTTTCGCCGCCGCTGGACTGCCATTTGCCGGAACCCTGCGAGGCCAGGCGCGCGCGGATGCCAAGACGCGGCACCACGTTCAGGCGTTCCGCTTCTTCCAGCACCAGCTTCACTTCGGTCATCTTTTCCAGCACCAGATAGACTTTGTGGCCCATCTTTTCGCCGATCAGCGCCAGACGAATATATTCACGGTCTTTGTAGCCGTTACAGACGATCACTGAACGGGTCATGCCCGCGTGCGCCAGCACCGCCATCAGCTCCGCTTTGGAGCCCGCTTCCAGCCCCAGCGGCTCGCCGGAGTTGATCAGCGATTCGATCACGCGCTTATGCTGGTTAACCTTGATCGGATAGACCAGGAAATAGTCGCCGCGATAGCCGTAGGATTCCCGCGCGCGCTTAAACGCTGCGTTAATGGAGCGCAGGCGATGCTGTAAAATTTGAGGGAAACAGAACAGCGCGGGCAGGCGTTGCCCTTCGGCCTCGCGCTCTTTAACCAGCCGGGCCAGATCGACGCGCGCTTCCGGCACGTCGGGATCGGGACAGACGCTGATATGCCCCAGCTCATTGACGTCGTAATAATTATTGCCCCACCAGGCAATATTGTAGGTGCGCAGCATTTTGCTGGCATCTTGATCGCTCATGGCCACCTCCTGCATTGAGCGGAGTACACCCTGTTCGCCTGCTGACGAACCCTTAATCATCTTGCTGTCGTCAGACATCGCGAGCCTCGAATTTCAATGATGCGGAACAGTTAACTACTATCGCAGGGAAAACCCACGACAACAACCCATCGACTACCGGGCATCCCAGCATAAAACGCTGAGGAACCGCACCAGGCGATATCAGAAGTATAACATTAAACACGTCGCGGACTCCGGCACCCAGCTGCGCTGAGAAACGAGAAGGAGGAGATTATCGACATTAAATGCCGGCATCACGACCGGCGCTACATCGGCACGGCGCCGAGGCAGGAAAACAGGACAGGAAGAGTCTGCGTGCGCCGGAATGGCGCAATGAACCGGTTGCGATCATGACCGTATTCAGCTCCGCTTGGGGAAACCGGGAGGAAAAGGCCAGCGAAAAGTCCTCTCGCTGACGCGCCTGCCGCTGATACCGGCAAACCCGGCTTACAGCAGCGGCGTTTTATACAATCAGCACGACAGGAATGCAAAATTTAAATGTAAGGAACAACAAGGGACACGGTAATTTTTACAAAATTCCCCGGTTGTTTCCGATAAAAAATGCTGGCAATCTGTTTAACGAGTAACCTAAAATAGCCGTCCAGATGTGAATCCATCTATACTGGTTAACTTCTAAGCGTCTTAAATTAAATTATTGTACTGCTCATGGCTTTGCCTGAGGGGGCGCAGAGAGAGAAAACCGTTTCTTTTTAGCGCTATGCAGTCGATCCCAACCCGTTTCAGTAAGGTAAAGAATAAATGGCTAAACACCTTTTTACTTCCGAGTCCGTCTCAGAAGGCCATCCCGATAAAATCGCCGACCAGATCTCTGATGCCGTGCTGGATGCCATCCTTGAGCAGGATCCGAAAGCCCGCGTCGCCTGTGAAACCTACGTAAAAACCGGCATGGTGCTGGTCGGTGGCGAAATCACCACCAGCGCATGGGTAGATATCGAAGAGATCACCCGTAATACCGTGCGTGAAATCGGCTATGTTCATTCCGACATGGGCTTTGATGCCAACTCCTGCGCGGTGCTGAATGCTATCGGCAAACAGTCACCGGATATCAACCAGGGCGTGGATCGCGCCGATCCGCTGGAACAGGGCGCGGGCGATCAGGGCCTGATGTTCGGCTATGCCACCAACGAAACCGACGTGCTGATGCCTGCGCCGGTGACCTACGCGCACCGTCTGGTGCAGCGTCAGTCCGAAGTGCGTAAAAACGGCACCCTGCCGTGGCTGCGTCCGGATGCGAAAAGCCAGATCACTTTCCAGTACGATGCGGGCAAAATCGTTGGTATCGACGCGGTAGTGCTTTCTACGCAGCATTCAGAAGATATCGATCAGAAAGCGCTGCAGGAAGCGGTGATGGAAGAGATCATCAAGCCGGTTCTGCCAGCTGAATGGATCAACGCCGGTACCAAATACCATATCAACCCAACCGGCCGTTTCGTTATCGGCGGCCCGATGGGCGATTGCGGCCTGACCGGTCGTAAAATCATCGTGGACACCTACGGCGGCATGGCTCGTCACGGCGGCGGCGCGTTCTCCGGTAAGGATCCGTCAAAAGTTGACCGTTCCGCAGCCTACGCGGCACGCTACGTGGCCAAGAACATCGTGGCTGCCGGCCTGGCCGATCGCTGTGAAATCCAGGTTTCTTATGCCATCGGCGTTGCGGAACCGACTTCCATCATGGTAGAAACCTTTGGTACAGAAAAAATCTCTACCGAACAGCTGACGCTGCTGGTACGCGAGTTCTTCGACCTGCGTCCTTACGGCCTGATCCAGATGCTGGATCTGCTGCACCCAATCTACCGCGAAACTGCGGCTTACGGTCACTTTGGCCGCGAGCACTTCCCATGGGAAAAAACCGACAAGGCCGCACAGCTGCGCGAAGCGGCTGGCCTGAAGTAAGGTTTTACCTATCGCATCAAGGGCACCTAAAGGGTGCCCTTTTTGCTGCCCGCTGGCTGGCAGATTGGTAAACTCCGTATACACTTTTGCAGGCCTTCGTCGCCCCGCATGTTAACGGTTACATCCAGAAACATCAGGCAGCATCTGATAATTAAGAATTTCCAGCCTTAACAAGAGTAGCGGGAATGCGCTATTTTCAGCGCTGTCCGATAGAGGGCCAGCAGGGAACCAGGAGAAGCTATTTAGTGCTATGCCTGAACGGTTATAAAGCGTAAGCGCGTATGAAAACCACTGTTTTCAGAAAGATCTGGTGTGTAACCGATTACACCGTGTGATCGCCCGCACAGTCTTTCGCGCCGGGTTTTTTTAACATTTATAAAAACAATATACAGTACCACTAATATGGAGGCTTCATGCCTGATAATAAGAAACAGAGCAGAACATCCAACAAGGCGATGACCTTGTTCGTATGTTTACTCGCCGCACTCGCCGGCCTGCTTTTCGGGCTGGATATCGGCGTGATTGCCGGCGCTTTACCTTTCATTGCGAAAGATTTCAACGTCACTGCCCACCAGCAGGAATGGATTGTCAGCTCGATGATGTTCGGTGCCGCCGTCGGCGCCGTCGGCAGCGGCTGGATGTCCTCTTACCTCGGTCGTAAAAAGAGCCTGATGATTGGCGCCGTGCTGTTCGTTATCGGCTCGCTGTGGTCAGCCATGGCGGGAAACGCGGATATGCTGATTGTGGCGCGCGTGCTGCTGGGCCTGGCCGTCGGCGTGGCTTCCTTTACCGCTCCGCTTTACCTTTCTGAAATCGCACCGGAAAAAATTCGCGGCAGCATGATCTCGCTGTACCAGCTGATGATCACCATCGGTATTCTGGGTGCCTATCTCTCCGATACCGCGTTCAGCTACACCGGCGAATGGCGCTGGATGCTGGGCATCATCACTATCCCGGCGGCCCTGCTGCTGGTCGGCGTCTGCTTCCTGCCTAACAGCCCGCGCTGGCTGGCGGCGAAAGGCAACTTCCGCGATGCGCAGCGCGTGCTGGATCGCCTGCGCGACACCAGCGAGCAGGCAAAACGCGAGCTGGATGAAATCCGTGAAAGCCTGAAGATCAAACAGTCCGGCTGGAATCTGTTCAAAAACAACGGTAATTTCCGCCGTGCGGTCTGGCTGGGTATTCTGCTACAGGTTATGCAGCAGTTCACCGGTATGAACGTCATCATGTACTACGCGCCGAAAATTTTTGAAATTGCCGGCTTTACCAATACCACCGAGCAGATGTGGGGCACCGTTATCGTTGGTCTGATCAACGTGCTGGCGACCTTTATCGCTATCGGTCTGGTGGATCGCTGGGGCCGTAAGCCGACCCTGAAGCTGGGCTTCCTGGTCATGGCGATCGGTATGGGCGTGCTGGGTACCATGCTGCATATCGGCATTCACTCTGCCGGTGCACAGTACTTTGCTATCGCTATGCTGCTGATGTTTATCATCGGCTTCGCCATGAGCGCCGGCCCGCTGATCTGGGTACTGTGTTCTGAAATTCAGCCGCTGAAAGGCCGCGATTTTGGTATCACCGTTTCTACGGCGACCAACTGGATTGCCAACATGATCGTCGGGGCGACCTTCCTGACCATGCTGAACACGCTGGGCAACGCCAATACCTTCTGGGTCTACGCAGGTCTGAATATCCTCTTTATCATTCTGACTATTATGCTGATCCCGGAAACCAAAAACGTTTCTCTTGAGCATATCGAACGCAACCTGTTAAGTGGCAAAAAGCTGCGCGACATCGGTCAGCGCGACTAAGCTTCACTGGCCGGGGCAACCCGGCCAGCTTCATTGAATTCCCCTGCCTCACGTCGTATCCTCTGCACCATGAAATCCCCTCGACTTCCAATAGCCCTACAACAGGCCGTGATGCGTTCGCTGCGCGACAAGCTGCAGCAGGCTAATCAGCGCCTTGAACGTCACTATCCTGCACCAAAGCTGGTTTATCAGCAGCGCGGTACGGCTGCGGGCACCGCCTGGCTGGAAGCCTGGGAGATCCGCCTGAATCCGGTGCTGCTGCTGGAAAATCAGGAAGCTTTTATCAATGAAGTGGTGCCGCACGAGCTGGCGCATCTGCTGGTATGGAAACAGTTTGGCCGCGTGGCGCCGCATGGCAAAGAGTGGAAGTGGATGATGGAAAGCGTGCTGGGCGTGCCTGCACGACGCACCCACCAGTTTGCTATCGAATCGGTGCGCAGCCGCGCTTTCCCCTATCGCTGCCGCTGTCAGCAGCATCAGCTGACCGTACGCCGTCATAACCGGGTCACGCGTGGCGAAAGCGAATACCGCTGCGTTCACTGCGGCGAAAAATTGCTGCCCGGCACGTTTACGCCCGTATAAAAATCGGCCTGGCGTCAAAAAAAGCGCTGATAAAGCACGCGACGATTTCCTGTTATCCGGCGCTTCTGCTACTCTCGCCGCTTTATTGACTGACAGAAAACCGGACTATGTTACGCAAAATTATTGGCTGCTTTTCGCTGCTGACCGCCTTCTTTGCCCACGGGTTAAGCTCCAACAACTACCATCAGAATAATTTCAGCCAGGCAAAAGCCTATGCCGCGCAAATCAATGCCGATGCGCCAGGCTCTTTTTACTGCGGCTGTAAAATTAACTGGCAGGGGAAAAAAGGCGTGCCGGACCTCGCCTCCTGCGGCTATCAGGTGCGCAAAAACGCCAACCGCGCTAACCGCATTGAGTGGGAGCACGTGGTGCCCGCCTGGACTTTCGGCCACCAGCGCCAGTGCTGGCAGGATGGCGGCAGAAAACAGTGCGCCAAAGACGCGGGCTATCGCCGTATAGAGTCCGATCTGCATAACCTGCAGCCCGCCATCGGCGAGGTTAACGGCGATCGCGGCAACTTTATGTACAGCCAGTGGAACGGCAGCGAGCATCAGTACGGCCAGTGCGAAATGAAGATCGACTTCAAGAACAAGCAGGCTGAACCGCCAGCGCGCGCGCGCGGCGCCATCGCCCGCACCTGGTTCTATATGCGCGACCAGTACCAGATTGCGATGTCGAAACAGCAGACTCAGCTGATGACGGTCTGGGACAAGCAGTATCCGGTTACCGCCTGGGAATGCGAGCGCGATAACCGCATCGCAAAAGTCCAGGGCAACCACAACCCCTATGTACAGCGTGCTTGCCAGCGGTAAAATCTGTGGCCTAAACTGGACAGCATGTCTTGGCCGCGCCCGCCGCGGCCAGTTACTTTTATCAGGATCCCCATGCGTATACCCCGCATTTATCATGCCGAACCGCTGGTCGTCGGCAGTGAAGTTTTCCTCAACGAAGAAGCGGCAAATCACGTAGGACGCGTACTGCGGATGAACGCCGGTCAGCGCCTGGAATTGTTCGATGGTACTAATCTGACATTTAGCGCCGAAATCGTGCAGGCGGATAAGAAAAATGTGCGCGTCGCCGTGCAGGAAAGTCGCGAAGAGTGCCGTGAATCCCCGCTTCACCTGCATTTAGGCCAGGTGATGTCGCGCGGCGAGAAGATGGAGTTCACCATTCAAAAAGCGGTGGAACTGGGCGTAAACAGCATCACCCCCTTGTTTTCTGAGCGCTGTGGCGTAAAGCTTGATGCCCAAAGGCTGGCGAAAAAAATCCAGCAGTGGCAAAAAATTGTGATTGCCGCCTGCGAGCAGTGCGGCAGAAATCGCGTGCCGGAGGTGCGTGAAGCAATGACGCTGGAGGCCTGGAGCGCCGAAGAGGACAGCAGCCTGAAGCTCAATCTGCACCCGAGAGCGAGCCAAAGCATCAATACCCTGCCGCAGCCCGTGGAACGCGTCCGTTTGCTGATTGGCCCGGAAGGCGGCCTGACGGCGGATGAGATTGCGATGACGGCGCGCTACGGCTTTACCGATATCCTTTTAGGGCCTCGCGTGCTGCGCACGGAGACCACCGCGCTAACCGCCATTACCGCCCTTCAGGTGCGGTTTGGCGATTTAGGCTGATAACAGGCACTGACGAGAAAAACGGCAGGCAAGAAAGCTCAACTGGAGAGACTAATGATTAAGCTTGGCATTGTGATGGACCCGATTAGCGCCATCAATATTAAAAAAGACAGCAGCTTCGCGATGCTGCTGGAAGCACAGCGCCGCGGTTATGAAATTCACTATATGGAGATGAAAGATCTCTATCTGCGCGGCGGTGAAGCGCGCGCCGCAACGCGTCTGTTGAGCGTTGAGCAAAACTACGACAAATGGTACGAGTTCGGCAGCGAGCAGGATATTGCGCTGGCCGACCTGAACGTAGTGCTGATGCGTAAAGATCCGCCTTTCGACACCGAATTTATCTACGCGACCTACATCCTTGAGCGCGCGGAAGAAAAAGGCACGCTGATCGTGAATAAGCCGCAGAGCCTGCGCGACTGCAACGAGAAGCTCTATACCGCCTGGTTTGCTGAGCTGACGCCGGACACGCTGGTGACCCGCAGCGCGCAGCAGATCCGCGATTTCTGGCAGGAGCACGGCGACATTATCCTGAAACCGCTGGACGGCATGGGCGGCGCCTCTATTTTCCGCGTGAAGCAGGAAGATCCAAACCTGTCGGTGATTATTGAAACGCTGACCGAGCACGGCAGCTTCTACTGCATGGCGCAGAACTATCTGCCAGCGATTAAAGAAGGCGACAAGCGCGTGCTGGTGGTGGATGGTGAACCCGTGCCTTACTGCCTGGCTCGCATTCCCAAATCGGGCGAAACGCGTGGCAACCTGGCGGCCGGCGGCCGTGGCGAAGCGCGTCCGCTGTCCGAAAGCGACTGGGAAATTGCCCGCCGCGTCGGCCCAATGCTGAAGCAAAAGGGCCTGATTTTTGTCGGCCTGGATATCATCGGCGACAAGCTGACGGAAATTAACGTGACCAGCCCGACCTGCATACGTGAGATCGAGGCCGCATTCCCGATTTCAATTACTGGTATGCTTATGGATGCGATTGAAAAACGACTGGCCTGATAAGAAAAGGATTGACGGGCCTTCGTGCTAACCCTGTTGTTCGCCTGCGGCCTTTACCACAGGCGGGCAACCCGACTACAGAATCCTGATATGAATTTACAGCATCATTTTTTGATTGCCATGCCCACGCTGCTGGATCCTTTGTTCAAACGTTCGGTTGTTTATATCTGCGAACACAATGACGAAGGCGCCATGGGTATTATCGTTAATAAACCGATGGAAAATCTTACCGTCGACGGCATTCTTAAGAAGTTAAAAATTATGCCAACCCCGCGCGAACCCGAAGTCAAACTCGACAAGCCGGTTTTTGCCGGCGGCCCGCTGGCAGAAGATCGCGGTTTTATTTTGCACTCGGCTCAGCATACCTACGCGTCCAGCATTCGCGTTTCCGATAATACGGTGATCACCACCTCCCGCGACGTGCTGGAAACGCTGGGCACGCCGGAGCAGCCGGAAAGCGTACTGGTCGCGCTGGGCTACTGCGCCTGGGAGAAAGACCAGCTGGAAAACGAGCTGCTGGAAAACGCCTGGCTGACCATTCCGGCCAACAGCAATATTCTGTTTAAAACGCCCGTGGCCGAACGCTGGCGCGAAGCGGCGAAAAGCATCGGCGTGGATATTCACAATATCACCAGCGATGTTGGACACGCCTGATGAGCCACCTTACTCTGCTGGCCTTCGATTTCGGCACCAAAAGCATCGGCGTGGCGATAGGCCAACAGCTTACCGGCACCGCCCGCCCGCTTCCCGCGTTAAAAGCGCAGGATGGCACGCCCGACTGGAGCAAAATCGAGGCGTTGCTGAAAGAGTGGCAACCGGATCATGTTGTGGTCGGTCTGCCGTTAAATATGGACGGCACCGAACAGCCGCTAACCGCCAGAGCGCGCAAATTTGCCAACCGGCTGCACGGCCGCTTTGGCGTCAAGGTAGAGCTGCACGATGAGCGCCTCAGCACCGTGGAAGCCAGGGCTGACCTCTTTTCACGCGGCGGCTTTCGGGCGCTGAACAAGGGCAGCGTCGATTCCCTTTCGGCCGTGATCATCCTCGAAAGCTGGTTTGAGAACGCGTGGAGCTAGTCGGCTCGTTTATCGCTTCACTTTTACCGCCGGGCCGCGTAACGTCGCCCGGCTCGTGCACCAGCCCCGCTTAACGTTACGCCAGCAGCACCGCTTAACGTTACGCCACCAGCACCGCCACCCGCCCGTTTCGATTGCCGCCACGCCCTAGCACCAGCGGCTGCCAGTCTCGATTGCCATTACTTCTCCAGCTCCACTTGCCAGTAACGCCTGCCATTACGCTATCAGCCCCGCTTTCCGTTACACCTCCGTCTTCACCTGAAATCATGCCACCAGCCCGGCCTGCCGCCGCGCCTGCAAACTTTGCTCAAACGTCTGCATACCCAGCTGCGCGCCGGTTTGCAGTACGCCCGGCAGCTGATGCGTTTTGCCCTCGCGAATCAAGCTGCTCGTGGCAGGGGTATTAATCAGCACCTCAAACAGCGCTACCCGACCCCTGGTCACGCCCGGCACCAGCTTTTGCGCAATCACCGCTTTCAGGCTGCCGGCCAGCTGGCTGCGGATCAGGTTTTTCTCCGCGCCGGGAAAAACGTCCACCAGCCTGTCCACCGCCTGCGCCGCGCCGCGCGTGTGCAGCGTCGCCAGCACCAGATGCCCGGTTTCTGCCGCCGTCAAAGCCAGCTGGATGGTGTCGCTATCGCGCAGCTCGCCCAGCAGGATGACGTCCGGATCCTGGCGCAGCGCCGCCCGCAGCCCGGTGCTGAAAGAGACGCAGTGCCGGCCTATCTCCCGCTGCTGGATCAGCGATCGCTCGCTGCGGTGAATAAACTCCACCGGATCTTCCAGCGTCAGGATATGGCGGTGCTGCTGCTGGTTAATCGCGCCGATAAGCGCAGCCAGCGTGGTTGATTTGCCGCTGCCCGTCGCGCCCGTCACCAATACCAGCCCGTCCTGCAGCCGGAGCAGCTCCTTTACTATCGGCGGTAGATCCAGCTCCGCCAGCTCGGGACAGCGGCTGGTGATAAAGCGCAGCGCCAGCGAAATACCCCGCCGCTGTCGGAACAGATTCGCCCGCAGCCGCGTGCCGTCGGCCAGCGTCAGCGCGAAATCCAGCTGGCCTGCGCGAGCGAATTCGCGTTGCTGATCGGCATCCAGCCACGCCTGACTAATTTTTAGCAGCAGCTCGTCGCTGGCAGGAAGACCGCCCGGTATCGCCTCCAGCCTGCCGGCCAGCCGCCAGAACGGATAATGACCACTACAGAGGTGCAGATCCCCGGCATTATGCTTTACACTAAGCGCCACTAATTCCTCAATATCCATATTAACTCCCTGACTATGACCCCGATTCAGCACAACTTACAGCAGATACGCGAGCGGATCTCAGCGGCAGCCGCACGATGCGGCCGCGATCCAGCAGAAATTACGCTGCTTGCAGTGAGCAAAACAAAACCTGCGAGCGCGGTCGAAGAAGCGGCGGCGGCGGGCCAGCTTGCCTTTGGCGAAAACTACGTGCAGGAAGGCGTCGATAAAATCCAGGCGCTTAACAATTCCGCGCTGGCGTGGCACTTTATCGGGCCGCTGCAATCCAACAAAAGTCGGCTGGTAGCGGAAAACTTTGCCTGGTGCCATACGGTGGATCGGCTGAAGATCGCCGCCAGGCTGAACGAACAGCGTCCGGCCGATTTACCGCCGTTGAATGTGCTGATCCAGATAAATATCAGCGACGAGCAGAGTAAATCTGGCATCATGCTGGCTGCGCTGCCGGATCTGGCCCGCGAGATCGCTCAGCTGCCGCGTTTAACGCTGCGCGGCCTGATGGCGATCCCCGCGCCGGAGGCGGATTATCAGCACCAGCTGGCCGTTTGTCGCCGGATGGCGGCAGCCTTTAGCGAACTGAAAAAGAGTTATGCCTCCGTCGACACGCTCTCTCTGGGGATGAGCGACGATATGGATGCGGCTATTGAAGCTGGTACGACCATGGTGCGCATTGGCACCGCCATATTTGGCGCGCGCGATTACGGCGCCACTAACTAACTTTTGAGGGACTCCATGCTGACGTTGACTTTTCTGGTCTCAACGATAATTAATCTTTACGTGAAAGTGCTGCTGCTGCGTATCTGGATGCAGTGGGCAAGATGCGATTTTTATAATCCGTTCTCGCAGTTTATCGTTAAGATCACCCAGCCGGTGATCCGCCCGATGCGCCGGGTCATTCCCTCTATCGGGCCGCTGGATACCGCGTCTTTACTACTGGCCTATGTGCTGAGCGTGCTGCTGTTTACCGTGATGTTCACGCTTCAGAGCAGCGTATTTATTTTCGATCCGGTCTTCCTCTATTTCGGCCTGGTGTCGCTGGTGAAAGCCGCCGGCGTGCTGGTATTCTGGGTGATTATCATTCGCTCGCTGATGAGCTGGATAAGCCAGGGCCGCAACCCGGTGGATTACGTGCTGATCCAGCTGACTGAGCCGCTGATGGCACCCGTGCGTCGCCTTATTCCGGCGATGGGCGGCATCGACTTCTCGGCGATGGCGGTGATCCTGATCCTCTATATGCTGAACTATCTGGGAATGGACTTTGTTCCCGGCTGGGCGCAGCTTTAATTTGTACGGTAGTTAACTTCTGGACCTGATATGCAAAAAGTAGTGCTCGCCACCGGCAATGCCGGAAAAGTTCGTGAACTGGCCGATAAGCTGGCCGCCTTTGGCCTGGATATCGTGGCGCAGACCGAGTGTGGCGTGGAGTCGGCCGAAGAGACCGGCCTGACCTTTATCGAGAATGCCCTGCTGAAAGCGCGTCACGCTGCGGCTATCACCGGTTTGCCGGCGATTGCCGACGACTCCGGGCTGGCGGTGGACGCGCTGGGCGGCGCGCCTGGCATCTATTCCGCGCGCTACGCCGGCGCGGAGGCCAGCGATCGGCAGAATATCGACAAGCTGCTGGAAGCGATGGAAAACGTGGCGGACGGCCAGCGCCAGGCGCAGTTCCACTGCGTGCTGGTTTATCTGCGCCATGCTGAAGACCCCACGCCGCTGGTGTTTCACGGCTGCTGGCAGGGAGAAATCGCCCGTGCCGTCAGCGGCGAAGGCGGCTTCGGCTACGATCCCGTGTTCTTTGTACCGGCGCTGGGCAAAACCGCCGCAGAGCTGAGCAAAGAAGAGAAACGCGCGGTTTCCCATCGTGGCAAAGCGCTGGCCCTGCTGCTGGAAGCGATGCGCAATGCATAATCTGCCGCCGCTCAGCCTCTATATTCATATTCCGTGGTGCGTACAGAAATGTCCCTACTGCGATTTCAACTCGCATGCGCTGAAGGGCGAAGTGCCGCACGAGGAGTATGTCCGGCATTTACTGGCCGACCTGGATGCCGATCTGCCGCTGGCGGCTGGCCGCGAGGTTGGCACAATCTTTATCGGCGGCGGCACGCCCAGCCTGCTGAGCAGCGAGGCGATGCAGATGCTGATGGACGGCGTGCGGGCAAGGCTGCCGCTCTCGCCAACGGCGGAAATCACCATGGAGGCGAACCCGGGCACCGTCGAGGCCGATCGCTTCAGCGGCTATCAGCGCGCCGGTATCAACCGCATCTCGATTGGCGTGCAAAGCTTCAGCCAGCAGAAGCTGACGCGTCTTGGCCGCATTCACGGCCCGGAAGAAGCGAAGCGCGCGGCGAAGCTGGCTCAGGGGCTGGGCCTGCGCAGCTTTAATCTGGATTTGATGCATGGCCTGCCCGATCAGTCGCTGGCGGAGGCGCTGGACGACCTGCGCCAGGCTATCGAGCTGGATCCACCGCATCTTTCCTGGTATCAGCTGACCATCGAACCCAACACGCTGTTTGCCTCCAGGCCGCCCGTGCTGCCGGACGATGACGCGTTATGGGATATCTTTGAGCAGGGCCACCAGCTGTTAACGGCGGCGGGTTACGAGCAGTACGAGACTTCCGCCTATGCCAAACCGGGCTACCGCTGCGAGCATAACCTCAACTACTGGCGCTTCGGCGACTATCTGGGGATCGGCTGCGGCGCGCACGGCAAGCTGACGCAGGCAGACGGGCGAATTATCCGCACCGCCAAAATCCGCCACCCACGCGGCTTTATGAACGGCAATTACCTGGATCGTCAGCACGAGGTCGCGGAAACAGAAAAGCCGTTTGAGTTCTTTATGAACCGTTTCCGGCTGCTGGAAGCGGCGCCGCGCGAAGAGTTTGCGCGCTTTACCGGCCTTAGTGAGGAAGCTATCCGTCCTCAGCTTGATGAGGCGCTGGCGAAAGGTTACCTGACGGAAACGGCGCAAAGCTGGCAGGTGACGGAGAAAGGCAAGCTGTTCCTGAACTCGCTGCTGGAGCTGTTCCTGGCTGAATAGCCGCCCCGCTTTACCCACGTCCCGCCGGAAAAAGCGGGGCGTGTTTTCAAACGGCTATCCCCTCTTTACGCGCGGCGCGCGGAATACCAGCCTAATCGCAAGCCGTTAATACAGTCTGCCGTTATGGCAACGCTGCCAGCTATAAATCCCATGGACGTCTTTAGACAAAGAGAAAGGCGATAACGTCCTGGTGCCGGTAGTCTTTGCCGCTTACAGCCAGCCCGTACAGACACCAGAAGAGCAGCTCTGGCCGGATTATTTCAATCCGCCAATCAGCGTCTTACGCTGCGCTTCCAGCGCGGTCACGCGGTTGCAGACTTCGTGTCCGAAGTTCTGGAAGTCCGCCTCCTGATTGCTCCATTCCGCCTGCACGGCCTGCTGCAATCCGCCCAGGTTACTCATCACTGCCTGAAGCGGATTATCGCCGTTCACCTTGCTGCCCATTTCGTTAAGGCTGTCCTGGATCACGCCGCCCATCGCGCTCTGCACCAGCTTTTCGCCGTCCTGCCGCACCTGCTCGATAGCCTGATGATGGAACGTCAGCCCGTCGTTGCGATGCTCAATAATGCGGTTCATCTGCTGCTTCAGCTGCTCGTCCAACTTTGTCAGGCGGCTACGGACTCTGCTGTCCGTGCCCAGTTTGTTGACGATCACGTTATCCAGCGCCACGCGGCTTTTTTCCAGACGCTGACGCGCTCCCTGATCGATCCAGGGCAAATCGCGGCGCAGCGCGGCCTGATAGTCGATGGCGGTCTGGCGCGTGGCGTTATCGACCGAAGCGGACTGCCCGTTGCGCTGTACCTCGCCGGTCGGTGTGATGATCAGATTGCCGCTGGCGCCCACTACCTTGACGTTCTGCGGAGAGATAACGATATCGTCCTGAGGATTGACGCTACATTGATAGTCGGCCTGTGCCTGGCCTGCCGCCAGCAACAGCGCGGCCGCTACGATCGCTTTACGCATTGACTCTTCTCCTGAGAAACAAAAGGCCACGCATGCGTGGCCTCAACGGACGGTTTGCCTGCTTATGCTACGGCAGGCAGATAATTAGTCCCACCAGACGTCGAAAAGTTCGGTTACCTGGATATTATTCAGCTGGCGATCTTCCAGCCATTTACGCACCAGCTCGCGGTGCTCGTCGGTGCACTTGCCGGTTTGCTGCAGGCAGACCAGCCCTTCCCACTGCAGGAAGCCGCTGCCGTCAAACGCCAGGCCGTTGGGATCGATAACTTCATTAATGAAGGCGTCCAGGGTGGTGTCGATGGTGTCGCCGCTGGTATCTTCCGGGAAGGTGAAAGCGACGGAAAAGCCTAATTCCTGAAACTCATCGATATGCATTTTTTTACGCAAGCGACGACTGCGTTGAGCTGCCATTATTTAATCCTCTCAAACATCAAATCCCATACACCGTGGCCAAGACGCTGGCCGCGCTGTTCGAATTTTGTTAACGGCCGCGAATCGGGACGCGGCACATAATCGTTGGTTGCCGACTGGTTTTTGTAGCCAGCAATGCTGCTCATTACTTCCAGCATATGTTCCGCATAGGCTTCCCAGTCGGTCGCCATATGAAACACGCCGCCCAGCTTCAGCTTGCGCATCACCAGCTCGGCAAAAGGCACCTGAACGATGCGGCGCTTGTTATGGCGCGCTTTATGCCAGGGATCCGGGAAAAAGAGCTGCACCATACGCAGCGAATTATCCGGGATCATTTTCTCCAGCACGTCGACTGCATCGTGACACATCACGCGCAGATTCTCCACGCCCGCCTCGTCGGCTGCGCTCAGGCAGGCGCCGACGCCCGGCGAATGCACTTCAATACCCAGAAAGTTTTGCTGCGGGTTCGCGGCGGCCATCGCCACCAGCGATGCGCCCATGCCAAAGCCAATCTCCAGCACCACCGGCGCCTCGCGGCCAAAAAGGGATGCCAGATCAACGGGTTCCGGCTGATACTCCACACCTTTAACAGGCCAGAAATGGTCCAGCGCGTGCTGCTGGCCTTTGGTCAGGCGGCCCTGACGGCGAACGAAGCTGCGAATACGGCGCATCGGGCGGCCGTTTTCGTCAAACTCCGGTGTAATCACATCATTCTTCATGTTTCTGCCTGCTGGTCTGCAATATCTGAAAAACGGGCATTATGCAAAGTTACAGCGGTTAAGCAAGCCCTGGAAACTTCCGGTTTACAGCATAACGGGTCTGTGCTGGAATCCCAGCCTGATTTTTAATTTACTGGGGAAACCTCGCAAAGATGATGCAAGCGCCGCAGTTCTCACAGCAGGTACTGGACTGGTATCAGCGCTTTGGCCGCAAAACCCTGCCCTGGCAGCTGGCAAAAACCCCTTATAAAGTTTGGCTCTCCGAAGTGATGCTGCAACAGACGCAGGTCGCGACCGTTATCCCTTACTTTGAACGCTTTATGGCGCGCTTTCCCACCGTGACCGATCTGGCTGCCGCAAAGCTGGATGAGGTGCTGCATTTATGGACCGGACTTGGCTACTATGCCCGCGCGCGCAATCTGCACAAGGCGGCGGTACAGGTAGTGGAAAAACACGGCGGGAAATTCCCGGAGACCTTTGCAGAGGTTGCCGATCTGCCCGGCGTCGGCCGCTCGACAGCGGGTGCGATCCTTTCTTTATCGCTGGGTCAGCATTTCCCGATCCTGGACGGCAACGTCAAGCGAGTGCTGGCACGCTGCTATGCCGTTCAGGGCTGGCCGGGCAGAAAAGAGGTGGAAAAGCGTCTTTGGCAGATTAGCGAAGAGGTCACGCCTGCCGAAGGCGTCAGCCAGTTTAACCAGGCGATGATGGATTTGGGCGCGATGGTCTGCACCCGCTCAAAACCCAAATGTGAAATTTGTCCGCTGAAGCTGGGCTGTATCGCCTGTGCGCAGGGCAACCAGACCGCTTATCCCGGCAAGAAGCCAAAACAGATTTTGCCGGAGCGCACCGGCTATCTGCTGATGATGCAGCGGGACGACAAAGTGTGGCTGGAACAGCGGCCGCCGGTCGGCCTGTGGGGCGGGCTGTTCTGCTTTCCGCAGTTCGCCAGCGAAGACGAGCTGCGGCAGTGGCTGCACAGCCGCCATATCGATCATGCGGCGCTGACCCAGACTATCGCTTTTCGCCACACATTCAGCCATTTCCACCTGGATATTGTGCCAATGTGGCTGAAACTGCCTGCCGCAGGCGCGGTCATGGATGAAGCCGCGGGTCTCTGGTATAACTTAGCGCAGCCGCCGTCCGTGGGACTGGCTGCCCCGGTGGAGCGCTTGCTGGCGCAGCTGCGTCAGCCGCAACCGATGGGCATTCCAACAGAAGAGGAAGAGTGATGAGCAGAACCATTTTTTGTACGTTCCTGCAGCGCGATGCTGAAGGACAGGATTTTCAGCTCTATCCGGGTGAACTGGGCAAGCGTATCTATAACGAAATTTCCAAAGAAGCCTGGTCGCAGTGGATGAGCAAGCAGACCATGCTGATCAACGAGAAAAAGCTGAGCATGATGAACCCGGAAGATCGCAAACAGCTTGAGCAGGAAATGGTGAAATTTCTGTTCGAAGGACACGATGTCCATATCGAAGGTTATACCCCGCCAGCAGAATAAACGTTGGGCCTCGCCATAGAGGCCCCCTCAATTTGGGCGTAGCACGACATAATGAAGAAACTGATAGGCTTGCTGGTTATCGCGCCGCTGCTGATTTCCTGCTCCAGCAATAAAAAGCCGGTTTTCCACGAAGAGTGGGTCAAGGACACCAACGGATTCGACATTCTGATGGGGCAGTTTGCCCATAACATCGAAAATATTTGGGGTATTAATGAGGTCCTGATCGCCGGTCCAAAAGACTACGTAAAATATAGCGATCAGTATTATACGCGCAGCCATATTAACTTTGACGCCGGTAAGATCACTATCGAGACCATCGCCGGTACGGATCCGATGGCAAGCCTGCGTCAGGCGATCATTACCACGCTGCTGATCGGCGAAGATCCGGGCAATGTCGATCTCTACTCCGACGCCAACGATATTCAGCTGGGTCAGGAGCCGCTGCTCTATGGTCAGGTGCTGGATAATACCGGCCAGGCGATCCGCTGGCAGGGTCGCGCGGCCAGCTTCGCCGACTACCTGATCCAGAATAAATTGCAGCGCCGCAACGCCGGTCTGCATATCATCTGGTCGGTTACTATCCCGATGGTGCCCAACCATCTGGACAAGCGTGCGCATAAATATCTGCCGATGGTGCGCAAGGCGGCGGAGAAATACGGCGTGGATCAGGCGCTGATCCTGGCGATCATGCAGATTGAATCGAGCTTCAACCCCTATGCGGTCAGCCATTCTGACGCGCTGGGCCTGATGCAGGTGGTGCAGCATACCGCCGGCGCGGACGTGTTCCGCATGAAAGGGAAATGGGGCAAGCCGAGCCGCAGCTACCTGCTCGATCCGGAAAACAATATCGATGCGGGGACGGCCTATCTTTCGCTGCTGCAGGACAGCTACCTTTCCGGCATCGCGAATCCGCTGTCACGGCGCTATGCGGTGATCACAGCCTATAACGGCGGCGCGGGCAGCGTACTGAGAGTCTTCTCCAGCGATAAGAATCGGGCCTTCAGCGCGATTAACGATCTGTCGCCTGCGGAGGTGTATCAAACGCTGACCACCAACCACCCTTCTGCCGAGTCGCGTCGCTATCTTTATAAAGTGAACAACGCGCAGAAGAGCTACCATCGCTATTAGTATTGCTGCGGGTAGCGCGGACGTTTCGGGTGGGGTAAAGCGAATAGCGCGCAGGCTGACTTCTGCAAAAGAGCAAAGCGGACAGATCCGAGGATCCGTCCGCTTCCAGTCTTAGCGGCTGATGTTTTTAAACTGCTTTGTGGTTTCCGTCAGCGCAACTTCGGTCGGCAACCGCTCCATGGAGCTGGCGCCGTAAAAACCGTCGCACTGTGGGCACTGGCTGAGGATATACTTCGCGTCTTCCGGCGTGGAAATCGGCCCGCCGTGACAAAGTACAATGACCTCTTTACGCACTTTCTTCGCGGCTGCCGCCCATTCGTTGATTAACGGCACGCAGTCGGCCAGCTTCAGCGCGGTTTCCGCGCCGATGTTGCCGCCGGTGGTCAGTCCCATATGCGCCACGATAATATCCGCGCCCGCTTCCGTCATCGCTACAGCATTTTCCGTGCTGAAAACATAAGGCGTGGTCAGCATCTCTTTTTGTGCCGCCAGCCGGATCATATCGACTTCCAGCCCATAGCCCATGCCGGTTTCTTCCAGGTTGGCGCGGAAGTTGCCATCAATCAGCCCTACCGTGGGAAAATTTTGCACGCCGGCGAATCCCATCGCCTTGAGATCGTCCAGAAACTTATCAAAATGGCAGAAGGGATCGGTGCCGTTGACGCCCGCCAGCACCGGCGTGTTCTTCACTACCGGCAGCACTTCTTTTGCCATATCCACTACGATCTCATTAGCGTTGCCGTAGGCCAGCAGGCCGGCCAGCGAACCACGCCCGGCCATACGGTAGCGCCCTGAATTGTAGATAACGATCAGGTCTATGCCGCCCGCCTCTTCGCATTTCGCGGAAAGCCCGGTACCGGCTCCGCCGCCGATAATCGGTTCGCCGCGCGCAATCATCGCGTTAAATTTTGTCAGTATCTCCTGACGGGTAAAAGCCATGTTCAGCACTCCTTTTCGATCAGCTGACGAAACTCTCTGACCGCCGCCAGCGCAAATTGCGGATCGTTGATATTAAACGGCAGGCGACGAATAACGCGGCGGCTGGTCTGTTTGACGTTCGCCTCCAGCGTGCTGATAAAGGCGGCGCGCGCTTCCGGCGACCAGAAAGCCTGGCCCGGCGCGTCCAGCGCGGAAAACCCGCCTTCCGGGATCAAAAACACGATGTCGCCTTCGCAACGATTAAGCTTATCCGCTATCCATTTCGCCATCGTCGCGTTCTCTTCCGGCGTGGTGCGCATCAGCGTAACCTGCGCGTTATGGTGATAGAAAAGCCGGTCGGCATATTTCTCCGGCACGCCGGAAGGATGACCAAAGTTGACCATATCCAGCGCGCCGCAGGAAATTACGCAGGGAACGCGGCTGTTGGCTACTGCGTCAAAACGCGTTTCATCGCAGGCCAGCACGCCGCCAAACAGGTAGTCGCAGACTTCGGTGGTGGTTAAATCCAGCAGGCCGCTCAGCATCCCGCTGTCGGTCAGCTTTTCCATCGCCTTGCCGCCGCTGCCGGTGGCATGAAACACCAGGCAGTCGTAATGCTCTTCCAGCATGGCGCTGACCGTCTGAATACAGGGCGTGGTGACGCCGAACATGGTCAGGCCCAGCGCGGGCTTGTCGTTACTGTCTTTCTCTATGGGAAAAAGCACCGCACCGGCGATTTGATGGGCCGCATTGCCCAGCACGCGACGCGAGATACGGTTAAGGCCGGAGACATCGGTGACCGAATAGACCATGCTGATATCGCTGGCGCCAACGTAGCCGGAAACGTCGCCGGAAGCCATCGTCGAAACCATTACCTTCGGCACGCCGATCGGTAAGGCCTGCATCGCTGGCGTAATCAACGCCGTACCGCCCGAGCCGCCGAGGCCGATAACCCCAAGCAGATCCTGACGTTGGCTAAGGAAAATTTTAAACGCCTGCGCCATCGCGTTAATGGCCCTGCCGCGGTCGCCGCAGAACACGGCTTCACGCCCGTCCGGATGAAAATCGGCGACCAGCTCCGGCGGAAAATCAGCGGTGGAAGGCGTACTAACTGGTTGAGTTGACAGGTCAACTGTGACGACGTCAACGCCCGCCTTGCGCAGGCAGTCGCTGACATAAAACAGTTCCCTTCCTTTAGTATCAGCCGTTGCGACGGCGTAAACAAAACCACGATTAATAGTCATAGTCGTAACAACACCCTGTTATCAGACAGAATAAAGACTTGATAAAGAAGCAATAAAACAGTAAATAGAGATTGAGAGTTTTTTACTTTCAATTTGTTGAGATAACAGTATCACTATCGTCAATGATAAATCAATTGAATGGAATAAGTGTCTCACAAGGATGTTGGCTATGCTTAATAACAAAACCTGTCCTGCAGACGCCAGCGAATGGGAATGCCCTTTACGCGCTGCCGTCTTCAATCGCTTGAATATCAGGCAGATTTAACAAAATGAGGTTAATGTGGAGCAAAGGGATTCCGCTGGGGTTGTAAAGCTGACCGCCACACGCGCAAGAACACGTCGTTTACTGATCGAGACCGCTATGCGGCTTTTTGACAGCGGCGCGTTCCCGTCCATTACCGAAGTCGCGCAGGAAGCTCAGCTTTCTCGCGCAACGGCCTATCGCTATTTTCCAACGCAGAGCGCGCTGGTTTCCGCCATCGTTACGGAGACGCTCAGCCCGATTAAAAGCTGGCGCCCGACTCGTGAAGAAGCCAGCGACCGTATTGACGAGCTGCTGACGTTCGCTTTTCCGCGCATGTTGGAGCATGAAGGCACGCTGCGCGCGGCGCTGCACCTTTCTCTGACCCAGTGGGCACAGTCGCAGTCCAGCGACAAGCCGGACAGAGAAAAGCTGGTAAGGGGAAACCGCAAGGCGCTGTTGCAGCACGTGCTGGAGCCGCTGAACGACGAGCTGCCGCCGGAGATTGTCGATCGGGTGATTAAGTCCCTGTCGCTGGTCTACGGCTCGGAGATTTTTCTGGTGATGAAGGATATCTGGGGCTGCGATAACGACCAACTTCAGGATATCGGCAAGTGGATCGCCAGGGCCATTATGCGTCAGGCGCGGGAAGACGCCGCGCTACAGGCTAACTGAGCGGCGCTACCGTGCGACAAAAGGGGCTTATCCCGCGACCTTAGCGGCGCGGGATCGCTGGCTTAGCGGCTAAGCATATAGCCCATCAGGCGCTTCACGCCGTTTTCGTCCGTTTCCACATACACGCCCTGTAGCTCCGGTGAAAAACCCGGCAAGCCGTTTAGCCCTTTCTCCAGCGCAAGGAAATAACGCTGCGCCGCCCCGCCCCAAACCTCGCCCGGCACCACGCAGAGCACGCCCGGCGGATAAGGCAGCGCGCCTTCCGCAGCGATACGCCCTTCCGCCTCTGCAATGGGCACCAGCTCGACGTTGCCGCGTATAAATTCAATGTTAGCGTCCTGAGGGTTCATCGCCACCTTCGGCAGGCTCTGCTGGCGGAACATCGCCTTCTGAAGATCTTTTACCTCGTTACCGACATACAGCTGGTGCATCTCCAGACAGAGGCGGCACAGCGTATAGCCTTCGTAGCGCGCGGCGTTTTTGCGGTAAATAGTCGGCAGCACGTCGCGCAGCAGCGCGTCCTCGCGGATATGCTGCTCAAACTGCGCCAGCTTCGCCACCAGATGCGCCATTTTCTCCATGCTTTCGGCGGGCGTCAGCAGGAAAAGAATGGAGTTCAGATCGCATTTCTCCGGCACCACGCCGTTTTCACGCAGGTAGTTGGCCAGGATCGTCGCCGGAATGCCGAAATCAGCATATTCACCGCTGGCGGCATCAATGCCCGGCGTGGTCAGCAGCAGCTTGCAGGGATCGATCAGATACTGATCTTTTGCGTAGCCGGCAAAGCCATGCCAGGCGGCGCGCGGCGCAAAGCTGAAGTAGCGGCTGTCGGCGGCAATAGCGGCCGTCGACGCATCCTGCCAGCGCTCGCCGTCCACTTCGTCAGGGATAAAAGGCCGGATCATCTCGCACTTCGCCAGGATAGCCTTGCGCGCTTCAATCCCCAGCATGACGCACTCGTGCCACAAACGTCGTCCGGCTTCGCCCTGGTGCATTTTGGCATTAACGTCGAGCGCGGCGAACAGCGGATAAAAAGGACTGGTTGAGGCGTGCAGCATAAAAGCATTATTAAGCCGCTTGTGGCTGCAAAAACGCCGCTGGCCGCGAAGGTGGTTATCCTTTTTATGGATCTGGGAGGTTTGCGAAAAGCCAGCCTGCTGTTTGTGTACCGACTGGGTGACGAAAATGCCCGGATCATGCTCATTAAGTTCCAGCAGCAGCGGCGAGCAGGCTTCCATCACCGGAATAAACTGCTCGTAGCCTACCCAGGCGGAATCAAACAGGATGTAGTCGCAAAGGTGGCCGATGCTGTCGATAACCTTACGCGCGTTATAAACCGTGCCGTCATAGGTGCCAAGCTGGATAATCGCCAGCCGGAAAGGACGCGGCTGGTTGGCGCGATCCGGCGCGACGGCGGCAATTTGCTCCCGCAGCCACTTCTCTTCAAAACAGTGCGCATCGATACCGCCGATAAAACCAAACGGGTTACGTGCCGTTTCCAGATAAACCGGCGTCGCGCCCGCCTGGATCAGCGCGCCATGATGGTTGGATTTGTGGTTGTTGCGATCGAACAGTACCAGATCGCCTCTGGTCAGCAGCGCGTTGGTTACGACCTTATTGGCGCTGGAGGTGCCGTTCAGCACAAAGTAGGTCTTATCCGCGTTAAAAACTTTTGCTGCGAATTTCTGGGCGTGCTTGGCCGATCCTTCGTGAATAAGCAGATCGCCCAGTTTCACATCGGCATTGCACATATCGGCGCGAAAAATGTTCTCGCCGAAGAAATCATAAAACTGACGTCCGGCCGGATGCTTTTTAAAAAACGCGCCGCCCTGGTGGCCCGGACAGGCAAAGGTGCTGTTATCCATTGCCACGTATTTGGTCAGCGTGTTGAAAAACGGCGGCAGCAGCTTTGCCTGATAGTCGGCGGCGG
>Ga0209371_1000643_pt1 | contig 30800 bp, 26 predicted proteins | sample AgamicAtAmrz_FD_187165 | JGI IMG/M metagenome (GOLD analysis project Ga0209371, IMG submission 187165) | Agave microbial communities from Guanajuato, Mexico - At.Am.rz (SPAdes) (version 2) | ecosystem: Host-associated > Plants > Roots > Rhizosphere | place: Guanajato, Mexico | collected 2012-06-07
GATTCCCTTGCGGCATTTAAGGATCTCACTGAATTGTCGCTCTAGCGGCGTTATCCCTCCGGCTTAAGAAAATGCGAGCGAAGAAATCGATGGCTAACAAACCTATAATCCTCTCGGGCACTGAGTACCGGAATACGGTTCTCAACACTGTTAAAGAGCAGTTGGAGAACCTGTTGTGGATATCGGGACGGCAGCCGGGGCTCGCCGTTATAATTGTAGGAGATGATCCGGCGAGTCGTGTTTATGTTGGTGCCAAGGCCAAGGCGGCTGATTGGTGCGGCTTCCTCTCCAGAAAATACGAGCTGCCTGAAACTGCTTCGCAGGAAGAGGTTCTTACTCTCGTTGCAGAACTGAACCGTGACCAATCAATTCACGGGATCCTTGTTCAACTTCCCCTGCCACCCCAGATTGACAGCGAGCGGGTCATACAGTCAATCTCCCCGAGCAAGGACGTTGACGGCTTTCATTTTAGCAATATCGGCAAACTGACGGCGGGACGTATAGGTGACGCACTAGTTCCTTGCACTCCTCTGGGCTGCATGCACATGATCAAAGAGGTCCATGGACCCGACTTAGCGGGTTTGCTTGCTGTTGTCGTTGGACGGTCGAACATCGTAGGCAAGCCGATGGCGTCCCTTCTGTTGGCGGCAAACGCCACCGTGACGATAGCACATAGCCGGACGCCGGAACTGCCAAGAATTTGCGCCCAGGCAGACATTTTAGTAGCGGCTGTCGGAAGGCCGGGCCTTATCAAGGCCGATTGGGTTAAACCCGGTGCTACAGTGATCGATGTCGGCATCAATCGGATTTCGGCGCCCGAACTCGGTGCTGACAAAACGCGTCTCGTAGGAGATGTCGATTTTGACAGCGTGGCGTCCACCGCTGGGGCTATTTCTCCGGTGCCGGGCGGCGTAGGGCCGATGACGATCGCGATGCTCATGACCAACACCCTACGCGCGGCTTCGTTGATCTCTGGTACGTGACGAGCCTCGGACGGAATTTAATAGTACTCAAAACTTATTAAATCACACTTGAATGCACACCTTTCAGAGAGTATGCTGCCGAGCAGATAAGAAAATGTGGGAGACTGAATTACGCACTTCGCTGCATGCAGCTGTATCCGTGGCGCGGAGTGCGCGGCCAATAATAAAATCGCGGAAGATGTCACGACGAAAAAGTTCACAAACAAGGGGAACATCATGTTAGACATTAAGCATATCCTCACCAAGCTCATGCCGGCCGTAGCTTTCGCTGCAGCTTTCACCCCTTCAATTGCAGCGCATTCGGCGGACCAGGTTCGAATTGCGCTGCCGACGCAGGGCTATTGGTCAACCGTCGTAGCGACGGCGGCGCAAGAAAAAGACCTTTTCGAGAAACGCGGAATTGAAGCGGAGGTCACTGTTTTTCGAAGCGGAGCGGATGGATTTCAGGCGCTCGCAGCTGATGCGGCTGACCTGACATTAAACTCTCCGACGATTGTTGCCCAAGGGCAAAAAAAGGGTGTCAACGCAAAAATCGTTGGAGTTGGTAGTCTCTCTCCTCTCGGTTGGCATCTTGTTGTAAAGGCTGATTCCCCGATCCAAAAGGTTGATGAGCTTTCGGGGAGGAAAGTTGGGATGAACAGTGCTGGTTCGCTGTCGGACCTACTTGGGAAATGGGCCGCGAACAACGCCAATACAACATTTGAGCTTGTTGCACTTGGTGGTGGCGGCGTTGCGCCAAATCTTCTCGCTGGAAACATCGATGCGACCGTTCTCTATGCGCCCGTTACGTACCAAATGCTGCAGGAGGGCACGATAAGGTCACTGGTTGACTTTAGCAAAGATATGCCGAGGGCGGCGGTAGACACTTGGGTCAGTTCCGACAAAGCAATGGCCGCAAAAGGTCCTACGATCCGGGGCGCTGTTGATGCTCTGTTTGAAGCGGTCTCTCTCCTTCAGAAAGACCGTGACTATGCGATCGACCTAATTGCACGCAATGGCGACATTAGCAAAGAAATCGCTACGCTCGAATATGAACGTACGATCATGAGCTTGCCGGTAAGCAATAATCTGGATCACGCGTTGATAAACCAGTACCTCGACTTCGCAAAGTCTTTCGATCCAAACCTTCCGCGCGCAGACCTCATCACAGCGGCGCCGTAGCACTCACACCGCGGCGAGGGTGGGCTCCTATTGCTCGCCCCCGCCAACGCACCGTGTCTTTGGCACACTGGAGGACCGTTGATGAACAAGCAAACAGTAAAACCCGCTCTTGCAGGCGAGGTTCAGACATCACGAGACAGTGACGTAAGCGGTCAAATTGCTATCGCGGGTCTGCGACATAGCTATGGCAACCTTATCGCTCTTGAGCAGATTGATATACAAATCGACACTGGTAAGTTCATTGTGATCGTCGGACCGTCCGGATGCGGAAAATCATCCCTACTGATGATGATGGGCGGTCTAGCGGCGCCTTCCGAAGGGCAAATTCTCTGTTCGGGGAAGCCCATGGCGACGCCCGATCCAGACCGGATCGGTATCGTCTTCCAGGAGGCTAGCCTCTATCCGTGGTTGACGGCCCAGGAAAATGTCGAGTTTCCGCTGTTGCTCCGCGGTCTACCGAAGAAGGACCGCGCTGAGAGGGCACGGGTAGAGCTTGAACGCGTCGGTTTGACCAATTTTGCTCAACGATACCCGCACGAATTGTCGGGCGGTATGAAGCAGAGGGTCTCCATAGCCCGCGGGCTTGTCCAGAACCCGCCGATACTTTTGATGGATGAACCGTTTGCAGCGCTTGACGAGCAGACGAGGCTCACAATGAGCGATGAATTGCTGCATATCTGGGATCGGACCCGCAAGACTCTCGTATTCGTTACGCACAGCCTGACTGAGGCGGTGTATTTGGCCGACGAGGTGATCGTCATGAGCGGGCGACCCGGAAAGATAGTAGATCATCTTCACATCGATCTCGAGCGCCCTCGAACTCTCGACATGGTTACCTCCCCTAAGTTCTCCGAATATCGTGAGCGGATCTGGCGTCAGATTGAATCGGCAGGAGCGGTAAAATGACGATCGCGCCCCGCATTACTCGGCTCACGATTATCCTTCTCATTCTACTCAGTTGGGAGGTAATGCCGCGAATATTCGACATGCCTTTGATTCTTTTGCCGCCGCTTTCTACGACTATTGAGGCCGGTATCGAGAAACGGGCTCTTTTTGGGGAGCATTTTCTTGCGACCTCCAGCGAGGCGGCGATCGCAGTGATTATTGCATGTGGTCTCGGTTTGATATTCGGTCTTTCGATCGGTGTGTCTCAAACACTCTCACGTGCTTTTACACCGCTTGCTTCCACTATCTATGCGATTCCGATCGTTGTGCTTTATCCGCTGTTCACCGTCTGGCTTGGCATCGGGTCGTCATCTAAGATAGCTTTTGGTGCATTTTACGGGTTCATTCCCACTTTGCTTACCACAGTCGCTGGTGTTGGAACAATTCCGCGGTTCTATCGTGTAGTTGCGAACAGTTACGCCGCAACACCGTTTCAAAAAATCAGGTTTGTGTTGGTCCCAGCCGCTATACCAACGGTGCTTTCTGGGGTCCGGTTGGGTGGTGCACTTGCGATCGTTGGCGTCATCGCGGCAGAGATGCTCACTTCCACAGCTGGCCTGGGATTTTTGATATCGCAATTCCGGACCTCGCTTGACACACCGGCAGTTTATTTTTCCGTCATTTGCGTAATTTTTCTGGTTGTTGCTTTCGAAGTTGTGATGTTTTGGCTTGATCTATTCTGCCAGCGGAAATGGACGCCGTGGAAGCGACGTGATGACGATACATCAAGATCGACTCAGCTGGCGGCTGCATAGGACGAATTGGAGCAATATATGAAAACGGCAACCTTTCAACTTCACAAACCTTCCTCTATCGCAGAGGTAACCCAACTCTTAGCAGCGTTCAGCGCGGAGGATGGCCGCGTGATCGCCGGCGGCCAGAGTCTAGTTCCTTCGATGATGTTTCGAATGGCAGCGCCGCCTCATCTGATTGACATCAATGAGGTCAGAGAGCTTTCGGAGGTCGTAATCTCGCACGAGCATATCACCATCGGAGCTACGGTGAGGCACGTTCGTTTCGAGCAGCCTGTTGAGCCGGGTCCGACAGGAAGGCTGCTAGCCCGCGTCGTGAAGCATATCGCCCACTATCCAATTAGGACACGCGGCACTTTCTGCGGCAGTTTGGCTCAGTCGGACCCGTCTTCGGAGTGGTGTCTAGCAGCGGCCACGCTTGACGCGACGATCGTGGCCGAGAGTACGCGAGGGAGAAGAGAAATCCCGGTAGTCCAGTTCTTCAAAGGGATTATGGAAACGGCTCTAGAGCCAGACGAACTTCTCGTCGCTGTTCGTCTTCCATTGCTGCCAGAAGGCACGGTGACTGGCTTTAAGGAGTTCAGCCGTCGCCAGGGAGATTATGCACTCTCGATGGCAATGGCTAGTTGGCGAGTCGTTGATGGGCTTATCTCTGAGGCTAGACTTGGGGTCGGTGGCGCAGAAGCCCATCCAAGGAGAATTAAAGAAGCTGAAGATCAGTTAAACGGCAATGCCCCTAGTCACGAGCTTATCTCTCTCGCTGCTCAAACAGCCGCAAAATTAATTGATCCGCTCGAGGACGTACAGGCCGACGCTGAGTATCGGCGCGATCTCGTACGAGCAATGTCTAAACGCGCAATGGAGCAGTGTCTGTCATGAGTGAACCAAACTTTCAGGTCCCCGGGGGCAACTGGGTCGGTCGGTCACTTCGCCGTGTGGAGGATCCTACCCTAGTGAGGGGCAAAGGACGCTTCACCGGAGACCTGCCTTCTGAAAAATGGATTAAAGTCGTTCGCAGTCCCTATGCTGCCGGTAGAATCCGGGGGATCACGGGACCCGAAAACTGCACGTTGCTAACGGCTAAAGATGTAACGGAAATCAAACCGATTCTTGCCGTGCTTAACGCATTCAACTACGCCAAAGTTGCCCAGCCAATTCTCGCGAAAGACGAGGTCAGATTTGTTGGTGAGCCGGTGGCAATCGTTATCGCCGATTCTGAGGCAGAGGCAGAAGATTTTGCTTCGCTCGTTGATGTCGACATCGATCCGTACGATGCAATCGTAACGGCAGAGCAGGCGATGGTTCCTGGCAGCAGAGCAATTCACCCGGAAGCACCCACGAACGTCATCATCGAAGGCGAACGCAAGACCGATGGGTTCGAGGCCGCTATGCAGTCCGCCCACAAGGTCGTGTCGTTTGACATGCGCTCGGGCCGGCAGAACGCGACTCCGATGGAACCGCGGGGCGCGCACGGTGCCTATGACCATACAACGGGCCGCGTTACGTTGACCTTGTCAACGCAGATGCCTCATATCATGAGGACTGCAATCGCCGACTTCATTGGAATGCCGGAATCAAATCTTCGAGTGATCGCGCCCGATGTCGGAGGAGGGTTCGGCCAGAAAATGGCGCTTGGGCCCGAATACATCCTCGTCGCGTGGCTTTCGTACAATCTTAAGACAACGATAGCTTGGCGGGAAGACCGTCGCGAAAATCTCATCGCGAGTTACCACTCGCGCGAACAGAAAGTGCGCATTGACGCAGGCTTCGACAAAGACGGCAAGCTCTTGGCTCTTGGCTCGAACGTAGTTGTAAACATCGGGGCCTATTCGTGTTTTCCAACAACATGCGGCGTCGAGCCGCTCATGGCCATGGCGGAGATGCCGATGTTCTACGACGTGAAGGAGTATGCTGCTCACACGCGTGGAATCATCACGAATACGTGCCCGATTGCGCCTTACCGTGGAGTGTCGCGCCCAACGATCGTTTTCTGCCTCGAACGGCTGATGGATCTCGCCGCGAAAGAACTCGAATTGGATCCGTTTGAGATTCGACGCCGCAACGTGATTACAGAATTCCCGTACCTATCAGTGACCGGCCTGGTCTACGACGAAGGTAGCTATTTGGAATCCCTCAACGCTGCTGAAAAAATCATCGATGTACCCGCGTTCCGTCAGAAGCAACGTGAGGCTTGGAAGGAAGGGCGCTACCTAGGGTTGGGTATCGCTGGGTTTTCCGAACGATCCGGTTTTGGCACGCCGGCTTTCGCCGCTCGCGGTATGGCCATGACTATGGGTTGGGACGCCTCCGAAATTGCGATGGATCCTTCGGGGTTCGTCGAGGTAAAAATCGGAGCCAGTCCGCACGGGCAAGGACTTCATACGGCTATGGTACAAATCGTTGCGGATGAACTTGGTGTCCTTCCCGAGAAGATCAGGGTGCTTCACGGCGACACCGATCGCACCCCATACGGATGGGGTACATTTGCCAGCCGGTCAATCGTGATCTCCGGCGGCGCGACCCTTAAAGCAGCTCAAAAGGTCCGAACCAAGATCGTTTCGCTTGCTGCGACGCTATTAGAAGCAAGCCCCGACGAGATTGATCTGGCAGATGGCTATGCGCGCGTTCGAAACTCAAACCGCTCAATTGCTATCGATCAAGTTGCTCGCGCGTCCTACCATCAGACGCCGAAATTCGGCCAGGATATGGAGCCTGGGATCATGGCTCGGGGGAGCTACGATCCGGTCGGCACGTTCTCTAATGCTTGCCATGTCGTGACAGTCGAAGTCGATATCGAAACGGGCGAAACTAACATCGACAGATACCTCGTTATCGAGGACGCTGGACGTCTGATCAACCCGATGATTGTAGATGGTCAGATTCATGGCGGTGTCGCTCAAGGTGTTGCCAACGCGCTGCTTGAGGAGATTTTGTACGACGATAGCGGGAACATCATTACAGCGACCCTCGCTGACTACCTTGTTCCTACGGCGCACGAAATGCCACACGTTGAAATTCACCATTTCGAGACGTTGACAGACGAGTCAATTCTCAAAGCGAAGGGAATGGGAGAAGGAGCAATTATTGGCGGGCCTTCCGCCATATTGAATGCGATCTCCGACGCCCTTTCACCGTTTAACATAGAAATGAATGAATTCCCGGCGACGCCCCGCATGGTGCGAGCTGCCGTTCGAGCCGCAGGATACTAACATGACTAGCGAACAACGATTGCCACTGGCTTTAAATGTGAATGGTCGGACCTATCGCGTTTATGTTGAACCGCGGGACACACTTGCGGACACGATCAGAAATCAATGCAAGTTGACAGGCACACACATAGGCTGTGAGCACGGCGTATGCGGCGCCTGCACGGTCATTGTCGGAGACGAACCCGTACGATCATGTTTGATGTTTGCAGTGCAGGCCGAGGGGAAGTCGATCAGGACCGTTGAAGGATTAGCTGATGGGGAAAAGCTGAGTCCGGTGCAACAGGCGTTTATCGATAATCACGGCCTTCAGTGTGGCTTTTGTACGCCAGGTTTCTTGATGCTCACTACCGCCGCCCTTGAGAAGAACCCGCACCTCTCGGAGGAGGAGACTAAGGAACTCGTGTCGGCAAACATTTGCCGGTGCACAGGCTACCAGAACATCCTCAAAGCAGTGCGTAGCGCGGCCAATGAAATGGCTGGCGCAACCGTGAAAGCGGGGGAATGACTATGCGATTTGGGTCGGTCATTGCCCATATTTGTGCGTTCCTATCGCTTATCGGCGTATGGTGGGGATTGAGTGCGGGTGGGATTGTTAATCCAGTTCTTCTGCCGCCACCTGGAAAGATAGTTCATACACTGTGGGCGCTGCTTGAGCGTCCCGAGACGTGGACGAACCTCGGTATCACAGTCGGTACTGTCCTTGCCGCGGCAGCTATAGCGATTCCGCTAGGTGCGCTTATCGGCTTTGCTAGCGCCGCAAATCCTTACTGGAAAGAGGTCGTAAAGCCGATCCTTTATTTCCCGCTGAGCGTACCGAAGTCGATATTTTTGCCGCTTTTTATTCTGGCCTTTGGCATCGGGACAGGGGAAACAATCGCTTTCGGTGCGTTTTCAATCCTCTTCTTGATGGTCGTGACTGCGATGTCTGCCGTTGAATCTGTAACCGAGGAACAGCTCCGCGTTGCACGTTCGTACGGAGCATCTTTCAAGCAAACCGTTCGATATGTTTATCTGCCAAGCATGACCCCAGTTTTGCTTGAAGGTGTACGCCTCTCACTCATCTTCGGCTTCACCGGAGTACTTGTAGCGGAGATGTACGCTTCAAGGGGTGGTTTCGGGCGATCGCTATCCTCGTGGGGAGAGAGCTTCCAGGTGGATTATCTGATCGCCGGCGTGATCGTGGTCGCTATCATTGCGATTTTAATGAACGAGTGCGTGCGGTTTTTCGAGGGCCGGGCTGAGCACTGGCGGGTCTAAGCGACCTCCCAAATCTTGAATTGGAGTGAATTACATGAAAAGCAGAGCTGCAGTCGCCTGGGAAGCAAACAAACCGCTAACAGTGGAGACGATCGAAATCGGTGGTCCAAAGCCCGGTGAAGTGCTCGTCGAAATTATGGCTACTGGAGTCTGCCATACCGACGCCTATACACTTTCAGGACTGGACTCGGAGGGGAAGTTTCCTGCCATCCTTGGTCACGAGGGTGCTGGCATCGTCCGCGAAGTCGGCGCTGGTGTCACGTCCCTTAAGCCTGGCGATCACGTAATTCCGCTCTACACGCCCGAATGCCGCCAGTGCAAAACGTGTCTTTCCCAGCGATCAAACCTTTGCACGTCAATCCGAGCCACCCAAGGCCAAGGGCTTATGCCCGACAAAACAACCCGATTTTCCTGTGATAGCGCCACTATTTTTCACTATATGGGCTGCTCTACATTTTCTAACTACACTGTCCTGCCTGAAATCGCGTTGGCAAAGGTGAGAGAAGACGCTCCGTTCGATAAGATTTGTTACATTGGTTGCGGTGTCACAACAGGTATCGGCGCAGTAATCTACACAGCGAAGGTTCGACCAGGCTCAAACGTGGTTGTATTCGGACTGGGTGGGATTGGTCTGAACGTTATTCAAGGCGCTCGGATGGTGGGCGCCGACCGCATCATCGGTGTTGATCTGAATCCCGCTAAGGCAGAGATTGCTCGGAAGTTCGGGATGACCGACTTTATCAATCCACGCGAGGTGGGCAACGACAAAGTCGTGCAGGCCATCCAAGATCTGACTGACGGTGGCGCAGATTACTCCTTTGATGCCACCGGGAATGTCAATGTCATGCGGCAGGCTTTGGAATGCTGCCATCGCGGCTGGGGTGAGTCGATCGTTATCGGTGTCGCTGAAGCGGGCAAGGAAATTTCGACTCGGCCCTTTCAACTGGTCACCGGACGAGTGTGGAAAGGGACGGCATTCGGTGGCGCGAGAGGACGCACTGATGTGCCAAAAATTGTTGATTGGTACATGGAAGGCAAGATCAACATCGATGACCTTATCACCCACACAATGCCGCTTGAAGAAATCAATACAGCCTTTGATTTGATGCACGATGGCAAGTCAATACGTTCCGTGGTCGTTTTCTAGTCTAATTAATCTCAATATCGGGAGGAACTAAAATGAGTATTCATCTTCATCCGTTGATCGAGCGTCCTAACGCCGCGACAGGGGCGCGGTTTGAAGGGGGGACACTTGCATGCCGCTGCCGCGAGCATCAGGTCAAGGTAAAGATTGGGTCGTCCATTGCTCACAACCACGCCTGCGGGTGTACAAAGTGCTGGAAGCCCGAAGGCGCAGCGTTTTCTGTTGTAGCTGTCGTGCCGAGCGAACACGCATCTGTTCTGGAGAACGGCGACAAACTCTCTGTTGTTGATGATACGGCTCTCATTCGACGCTTCGCATGCAACGAATGTGGAGCGCATATGTATGGTCCTGTCGAACGCGAGCATGCGTTTCAGGGGTTGACCTTCATTCACCCTGAATTGTTCGAGGAATTGGAGTGGCCTGGGCCTGAGTTCGCTGCGTTCGTGTCGTCGATCATTGAGAGCGGTGTTAACCCGGACGAGATGCCCGATGTGCGTACCAAGCTGAAGCAAGCCGGACTGGAACCCTACGACTGCCTTTCTCCTGCCCTCATGGACTATCTAGCGACATGGTCGGCGAAAAGGAGCGGTGCTCTACCTGCGTAACGTAAACGTTGCGAGTGATTTTCGACGCGGGCGATCTCGGTTGCGCGGCCGGGACCGTCGCCTCCGAACCATAGCCCTAAACTACTAATCAACGTGTAAGGAGGCGTCGCTGGACACCACCACCATGACGCCTCCTTTCGATAAAGCTGACCAACTCTTGCCACTACAACCTGGTACAGACAACGGCGGCCTAATGCCTCTCAGCATGATCGACCCCTTCGGGCGCGCGATCACCTATCTGCGCGTGTCGGTCACCGACCGCTGCGATTTCCGCTGCACCTATTGCATGGCGGAAAACATGACATTCCTGCCGAAGAAGGACCTCCTCACGCTCGAGGAGCTCAACCGGCTCTGTTCCACCTTCATCGCCAAGGGCGTGCGCAAGCTGAGGCTGACGGGCGGCGAGCCGCTGGTGCGCAAGAACATCATGTATCTGGTGCGCGAACTCGGCCGCCACGTGCATGATGGCCGGCTCGACGAGCTGACGCTGACGACCAACGGCTCCCAACTCGCAAAACACGCGGCCGAACTGGCCGATTGCGGTGTACGTCGCATCAACGTTTCCCTCGACACGCTCGATCCGCAGAAATTCAAGACGATCACCCGCTGGGGCGAGCTTTCCAAGGTCATGGAAGGCATCGACGCTGCGCAGGCTGCCGGCCTGAAGATCAAGATCAACGCCGTCGCCCTTAAGGACTTCAACGACAAGGAAATTCCCGACCTGATGCGCTGGGCGCATGGCCGCGGCATGGACCTCACCCTCATCGAAACCATGCCGATGGGCGAGATCGAGGAGGACCGCACCGACCGCTACATGCCGCTGTCAGAAATGCGCGACCGCCTCGCGGAAGAGTTCACCCTCACCGAAAACGCCTACCGCACCGGCGGCCCGGCCCGGTACGTCACCGTCGAAGAGACCGGCGGCCGCCTCGGCTTCATCACGCCGATGACGCATAATTTTTGCGAGAGCTGCAACCGCGTGCGCCTCACCTGCACCGGCACGCTCTATATGTGCCTCGGCCAGAACGACGCCGCAGATCTTCGCCTGCCGCTGCGCGCCTCCGAAGACGACGCCCTGCTCTCGCAGGCCATCGACGAGACGATCAGCCGCAAGCCGAAGGGCCACGACTTCATCATCGATCGCCGCAAGCGTCCGGCCGTCGCCCGCCATATGAGCGTCACCGGCGGGTAGCGGGGCATCCTGGATAGAGACTCGGTTCCAGGCGCCCAAAACCTTAGGTGCGACGCAAGGAGAGAGACGGCCTGCTCAGCTAATCAATGGAACTATTAAACCAAATGGTCCGCGCCGTCTTTTTCCCGTAGTTCCAGAACCGGTGTAACTTTCGCGATGCGAAGGAAATAAAATCACCCTGATGAAGCTTGTAGGAAACCCCTTCAACGTCGACAGTAAGTTCACCCTCCAGCACGTAACCGTATTCAAACCCATGATGAAAGTGAGGGTGTGCTGCGCTGCCAGTGTTGGCGCGATACTCGTTTATCGCGATCGAGATGCCACGAGTGCGGTCTTCTTTGAGTATGCGGCGAAGAACATGCTGCGCCGTTTCCACCGCGGCGATCTCATCCGCGCGGATGACGATTTTCTCCTCCTCAAGTGGTCCGAGAGGAATAAGGTCTGACATCGTCACGTTTAGGGCATTTGCGATTCCGATAAGGGAACCGATCGACGGCGATGCCTTACCGCGCTCCAACAGGCTCAGCATGGACGAACTTAAACCCGTAGCCTCGGCCAACTCCTGTAATTTCATGTTCCGCAAAGTTCGCAATTCGCGAATTCTTGCTCCGATTGCCACGACCGTGTCTGTAAGCAGGGTCGAGGTCTGGATTTGTTGTTCAGAAATGTCTGTGTTCACGTCAGCGAGACCTCTCTCGGCTCGGTTAATTAGTTGTTCTATTCGAAATTCGCGAAGCGCGCTAGTGTAGCCGCTCTACCCCGAATTTCGCACTGTGCTGCGCCCAACCCGCAAATATGCGCACGCCTCTGTTTGCGGCAAAAAGTCTGTCAGCCTCCGGGATGAGTTGCACTAATATATCCACTTCAGTGAACTCCTACCACGACTTCCGCAAAAAGGGTATTGATATTTAACACCATTAAAAGCAATAAAGCTGTGTTGAGTTTTTGCAGAGGAGTGATCATGCGTGCAGCTGTGCTTCAGACATCGTCGGTTCCTATCGTTAGTACGTTTGACATGCCCGTCGCGGGTGATGGAGAGGAAATCGTTCAGGTCCTTGCCGCTGGGTTAAATCCGATCGACCTGATTTTGGCAAAAGCCCATATCGCCAGTCCAACAGCCCATCCGATCGTACCAGGGCGGGAGGGCGTCGGAATCGTTGCAGGTGAGCGCATGTACTTTTCCAGTGCTGGGAGCGTATTTGGATCGATGGCTGAGTATAGCACCGCCCGAACTGAGCGCCTTATCCCGGTTCCTCACGAGTTGTCCAACGAGGATGCGATTACTTTAGGAATCGCGGGCCTTACAGCCTGGCTAAGTTTGTCCAACGCTGCCGGAATAAAGGAAGGGGAGCATGTTTTGGTTCTCGGCGCGGGCGGAGCGGTAGGAGGCTTGGCGATCCAAGCTGCGCGCCTTCTTGGAGCAGGTCGCGTGATTGCTGCTTCGCGATCCGCAGCGGGGGTACAAAGGGCGTTGGAAGCGGGAGCAGACGCGGGCGTGGTTCTTGAGACTGGCGTGAATCTGGGGGAGCAGTTTCAGGCCGCAGCAGACGGCCGGATTGACATTGTGCTCGACCCGATCTGGGGCCCGCACGCAATTGCTGCACTTCAAGCGGGCTCGCCAGGCGTCCGGCTGATACAGATCGGCAGTAGCTCAGGTCCCGACGTGTCTTTTAACCCCGCGTTCATGCGCATGGGAGGCAAACGTATCATAGGCTTCTCTAGCGGTTCAGTATCGCATGCGGAGCGCAAGACCGTCTATCAGAGACTTTGTAGGCACAGAGCAGCCGGGGAGCTAAAGTTCGATGTCGAGCAGGTCAATTTCTCGGAACTGGCGGAGGCGTGGAAAAGGCAAGCTCAATTTCCGCAAAAGAAGCTGGTGATTCAGATATAACAGCTGGAGCAACTAGGTTGTAGTGAGGAGCCAATGAGGGGGTGGGTAGGGCGGCTGACTCAGTTACTGCGAAAAAAATTATCCACACGCCAGGAGGTAATATTCTTCATCACCTTCTTTATAGTCGGATTGGTAGCAAATTTCTTTATGGCGGCATTCTAAGCCTTTAAAGAGCGCCTGCGCGCGCTATGCTGGTCGTTCAATGGTCATTCAGATCGTGGCGATGCGATTGATCGAGCCACCCGTGACGTGATGCGGGACCGAGGATCCTGTGTGTTTGTGCTGTTATAACTTGGGTTGCAGCAAGGAGGCCGTGAGGATCCAGGCCGCCGTTTGTGAGGGCAGGCCGCGAACTGGCTTGGTTCCTTCCCGCTCGCCCATCAACCAAAACAGTTGCATGAGGCCGTCGCCGCCTCGCACACAGGAGCAGGCACCTTGACGATACACCATAGTTTCATCGGCAGCCATGATTGATGTCTTCGACCACGGACCGGCCATTGCGGCGGGTTGATGTGTCTGGCCCGGGCCGGCATCCGCTTTGCCCGCGTCAATCCGAGGACGGCCCGGCGCTTTGCCGAAGCGCGCGGACCATTGGCAAAAGGTCAAAGCCGTCACCACACCGATGCCCGGCACGGTCATCAAGCGCCTTGTTGTGTCGTCTGTTCGAGCCATCTGTCGGATCTTGCGATCCGACCCCTCAAGTTCTCGACGGACATGGTTATGGACAGAAAGAAGCGGTAGCAAAAACCGACCAAAGGATATGACCCTCTCCGGTCAAGTCGATGACGCAGCGCTGGAATTGTCCGGCGATGGCGCGAGGAAAGATCAGTCCGCATTCTTTCAACATTGATCGGACCTGATTTTTGAGATTCCGTCGCATCGTCACAAGCCGAGACCCTGCGATCATTAGCGAGGCACCTGTTGGCTGGTCTCACTCTTCACCGCCACCTCACAATACCATCCAATCCGAACCAGTTCGGCCAACCCGCGCGCATCGTTCTATTCGCTTTTGTTCATCCGGACGGAAAGCACCGCATGGGCGTGTCGCGCGTCTATGTAAACCACTGGCATGCCAATCTTTTCAGTTCATGCCAGAGCCAGCTCGACATGGCACCAGTCTTAAAGCTAAGGCTGTTGGTTTCCATGCGGAACTGACCCGGTCTGCCTAACCGGCTCAGTTCTGTGTGGAAACCAACAGCGCGGGGACCAAAGAGGCACAAGTTGCCGTGGCTAGAAAGATGGCTGTCATTCTTCACTGCATTTGGGTAGACGGCACCACCTTCGAGTGGAGTGCGAACAAAGAAGCCTGATCAGTTAATGCCCTTTGTAGGTCTGTGATGCAGGCTTGCGATGTCCCCGCCGGGACGGTGGTTGTGGTGACCTCGTTGTTTCGGCTGTTGGCGGCTCCCGTCGCACAGCGCTCCACACGTTGAGGCATCCGACCCGAACATCATCATGAGGCGTGTGACCTCGGAAAGGACCATGACCCCGGCAAGGATCTAGCAAATGCTTGACGAGACGAAATTAAAGGGCCGACACACATTCCAGAGCGACCGAGTAAGCTTGACCCTTTTGCTAATCGACTAGCGGCCTGGGTGAGGACGCAAGCGAAGAACCGCAAGGAGAAGCAGACGATGAAGCAGTTACATGCCACCTAATCAGCCTTGGCTGTGATGGGGCGTCTGGCCGTGTTGCTGAATTTGCTCGGGAATAGAAGGCCGATCTTCAGAGAGGACTGCAGACTTCGGGAAGTGGGACATACGTTCCGCAGGCCTTCGATCCGGGTGAAGCCTTTCAATTCGACTGGTCGGAAGACTGGGCAATCATCGGCAATGAACGCACCAAACTGCAGGTGGCCCATACGAAGCTCAGCTACAGCCGCACGCTCATCGCTCGGGCATATCTTCTCCAAACACGCGAGATGCTGTTTGATGCCCATACGCGCCACCGCAATCGCAATGGTTAGATCGGAAACTTCCCCAGCAATGACCTCCTCCCGAAGAGATGCAAATTGGTAAGCAAAAGGCCTCGGGATAAGACGCCACCTCAACCCTCGTCATTGTACGCTAGCAACCAGACGGTCACCTGCATGAGATACGCCAGCGTGTCTCACTATGTCGATGAGCTTGGGTGTGAGACGAGGAAACTGCCGCCGATCTGTAAAGCTGATCGTGCGGATGCTCGAACGATCATTGGCACCAAGAGCAGCCCAGCGCAGTGGGGGCGTATCTTCTGGCCCGATTATTGGCTTTGACCAGATTTTCTGGCGCCGTTTGCCGACAGGCTTTTGGCAAGGCTTAGCAGCCTCCGCAGTGCCGGATTGTCGTTACGTGGAGACCAGACGGCGCAAAACGGAAGATCCGTCGTCACCAACAGCCGATAGATTACGCCAGGAAACTTCGCTCCGGTCGTTGCCTCGCTGGTCACTGTGATCCCGGTTCCTAACGCCACCAATTGCATCAGTGTATCCCTATTATGGACTGGGCATCGTTCGACGCTCGGAGGACGTTCCAACTCCGACAGGTGCTTGAAAAGGTAGTCATGAATTTCAGGACCAGGATCTGCTTCGCTTACGATGAAGTGTTGGCCCCGCAGGTCAGTCCATTCGACGCGTTCCTTCGCCGCCAACGCGTGGGTCTCAGGTAAAACAACGAAGACATGCTCGTGCCAGAGCGTCATCACATCGCATCCCGCCGCTTGTCGATAGCCGGTAAGGAAGGCGACATCAATCTCGTGCAGCCGTACGGCGGCGATGTGTACAGCGGGGGCGCCTTCGACAAAAATTGTGCGGACACCAGTTTGCTTTGCGCGATAACGCTCAAGGAGTTCGGCGAGGAAGCCTGCCGCGAGCGACGTGAATATACCAATACGCAGCAAGCCGGCCTCGACCCGGCCTGCTGCTCCAACCTCCTTCATGGCTAGGTCAAACTCATCGATCACCCTCCGTGCACGTTTCACGAAGTTTCGGCCGGCCTCGGTTAACATAACACCATGCCGACCGCGGATGAACAGCGTTGCCCCCGCCTCGTCTTCCAGATCTCTGATACGACGGCTGATTGCCGATTCCTGCACGCCGACCGCTATCGCTGCCTGCCGAAAGCTGCCATGTTCGGCGGCCGCGACGACGTAATGAAGATGACGGAGCCGGATTTGGGAATGATGGTCAAAAAGGAGCACCTCCCGCGATTCCCCCGCGTTTTACCTGCCGAAATGACGGATGGCTTTACCGCCATCGTAAAGATGAGCTTGCAGTGTGGGACGGCAATATTAATGCGCCTTGCCAGCGGACGGCAAACGACCCGTTTATCTGTCAAGCAGGTTCGCTAAGCGAAATCGACCGCAGACTTTACTAACTTCGCTTTTGATAGAGCGGCTATACCTCTACCGGAATAATCCACGATCTATATGCTGCATCTTAGTCATCCGCTGATGATATCAGCTTATTGCTACGGTTATTTCTGCGGATTTGTCAACAGTTTTGATGGAGCGGAATCTCGCCGTAGCCGGTCGGTCCCTCAATCAAAGAGAATGACACATAGGCAGATCCGCGGTATTTCGTGTTCTCCCAGCCTATTCCGTCGGTGCTGGTTCGCAGTCCCCTGAAAATAACTATTCGTCATACTTTTAGGTTTCACTGTCAGCGAGGCTGCGAGTAACGGGAACAAGCGTAGGGAGCCAAAATGTAATTAGGCCGCGGTCTAAAGAGGTCGTCTAATGCGGGTCAGCGGAAGCGACATTCTTGTTACTATCGATGAGCCTCTAACCGTGTCTTTGTACTACAAACTTCACTCTCATCTAAATTCTAATAGCATTCAAAGACTATTCAAGATTGACTAAATTTAAATTGCGCTGCTCTCCTATAAAATTAGAGGCCGTATCCGATCTATTTCATAATATCGAACGCCGACTTGCAACTTGAAAAAATGCGATGCCTAGGGTTACTTGGCATTTTTCTTCTGCGGCTCTATGGGGCGAGCACTGATCTGGCGATCCGTTGACGTCCGAATGTGCGCGTTGAACTCGTTCCAAGCTTCCAAATAGATGCATGTCATCAGCTGTTGACCTATCGGGTATCAACCTATAACGTCTGGCTGCCTTGCTGATTGTAGTTTTCACAGCCGGTGCAATATGCGCCGCTCTTATCGCCACGGCTGCATCAACAGCATGTATCGTCCCGAACGATTTTGGATAAAGTGAGAAAAGTTATGGTGCTTGCCGCCGAGAATCTGTCGCTCATCGATCGCTATTGGCGAGCTGCAAACTATTTATCTGTCGGCCAAATCTATCTGATGGACAATCCGTTACTGCGTGAACCGCTGAAAGCGGAGCACGTGAAGCCACGCTTGCTTGGTCACTGGGGCACGACGCCAGGCTTGAATTTCATTTATGCACACCTGAATCGAATCATTGCAGCTCGCGATGAGGATCTCCTCTATATCTGCGGCCCGGGGCACGGCGGTCCTGGTATGGTAGCCAACACCTGGCTTGAGGGAGTTTACTCCGAAATCTACCCTGAGGTCGGGGAAGATGAGGAGGGGATGAAGCGTTTGTTCCGGCAATTCTCCTTTCCGGGCGGCATTCCAAGCCATGCTGCTCCCGAAACGCCGGGCTCGATCCACGAAGGCGGAGAACTGGGCTATGCATTGGTCCACGCCTATGGAGCCGCACTAGACAATCCCGAGCTGGTTGTCGCTTGCGTGGTCGGCGACGGCGAGGCCGAAACCGGCCCGCTCGCGACCGCGTGGCATTCCAACAAGTTCATCAACCCTGCCCGCGACGGCGCTGTCCTGCCGATCCTGCATCTTAACGGCTACAAGATCGCCAACCCCACCGTGCTTGCGCGGCTTTCGGACGAGGAACTGGAGCATCTCTTCGTCGGCTACGGCTACGAGCCGTTCTTTGTCGAAGGCAGCGAGCCCGCTGGAATGCACGAACAGATGGCAGGAGTGCTCGATACGGTTTTCGACCGTCTGGCCGCGATCCGCGAGAAGGCGTCGTCGTCATCCGTGCGTCCGCGATGGCCAATGATTATTTTGCGCAGCCCGAAGGGCTGGACAGGTCCGAAGATCGTAGACGGTAAGATGGTCGAGAACCACTGGCGCTCGCATCAGGTGCCCGTCGCCAATTGCCGTGAAGACGAGGGTCATCGTCTGATCCTCGAGGAGTGGCTACGCAGCTACCATCCGGATGATCTTTTTGACGAAAGTGGTGCGCTGAAACCAGAACTCAAGGCGCTCGTCCCGAGCGGTTTGAGGCGCATGGGAGCCAATCCTCGCGCCAACGGCGGTGCCCTGCGCAAGGAACTGAACATTCCTGATTTTCGGAGCTACGCAGTTGAGGTCAGCCACGCCGGAGCGACAGAAGCGCAGGCGACGAAGGTGCTTGGTGATTATCTGCGCGACGTCCTACGCCTGAACGAGACTGAGCGGTGTGTTCGGGCCAGACGAAACAGCCTCGAACCGTCTGGGTAGCGTGTTCGAGGCGACGAACCGCGTCTGGATGGCTGAGACACTTGAGAGCGACGATCACCTCTCCCCCGACGGGCGGGTCATGGAGGTGCTGTCCGAGCATCTGTGCCAAGGCTGGCTCGAAGGCTACCTACTTACTGGCCGGCACGGCTTCTTCTCCTGCTACGAGGCGTTCATCCATATTGTGGATTCCATGTTCAACCAGCATGCAAAATGGCTGAAGGTTTCCCGGGAGCTGGAATGGCGCAAGCCGATCTCCTCGCTGAACTATCTTCTCACCTCGCACGTCTGGCGGCAGGACCATAACGGGTTCAGCCATCAGGATCCCGGCTTCATCGACCTGGTGGCCAACAAAAGCGCCGACATCGTCCGGGTCTATTTGCCGCCGGACGCAAACACGCTGCTATGGGTCGGTGACCATTGCCTGAAGACTTGGGACCGCGTGAATGTCATCGTCGCCGGCAAGCAGCCCGCACCGCAATGGCTGACCATGGCCCAGGCCGAGAAGCACTGCGAAGAGGGAGTCGGTATCTGGGAATGGGCAGGGACCGAGGACGGGCTGGAGCCGGACATCGTGATGGCCTGCGCCGGCGACGTGCCAACGATGGAGACGCTGGCTGCCGTCGATCTCTTGCAACAGGCCTTGCCGCATTTGCGCATCCGGGTCGTCAATGTCGTGGACCTGATGGCTCTGCAATCGCCGCAACACCATCCGCACGGAATTTCCGACGAGAAATTCGACCGCATCTTCACACGTGACCGACCGGTGGTGTTCGCCTATCACGGCTATCCGTACCTCATTCACCGGCTGGTCTACAAACGCGCCAATCATCCGAACTTTCATGTGCGAGGCTTTATCGAGCAGGGCACCACAACGACGCCCTTCGATATGGCCGTTCTGAACGAGTTGGACCGGTTTCATCTGGCCATCGAGGCGGTCGATCGACTTCCCGTCCTGAAGGAGAAGGGAATGGAGATCGTTGCAGCACTCCAGGAGAAACTCGTCTTGCACAAAGCGTATGTCTATGAACATGGGGAAGATATGCCCGAAATCCGAGACTGGAGGTGGCCTCATCGTTAAGGGCCTAATCATTGTGGTCCAGCCTGGGAGAGGTAGTCTACGCGGACGGAGTAATTTTTCGAGGAACTAATTTCAGGAGTGGGAGACTAGGGGTACGCTTTGTGTCCTTGGCTTTATGTCTGTTTCCAACACCGAGGCGAACCATTCAAATAGCCTATTATTTTGCTTTACTGCGAGCCGGTACTCCAACGACGACGTTCCTTTGAGACCCGATGCGGTTGAACCGCCCCTGTGGCAATGAAGTCAAAGGTTCGTTGGGGGCGTCAACTGATCGCCTGGTGTGACCCTACCCAAAAACGAACATCCAGAGATCACAAAAGGGATGCGGAATGAAGGATGAAGGAACTTCTCACGGTGCCGCGTTTCGAAATATTCACTACGCGCCGCGGCGGAAGTCGTAGTCGACCTAGCGAGTAACACCCCGCGCGGTCTCGCCGGAACGGAAGCGGTACGCTGATGGCAGAATTTGGCCCTAGCCGACTACTACAGCTCCCGGCGGGTCCTATTTGGCTGCGCCTTCTTTCCCTCTTTCAGGGATCTCGCTCGTGTATCTGCTGTTTGCTGCGATTTATCATCGCCTTAGCGGTCTGGGTGACCGAGGGCCGAGAGAGCTGGGCCGTCGCCTCGGCCGTTGCTGTCGGCGCGCTGGCGCGATCGACAGCCGGTCCTTCTTCAGGTCTGATGGATGGCGAGCGAGTGTTTGAGGAAGGTGGCGCAGTCCAAGCGGTGGAAGGTTGCTCAACGCGGCAAGGCTCCGCGGAAAGGAAGCCTCGCTCACCGGCGAAAGCGAGGCTGTACCCAAGGAGGCCGCTATTCTGCACCATCCGGCCCCGCTGGCCCAGCGATTCTGCATCGTGTTTAAAGGGACACCGACTGTTGTGGAGAACCGGTCGTGCAACTGTTACCGGAACCGCAATGCGGACCGAAATACGCGCCATTGCTCAGATGCTCGACGCCAATAAGGAGGGAACGCCATGCTTGTAAACGGAGGTCGCCCGGGTCTGCCGAGCGTTCGGGATCTCCGTTGTCGCCATCGCCATTATCGTGGTTGCGACAGCGCTGTCGGCTTCGGACATCGATGACCCTGCCGGCGTAATTTCCGCTCTTTGATCAGCGTCTCGTTGGCCGTAGCCGCGGTCGGAGAAGGAATTCCCGCCATATTACCTCTGGAGCGCGCGCTAGGGGTCCAACGGATGGTGGGACGCAGGGCAGTGATCAAAACGCTCTCGTCGGTCAAGACGCTTGGCATGGCCTCGATCATCTGTTCTGACGGGAACGCTGAAGCGATCCGAAATGACAAGTGAGTCCATAGTAACGACATCCGGCAGCAGCGGTGTCACCGGCATCGGGTGACAGTTCACCCCCCACCTGTGGCGTCGCCGCAGTCACGGTATACGTATCTGCGACCGGCTCTGCTTATTCAAAGCAACGTATTAGACGCGGTCGTACTGCTCGGCTCCTATAATCCATGCGGGAGCTGCGATCAGGACGATCAGCCCTGACAAGGGAAGCAATATCAAGTCGCTTGCTTAAGAAAGCTTGCCCCCGGTATGCCCTCAACAACGCATTTGACAGCCCTGAACTGGAGCTCCGTCAAATCCGCTCGTACGACCGCAACTGTCCCGTCGCGCACGTCAATGTTCAGCCTAACCGGATCGAACCCCAGGTCGTTGTGGACACGCGCCGAGGCTGCAAGCCTGATACCTTCGTCTCCCCGCGCAATGTGTTCGATACCGGAAAATGAGGTCGCCTTTAAAAGGTCGCGGCGGCTGACGACCCCGATAACCGCGCGGTCGGACGTTACCGGAATACGCTTGATGTTGCGGTTCAGCATGGTTTCGGCCACCGTCGCCAACGGAGTGGAAGCGGCGACCGTCACAACCTCCGCCGTCATGACGTCACCAACGCGCCAGCTGTTGGATTGGATATAGTTTTTGAGATCTTGCTCATCGGTCATCGGATGATCCTGCCGGCCGAGCAAAGACTTGCCGATCTCCTTGCGGCACATCAGGTCGCCTTCGGTGATGATCCCGACAAGGTTTCCCTCGCTATCGGTTACCGGCAGACCGCTGACGCCGCGCTCCAGCATCACGGAAACAGCGTGGCGCACATGAGCATCCACACTGATCGTTGCGACGTCGCGGGTCATGATGTCAGACGTAATCATGCGCATCCCCTTTCGAAACGCGGCCTTTATCCGATCAGGCGGCTTTGCCCGCCATGTCGAGAACCGCGCGGCCCTCCACACGGCCGGCTTTCAACTCTTCAAATATCCGGTTGATGTCCTCAAGCGGTGCCGGAGTGACATGCGACTTGACTTTGCCTTCAGTAAAGAAGGCGATGGCCTCATCGAGATCCCGGCGTGTGCCGACGATGGAGCCCCGCACGGTAATGCGCTTCAACACGACATCGAAAATGGGCGTCGGGAACTCGCCAGGAGGCAATCCAACAAGGGCTACAGTGCCTTTTCGTCGAACCAGTTGAAGCGCCTGCGAGAATGCCAGCGGTGAGACGGCAGTAACTAAAACGCCGTGTGCCCCGCCAACTGTTACCTGGAGTGCTTCGGAAATCACATCGGGATGCCGCGCATCGAGAGCCAGATCGGCCCCGGCCTGCTTGGCAAGCGCAAGCTTTTCAGGCGCGATATCCAGTGCAATCACCTTCAATCCCATAGCCTTGGCATATTGAACGGCGACCTGGCCCAAGCCACCGATGCCCGAGATCGCCACCCACTGGCCGGGTCGGACTTCGGTTTCCTTGAGCCCCTTGTAGGTCGTCACGCCAGCACACAGAATGGGTGCCACGGCTTTGAAATCGACATTGGCAGGCAGTCTTGCGGCGAATGCGGCGTTGGCAATTGCATATTCCGCGAAACCTCCATCACAGCTGTAGCCCGTGTTGTGCTGTTGTTCGCAAAGCGTTTCCCAGCCCGTCTCGCAGTGTTCGCATCCCATACAAGCGTCGTGCAGCCATGCGATACCCACCGCATCGCCGATCCTGAAGTCCGTCACGCCTGGGCCGAGAGCCGCCACTGTACCGGCGACCTCGTGACCGGGAATGAAGGGCGGGGATGGTTTGACGGGCCAGTCGCCAGAGGCGGCGTGCAGATCGGTATGGCACACGCCACAGGCCATCACTTTGACCAGCAGTTCCCCAGGTCCGGGTATGGGTACCCGAACGTTTTCGATCGTCAGCGGCGTACCGAATTCACGAACGACCGCGGCCCTCATCAGTTGTTGCATGTTCAGATTTCTCCTGTTGCGGTATGACTGGTAAGCCTTTCAATAGGACAACAGCTCCCCAATGGCTCATTGCTTGCGACCTTTGCCTACCGCAGGAAGCTTCGGAAGCGGCGCAGGGCAAGGATGAAGAGCGCCGCGCTAATCAGCACCAGTGCCAGTAGCTGCGGCCACACGACGGCGAGGCCCGCTCCACGAAAGAGAATGGACTGCGCCAGGATCACGAAATGGGTGTTCGGCGCTGCCAGCATGATATCCTGAATGATCTGGGGCATGCTTTCTCGCGGAGTCACGCCGCCCGACAGCACCTGAAGCGGAAGCAGAACCAGCATTAGCAAGAGGCCGAATTGCGGCATGGAGCCGGCGATCGTAGCAAGAAAAATCCCCATACACGTGGTGGCGATCAGTTGTAGCGCTGCGCCCGCCAGAAAAAGGCCGACAGAACCCTGTATCGGCACTTGGAGAACCCCTTGCACCACGAACACGATCGACACTGTCGAAGCGACCAGGACGACAAGTCCCATCGACCAAATCTTGCTCAGCATGATCTCCGTCGGCGTCACCGGCATCACAAGCAGATGCTCGATTGTACCATGCTCGCGTTCGCGTATCAGAGCCGCCCCGGTCAATACGATCGCGAGCATGGTGATCGACGAGATCACATTGGTGATGGCACCGAACCATCCCTTGTTAAGCTCCTGGTTGAAACGGGAACGCAAAGCAAGATCGACGGGAACGTCGCTCCCTTTACTGTAGCGATTGAGATATTCGCTGATTTCGCTGGAGACGATTGACTGGATGTATCCGCCACCGCTGAAGGCCTGCGACATGCGCGTAGCATCGACGTTGAGCTGAATCGTCGGCGCTCTGCCGGCGAGCAGGTCGCGCTGGAAATTAGGCGGAATATCGAGAGCGAAGGTGTCGATGCCCGCATCCATCCGGCTGTCCATTTCGTGCTGCGATATGATCTTTGGAATGGAAAAATAGGGCGGATAGAATGCGGTCAGGATCCGCGATGAGACAGGTGACTGATCTTCATCGACAATCGCGATGGCAGCATTGTTGAGGGTTTCCGGCATGGAAGTCGATGCTGTATAGACCGATAGGGTAAAAGCATACAGGATCAGCACCACGAGCATGGGATCTCGGGCAAGTCCCCGTAGTTCCTTTACCCCGAGTTGGGCGATATTGGCCAAGCGCATGGATTACCCCGCCTGTTTCTTGAGGAGCACTGCGCCACTTACCAAAAGAACTGGGACAGCGACCAGCAGGGGAATGAAAGACGCTGCAAGATCCTTGAATTCTAGCGCTTTGGAGAAGGTTCCCCGCGCGATTGTTACGAAATAAGTCGTTGGATAGATTTGGCCGATATAGGCGCCCGCTCCCTGAAGAGACGACACGGGATCGATCATGCCGGAATACTGAACAGCCGGAATGAGCGTGAGCAGCGCGGTAGCGAAAATCGCGGCAATTTGACTGCTCATGAAGGTAGAAATCAACAATCCGAGTCCGGTTGCCGCCGTGACGTAGAGAAGGGCCGCTGCAGTCAGTGTCAGGAAGCTGCCAGTCAGCGGTACCTGAAACATGAAGACAGCGAAGGCTGTCAGCATAAAGAAGTTGAGCATGGCGAGCGCAATGTAGGGCAGTTGTTTACCGAGCAGGAACTCGACGCGGGTTACGGGCGTAACGTAGAAATTGATGATCGACCCCAGTTCCTTTTCGCGCACCACGCTTAAAACCGCGAGCATGGCCGGTATCATCATCAAAAGCAGCGGAATGACCGCCGGCACCATGGCTTTGAGGCTTTCGACGCCTGGATTATAGCGGTATCGGAGGGCAATCTGGAAGTTACCGGTCGTTGCCACGTCACCGTAGAGCTCACGCGCCTTCTGGGTGAGCCATGTCTGATGCATACCCTGCACGTAGCCCCGTACTGTTTCTGCTCGTGCCGGCATCGCCCCGTCGATCCAGGCGCCGATTTCTACGTTACTACCGCGCGCGACATCGCGCCCGAAACCCGGAGGGATTTCGAGCGCCAGACTGAGTTCGCCATTGCGCATGCGTTGGTCGAGGTCATCGTAATCGACGATCGGCGCCTTCTCTGTGAAATAGCGCGATCCGGCGATTTGAAGCGTGTAGTCGCGGCTGATAGTCGTGTCGTCACGGTCGAGAACGGCGAATGCCAGGTTTTCAACATCCATGTTGATGCCAAAGCCGACGACGAACATGAGAATAACACTTCCGAGAATGGCGAGCGTGGCGCGGATGGGATCACGTCGCAACTCAAGCGCCTCGCGCCGCGTATACGCGAACATGCGGCGCAGGTTGAACGTGGGGCTGGCGGATGAAATCGCATCACGGGCGATGACTTCATCCGCCACTTCACGCTGCGCGATTGGGGCTGACGCAGCGGAAGATTGTTTACCGATCGCCTCTTCAAGATAGGATATGAAGGCTTCTTCCAATGTTTCTGCGGAACGCCTCTCGATGATGCCGCGGGGTGTGTCGCTGACAAGCACCTTTCCGGCATGCATGAGCGAGATACGATCGCAAAGTTCGGCCTCGTTCATGAAATGGGTCGAAACGAAGATGGTGACTCCGTCCTTGCGCGACAGGTCGGAGAGGATTTGCCAGAACCCGTCACGCGCCACCGGATCGACGCCGGACGTCGGCTCGTCGAGGATCAGGATGTCGGGCGCGTGGATCATTGCCACCGCAAGCGACAGTCTCTGCCGGATCCCGAGTGGCAGCGCATCGGGCAGGGCATCCATGATCTCGGTGAGATCGAAACGCTCGGCCATTTCCGTAATGCGCGCCAGGATCTTTGCGGACGGCAGGTTGAACAGTCTGGCATGCAGATCGAGATTCTGGCGAACAGTGAGTTCGGTATAGAGCGAGAAGGCCTGGCTCATATAGCCTACCTTGCGTCTCACCTCGATATCCCTGGGGTCGACCTCATGGCCGAACAGCTTCGCGGTCCCTTCGCTTGCCGGCAGAAGACCGGTCAGCATCTTCATGGTCGTAGTCTTACCGCAACCGTTCGAGCCGAGGAACCCGAAGATCTCGCCGCGTGGGATCTGGAAACTGACATTGTCGACGGCGGTGAAATCACCGAAACGCATGGTCAGGTGTTCGGCTTCGATGGCGAAGTCGGCTTCACCCTCCCTGGTCCGGGGCGGTATGACGACCTCGTGGTGACCGCGACGTCGCTCTTCCGGAAGGAGTGCGACGAAAGCGGCATCGAGGTTGGTGGCACCCGTTCGCGCGAGCAGTTCATCGGGCGTGCCGGTTGCAAGGATCTTGCCATCATCCATGGCGACGAGCCAGTCGAAGCGCTGTGCCTCTTCCATATAAGCGGTTGCGACGACTACGCTCATCGACGGGCGGTCGCGGCGGATATCATCGATCAGTTCCCAGAATTGCCGGCGTGAAAGAGGGTCTACACCGGTGGTCGGCTCGTCGAGGATGAGGAGATCGGGGTCATGGATCAGCGCGCAGCACAGCCCAACCTTCTGTTTCATGCCGCCGGAGAGTTTGCCGGCAGGTCGGTTGGGGAAGGGCTCAAGTGCAGTACGTTTGAGCAGGTCGCCGATCCGCTGCTCTCGCTCGCGCTTGCCCTGACCGAACAGGCGGGCGAAAAAATCGATGTTCTCAAAAACCGACAGGGTAGGGTAGAGGTTCTTGCCCAGACCCTGCGGCATATAGGCAATCTGTGGGCAGGTCCGGCCGCGATGATTTTTGCTGGCGATGTCGCCGCCCAGAACCTCGACATGACCGTCCTGAACCTTGTGAGCGCCTGCTATCAGGCTAAGCAGGCTGGATTTGCCGACACCGTCAGGACCGATCAACCCGACCATGACCCCGGCGGGAATGTCGAGACTGACAGCATCCAGTGCCCGCGTCTTGCCGTAGGACAGACTGACATCCTTGACTGTCACAACAAAGGGAGAGAGCTTCATCGCGTCGTGCTCTCCTGGTGAAACACTGCTCATTTCACAAGGGCCTCGGTCAGGTGAGCAGGCCATTCCGCCTCCTGTGCGATGCGGACATAGGCCATGCCGGGAAGACCCGTCTTGACATACTGGATATGCTCGCGCAGGAGGTCGGGAGATATCTTGGCCCTGATGCGGAACATCAGCTTCTGGCGTTCCTCCTCCGTCTCTACTGTCTTCGGCGTGAACTGCGCGACATCGGCCACGAAACTCGCCGTGGCCGGTATGACATACTGAGGAGCGGCGTCGAGAACCAGACGAACTTCAGATCCCATCTGGATGCGGCCCGCTTGTTCGGTCGGCAGAAAGAAGGTCATGTACACATCGCTCAGATCGACGATGTTGAGGACGCGGCCTCCTGACGAGAGCACCTCACCGGGCTGCGCAACGCGATATTGCACACGGCCTTCGCGCGGCGATCTCAGCGTGCTGTCGTTGATATCCGCGACGATGCTTTCAATCGCAGCCTGAGCGGCGACTACCGACGCCTCCGCATCGATGATCTGCGCCCTGGCCGCGCCGATTGCGGCCTTGGACGCGGAAAGCGACGCCTTTGCGGCCGCGACGGCTGCCCGCGTTCTCTGTGCTGACGCGCGGTCATCATCGAGCGTCTGCATGGATGTCGTATTGGTTCTGACCAGTTGCTCGGTGCGTGCGAGTTTGCGCTCTGCGGCGTCCTGTTCGGCATCGCGCTGGCCGATCACCGCCGCCGCCGCTTCCCGCTCTGCCTCGCGCTGGGATAGAAGGCTTCTTGCTGTATCGACACTGATCACGGCTCGCTGCAGCGAGGCTTCAGCCTGCTTCTTCTGCGCCTCAAGCTGCTGTGTATCCATGATAGCGAGCACCTGGCCCGCGCTAACGAACGCGCCTTCATCGACCAAAACCTCCTTGATGCGTCCGGGGGTCTTGGTGGAAATATCGATTTCGGTCGCCTCGATGCGGCCGTTCCCGCCAGCGATCCCGGCGGGCAGCCCCAAGCCGTCGTAAATGCGCACGGCGTAGTAGGCGCCGACAACGATAATGATGACAACGATCGCAATGATCCAGTTTTTCAGCGATTTCACGAGCGTGCCTCCCCTTGCGCGACGGTTGCAGAAACAGGCTGCCGGTGCCCGAGGAAAAGGTTTGATGTCATCGTGCAGTATGTCGTGGTCATGGGAAAGAGCCTGCCTTGGTCGCTGAGACCGTGTGCCGGGTATGCGCGATACGACGCCGCTGCCCAGCCGGATTGAAGATGGAGGGAGGATCTGACGCGATCGTCGAGATGCTTGTGACGTCCGGCAACGATGACGTGTCGCTGCCATCCATCTGCTTGACGGCTCTGCCAATCGCTTTGCTTTGGCGCTGGCTCGATAGTTGAAGCAAATCCTGCTTGAGGCGGCTCTTTAGACGTGTTCTTCATATGCAACCCGAGTATTTGCGTGAAGAACTGCTGCTCGCCCCAGTATCGTCACCGCATGTCCGAAAATTCGGAGCATATCATCAGTTGATGACCTTGATGTCAATGGGCCGGCCAACCTTGTCGTTAACCGATGATCGAGCGCATGATCCCGACCTGTCCATTCTGGGTCAAGTAGGGGGCTGCGATTCGGCAAGTCGGCGAGCATGTCATCACCCCACAAAGGCCGAGATGATCAGGGCGTTGACGATATCGATAAAAAACCCGCATACCAGCGGCACGACGATGAAGGCGCGATGGGCTGCGCCATATTGCTGTGTCACCGCCGTCATATTGGCGATCGCGGTCGCGGTGGACCCGAGTGCGATCCCTCCGAAGCCGGCCGACATGACCACGGCTTCATAATCGCTTCCCATCAGCCGGAAGACGATGGCCATCGTGAACATGACGGCGAGGGCTATCTGAACGGCCATAGTGCAGGCAACAAATACGAACACGCCGTCAAGCTGCCACAGTTGCAGGCCCATCAGCGCCATTGTCAGGAACAGGCCGAGCGCCAGGTCCGAAACGAGCGCAAGCCCGTCCTCGACGCCTGGCCATAGTCGCAGCACTCTGGAGCTCACGGCGATCGGCAGGAGATTGCGGATCAGGATGCCTGCGAGCAGGCAGCTCACGAAAGCTGGAAGATTGAGCCCGGTAAGCGCCAGCACGCGGCTGATGCCGAGGCCGAGGATGAGCGCCAGATTCAGCGCGAGGATCGCCCAGAGAACACAGAAATAATCGAGCCTGGATTGCCGTCCGTCATTGGAGGAGCCTATATCGAGGTCCGCTTCGTGAGTGGCGACAACGTTGTGCCGCCTTATGAGGGAAGCGGCGACAGGACCGCCGATCATGCAGGCTGCAATCAGGCCGATGGTATTGCCCGCGACGCCAAGTTCCATCGCGTTGGTGACGCCAAGCCGTTCCATGAAAATCGGCGCCCAGGCCAAGGTCGTGCCAATGCCGCCCGTGAGCGAGATCGATCCCACCATCAGACCGGCTCTGGGTTCAAGGCCGAACAGGGAGGCCATGCTCATGCCGGCAAAGTTCTGAACCAGCATGAAAACGATCGCGAGCGAGAGCAGGATGGCTAGAGGGCGGCCGCCGGTAATCAATGTCTTGATGTCTGCCTTCAGCCCAATGCCTGCGAAGAACAGAAGAAGCAGGAAGTCACGCATCCCCAGCTCGAAGACGATCTTTCGACCAAAAAACGCATAGATGAGGTAAGCGACGACAGTGCACAGGATTCCGCCGATAACCGGCTCCGGTATGGAATACTTGCGCAGAATTGGCGTATTCAGAATTACAATCTTGCCTGCCAGTAGAAGCAAAACCGCTATGGTAAACGTGTAGAAAGCATCAATTTGCATCTTGACCTTATGTTGTCTGAGATATGATAGACGGCGGCCAGACGCGTGAAGCGCTGCCGATGAGGTAGCTGTTGTGAGTTTGGCGCCTCAACTGAATGAATACGCTTCCGGACGCTCGGACGGAGCGGAACAAAGCGTTCGTCCAAGCGTTCAGAAACAGTCAGTCATCAACTGTTGACCTGGTGTCGTTATGCCTATAAACCTTCTTACCGTCAATCTGGAGAGATCATGCCCAACCGACTGATCCGGCTCGCCCCGGAAGACACCACCCGTGAGCGCATCCTGAAAGCCGCGATACTTCGCTTCTCCACCCACTCCTATGAGGAAACCGGGCTGCGAGACATTGCCGCCGATGTCGGCGTCGACATGGCCTATGTTCATCGATCCTTTGGCTCAAAGGAAAAATTATTCCGAGAGGCCGTCAAGGCGATGCTCCGCCCAGAGGTCTGGCTCGTCGGCGAGGCCAGCGAGTTGCATGTGACGCTGGCGAAAGACGCACTCGCCGACAAAGGGGCCAATGAAATCCGGCCTTTTGACATCCTGGCCCGATCCTTTTCCAGCCCTGAGGCGTCGCGTGTCTTCCGCGAACTCATCGACGACGGGTTTGTAAAGCCTTTCGCGTCCAAATGTCCCGCCATTTCCGAACAGCGCGCATCCATGGTCGCCGCGTTCCTGGCCGGGGTCTGCATCCTTCGGGAGGTTATTGGTACGCCAGCGCTCCAGAAGCACGGGAATGATCGTGAACTGACGGGTTTGGTCTCCCAGATTGTTGAGTTCATTATGAACGAAGACAAGGAATGCGAGACCACGACGACCACCGAGCCGATCAGTCCGGAGACACAATGAGTGATTTGAGAAGGTCAGAAGTGACGGCGCCGCAGGTCCCTTACGCCACTCAAGACATGACAGTCTGCCGCGCCATTGGTGAGATGCGTCAGGCGCTGGGCGCGCCCTGCCGCCAGAAGTCCTCCGATCACTTCGAAGTGCCCGGCGGCCAATTATATCAAAAGTGAGGGTGCGATGGCCGACAGCATGCTGACAAATCATACCTTCGCCGATTTACAGGTCGGCGA
>Ga0209371_1000644_pt1 | contig 30722 bp, 27 predicted proteins | sample AgamicAtAmrz_FD_187165 | JGI IMG/M metagenome (GOLD analysis project Ga0209371, IMG submission 187165) | Agave microbial communities from Guanajuato, Mexico - At.Am.rz (SPAdes) (version 2) | ecosystem: Host-associated > Plants > Roots > Rhizosphere | place: Guanajato, Mexico | collected 2012-06-07
GACACCGGGATCGCATTCAGTAGCCAGAACGCGCTCACCGCATCCGGACTGCCCGCCGCGAGGTTTTTCGCCGCCTCAATCAGGGAGGGATACATCAGGCAGGCCGCTACCGCCGCCGCCAGGTATTCGTTGGTTTTGAAAATCTTCGCCGCCGATACCGCGAGGAAGAACGGCAGGAAATAGAACACGCCGCTGGCGATAAGATCGATTACCACCACGGTATCGCTTTTTGCCGACACCACGTTCAGCGCTACCAGCCCGGCCAGCAGCCCCTTAATCATCCCGGCCCCGGCAATCGCCGGTACGATAGGACCAAACACGCCGGAGACGGTATCCATAAACAGCGACACCAGACTTTTACGCCCTTTACCGCCAGCGGTGCTGTCGCCAGGCGTGGCAGACGGCGTACCGAGCATGGCCTGCATCTGCTGATACCAGCTGTTTACCTGCGGCCCGATGATGACCTGGAACTGATCGCTTTGCAGCTGAGCGCCCAGTACGCCGGGGATCTTTTTAATTTCACCCTGGTCGACTTTATTATCGTCAACCAGGTCAAAGCGCAGCCGCGTCATGCAGTGCCAGACGTTATTAATATTATCCGCCCCGCCGACCAGACGAATAATGCGCGTAATTGCTTCCTGTGTCCCCATAAAACGTCCGCCAGTTAGTTGTTGTTGTCATTGATGACAGTGATGGTAGGTAAATCGCTATAACAAAACAAACCAATAAAACATGATGACAATCACAATTCAGCACCAGTAAAGCCACACAACGACGCTATCTGTCAAATTGGTACGATATATATTCATTATTCAGGCAGCTTTCTGACCAATAAAAATTATTTAAAAAAGCGGTTTACGCCGCCGGATTATTAAGGCGATAGTGGCGGCCATCACGTCAATAAATGTCGCAACCGGCCCGCTGTTTTGCGGCCGAGGGAGTATTACGGTGTTGCCTACGCTAATTGAAAATATTGAGTGCTTTATTACCCGCCCCGACCGGCACAACCTGATCGTGGTGCGCATCACCACTGATAAAGGCGTGGTCGGCCACGGCTGCGCCACCTTCCAGCAGCGCCCGCTGGCGGTGAAGACGATGGTCGATGAGTACCTGAAGCCGCTGCTGACCGGCCGGGATGCGAATAATATCGAAGATCTGTGGCAGATGATGAACGTTAACGCCTACTGGCGTAACGGCCCGGTAACCAACAACGCCATCGCCGGCGTGGACATGGCGCTGTGGGATATCAAAGCACAGCTGGCAGGCATGCCGCTCTATCAGCTGTTCGGCGGTAAATCGAAAGATGCTATCGCCGCCTACACCCACGCCAGCAGCGACACCCTCGACGGACTTTTCACCCGCGTGGACGCCCTGCTGGCCGAAGGCTATCGTCATATCCGCTGCCAGCTCGGTTTCTACGGTGGCACGCCGGAAGCGATGCACAGCACCCGCAGCCCGACCCAGGGCGCTTATTACGATCAGGATGAGTACATGGCTAATACCGTTGCCATGTTTAAAGCGCTGCGCGACAAGTACGGGTCGCGCTTCCATATTCTGCACGACGTGCATGAGCGCCTGTTTCCACAGCAGGCGGTGCAGCTGGCGAAAGCGCTGGAGCCGTATCAGCCCTTTTTCATCGAAGACATTTTGCCGCCTCAGCAGAGCGCCTGGCTGGCGCAGGTGCGTCAGCAGAGCTGCGTCCCGCTGGCGATGGGCGAACTGTTCAATAACCCGGCGGAGTGGCACGATCTGATCGTCAACCGGCAGATCGACTTCATTCGCTGCCACGTGTCGCAGATTGGCGGCATAACCCCGGCGCTGAAGCTGGCGGTGCTGTGCCAGGCGTTTGGCGTGCGGCTGGCGTGGCACGGGCCGGGAGATATGACCCCCATCGGCGTGGCGGTGAATACCCACCTCAACATCCATCTGCACAACGCGGCGATTCAGGAATTCATTCCGATTAGCGACGATACCGCCGCGGTATTCCCCGGCGCGGCCGCCCCGGAGCAGGGCTTTATCTACCCCATCGAGCAGCCGGGGATCGGCGTAGGGTTTGATGAAGCCGAGGCGCTGAAGTGGCCGGTGGTCTACCGTCCACACGAGTGGACCCAGAGCCGCCTGCCAAACGGGGCGATTCACACCCCCTGAGCGCCCTGGCGGAAGGCAAGGTTGTCGTGATTAAAGGGGATGACGTAGGTGCAGGTGTAGTTGATGTCGATGATATCGCTGATCTCAAACACCCGTCCTCCTTCCAGAATGCCACGGTTAGCAATGTGCATTGCCGGGCTGCCCTTTTTGCAGCCGAGCAGCGCCGCCTGCTCGCGCGACACGCTCACCGCCTGGTAGCTGGTCAGCATATGGGATATGCGGTAACCGCGGTCCAGCACGTACCGCTGCAGTGACCGCTCTATAATCTGCTGGTTCAGGTCGGGAAACAGGCTTACCGGCATACTCGATATCTCAATCTGCACCGGTGCGCCGTCCACCAGCCGCAGGCGGCAAAACTGCCAGATAAACGCCCCGGCCTCAATGCCAAACACCTGCTGCTCCTCAATGCCGGGCAGCTTTTTGTGCAGCTTCACCATGCGAAACTGGATCTGATCGAAACGCTTCTCGGTGATCGAGTTGTAGACCAGCGGATTGCTGCGCACGTTATCATTGATCCAGATCCCCGACCCCTGCACGATCTTCACCACGCCAATGCTGGCCAGCTTCTCCAGCGCCTGACGAATGGTAAAACGCGACACGCCGTATTCCGCAGCCAGCACCCGCTCCGGCGGCAGCTTGCGCCGTTCCCCCGGCTCGCTCTGGTAGATCTTGCTCAGCAGATCCTGGGTGACAAACTCTTTTTTCTTCATGGCGTCCCGCTGTGCTAAATGTCAAAAACCGGTGCAGCTGCAAAAGATAGCATCCTCGTCCAGGCAAAAACTACTGTCCTGTGGTTAACTCATTAGATGCCCCACCATCGTTGCACGTTCAGGAAAATGAGATGACCAACAGGCGGCTCCGGAGCCTCGTCACAGCCATACTGATCCTTGCCGTTCTTCTTCCCATCGCGCTCAGCATCTGGTTTGCCAGAAGCCACGCCAATGAGCAGTTCAATGACGAGCTGGAAACCTACACCGCCAGCGCCAGAGCCCGCGTGGAGATGGTGATTGAACAGGCGCGCGAAGCGCTGTTGGTGCTCAATACGCTGCAGACCACGCCCTGTAGCCCCGAACATCTGCTCGCTCTGCGCCGCCTCGCCTATACGCATCGCTACGTGCAGGAAGTGATCTGGATGGATGGCCTGAGCCCGCGCTGCTCCTCGCTGGAAAGCAGCAGCAGACAGCAGCCGTTTCCGCCGCCGGACGCCGTCACCGAAAAGGGCTTCCGCGCCTGGTACACCTCGCGCACCGATCTGGACATGAGTTATGAAATGGTGGCGATCGGCCTCGATCGCTACGCGGTGATTATCGATCCACTGACCTTTATTGATGTGGTGCCGTTCAGCAGCAATCCGATTAACCTGGCGCTGATCGGTACTTCCAGCAATCACATTATCGCCAGCACCAGCACCCTGAGCCCCGACATCTGGCAGACGGTGCGCGAAGAGCACAGCATCAGCCTCACCCGGCACGGCAACCGCTATGAAATACTGCCGCTGCTCAATGCCAAGCTGATGATTGTCGCCTGGGCATCGCTGGCCCCGCTGGAAAAGGCCTGGCGCGATCAGCTGCTGCTGTGGATGCCGTTCGGCATTGTCATCAGCCTGCTGGCGGCGGCGTTTATCCTGCGCCTGCTGGGGCGGCTGCAGTCGCCGCGCTACCGGCTGATAGATGCCCTGAATAATCGCGATCTGACCATCAACTACCAGCCGGTGGTGGAGTTAAAAAGCGGCAGAGCCATCGGTGCCGAAGCGCTGGTACGCTGGCCGCAGCCGGACGGCACCTGGCTCTCGCCTGACGTGTTCATCCCGATGGCGGAGCAGACCGGGACCATCAACCAGCTCAGCGCGTATGTGATTGAACGGGTATTTGAAGAGATGAGCGACTGGCTGCGCCAGCACCCTGATAAGCATATCGCCATCAACCTGGCAGCGCAGGATCTCTCCTCTACCGTGCTGCTGGAGCGGCTGACCCGGTTATGCGCCGGGGCAGGCGTCGCAACGCGTCAGATCGTCATCGAAATGACCGAACGCAGCGTCGTCGATCCGGATATCACCGGCCCGATCCTCACTCGCTATCGTCAGGCGGGCTTTCGGGTGAGCATCGATGATTTCGGTACCGGCTACTCCAGCCTGAGCTACCTGCAGGAACTGGAAGTCGACATCCTGAAGATCGACAAATCCTTTGTTATGGCGCTCGAGCGTAAGCAGGTGACATCGCACATCATTGAGATTGCGCGCACCCTGAAGCTGGAGATGGTGGCGGAAGGCGTGGAGAACCCGCAGCAGGAAGCCTGGCTGTGCCGACACGGCGTGCATTACGGTCAGGGCTGGCACTACAGTAAAGCGTTGCCCGCCCAGGCGTTTATGCGCTGGGCGGACGATAATCTGGCGAGCCGCGAGGACGAGACGCTGCTCGCCCCCCCTCACGCATAGCGGCGCCTCCCTGCGCCGCGGTACGTTACGCCTGACGCCAGCGCAGCGCGTAGCGTACGTTCTCCTGCTGCAGCAGAAACTCCGGCGCTACGCTCGGACTCCAGGAGTCATCCCCGCCCACGCCCATGTGGAAGGCATCAACGTGTAACCAGCAGCCCGGCTCTTTCTCCAGCAGATGGTGATGGGTTGTGTGGTGCAGCTGCGCCTGGCTGTAGCGGCTGAGGGCAAAGTGGAACTGCCCGTGCAGCTGATGCGCACCAACGCGCAGCTCGCGGGTATCGCAGCGCAGGCCGTTATCCCCCGGGAAAATGTACGGGGTGTGCAGCGCGTCCAGCGGCAGTGTCCAGCGCCCCTGCTGCGCCGCCAGCTTGCGGTCCGGGTAGTTCTCGTGCGGCCCCAGACCCAGCCAGCTCGCCTGCTCAGGCGTCTGCGCCAGCTGGCAGGTTAAGCCGATACGCGCCGGAGCCGGGATATCGCTCGCCACCTCTACCTCGACCTCAATCTGCAGCTCGCCGTGGGCGGTAATACGCCAGGTTTTACGGCTGATAAACAACACTTTTCCTTCATGTTCCCAGCGGTGCAGCGTGGCGATCTCCACCGCTTCAGCACGCTGTTCTGCCCGGCAGCTCACCAGCACTGACGACAACGCGTACATGCCCGCCGCTTTCCAGCGCTCCACCCACGCATTCGGATCGATGCGCGTCACTTCGCTGACGCCAATGTCGTTGTCGAGCGGTGCGCGGCTGAACTGGTCAGTCACCGGCGTAAGCAGCGTCTCTTCGCCATCGCGCCACCACTGCGCCAGCACCCCGGCGGTGCGACAGAACGCCCAGCGCTGGGTGCCATGCGTGACGCTAAAGTTTGCCTCCTCTGACGTCAGCTGCGGGGCAATCCCGTCCGTATCCGGTGCAGCGGGCTGGGCCAGCGGCACCGGCAGACGCCACTGATCCCAGGCCACGCGATGCCCGGCCGCAGACCAGGCGGTGGCGTCAGGCTGTACCACCTCGACGTTAAGCCACCACTGACCGGGCCGCGTTCCGGCAGGCATCGCCCCCAGTTCAAGGCGCTGCGTGCCCTGCGGCGCGATCTCCAGCCGTGTCTCCCCCTGGGCCAGCACCTCGCCGTCCACTTCCACGCGCCAGCGCAGCTGCTCGTTGTCGCTGGATCGGAACAGATAGTCGCTTTCCACGTCCACCACCAGCGGGCTGTGGCTCACCAGACGGAACTGGAAGAACTGCTGAGCGCGCTGGGCTTCAGACAGCGCCGGATGCGGGGTGCGATCCGGGAACACCAGGCCATTCAGGCAGAACTGGCGATCGTTGGGCGTGTCACCGAAATCGCCGCCGTAGGCCCAGAAGGTGTTGCCCTGGGCATCGGTTTTGGTCAGCGCCTGGTCAACCCAGTCCCAGACAAAGCCGCCCTGCAACCGCGGATACTGGCGAAACGCCTGCCAGTATTTGCTGAAACCACCAAAGCTGTTGCCCATCGCGTGGGCGTATTCGCACAGGATCAGCGGACGCGTCTCGTCCGGCATGCCGATCCACTTCTTAATTGACCACTTCGGCACCGCCGGGAACGGCTGATCCTGATCGACCCTCGCGTACATCGGGCAGACGATATCCGTCGCCGCAGTGTTGGCTCCGCCGCCTTCGTACTGCACCGGACGGCTCGGGTCGTGCTTTTTAATCCACTGGTAGAGGGCGTCGTGCGCCGCGCCGTGCCCGGATTCATTGCCCAGCGACCAGATAATAATCGAGGGGTGATTGCGATCGCGCTGCACCATGCGCGTCACGCGCTCGCTCATCGCTGGCAGCCAGCGCGGATCGTCCGACAGGCGGTTCATCGGCACCATACCGTGGGTTTCGATATTGGCTTCATCCACCACGTACAGGCCGTAGCGGTCGCACAGCCGGTACCAGAGCGGATGATTCGGGTAGTGCGAGCAGCGCACCGCGTTGAAATTGTGCTGTTTCATCAGCTCAATGTCGCGGCGCATGGTAGCTTCGTCCATCACCTGCCCGTGCTCAGGATGATGTTCGTGACGGTTCACGCCGCGGATCAGCAGCGGCTTACCGTTGACCTTCAGCAGACCATTGCTGATTTCCACGTTGCGGAAGCCCACGTCGCAGGCTTCGGCTTCGATAAGCTCGCCCTGAGCATCAAGCAGCGACACCACAGCGCGATAAAGGTGCGGCGTTTCCGCGCTCCACAGCGCCGGCTGCTCCACCGAAAGCGACAGCGTCACCCGCTCGGCGTAATTGCCGCGCTCATCCACCGGGGCGCTGCCCGGCGCGGCCTGCACCTCGCCGATCAGCGTATCGTCCCGCCACAGCGCCACGACAACCTGGCTTGCTGCCACATCGCGGCCTTCAAGATGGACCTCAACCTCCAGCCGACCGGCGCTCAATTCGCTGTTAAGCGGAGTGCGTACAAGGTAATCGGCAATGCGCGTATCGGGCTTATGCAGCAGCACCACGTCGCGGAAAATACCGCTCATGCGCCACATATCCTGGTCTTCCAGCCAGCTGCCGTCGCTCCAGCGCAGCACCAGCACCGCCAGGCGGTTTTCACCGTCGATTAAGAAATCCGTCAGGTCGAACTCCGCCGGCAGGCGGCTGTCCTGGGAATACCCCACCCAACGCCCGTTGCAGAACAGATAGAACGCGCTGTTTACCCCTTCGAAAATAATGCGCGTCTGCCCGCTTGCCAGCCAGCCCGCATCCGGGCGGAAGGTGAGCGAGTAACACCCGGTAGGGTTTTCGCGCGGCACAAACGGCGGCGTGGTAGCGATGGGATAGGTGACGTTGGTGTAGATGGGCGCATCGTAGCCGTGCATCTGCCAGTTCGACGGCACCGGCAGCGGGCGAGCGTCGGCGCACTCCTGCTGCAGCCAGCTCTCCGGCACCGCTTCCGGGGCGTGAAAATAGCTGAACAGCCAGTCACCGTTCAGTATCTGCCGCTGTTCGCTGATGCGATCTTCACGCGCGGCCCCGGCGCTGCGCCAGCTGTTGAACGGGGCGTGGGCTGGCAGGCGCTGCCACTGGGTGACGCCGGGATTTTCCCAGTCGCGGCGGGAAAGCAGCGACTGCAGGGAGAGATAAGGGGAAGTCTGATGCATGGTTAACCTCGATTGCGAAGCGCTCACAAATAAAGGTAACTCTGCACAGGTTGTGGTCGGGAGTAAAGATCGCCCCGGCACTGATGCGAAGCGGATCACATAACGTCAGGAACGATCGAGATCGGCAAGCTGCTGCGCCAGCTGTGTCAATCGGGCGGCAATCTGCCGGGGCGTTATCTCAGTATTGCGCCGTGCGCCGCTGGTCTGGCGTTCGATGAGTGACACCGGCAGCGTAATCGCCGACTCCGCCGTCGGCGCAGCATGAAGACGCGCCAGCAGCCACTCCACGCTTCTCTCCCCCAGCAGGCGAAAATCCTGACGGATGGTGGTCAGCGCCGGGGTAAACCAGGCGCTGTCGGCGGTATCGTCATAGCCAATAATGGAAATGGCATCCGGAACTCTGAGCTGCTGCTCCGCGCAGGCGCGCAGCACCCCAAGCGCCATCTGATCGTTCGCTACCACCACGCCGTCCGGACGCGCAGCCAGAATGGCATGGGCATGGTGATACCCTGATGCGGCGCTCCAGTCACCGTGCGCCTCCACGCAGGGCGTCAGCCCCGCCTGAAGCAGCGCGGCGATCCAGCCCTGGTGGCGCAGCCGGGCGGAGACCGAATCGGGCGGCCCGGCAAGACAGGCAATGCGCCGGTGGCCCAGCGCCAGCAGATGCTCAATCCCCAGCCGCGCCCCCTGCTGCGCATCAAACACCATCGACGGCACCGGGGCATTCTCATCGACATCAAGAAACAGTACCGGCAGCGGCTGGCTGCGGGCGGCGATATGCGTTGCGGCATCGTTTTCCAGCGGTACGTTAATCAGCAGGGCATCCACCCGCTGCGCCAGCAGACCGGCCACTGCCGCTTCACAGGCGGCCACGCTGTTATCTTCCGGCATCGACATCACCACGTTATACCCCGCCAGACTGGCGCGTCGCTTCACCGCAGCGGCGATTTGCGAGGGGGCATGCAGTGACAGGTCAGCCGTCACCAGGCCCAGCGTCAGCAGGGCTTTGCCCGCCAGCTGCTGCGCTACCCGGTTCGGGACGTAGTGCAGCGCGGTCATCGCCTGCTCCACCTTTTCCCGGGTGCGGGCAGAGACGTGTTCCGCCTGGTTAATCACCCGGGAGACGGTCTGATAGGAGACGCCCGCATGGCGTGCGACGTCGTAAAGCGTGATGGATTTCGGCTTCATAGCGGCTCAGAAGTGGTGGAGATCGCCGTTATTCTAGCGCAGTCGGGCAAAAATTGTGAGCGCTTCGCCTTCATGACACCGCTGCGGTTTCCGTTACCGGCGGCTGTGGCCGGCGGCGAAACCACGGCATAAAGAACTGGATCAGCGGCCCGATCGCCAGGGCATACAACACGGTGCCGACCCCCAGCGTGCCGCCCATCGCCCATCCGGCCAGCAGCACGGTGAGCTCAATTGCGGTGCGCACGGTACGCACCGACCAGCCGGTGCGGGCGTTGATGCCGGTCATCAGCCCGTCGCGCGGCCCGGAACCGAAGCCCGCGCCGATGTACATCCCGGTCGCCATCGCATTCAGCACCACCGCGCTTACCAGCAGCGTTACCTGTAGCGGCAGACCGCTGACCGGCGGCATCAGCGCCAGGGTGGCGTCCGCCGCCAGACCAATAACAATAACGTTGCTGATGGTGCCGAGACCCGGACGCTGACGCAGCGGGATCCAGAACAGCAGCACCAGCGCACCGACGAGGATCATCACCAGACCAATGTTGAGCGAAAACAGCCGCGCCACGCCGAGGTGAAACACGTTCCAGGGATCGGCCCCAAGATTAGCGGTGACGAACATAGCGGCGGAAATCCCGTATAATCCGAGGCCAAAGTAGAGCTGAAACAGACGACGTAACATAAAATCTTCCGGTGGCGACATGATGGTTTCACTCTATCGGAACTGGACTTATTATTAAGGTCCAGTTTAAACAAAGTGGACTGCCATGAATCAACGTCGATCCGGAAGCCTGTCGCTGCTGCGCCTGTTGGGCAACTGGCAGCAACCCGCCTCCCGCGCCCCGCTCTATCAGCAGTTAGCCCAGGCGCTGCGTCTGCTGATCCTTGATGGCCGACTGCCGCTTGATAGCCGCCTGCCCGGCGAGCGCGAGCTGGCCAGTGCGCTCAACGTCAGCCGCACCACCGTTGCCAGCGCCCTCGCCCAGTTGCGGGATGAAAATTATCTGGTCAGCCGCCACGGCTCCGGCTCGGTGATCGTGCTGCCCGAACCGCGTCCGGCTGCGGGCCGCCACAGCGTGCCTCAGGCGCTGGATCTGGCGACCGCCGCCCTGCCCGCCGGGCCGGAAATTCACCATGCCTTTTCCCACGCCCTGAGCCAGCTGCCGGGCTTCCTCGACCACACCGGCTACGATCGCCAGGGGCTGCTGAGCGTGCGCCAGACCATCGCCGAACGCTATGCCGCGCGCGGCCTGCCCACCACGGCGGACCAGATTATGATGGTCAATGGAGCGCTGCAGGGGTTTGCGCTGGTGCTGCGGCTGCTGACCGGGCCGGGAGATCGCGTGGCGGTGGATAACCCCACCTATCCACTGGCCCATGCGGCGATTGAAGGTGCCTCATGCCGCGCGGTAGGAATTTCGCTGCCGGATCAGGGCTGGGACAGCGCGGCACTGGCGGCAACCATCGCCCAGACCGCGCCGCGTCTCGCCTATCTGCTACCGGATTTTCACAACCCCACCGGTCGCTGTATGGATGCCGCGACCCGCCAGGACGTCGCCGCCATCGCCGCCCGCACCCGTACCACGGTAGTGGTGGACGAAACCATGATTGACCTCTGGTATGACGCCCCGCCTCCCCCGCCGCTGGCCGCGTTTGGCGACGATGAGGTGATCACCATTGGTTCGGCGGGGAAAAGCTTCTGGGGCGGATTGCGTCTGGGCTGGATCCGCGCCCCGGCGCGGATCATCGCTTCGCTAACCCAGGTGCGTGACAGTCTGGATTTAGGCTCGCCGCTGCTCGAACAGCTGGCGGTGCAGGCGCTGATTAACGAGGCGGATAACTTTCTGCCGGCACGGCGGGCGCTGCTGAAAACACGCCGCGATGCCGCAGCCACTATGCTGAAGCGCTATTTTCCGGACTGGCGCTTTCAGCTTCCTGAAGGCGGGCTGTCATTCTGGGTGGAGCTGCCGCTGCCGCTGGCCTCGCAGTTCGCCGCCAGCGCGCTCAACATCGGGATTCATCTCGGGGCCGGGCCGCGCTTTGGCACCGACGGCGCCTTTGAGCGCTTTCTGCGCCTGCCGTTTGCACTGGAGACCCCGCAGCTTGAAGACGCGCTGCAGCGGCTTCAACCGCTGTGGCAGACGCTGGCCAGCGCACCGGTGCGCTCCCGCGGCGTGGTGTAATTCAGCCTGGCGGGAGGGGAATCACCTTCAGCGTCGCTTCGGCAAAATCATTGTGATGCACCGAAAAGCTGTTGATGTTATAGGGCACCGGGCGGTCGCGGAACCAGCAACCGGAAACGGTTAACAGGGTATCGTCCTGATTATCGCGCATCCGGTTCGCTACCCGCCCCAGCACCTGCTCCACCAGCGAGCGGGCGGTGGTTGCACCAGGATTCGCCGCCAGCAGCGAAGCTACGCCGATGTGGTGTGCAACCTGGCTCACCCACGCCTGCAGCTCCTGGCCCGCCTGCCGGATCTCCGCATCGGATTCCATAATTGCGACTGAAAGCGTTACGAATGCCCCCGGATTCGCCGGGCCGTACAGCAGAAGCCCCTCTCCGGCCGCCACCAGCGGCTGATATGCCCTGACGTTACTGAACGCGTTGAGCTGGCAGTGGAAGCGCGCACCATCGGCGCTGGTTTCATCCATGCCGACCACCATCACATACGGCTCGCTGTAGCTGTCCATAAAGTCAGCCGACTGGCGCAGCTTCAGCGCTGACAGAACAATAGCGATATCGTCGCACTGCGGATCAAATTTCACAGCCACCTCACCGTTCATCGGGCGTATCGAAACTTCACCCTGGCACAGGCATGGCGTGGAATGTCACAGGCGTGGGGAAAGATGAGAATTAATGAGCGGGAATGACAAAAACAGAGGAAAAGTGACGAACCCGCGGGTTCGCCGAAACGTCGTCCGTGACGCTTTATAATGGATGTTGAGGCGGTGTTATTAGTGTTATGTCAGTGCTGACGCGGGATTGCGAACCCTTTCAGCGAGACGACGAAGGCATCATCCTCTTTCACAATTCTGGCGCCAGCGTCGCACCAGTCTGAGGCGATACGGAAAAACTCATCGCTTTCGACGTTCCAGCCCAACCGAACGTGCTTCACATAGCCTGAGCGCAGCAGATGGCAGGCTTCAGCATAGTTGTGGGCCGTGGTATGTGACTCGTGACGTTTCATTTTTTCTTCTTCAGAAGTTTACGCAGGGCTTTGATTTCTTTATCAGTGAGTTGCTCGGTACGGCTCTCTTCCGTGTGCTGGCTGTCGATGTCGTCTTCTGAAATATCGTCATCGTTCATCGCGCTCAGCAGCAGTCTTTCGGTAACCGCGCCAAGGGTCTCGTCATTTTCCTGAGCATATTCACGCAGACGCTCTTTTAACTCCGCATTGATTTTGACGTTCAGTACCGCGGTGGTCATAGCATTTCCTTAACGTTAAACAGGGGAAAATGAAGGCGTTACGCCATCGATGCGTTAATAACATGAATAATTTAAATGACAGCAGTATGACAAATTGATGACAGTTATCAGAAATGTGACAGCGAAAACGGATATGTTAAAAAAAGGGAAAGTGTTGCAAGACGATGAGAAGTAAGAAAAAGGCGGGAGACAGAATTGGGTGGGGGCCCTGCCAGCTACATCCCGGCACACACGTCATCTGCCCTGGCTGCTTCCTTCCGGACCTGACCTGGTGAACAGAGTAGCGTTGCGGGAGAACCAACAGGGCCCCCATTGAGAGCGTTGAGTATCAACGCGCAGGCGGCATTATCCTTATAACCCCCGGCAATTGCAACCCGACCACAACCGGGTGCTGGTTTCTTGTTCGATACTGCAAAAACGCTCAGCTAATCAGCCCTTTTCACGTGCTCAGGCTACCTCTATCCTTGCAGGCACGCTAAAAAGGAGACGCTTATGGACAATCAGGACACTTTCCCGCAGCGCGTTTACCAGATTGTGGCCGCGATTCCGGAAGGATTCGTCACCACCTATGGCGAGGTGGCAAGGCTGGCGGGATCGCCGCGCGCGGCTCGTCAGGTGGGTGGCGTGCTGAAGCGTCTGCCGGAGGGTAGCCAGCTGCCGTGGCATCGGGTAGTGAATCGTCACGGTACGATTTCCCTGACCGGGCCGGATCTGCAGCGTCAGCGCCAGGCGCTGTTATCTGAAGGTGTGAACGTGAGCGGGAGTGGGCAGATCGATATGCAGCGCTATCGCTGGAACTACTGACCCCGGCGTGCCGGAGTCAGTATGCGGGTCATCAGAAGTTCGTCGGTGCCGGAACGGCAGACGACGGGTTAACCTGCGTCGGTGAAGTCGATGGTACGGTGGTGGCCGCGCCGCCGCTCTGGTTTACCGGAACCGCGGTCTGCTGCACCGGTACCAGCGTCAGGTCAGCTTTAGTGCCGCCCTGATTAATCACCGGTTTCACGGTATCGGTGATAAACACCAGTTTGTCATCAATGGTGATAGCCGCACTCAGCAGAATACGGGCGTTCGGCTGCACATCTGACGGGTTAAACGGCAGTTCAAAGCTGAACGGTGCCTGTTTGCCCTCGGTACGCACAACGCGCTGCGCCAGCACTTTTGACGGCTGATCGGCTACGGATGCATCCGACAGCGTCACGGTCAGCGCCGCATCCGGTGGCAGAGCCACTTTCTGACGGATCCATACGGTACCAGACACATTCGGCTGCTTGATGACAGGCTGGGTGTTAACCCCGGCGGTATTCGGGTTCAGCGCGGGAGTCTGGATATCTGCGCTTTTGTCTTGCGCGCAACCAGCGAGCGCTACGGCAACCGCTACACCACTTAATACGTGCACGAGTTTCATTGAGTTCTCCTTATCTTCAATGCACCAGCGGGAAGTACTCCCACCAGAGTGTGTGGTCACAACAACATAACGTGCTAAGTGTGGCATAGATCACCCGATTCTGCCTGGAAATGCCCCGCCATTCAGACAAATGCACCCATCGGACCACTTCACAAACCAGGTTATACTCAGCGGTAATTACCGGCACAGCGCTGCCCCGTTGTTATTGAGGAAATGTATGAGTCAGGCACTGAACAACCTTCTGGCGTTACTAAATCTGGAAAAAATTGAGGAAGGCCTGTTTCGCGGCCAGAGTGAAGATCTGGGGCTGCGCCAGGTGTTTGGCGGTCAGGTCGTTGGTCAGGCGCTGTATGCGGCGAAGGAAACTGTCCCCGCCGAGCGTCTGGTGCACTCGTTCCACAGCTACTTCCTGCGCCCTGGCGACAGCCAGAAACCTATCGTTTATGACGTGGAAGTGCTGCGCGACGGCAACAGTTTCAGCGCCCGCCGCGTCGCGGCGGTACAGAATGGTAAGCCTATCTTCTACATGACGGCCTCGTTCCAGGCTCCCGAGCCGGGCTTTGAGCATCAGAAAACCATGCCGTCTGCGCCGTCGCCGGACGGGCTGCCGTCAGAGACCGACATCGCGCGTAAGCTGGCGCACCTCCTGCCGCCTCAGGCCGCCGAGAAGTTTCTGAGCGACAAGCCGCTGGAGATCCGCCCGGTGGAGTTTCACAACCCGCTCAAAGGCCATGCCGCCGAGCCGGCACGCCAGGTATGGTTGCGTGCGAATGGCAGCGTGCCGGACGATCTGCGGGTGCATCAGTACCTGCTTGGTTACGCTTCAGACTTTAACTTCCTGCCGGTAGCGCTGCAGCCGCACGGCATCGGCTTCCTGGAGCCGGGCATGCAGGTAGCGACCATCGATCATTCGATGTGGTTCCACCGCCCGTTCAACATCAACGAGTGGCTGCTCTACAGCGTGGAGAGCACCTCGGCCTCCAGCGCGCGCGGTTTTGTGCGCGGCGAGTTCTACACCCAGGATGGCGTGCTGGTGGCTTCAACGGTGCAGGAAGGGGTAATGCGCAAGCGCAGCTAGTCCTGCTCACGCCCCCACCTTTTCTGTTTCACTGACGGCGGAGGCGCAGGCTTACCCGCCCTGCACACCGTAAACACCGTTGCATACCTGCCATAAAAAAACCTCCCGCATGCGGGAGGTTTGAGGCTCAGGAGATACTCAAAAAATCAGGCGTTGTAGGCGTTCTCGCCGTGGCTGTTGACGTCCAGCCCTTCACGCTCCTGGTCTTCCGGAACGCGCAGGCCAACGGTCATGTCTGCCAGTTTGTAGCCGATGAAGGCCACCACGCCGGACCAAACGATAGTGAGGCCGATGCTTTCCAGCTGTACCAGCACCTGATGGCCCATGGTCACCCCTTCCGCATAGCCCACGCCGCCCAGGGAAGCGGAGGCAAAGAAGCCGGTCAACACGCAGCCCACGATGCCGCACACGCCGTGTACGCCGAACACATCGCACGGGTCATCGACGCGCAGCCAGCGTTTCAGCATGGTTACGCCCCACAGCCCTGCCAGACCGGCTGCGATACCGACGATAAGCGCCCCGCCAACACCGATGTAGCCGCAGGCCGGCGTCACGCCCACCAGACCGGCAATGGCACCGGAACAGGCACCCAGCAGCGACGGTTTGCCGCGCAGCGCCCACTCGCCGAAGACCCAGGCAAGGATCGCCGCAGCGGTTGCCACCACGGTATTCACAAACGCCAGGCCTGCGATTTCATTGGCAGCGCTGGCAGAACCGGCGTTGAAACCAAACCAGCCGACGTAGAGGATTGCCGTACCGATAAACACCATCGGCAGGTTGTGCGGTTTGAACGCTTCTTTGCCGAAGCCGACGCGTTTACCAATCATGTAGGCACCCACCAGGCCCGCCACCGCGGCGTTAATGTGCACCACGGTGCCGCCGGCGAAGTCCAGCGCGCCGTGGGAAGCCAGCAGACCGCCACCCCAGACCATGTGCGCAATCGGGATGTAGGAGAGGGTCAGCCACACCACTACGAAAATCAGCACCGCCGAGAAGCGAATACGTTCTGCCAGCGCACCGACGATCAGGCCCACGGTAATGCAGGCAAAAGAGCCCTGGAAAGCGACGTGGATGTACTGATAGAAGCTGCCCATCAGCGCCGTGATTTCAATGCCTTTCAGCATCGTCCAGTCGAAGCTGCCGAAGAAGTTATTGCCGCTGCCGAAGGCCAGCGAGTAGCCGTAGACCACCCACAGTACACATACCAGCGCGAAGGTGACGGTGACCTGAGTCAGCATCGAGAGTACGTTCTTACCGCGGATCAGACCGCCGTAAAACAGCGCAATGCCCGGGATCGTCATAAACAGCACCAGGGCGGTGCAAATCATCATAAAGGCGTTGTCGGCTTTATCCGCCACTGCTGGTGCAGCCAGCGCAAAACCCGGCAGCAGTGCCAGCGCGCTAAGCCCTAATTTCATGGCTACTTTTTTCATTTTCATCATTCCTGTCACGAGAGGCTTAACGATTACAGGGCGGCTTCATCCGACTCGCCGGTGCGAATACGGATAACGCGTTGCAGTTCGGCAACAAAAATTTTGCCGTCGCCAATTTTGCCGGTGTAGGCTGCTTTACTAATAATATCAATCACTTCATCCAGCTGATCGTCTGCGATAGCCACATCAATCTTCACCTTAGGCAGGAAGTTGACGCTGTACTCCGCACCGCGGTACAGCTCGGCATGGCCCTTCTGGCGACCAAAGCCTTTTACTTCAGTCACGGTCAGTCCCTGAATACCAATCGACGAGAGCGCTTCACGCACGTCTTCCAGCTTGAACGGTTTGATTACCACGGTAACCAGCTTCATAGATCCCCTCCACTCAGAATTGGGCAATTGCCGCAGCGAACACGAGAGGGATAAAGCAAGCGCCGTGCCAGAAATCGAAACAGGAGGTGATTGTTAACGCCAGGGCGGAATGTAAGGGTGTGTCAGTGCGGGCCGGAGCGGGTAAAAGAAGAAGGCGCGGTACGAAGATAAAAAAACGCACCATCAGAGTGCATGGTGCGTTGCAAATTTGCACCACGGCAACAACCTGCCGCCGCAGTGCGTTGTTTTAGTGCATCAGGCGGTAGCCGGCTCGTCGCGGCTGGCCGCTTGCAGCTCTTCGCCGGCCAGTTGCAGCTGGTACATCTGCCAGTAGCGCCCCTGCTGCGCCAGCAGGTCGGCATGGGAGCCGCGCTCCACTGCCTGGCCGCGATGCAGCACGAGGATGGTATCGGCTTCGACGATAGTCGACAGACGATGGGCGATCACCACCAGCGTGGTGCGCTTACGTACCGCCGCCAGCGCCAGAGAGATCGCCTGCTCGGTACCGGAGTCGATGTTGGCGGTCGCCTCATCAAGGATCAGGATCTGTGGGGTCTCCACCAGCACGCGAGCCATCGCCAGCAGCTGTTTCTGGCCGACCGACAGGTTATTGCCCTGCTCACCCAGACGCGTGTGAATGCCGTCGCTCATGCCGCGCGCCAGCCCGGCGAGCTGCACCGTCTCCAGCACTTCCCACACTTTTTCTTCGCTGATGTCGCGCCCGAGGGTGACATTGGCAAAGAAGGAGTCGGCCATCACCACCGGGTCCTGCTGCACCATCGCGACACCGTGACGCAGCGCGGCGTGGCTCAGCCCGGCCAGAGGCCGCCCGTCGAGGCGGATCTCCCCTTTGGTCAGCGGGTAGTAACCCATTAACAGACTGGCGAGGGTGCTTTTCCCGCTGCCGGTATGCCCGACCAGCGCCACAAAGCTGCGCGACGGAATGTGCAGATCGATATCCTGCAGCACCAGACGATCTTCGCGGTAGGCAAACGACACATGGTCAATGGCAATATCGCCGCTGGTGAGCGGACGATCATCGCTGCCGTACTCCTGACGCGGACGGTCCATCAGTTCGAACACGCGCTCCCCGGCGACGACCGCCTGTTGCAGCATCGACTGCTGGGTGGTGAGTTCGATCAGTGGTTCGTTCAGCCGCCCGAGGTAGCTGATAAACGCATACAGCACACCGACTTCAATGGTGCCTTCCGGGCTGAAGCCGAACAGCATCAGCAGGCCGCACAGCACCAGCGCCGAGAACAGGCTGAGCAGCGGGCGCAGCAGGAAACCGTCCAGCCGCAGGGTCTGCATACGCGCGGTGTAGTGCGAGCGGCTCGCCTGCCCCATGCGTTCCCCGAAGCGCGCCTGCTGGCGGAACTGCTGGATGACCCCCATGCCGTTGATCACTTCGTTGAAACCGTCATTGATGTCCGCCAGGTAGGCACGCATCCGGCGCACGATCGGCGTGCTGTAGCGCTGGTAGATCACCATCACGATCATCACCGCCGGGAAGATCGCAATCGCTACCAGCGCCATGCGCCAGTCGAGGCTGAACATCGCGACCAGCATCGCGCCCACCAGCGCAGCGCTGCGCAGCACCGTGGCCACCACCATCACATAGAGATCGCGGATCACCTCGGTATCGTTGGTCACCCGCGAGATAAGCTGCCCCACCGGCTGCGTATCAAAGGCGCTGAGCGGCTGGCGTAGCGCTGCGTCCATCGCGTCGGTGCGTAGCTGCTGCACCACGCCGACCGCCGCCTGGTTGAACAGCAGCGACTGCAAGTAGTGCAGCCCCGCCGCCAGCAGCTGCAGGCAGAGGTAGGCGAATGCCATCCCGGCCAGCAAACCCAGCGGCATATACTCTTTCGCTACCATGTTATCGATGAAGTAGCTGATCAGCGCCGGGCCGCTCACTTCTGCGGCAGCGGCAATCCACAGCATCAGCACGGCGATGTAGATCTGTTTACGCCACGGCGAACCGTACGCCAGCAGGCGCTTGAGCGTCGGCCATACCTTGACCGGCTTCGGCGTCTCACGCATGGTGCGCCTCCTTGTCATCGTCGTCGTCCGTTTCCGGCTCGTCATCCAGCGCCGCTTCCAGCTGCTGGTAACGGTACATATCCCGATACCAGCCCGGCTGAGCGGCGAGGCTGTCGTGGTCGCCGCGCTGGGCAATCTGCCCATGTTGCAGCACCAGAATTTCACTGGCTTCGGTCAAGGCGGACAGCCGGTGGGCGCTGATAATGATGGTGCGCCCCTCGCCCCACTGGCGCAGGTTGTGCAGGATCTGATGTTCGGTACGGCCATCCACCGCCGACAGCGCATCGTCGAGGATAAGGATTTCCGCCTCCAGCAGCAGCGCGCGCGCGATCGAGAGGCGCTGCTTCTGCCCGCCGGAGAGCATCACGCCGCGCTCGCCCACTTCGGTGTCATACCCCTGGGGCAGGCGCAGAATATCTTCATGCACGCTGGCGAGCTTCGCCACCTGCTCAATCTCCGCCTGGCTGGCTCCCGGCCTGCCGAGTGCGATGTTGTTCGCCACGGTATCGGAGAACAGGAACGGGGTCTGGTTCACCACCGCCAGGCGACCGCGCCAGGCGTTGAGCTGCAGACGCGGCAGCGGAATATCGCTAAAGCAGATCGCGCCGTCACCAACGTCAAAATGGCGCTGGATCAGTGACAGTACGGTAGTTTTCCCCGCACCGGTCGGGCCGCACAGGCCCAGCATCTGCCCCGGCTGAAGGGTAAAGTGCACCGCGCTCAGCGTCGGCTTCGCCGCCTGGGGATAAACAAAATTGTTGATGGCAACGCTAAGCGTGCCCCGCCCTTCCGGCACCGGCTCGCTGCCGTCGCTCACCACCGGCGCTTCGGCCAGCATGTCGCGAATGCGCGTATAGGCCGCGCTGCCGCGCTCGACGATGTTAAACATCCACGCCAGGGCCAGCATCGGCCAGATCATCAGCCCGAGGTACATGGTAAAACTGGTGAGCTCCCCGAGGGTCAGGGTATCGTTCACCACCATCCAGCTGCCGCCGCCGATGGCCAGCAGGTTCGCCATACCGATGGCGATGTAGATAGTGGGGTCGAAACGGGCATCAACACGCGCCACGCGCATGTTTTTCGCGCCGGTATCCTGCGCATCGGCAGCAAACAGCGCCGACTGACGATCCTCCAGGCCAAACGCTTTGATCATGCGGATGCTGGTCAGGCTCTCCTGGGTGCGATCGTTGAGCGACGAAAACGCCGCCTGGGCCAGCTTGAAGCGGTTGTGCAGCTGGTCGCCGTAGCGCTTAATGATGATGGCCATGATCGGCATCGGCAGCAGTGCCAGCAGCGTCAGCTGCCAGCTGATCTGGGTGGACATCACCACCAGCACCACGCAGCCCATCACCAGGGAATCCACAAGGGTTAACACCCCTTCCCCGGCGGCGAACACCACGCGGTCAACATCGTTGGTGGCACGCGCCATCAGGTCGCCGGTGCGGTGACGCAGGTAAAATTCAGGATGTTGACGGCTGAGCTGGCGGTAAAAGTCCTCGCGCAGCTCGACCGCCAGCTGGTAGGACGCACCAAACAGCAGCACGCGCCAGACGTAGCGCAACAGATAAACCACCACGGCAATCGCCACCAGCAGCCCCACCCACTTCATCAGCCAGGCCGTTGAGTAGTGCTGTTGGGTAATGCCGTCCACGACGATACCGACCACTTTTGGCGGCACCAGCTGGAGAATGGCAATGAGGATAAGCAGGAGGACAGCCCCAAGGTAGCGACGCCACTCCCGGGTGAAGTACCAGCTTAACTGAGCAAATAATCGCACGCGGTGATTTCCTGGTTGGGTAATTCAACAATCAATAACAGATGGGTGGTCCTGCGGGTGCTCAGGACGTTTGATTCTAGTCTGAGCACGAAGTATGTCAAAAATGAGAATAAAAACAGCCGTTACGCAGCGTCTATCGGCAGTGCCGTGGTGTACTTGATCTGCTCCATCGCAAAGCTTGAGGTCACATCAGACAGGCCCGGCACGCTGTTCACCAGTCGCTTATAGAAGTCGTCGTAGCGCTTCATATCGGCAACCTGCACCTGCATCAGGTAGTCGTACTCGCCCGCCATGCGCCAGAAGCCGAGCACCTCGGGCATCTGCGCGACCACACCGACAAACTGGCTGTACCAGGCGCTGCTGTGCTGCTGGGTTTTGATCAGCATAAACGCGGTTAACCCCAGCCCCAGCTTTTCGCCGCTGAGCAGCGCCACGCGCCCGCGAATGATGCCTTCGTCTTCGAGCCGCTTCAGCCGTTTCCAGCACGGGGTGGTCGTCAGATTAACGGCATCCGCCAGCGCCTGCAAAGAGAGCGTGCAGTCGTCCTGCAACAACGAAAGCAATTTACGGTCAATTTTATCTATCATAGCCGCCTCACGGAGAAAATCTTTCCCCATAGTGCGAAATTCACAGGCGAAATGGCAATTATTTTTTCCGGGCCTTCATGTACGCTAGGCACAAAATGACAAACGGATCGCCACCATGAATCGCGCCTTCGTAAACCACGCTATCAACGAAATTAATGCCGACTTTCAGCGCTCGGCGGATACCCATCTGATTCGCCTGACGCTGCCGGCGTTTCCGGGGATTAACATCTACCTGAAGGATGAGAGCACCCATCCTACCGGCAGCCTGAAGCACCGTCTTGCCCGCTCGCTGTTCCTGTATGGCCTGAGCAACGGCTGGATCAATGAAGACACCACTATCGTTGAATCCTCATCCGGCTCGACCGCGGTATCGGAAGCCTATTTTGCCCGTCTGCTCGGCCTGCCGTTTATCGCCGTGATGCCGTCCTGTACGGCAAAGCGCAAGATCGAGCAGATCGCCTTCTATGGCGGACGCTGCCATTTTGTCGACAGCGCGTGTGAGATTTATGACGCTTCTGAAATGCTGGCCCGCGAGTTGCGCGGCCACTATATGGACCAGTTCACCTACGCCGAGCGGGCCACCGACTGGCGCGGTAATAATAATATCGCCGAGAGCATTTTCCGCCAGATGTCGCACGAGCCGCATCCGGTGCCGGATTACATCGTGATGAGCGCCGGGACCGGTGGCACCTCCGCGACCATTGGCCGCTACCTGCGCTATCAGGGACATGCCACGAAGCTGATGGTGGTGGACCCGGAAAACTCGGTATTTATGGATTACTGGCAGCATCGCGATCCGACGCTGAAAAGCCAGGTGGGTAGCCGGATTGAAGGCATTGGTCGCCCGCGCGTCGAACCGTCGTTTATCGCCGATGTGATTGATGAAATGCTGCGCGTGCCGGATGCGGCCTCCGTCGCCACGCTGGGCTGGCTGGAAGGGCTGCTGGGCCGCAAAGTGGGCGCGTCGACCGGGACGAACATGTGGGGCGTACTTCAGCTCGCGGCGCGGATGCGCGACGAGGGCAAACGCGGATCAATCGTCACGCTGCTGTGCGACAGCGGTGAGCGCTATCTTGATACCTTTTACAATCCGGAATGGGTGGCGCGACAGTTTGGCGATATCAGCGGCTGGCGCGATGCCATCGCACAGCTTAACCGATAAAAAAAGCCGGGGGTTACCCGGCTTGCTGGAAGGGCCTCGTCTATTCGGGGGAATAAGGAAGGTCAGAATGGTCCAGCCAATGCGATAAATAGTGTGAAACTGCCTGCGTCTGACAGTGACCAATCACCTGCAGATGCGGCAGCGCCGAAATCAGTTGCGGCATGGCGTTGCCCATAATCAGGCCATGTCCGACCAGCGACAGCATCTCGTGGTCATTCATGGCGTCGCCGAATGCCATACACTCGGCCAGGGTCAGCCCGAGATGACTGCTCAATACCTTCAGCGCCGCTCCTTTGTTACAGCCCGGCGGCAGCACTTCCAGACACTCAAATGCCGAAAAGCACAGGTGCGCGCTGTCGCCCAGCGCCTCGCTAAGCTGCAGACGCAGCCGCTCCAGATCCGCATGCTCACCGACAAAACAGATTTTGGTTACTTCATCCGACGGCAGACGTTGCAGATCGGCAATCTGATAGCTAAACCCGCTCATGCCGTGGGCCACCAGCAGCCAGGGTAACGGCTTGTCGGTGAACCAGCCGCGGTCGTTGAAAACGTGGATGCTGGCGGTGGTCTCCCACTCACCATGCAGCACCGCTTCGGCGACCGCAGGCGCCAGGTCCTGCTCGTGCAGCACGTCGCCTTCCAGGGTATGAATGCGCGTGCCGTTGCCGGTGATAAGGTACGCATCCAGCGCCAGATTTCCCAGCAGCTGACGCATCTCCAGCGCATGACGCCCGGTGGCAAACGCCAGGGTAATGTCGCGCTCGCGCAACCTTTTCAGGGTGGCGAGGGTTTGATCGCCGAGACGGTGATCCGGCATTAACAGCGTACCGTCCATATCAAATGCAGCTAGTCGTGCCATGCTTACTCCGGGGGTTACAGCGGATGAAAGACCTGCAAAAGTATTGCCTGGCATATACGGAACTAATAGGGAATACTTGAAAAAAATCGTTCCGGGTTTTGTATGCGCCTCGTTAACCGCCTCAATCAGTTTCAGCGTCTGTGGCAGCCCTCTGCCGGCGCACCGCAGCAGGTCACCATCGCCGAACTCGCGGCGCGCTGCTTTTGCAGCGAGCGCCATATGCGCACGCTGCTGCGTCAGGCGCAGCAGGCGGGCTGGCTGAGCTGGCAGGCGCAGTCCGGGCGCGGCAAGCGCGCCACCCTGACGTTTTACGTATCCCCTGACGCCCTGCGCAGCAGCCTGCTCGAAGAGGTGCTGAAAGGCGCGCAGCCGCAACATGCGCTGGAGCTGACGCAGCTGGCACCGGAGCAGCTGCGCCACCTGCTGCATCCGTTTCTGGGTGGCCAGTGGCAGAATGATGCCCCGACGCTGCGTATTCCTTATTACCGCTCGCTGGAGCCCGTGACGCCAGGTTTTGTCGCCGGACGAGCCGAACAACACCTTGCCGGACAGCTCTTTTCCGGGCTGACGCGTTTTGTCACCGATAACCCGCAGCCGCAGGGCGATCTGGCGCACCACTGGCAGACCAGCGCCGACGGCGGCGTCTGGCATTTTTATATCCGCTCCACCCTGCACTGGCACAACGGCGAACGCATCGAAACTCGTCAGCTTCAGCAGCGCTTACAGCTGCTGCTGAACGATCCGGCGCTGGCGCGGCTGTTCGCCAGCGTGAAACGGATTGAGGTCACCCACGCCCGCTGCCTGACGTTTTATCTTCATCACCCTGATTACTGGCTTCCCTGGCGGCTGGCCAGCTACTGTAGCCGTCTTGCGCACCCTGACGATAAGCTACTGGGCAGCGGCCCCTTCCGGCTGACGGTCTTCAGGCCGGATCGCGTGCGGCTGGAGAGCCATGACGCCTGGCATCTGGAGCACCCATTGCTGAAGGCTATCGAATACTGGATCACGCCTCAGCTGTTTGAGCGCGAGATGGGCACCAGCTGTCGTCACCCGGCGCAGATCGCGGTTGGCGATCCGGACGAGCTGACCGCGCTGCGCCCTATCAGCACCAGTATCAGCCTCGGATTTTGCTATCTCGCCATTCGGCAGAATGCGCGCCTCAACAGGCCACAGGCGCAACGCATTATGCAGATGGTGCACACCAGCGGCATGCTGCATACCCTGCCGCTGGAGGAAAACCTCATCACGCCAAGCCACGAGATGCTGCCGGGGCTTCCTCTTCCGCACTGGCCAGACCGGAGCGAAGCGCTGCCGCCGCGCCTGACGCTGGTTTACCATCTTCCCGGCGAGCTACACACCATGGCCGCGCAGCTTCAGGCCAGCTTTGCCCGTCTTGGCTGCGAGCTCACGGTCATCTTTCACAATGCCAAAAACTGGGCAGGCTGCGAGCAGCTTGCCAGCGCCGATCTGGTGATGGGCGACAGGCTGATTGGCGAAGCGCCGGAGTATACGCTTGAGCAGTGGTTGCGCAGCGACGTGCTGTGGCCCCGGTTGCTCAGCGAAGCAGACTATAACCAGCTACAGACCACGCTGGATAAGGTGCAGCATCGCCCGCAGCTGGAACAGCGCAACGCCGGACTCAAAGCGGTGCTGGCAACGCTGATGGAGGAGGCCCGTCTTACACCGCTGTTTAACTACCGCTACCAGATCAGCGCCCCGCCCGGCGTCAACGGCATTCATCTCAACGCCTGGGGATGGTTTGATTTCACTCGCGCCTGGCTGCCGCCGCCGGAAATCGGTGAAGGAGCTGGAGGACGCGACGCAGGGGCGTTACCATAGCGGCCATTTCCGTCAACAACAGGAACGATTATGAAACGTGCCGTCGTGGTCTTTAGCGGAGGCCAGGATTCCACTACCTGCCTGATTCAGGCACTTCAGCAGTATGATGAAGTGCATTGCGTCACCTTTGACTATGGGCAACGCCACCGCGCCGAAATCGACGTGGCGCGCGAACTGGCGACTGCGCTGGGTGCTCGCGCCCATAAAGTGCTGGATGTCACTCTGCTCAACGAGCTTGCGGTCAGCAGCCTGACGCGCGACAACATTCCGGTGCCGGATTACGAGCCTGATGCCAACGGTATCCCGAACACCTTTGTGCCGGGCCGCAACATTCTGTTCCTCACCCTGGCGGCGATTTACGCCTACCAGGTGCAGGCCGAAGCGGTGATCACCGGAGTATGTGAAACTGACTTCTCCGGCTACCCGGACTGCCGCGATGAGTTCGTCAAGGCGCTGAACCATGCGGTCAGCCTTGGCATGGCCAAGGATGTGCGCTTTGAGACGCCGCTGATGTGGCTCGACAAAGCGGAGACCTGGGCACTGGCAGAGTACTGGGGCAAACTTGATACCGTGCGCGCGGAGACGCTGACCTGCTACAACGGCATTAAAGGTGACGGCTGCGGACAGTGCGCCGCCTGCAACCTGCGCGCCAACGGCCTCAACCACTATCTGGCCGACAAGCCTGGCGTGATGGCGGCCCTGAAGCAAAAAACCGGCCTGAAATAGTCCTAACGATGCAGCAGGCGCTCATACTCTTTTGCATCATGACTGCAAAATAGCGTGAGCCCTGCTTGCTGCTGCTGCGCCAGCGCGCGAAGCCGCTGCTGATTTTCCAGCCTCGCCTGCCTGTCCTTTTCCATCATCCACTGATAAAAACGCAGCCCCGGCGTGCAGCGGTACTGCGGCTCCATTTCTCCGCGATAGAACCAGGCATCACCGCCGTGCAGTAGCCAGCCATTTGCGTGCTGGATGGCAACCCCCGCATGGCCTGGCGTGTGGCCCGGCAGCGGGATCAGCAGAATTTCCGGCGGCAGCCCGTGCAGGTCGCGTACCGCGTCAAAACCAAACCACGACTCACCGCCAGGAGCGTAACCGTGCCAGCCATCTTGTGTTCGCCACTGGCTGTCAGCGTACCGCCGACGATCGAGCCAGGTGCGCTGCGCTTTTGCCGTGGCGATTTCATCCTGCATGACGTGGAGCCGCGCCTGCGGGAAATCCGTGATGCCACCGGCATGGTCGAAATCGAGATGGGTCAGGATGATATGCCTGACGTCAGCAGCCTGAAAGCCAAGCTGCTGGATCTGATGCAGCGCAGTCAGCTCGCGACGGTACTGGATGTTGTTTAGCAGACGAAAGAAACCGGGCAGTCTGCGCGTCGGCGACGCCATATCCTGCTCGCCGAAACCGGTATCCACCAGCACCAGCCCGTCACGTTCGGTTTCAATCAGCAGACAGTGACAGATAAGGTGCGCATGCACTCCCTTGCTGAAACCGTCATACAGCGCGCCGCCCAGTGGACACATACAGCCGCAGTTCAGATGATGAATTCGCATACCGCTCCTCTGCCTGAAAAATCGCCTGAAAGAACAGTGAAGTATAGAAGCGCCAGGGCAATAACACAGGCGAGGCGGCGGCTCAGGCGACCATCAGCTCCAGCTTGTCACGCAGCTCGCCCTCCAGCGGCAACGCCTTCTGGGTCTTCAGATCGATACAGACAAAGGTGATCAGCGCATCGGCTACCACATCACTCTCTGATTCACGCGTGACGATCTGGCTCAGCACACCGCTCTTGCCGTTTAGCTGCTGTACCGAGCTGCGGATAGTCAGCAGATCGCCCAGCAGCGCCGGACGGCGGTAGTTGATGTTGATATTCACCACTACGAAGGCAATATTGTGCGCCATCATCCAATGGAAGCTTTCGCTGTTTTCCAGCCCTGCCCAGCGCGCTTCTTCGAGAAACTCCAGATAACGGGCATTGTTGACGTGCTGATAAACATCGAGATGGTAACCGCGAACTTTAATTTGCGTCTGCATAGCGCCAAACCTTCCTGTTGTTGTAATAGAGTCAGAGGTCATACAACTGGTATGACCTCTCTAGCCTGGCAAAGTATGGCAACTCTGCAAGGCGCGTCAGTCAGAGTTTGATCCAGGCCCGGTTACGCTCCACCAGGGCATCGCCCATCCCAGGCACCTGCTTGAGATCGTCTATCGATTTAAAGGGACCATACTCTTCGCGATAGCTGATGATGGCCTGCGCTTTCTTACCGCCCACGCCGTTGAGCGCCTGTGCCAGTTCATCTGCGGTGGCGGTGTTGATATTTACCCCCTCTTCACTCGCTTTCAGGACGCTATCCTGCGCTGTCTGCGACTTACTCGCCTGCGCGCCGCCTGAAGATTCAGGGCGCGTTTGCGTCGCTTCGTTTTTTGCCGCAGACGGCGCTGCGTGAGCCGTATAGCCGACGGTGCCCATCATCATTGCCAGCGAGAGTAAAAATGCGTTGATTCCTCGTTTCATGCTGTATCTCCTTGTTTGTTGACAGCACGGTCACGATAGCGAAGGCAACGAGGCGGGGCAAAAGGCAGATTTCAGAAATGGAAAAGGCCGCGAAAGCGGCCTTTGGGTGTTGCATCAGCTTGCACAAAACGTGCGAGGCGTCTCGTTATTGTTGCGGATCGGCCATGTCGCCATATTTGATTTTGGCTTCTTTACGCAGGTTCTGCATCAGGGCGTCGAACGCAATAGAAGCGTTGTTCTGGGCAAGGCCCTGAGTCATGGCTTTCTTCTGCTCTTCCGGCATGGTGCCGCTGCGTACTTCATCCAGCGCCAGCAGGACGACGTTGCCCTGCGCATCGTCCGCGACGCCGTAGCTCGCCTTGCCTTTGGCTGGCATCGGCAGGTTGAATGCCGCCTGGCTTACCGGGTCACCGGCATTACGGCCGACGGTTTTCGCCTCGCCAAAGCTCAGGTTAGCGGCTTTCATTGCCTCATCACCTTTGCCGGTTTGCAGTGCGCTCAGCAGTTTCTGTGCATCCTGCTTCGCCTGCTGCTGCGCTTTGTTCAGTTTGACGGTTTCGGTTACCTGGGCGCGCACTTCATCCAGCGGTTTCGCCGCTTCGGCTTTGTGATCGGTAATACGCAGCACGAACGCACGATCGCCTTCCACCGTGATGATGTCGGAGTTGTTACCCGGAGCGCCGTTGGAGCCAAGCAGCGCGCCGCCGAACACCGCATCGGAAACCGGCTTGAAGTTCAGCTCTTCCGGCAGCTGATCGCGGCTGAACCAGCCGGTCTGCACCGCTTTCATGCCCGCAACCTGCTCGGCAGCCTGCAGAGAAGTGTTGTCATTGCTGGCGGCTTCACTCACCTTCTGCTGCAGCGCAAAGTAAGCGTCCAGGGCTTTATCCTGCTTCACTTTTGCCGTGACGGCATCGCGTACGTCGTTCAGCGGTTTAACCTGCGCCGGCTGGGTGTCGTCAAGACGCGCCACCAGGAAGCCGACAGAGGAAGTGATCACGCCTGAGAGCTGGCCTTTGTCTTTCAGACCGGCGTTTTTGAGTTCGTCAGGGGTGGTAGATTCTTCCAGCCAGCCCATATCGCCGCCGTTGCGCGCGGAGATGATATCGGTAGATTTTTCTTTGGCCAGCGCGGCGAAATCACCGCCTTTTTTCAGAGCGTCCAGCACCTGCTGTGCCTGCTCTTCAGTTTTGGTCTGGATCACGCTGTAGCGATGACGAGCCGGGGTGGTGAACTCATCCTTATGCTCATCATAATAAGCCTGAATGTCGGCGTCGGTAGCTGGCTGGGCCATCTCTGCGGCATCCAGCTTGATATAGCTGACGCGATACTGTTCCGGGGTCAGGTAATCATTTTTATGCTGGGTATAGTAAGCGTTAACTTCTTCTTCGCTCGCCTGCTGCTTCGCTGCCAGGGCTTTCACGTCAATAGTGGCCTGGCGCATGACGCGCTGCTGAGACACCAGGGCGGCAATCTCATCGGCTTCGCCTTTGAGGGTAAAGTCGGTGCCCAGCACCGCATTCACTACCTGCTGGTTCAGCAACTGGTTACGCAGACCCTGCGCGTAGGTATCCGGTGTCATCTGGTTAGCCGCCAACAGCGAGGTGAAGCGCTCGTTGTCGAACTTACCGTTGTTCTGGAACATCGGCGTACTGAAGATAGCCTTTTTGATCTGCTCATCGCTGATGCCGAGGCCCAGCTCTTTCGCGTACTGGTCCAGCAGTGTCTGGTCGATCAGTTGATTAAGCACCTGCTGGCGTCTGGACTTCATAAAGTTTTCATCAGCGGCGAGCACCGAGAACTGCTCGCCAAGCTGGTTTTGCAGACGGGTACGTTCACGGGCGACTTCGCCTTCAAACCGGGCGCGGTCGATCTCCTGGCCGTTCACTTTTGCGGCATAGTTCGTGTTACCGCCAATCAGGTAGTTACCCACGCCAGTCAGAATGAATGACACGATAATCAAACCCAGAATGATTTTGAGCACGACGTGGTTAGCCGACGCGCGTAAATTGTCCATCATGGTGTAACAACACTCCGCTGTAGGTGACTGTAATCCCGCACAACAACCGTCCACCCTGCAAAGAGCAGGGCTGCCGCTGCGCGCAAAAAAGCTATTGTGACAAGAAACCGGGGCAAATGTCAGCCCACATCGTGCAGAAAGTCTTATTCAGGCAATAAAAAAGGCACATCAGATGATGCGCCCTCGTCAGTAACTTGCCTCGTGTGAGGAAAGTGGTTTAGTTCACCGCGTCTTTAAGCGCTTTACCAGCACGGAAACCCGGAACTTTTGCGGCTGCGATAGTGATCTCTTTACCAGTCTGTGGGTTGCGGCCAGTGCGGGCAGCACGTTCACGAACAGCAAAAGTACCAAAACCAACCAGGGCTACATCGTCTCCGGCTTTCAGAGATTCAGTAACAGAAGCAATCCACGCATCTAACGCACGTCCAGCCGCAGCCTTGGAAATATCAGCACCTGCGGCAATTTTGTCTATCAGTTGAGATTTATTCACTCTTCTCTTCCTCACTTTATTATATATATCGCGTCTGTACCCATCACAGCGCGACCGCGGAGCAGTTATAGCAGGCCTCTCATGCCCTTACAACACCAGGAAAAGATTAAACCCGGCCTGGCCGCCACATAAATTAGCGGCACAAAAAAATGCTGGCAAGTGAGATTTCACCTGCCAGCATCGTTTTTATTGATGCCTTTTGCGTCAGGTCACTATTTCGCGGTGACCACCTGCATACCCGACGGCTCGTTCTGCAGCGCCAGGGTCAGCACCTCTTCGATACGTTTCACCGGGTGAATTGCCAGGTCGGCAATCACGTTATCCGGAATCTCTTCCAGGTCGCGCTTGTTTTCGTAAGGGATCAGCACGGTTTTGATGCCGCCGCGGTGCGCTGCCAGCAGCTTCTCTTTCAGGCCGCCAATCGGCAGAACCTGACCGCGCAGCGTGATCTCACCGGTCATGGCAACATCGGCACGAACCGGGTTACCGGTCAGGCAGGAGACCAGCGCGGTACACATGGCGATACCCGCACTCGGGCCATCTTTCGGCGTAGCGCCTTCCGGAACGTGAACGTGAATGTCACGTTTTTCGTAGAAGTCGCCGTTGATGCCGAGTTTTTCAGCGCGCGCACGGACCACGGTCAGCGCCGCCTGGATAGACTCCTGCATAACTTCGCCCAGCGAGCCGGTATAAGTCAGCTTGCCTTTGCCCGGTACGCACGCGGTTTCGATGGTCAACAGATCGCCACCCACTTCGGTCCACGCCAGGCCGGTCACCTGACCCACGCGGTTTTCGCTGTCGGCACGACCATAGTCGAAGCGCTGCACG
>Ga0209371_1000648_pt1 | contig 30465 bp, 26 predicted proteins | sample AgamicAtAmrz_FD_187165 | JGI IMG/M metagenome (GOLD analysis project Ga0209371, IMG submission 187165) | Agave microbial communities from Guanajuato, Mexico - At.Am.rz (SPAdes) (version 2) | ecosystem: Host-associated > Plants > Roots > Rhizosphere | place: Guanajato, Mexico | collected 2012-06-07
ACCCGATGAGATTGCGGCTGCCCGGGTTGTCGGCACTGCTGGAGTGCCAGAATTCACGCTGCTCGTTGCCGGGCGAGCTGGATTGCGGCCAGATCGACGAGGTCATGTCGAAGTCCCGCGAGCGCAGGCGGTTCATGTACTGGGAAACGTCGACGCGGCGAATCTGCAGGTCGATGCCCAGTTCGGCCAGGTTGCGCTTGAATGGCAGGATCACCCGCTCCAGGTTGGCCTGGGTGTTGAGGAATTCGAATGCCAGCTGGTTGCCATTGGCATCGACCATCTTGTCGTTCTCGATCCGGTAGCCGGCCTCGGTGAGCAGCTGATAGGCGCGGCGCGCCTGGTCGCGAATGATGCCGCTGCCGTCGCTGACCGGCGGTGCGAAGGCTTCGGTGAACACACGATCGGGAATCTGCCCGCGCAGCGGCTCCAACAGCTTCAGCTCGGCCGGGCTGGGCAGGCCCCGGGCGGCCATTTCCGAGTTCTCGAAGTAGCTGTGGGTGCGCTTGTAGGCCCCGTAGAACAGCTGCTTGTTGGCCCATTCGAAATCGAACAGCTGGGCGATCGCCTCGCGCACCCGAGGGTCCTGAAACATCGGCTTGCGGGTATTGAACACGAAGCCCTGCATGCCGGCCGGGTTGCGGTTGGGGAAGGCTTCCTGGACGAAGCGGCCGGCGCGCAGCGCCGGCGAGTTGTAGCCGGTGGCCCAGTCCTTGGCCGAGTACTCGAGGTTGACGTCGAACTGGCCGGCCTTGAAGGCCTCCAGGGCCACGGCCATGTCGCGAAAGTACTCGATACGGATTTCGTCGAAGTTATACATCCCGCGGGCCACCGGCAGGTCCTTGGCCCACCAGTCCTTCACGCGTTCGAAGCGGATGGAGCTGTTCGGTGAGAAGCTGGCGATGCGGTAGGGGCCGCTGCCCAGCGGCGGCTCCAGGCTGCCCCGGGAAAAATCACGGTCAGCCCACCAGTGCTTGGGCAGCACCTGCAACTGGCCGAGGATCAGCGGCAGCTCGCGGTTGCCGGCATGCTTGAAGTTGAAGCGCACGGTGCGTGGGTTCTCGGCGACCACGTCGGCCACGTCGGCGTAATAGTGCCGGTACAGCGGGTCGCCATGTTCGAGCAAGGTGTTGAAGGTGAAGATCACGTCCTCGGCGGTGACCGGCTCGCCGTCGTGAAAGCGTGCCTTGGGGTTGAGATGGAAGCGCACGTAACTGTCGTCGGCCCCTTTCTCGACCTTTTCGGCGAGCAGGCCGTATTCGGTGAAGGGCTCATCCGGCGAATGGTAGGTGAGGGTGTCGTAGATCAGGCCGATACGGTCGGCCGGATTGCCCTTGGGAATGAACGGGTTGAAGCTGTCGAAGCCGTTGAGGCCCGGCAGACGCAGCACGCCGCCCTTGGGCGCATCGGGGTTCACATAATCGAAATGCTTGAAGTTGGCCGGGTATTTCGGCGCCTCGCCGTACAGCGTCAGGGCGTGTTGCGGGGCGGCCTGGGCCAGGCTGGCGAGGCCGAGCAGCAGCAGGGCGCTGCCGTGCATGAGAAATGAACGCAGTGGGCGCGTCATTGGGTGGTCTCCGTGGGTTTCAGCCACCAGCTGCGCAGCCCCAGCGTGTAGGGCGGCGTGGCGACGAAGGCAAAGCGGTTGCGGTACGCCAGGCGGTGATAGTCGATGTACCAGTTGGGTATGGTGTAGTACTGCCAGAGCATCACCCGATCCAGGGCCCGGGTCGCGGCCACCTGTTCGTCGCGGGTACGGGCGGCGAGCAGCTTTTCGAGCAGGGCGTCGACGACCGGATCAACGATGCCGGCGTAATTCTTGCCGCCCTTCACGCTGGCCTGGCTGGAGTGGAAGTACAGGGATTGCTCCAGGCCAGGGCTGAGGGTTTGCGGCAGGGTCAGCAGGATCATGTCGAACTCGAAGCGATCCAGGCGTTGTTTGTATTGGGCGCGATCCACGGTTCTCAAGTTGGCCTGGATGCCGATGCTGGCCAGGTTCTCGGTGAATGGCTGGAGAATGCGCTCCAGGTTGGGATTGACCAGCAGGATCTCGAAACGCAGCGGCTGGCCCTTGGCATTGGCGAGGCGCTGCCCGGAGGGTTTGTAGCCTGCCTCGGCAAGTAGACCGAGCGCGCGGCGCATGGTTTCCCGGGGAATGCCACGGCCATCGGTCACCGGCATCCTGAACGGTTCGGTGAACAATCTTGCCGGCAACTGACCGCGAAATGGAGACAGCAGCAGCCATTCGGCGCCCTCGGGTTTGCCCCTGGCGGAAAACTCGCTGTTCGGGTAGTAGCTGGCGGCGCGGGTGTAGGAGCTGTTGAACAGGGTGCGGTTGGTCCACTCGAAATCGAACATCAGGCCCAGGGCTTCGCGCACGCGCGCATCCTCGAAGGTGGCGCGGCGGGTGTTCATGAACAGCGCCTGGGTCTGGGTGGGGATCTGGTGGGGGATTTCCGCCCGCACCACGTCGCCGCGGGTCACCGCCGGGAAGCGGTAGTTGTTGGCCCAGTTCTTCGCCTGCTGCTCGATATAAAAGTCGAATTCGCCGGCCTTGAAGGCCTCGAAGGCGACATGGCTGTCACGGTAGAAGTCCACCTCGACCCGGTCGAAGTTGTATTTGCCGCGGTTGACCGGCAAGGACGCGCCCCACCAGTCTCCGACCCGTTCGAAGGTCAGGCTGCGCCCCGGATTGACCCGGGTGATGCGGTAGGGGCCGCTGCCCAGCGGCGGTTCGAAGGTAGTGGCCTTGAAGTCGCGGTCTTTCCAGTAGTGCTGGGGCAACACCGGCAGCTCGCCGAGGCGCAGGATCAGCAACGGATTGTTGGCCCGCTTGAGCACGAAGCGCACGCGATGGCGGTTGAGGATATCGACCCGTTTCACTTCCTGCAGACTGGTGCGGTACTGCGGGTGGCCTTCCTTGCGCAGCAATCGGTAGGAAAACGCCACGTCATAGGCGGTGATGGGCTTGCCATCGTGGAAGCGCGCCTCCGGGCGCAGGTTGAACACCACCCAGCTGCGGTCTTCGCTGTATTCCACGGAACTGGCGATCAGCCCGTAGCTGGAAGCAGGCTCGTCACCGGACGGATCGTAGAGCCCGGTGCCCACCATCAGCGGCTCGTTCAGCTCGGTCACGCCGTATTGAAGAAAGTTGGCGGTGGCCACCGGGCTGGTGCCCTTCAGGGTGTAGGGGTTGAGCGTGTCGAAGCTGCCCGCGGCCATGATGCGCAAGGTGCCGCCCTTGGGGGCTTCGGGGTTGACCCAGTCGAAGTGGGTGAAACTGGCGGGATACTTGAGTGCGCCGAACTGCGCATAGCCATGGCTTTCGCTGAGCGTTGCCCAGGCCGGGAAGCTGGTGGCCAGGCCAAAAAACAGCGAGAGGAGAGGGCGTCTCAAGAGCAATATCCGGTCCGAGGCAGCAAGGTTTCCGTACAGTAACAGCTTGTCTGTACAGGAAAAAGAGCGGCCCGGGCGGCTCGCGACAAAGGTATTGCAACGCGCGTCAGTCAGGCAGCCGCAGGGTCAGTACCTGGCCTGGTTTCAGGGCCTTGCCGGTGCGCGGGTTCCAGCTCTGCAGGTTTTTCATCTGCACGTTGAAACGCTTGGCGATCAGGTGCAGGGAGTCGCCCTTGCGCACCTTGTAGTAGGTGACGCCGTCACGCTGGGCGACGGTTCTGGTGGCGGAACCGCCACCCTGCAGCCTGATGGTCTGCCCGACGCGCAGCGAATTGCCTTTCAGGGCGTTCCAGCGCTGGATATCGTTGACCGACACGTTGTGGGCCTTGGCGATCTGCCAGAGGTTGTCACCATTGCGGATGGTGTAGTTGCGCGAGGCCACCGCCGTGTTGACGGTGCGTTGCGGCGCCTGGTCAGGCACAGCCTGCAGGCGGGTCGGCAGGTTCAGGTGCTGACCCACGGCCAGGGTATTGCCGCTGAGCTGGTTGAGCTCCTTGATGCTGGCAACGCTCAGCTCGTAGCGATTGGCGATGCCGTGCAGGTTATCGCCGGCGCGCACCACGTATTCCTGCAGGCCACGCTCCTCGGGCTTGAGCGTCGACAGGTTGGCCGTCAGCAGTTCGACCTTCTGGGTCGGCACCAGCAGGTGCTGCGGGCCGTCCATGGTGATGCGCTTCTTGAAGGCGGGATTGAGCAGGTACAGCTCGTCTTCATCGACCTCGGCCAGGGCGGCGACGCGGGCCAGATCCATGCGCTGCTTGAGCTCCACCTCCTCGAAGTAGGGCTGGTTGGCGATCGGTGCCAGGCTCACGCCATAGGCATCCGGCGCCATGACCACCTGGGACAGGGCCAACAGCTTGGGCACGTAGTTCTGGGTTTCCTGGGGCAGCGACAGGTTCCAGTAGTCGGTCGGCAGGCCGAGCTTCTGGTTGCGCTCGATGGCGCGGCTCACGCGGCCTTCACCGGCGTTGTAGGCCGCCAGGGCCAGCAGCCAGTCACCGTTGAACATCTCGTGCAGGCGCGCCAGGTAATCCATGGCTGCCTGGGTGGACGCCGTGACATCGCGGCGGCCGTCGTACCAGCGGGTCTGGCGCAGGTTGAAGTTGCGCCCAGTGGAGGGGATGAACTGCCACAGGCCGACGGCATCGGCCGGCGAGTAGGCGAACGGGTTGTACGCGCTCTCGATCATCGGCAGGAGCGCCAGCTCCATCGGCATGTTGCGTTCTTCGAGACGCTCGACGATGTAATGAATGTAGGGGTTGCTGCGCTCACCGGCCTTCTCGACGAACGACGGGTTGCTGGAGAACCACAGGCGCTGCTGCTCGATACGCGGGTTGACGCCGATGGCATCCTGCAACTGATAGCCGGAACGCACCCGCTCCCAGATATCCTTGGGCTGTTCGGCCTTGGCCGTGCCTTCGATCCACAACGGCTGATGCGGCGTTCTGCCGCTCAGATCCACCGTCGGCCCATTCTCGACCTGCTGTTGATCGAGGCTCTGGCAACCGCTGAGCACGGCACAAACCGCCAGGGCGAGCGCCGGATAGCGCAGGGCCAATGCCTTTGAATTCAAGGGTTTAGATCGAGAAGAAGGCATTGGTTATGGGGGGTATCCTGGATCGAAAGTCGGGGGATTCTAGAAACCGATCCAGGGGTGGTCAAGTTTTGACCAGGATTTTGCGGGCCAGTCGGCGCTTCAGAAGCGATCCTTCCAGGCCCGCAGTGCGGCAAAAACCTCGCTTTCGCTGGTCATGGCGCGTCCCTCCCGGTTGGCGACCATTTCTTTAACCGATGTTTCGGCGGCGCGCAAAAACGGGTTGGTGGCCCGTTCGAGCTTCAAGGCGGACGGCAGGCTGATCTGCCCATGCTGACGCCACGCCTCGACCTGGGCGAAGCGCTCGGCAATCTGCGGGTTGCCCGGCTCGACGGCCCTGGCGAAGCGCAGGTTGCTCAGGGTGTATTCATGGGCGCAATAGATGAGCGTGTCGTCCGGCAGTTCGGCCAGGCGCTGCAACGACTGGTGCATCTGCAGGGGCGTGCCCTCGAACAGGCGACCGCAGCCGGCAGCGAACAGGGTGTCACCACAGAACAACCAGTGTTGCTCGGGTTGGTAGAAGGCGATATGGCCCAGGGTGTGGCCGGGCACCTCGAAAACCTGCAGGGCCAGGCCCAGCACCTCTATACGGTCGCCGTCGACCAGCGCCTGGTCGCGGCCCGGGATGTTCTCGCTGGCCGGGCCGTAGACCCGCGCGCCGGTTTCGCGGCGCAGTTGTTCGACGCCGCCGACGTGATCGTTGTGGTGATGGGTGATCAGGATATCGCTCAGCGTCCAGTCGCCATGTTGCTGCAGCCAGGCCTGCACGGGTGCCGCGTCGCCGGGGTCGACCACCGCGACACGCTTGTGCCGCGCATCCTGCAGCAGCCAGATGTAGTTGTCGGAGAATGCGCTGAGGGCTTCTATCTTGATCATCAGGAGGTCGCCAAGCTGGGGACAAAGGTGCATCTTAGGGGCTGTTGAGGTTTCAACGCGAGCCGTGCGTGAAACGTCGTCAGGCCCCAGGTGTCATTGTTGGAGATGGCTATGCAGGTACTTTTCATCAACAAGCAGCCCATGAGCAAGCGTCCATGACCGACAACCCCTTCGCCCAGGCCGATGCCGACTGGCTGCAACTGATCGGCGCGGCCCGCCAATGGTTCACCAGCCCCCTGGGCCGCCTGCTGCTCGAGCAGGAACAGCGCCTGCTCGACGAGGAACTGGCGCGGTTCTTCGGCGGCTACCTGGTGCATTACGGCCCGTGCGCCGAAACCTCCCTGCAGACCCAGCAGATCCAGCGCAGCGTGCGCCTGGGCGCGCCATTTGCCGGGGTCGAAATCGTCTGCGAGGAGCAGTCCTGGCCGCTGGTCGAGCACGCGGCCGACGTGGTGGTATTGCAGCATGGCCTGGATTTCAGCCAGTCCCCCCATGGCTTGTTGCGCGAGGCCGCGCGCAGCGTGCGCCCGGGCGGGCACCTACTGATCGTCGGCATCAACCCGATGAGCGCCTGGGGCGTGCGCCACCTGTTCGCCCACGACGTGTTGCACGATGCCCGCTGCATCGCCCCGGGGCGCCTCGGTGACTGGCTCAACCTGCTGGGCTTCGCGCTGGAGAAACGACGCTTCGGATGTTATCGTCCGCCGCTTGCTTCGGCGGCCTGGCAGGCTCGGCTGGCCTCCCTGGAGCGCTGGGGCGGCGCCTGGCAATCGCCGGGCGGCGGGTTTTACGTACTGGTGGCGCGCAAGCTGGTGGTCGGCCTGCGCCCGCTGCGCCAGTCCCGTCGCGAGCCGATGGGCAAGCTGATGCCCATGCCGGTGGCCAAGCTCAGCCGTCGCGACCGTGACGGCGCCTGACCCGGCCCCGCACCTCGAAATCAGAGCATAGATGAAGGCGCTGCATGTCCGATCAAGTTGAGCTTTACACCGACGGTGCCTGCAAGGGCAATCCGGGCGTCGGTGGCTGGGGGGCATTGCTGGTGTTCCAGGGTGTCGAGAAGGAATTGTGGGGCGGCGAGGCCGTGACCACCAACAACCGCATGGAACTGATGGGCGCGATTCGCGGCCTGGCCGAACTGAAGCGTCCGTGCAACGTGCGCCTGGTCACCGATTCGCAGTACGTCATGAAGGGCATCAAGGAATGGATGCCCAACTGGAAGAAACGCGGCTGGAAAACCGCGGCCAAGGAACCGGTGAAGAATGCCGACCTCTGGCAACAGCTGGACGAACAGGTCAACCGCCACAATGTGACCTGGGAATGGGTGCGCGGCCATATCGGCCACCCCGGCAACGAGCGGGCCGACCAACTGGCCAACCGTGGCGTCGAAGATATCAGGAGCATGAAGCGTGCGTAGAGTCGTACTGGATACTGAAACCACCGGTATGCCGGTAAACGATGGCCACCGGGTCATCGAGATTGGTTGCGTGGAAGTCGAGGGGCGGCGCCTGACCGGGCGGCATTTCCACATCTACCTGCAGCCGGATCGCGAGATCGATGAAGGTGCCATCGCGGTGCACGGCATCACCAACGAGGATCTCAAGGACAAGCCGCGCTTCAAGGACGTCGCCGACGAGTTCTACGAATTCATCAAGGGCGCGCAGCTGATCATCCACAACGCGCCGTTCGACATCGGCTTCCTGAACAACGAATTCGCCCTGATCGGCCAGCTCGAGCGCGCGGACATTTCGTCCTATTGCGACGTGCTCGACACCCTGCAGATGGCCCGTGAGCGTCACCCGGGCCAGCGCAACAGCCTCGATGCACTGTGCAAGCGCTACGGCGTCGACAACTCCGGCCGCGAGCTGCACGGCGCCTTGCTCGACTCGGAGATTCTTGCCGACGTCTACCTGGCGATGACCGGTGGGCAGACCAACCTGTCGCTCGCTGGCGAAGGCGCCGAGGGCGATGGCAGCGGTCGCCAGCAGGCCACGCCGATTCGCCGCCTGCCCGCCGACCGGCCCCGTGGCGTGGTGCTCGCCGCCAGCGCCGACGAGCTGGCTGCCCATGCCGCACGCCTGGCGGTGATCGAAAAGGCTGCCGGGGCACCGGCCCTGTGGGCGCAGATGGAAGCCGCGGAGCAGGGTGCAACGGCCTCCTGAGCGGGCAATTGCGACCTTTTCGTATAGCGCTCTGCGCGAGGGGTTCCGTCCTCTGCGGCGAGTCTCTACCCTGAGGGCATAGCGGGGCCATCCCGCATGACCTCAGGTGTAGCCGATGTACAAAGACCTCAAGTTCCCGGTACTCATCGTTCATCGTGACATCAAGGCCGATACCGTGGCCGGCGAGCGGGTGCGGGCCATCGCCGCCGAGCTGGAACAGGACGGTTTCACCATTCTGTCCACCGCCAGTTCGGCGGAAGGCCATATCGTCGCCTCGACCCACCACGGCCTGGCCTGCATCCTGGTCGCCGCCGAAGGCGCCGGGGAAAACCGCCACCTGCTGCAGGACATGGTCGAGCTGATCCGCATCGCCCGGCGCCGCGCGCCGCAGCTGCCGATCTTCGCCCTCGGCGAGCAGGTCACCATCGAGAACGCGCCGGCCGAAGCCATGGCCGACCTCAACCAGTTGCGCGGCATTCTCTACCTGTTCGAGGACACCGTGCCGTTTCTGGCCCGCCAGGTGGCCCGCGCTGCGCGCAATTACCTCGACGGCCTGCTGCCGCCGTTCTTCAAGGCGCTGGTGCAGCACACCTCGCAGTCCAACTATTCCTGGCACACGCCGGGGCACGGCGGCGGCGTGGCCTACCGCAAGAGCCCGGTGGGGCAGGCCTTTCACCAGTTCTTCGGTGAGAACACCCTGCGCTCCGACCTGTCGGTCTCGGTGCCCGAACTCGGCTCGCTGCTCGACCACACCGGCCCCCTGGCCGCTGCCGAGGAGCGCGCCGCGCGCAACTTCGGCGCCGACCATACCTACTTCGTGATCAACGGCACCTCGACCGCCAACAAGATCGTCTGGCACTCGATGGTCGGCCGCGACGACCTGGTGCTGGTCGACCGCAACTGCCACAAGTCGATCCTCCACGCGATCATCATGACCGGCGCGATTCCCCTGTACCTGTCGCCGGAACGCAACGAGCTGGGCATCATCGGGCCGATTCCGCTCAGTGAATTCACCCGCGAGTCGATCCAGGCCAAGATCGATGCCAGCCCGCTGGCCCGCGGCCGTGCGCCCAAGGTCAAGCTGGCGGTGGTGACCAACTCGACCTACGACGGCTTGTGCTACAACGCCGAGCTGATCAAGCGCACCCTGGGGGATTCGGTCGAGGTGCTGCACTTCGACGAAGCCTGGTACGCCTATGCGGCGTTCCACGAGTTCTATGCCGGCCGCTACGGCATGGGTACCACCCGTGAAGCCGCCGGGCCCATGGTGTTCACCACCCATTCCACCCACAAGCTGCTCGCCGCCTTCAGCCAGGCGTCGATGATCCACGTGCAGGACGGTGGCGCGGGCACCGGCGGGCGCAAGCTCGACCGCGACCGCTTCAACGAAGCCTTCATGATGCACATCTCCACCTCGCCGCAGTACGGCATCATCGCCTCGCTGGATGTGGCCTCGGCGATGATGGAAGGGCCCGCCGGGCGCTCGCTGATCCAGGAAACCTTCGACGAGGCCCTGAGCTTCCGCCGTGCCCTGGCCAACCTGGGGCAGAGCCTGAGCAGCGAGGACTGGTGGTTCAGCATCTGGCAGCCGCCGCAGACCGAGGGCACCGACGACGTGTCGACGCCGGACTGGCTGCTGCAACCCGAAGCCGACTGGCATGGTTTCGGTGACGTCGCCGAAGACTACGTGCTGCTCGACCCGATCAAGGTCACCCTGGTGATGCCCGGCCTGACCGCCGGCGGCCGCCTCGACGAGCGCGGCATTCCCGCCGCGGTGGTCAGCAAGTTTCTCTGGGAGCGTGGCCTGGTGGTCGAGAAGACCGGCCTGTACTCGTTCCTGGTGCTGTTCTCCATGGGCATCACCAAGGGCAAGTGGAGCACGCTGCTGACCGAGCTGCTGGAGTTCAAACGCAGTTACGACGCCAACCTGCCGCTGAGCTCGGTGCTGCCCTCGGTGGCCCGCGAAGGCGCGCTTCGCTACCAGGGCATGGGCCTGCGCGATCTGTGCGATGCGCTGCACGACTGCTACCGCGAGAATGCCACCGCCAAGTCCCTCAAGCGCATGTACACCGTGCTGCCGGAAATCGCCCTCAAGCCCGCCGATGCCTACGACCAACTGGTCCGCGGCGAGGTCGAGGAGGTGCTGGTCGATGACGTCGAAGGGCGTATCGCCGCGGTGATGCTGGTGCCGTATCCGCCAGGTATCCCACTGATCATGCCGGGCGAGCGCTTCACGGCGCAAACCCGCTCGATCATCGACTACCTGCGCTTCGCCCAGGCCTTCGAGCAGCGTTTTCCGGGCTTCGATGCCGATGTCCACGGCCTGCAGCGCCATGAGGGCGAGCAGGGCAGTTACTACACCGTGGACTGCATCATCGAGCCGTGAGCCAGGCGCTGGCGATGGCGTGACGTGCTGTGCGTCACGCGCGGCGTGATCGACTTTCAGGCGCCGCTTGCTATAGTTGCGCGGTTCGCCCCCCGCCGCCGTGACGGGGGGCTCGGGCCGCCAGCAGAAGGATGAGTTGCATGCCGCACTACCAGGCTTTTCGCGTCGAATTGCAGGACAAGATCGCCCATGTGGTGATTGACCGAGCGGACAAGATCAATGCGATGAACGCCGCCTTCTGGACGGAAATCATCGATATCTTCCGCTGGGCCGACGAGACCGACGAGGTGCGCGTGGTGGTGCTCTCGGGGGCCGGCAAGCACTTTTCCTCCGGCATCGACCTCAACCTGCTGGCTCAGGTCAGCAGCCAGCTGGGCAAGGATGTCGGCCGCAATGCGCAAACGCTGCGCCGCAAGATCGTCGAGCTGCAGGCCTCCTTCAGCGCCGTCGACCAGTGCAGCAAGCCGGTGCTGGCCGCCATCCAGGGCTACTGCCTGGGCGGCGCCATCGACCTGATCAGCGCCTGCGACATGCGCTACTGCAGCGCGGACGTGCAGTTCGCCATCAAGGAAATCGATATCGGCATGGCCGCCGATGTCGGCACCCTGCAGCGACTGCCGCGCCTGATCGGCGACGGCATGCTGCGCGAGCTGGCCTACACCGGGCGCGTCGTCGAGGCCACCGAAGCGCGGCAGATCGGCCTGGTGAACCGCGTATTCGAGACCCACGACACATTGCTGGCCGGCGTGATGGACATTGCCCGGGCGATCGCCGCAAAATCGCCGGTTGCCGTGCGTGGCACCAAGGAAATGATTCGCTACATGCGCGATCACCGGGTCGACGACGGCCTCGAATACGTCGCCACCTGGAACGCCGCCATGCTGCAGTCGGCCGACCTGCGCGTGGCGATGATGGCCCATATGAACAAGCAGAATCCCGAGTTCGCTGATTGAGCGCGGTTTCATCACCTGTGCGGGAGGCACACTAGCGAATGGTTTCTGGAGCATCGTCACTGGGGCTGGTTCGCGACGAACTGTTCGCCACGATCGAAGAGGCCGAAGCGAGCCTCGAGCAGTTCATCGTCGAGCGCAATAACGGCGCCCTGTTGCAGCAGGCCGTCGACAATCTGCAGCAGGTGCGCGGCACGCTCAACCTGATCGAACTGACCGGCGCGGAATTGCTCGCCCAGGAAGTGCTCGACCAGGCCACCGACATCCCGGCGGGCGTCGGCAACGAGCGTGATGCGCAGCTGGCCGCGCTGAGCAATGCCCTGCACGTGCTGCGCCGCTACCTCGAAGGGCTGGATGCCCATCGCCAGGAAATGCCCGAGCTGCTGCTGCCGGCGATCAACGACCTGCGTCAGGCGTGCAGGCAGCCGCCGTTGCCCGAGAGCTTCTTCTTCAGCGTACGCCTCGACCAGGCCCGGCCGCGCATGGTGCCGCCGGCGCTGGACGCCGCCGCCAAGGAGAACGAAGGTCGCCGCTTGCGGCAGATGTACCAGGTCGGCCTGCTGGGCTATATCCGCGAGCAGAACCCGGCGGCCAGCATGAAGCTGATGGGCCGGGCCATGAGCCGCCTGGATGGGCTGTTCGCCAACGAGCCGCGCGGGCGCCTGTGCTGGCTCGGCGCGGCCGCCCTGGAGGCGCTGAACGATGGCCAGCTGCTGCCACGCAAGTCGCGCAAGCAACTGTTCTCACGCATCGACCGGGAATTGCGGCAGATGCTGGTCAACGGCTCCTACGAGCCGCCACGCAGCCTGCTCAAGGAGCTGCTGTACCTGGTGGCGCTGTCCGCCGGGCGCGGCCCGCTGGCAAGCGAGGTGCGCGAGCTGTTCGGCATCAACGCGCTGCCCTTTACCGATCACCTGCTCGAAGAGGAATACCAGCGCCTCGCCGGCCCCGGCAAGGCGGTGATGCGCTCGCTGAGCTCGGCGATTCGCGAGGAACTGGCCAGCGTCAAGGACCTGCTCGACCTGAGCGAGCGCGGCACCCTGCAGGAAGACGGCCTGGCCAGCCTGCATGCGCTGCTCGGCAAGCTGAGCAAGACCCTGGCCATGGTCGGCCTGAGTTCGGCGGGCAATTCACTGGCCAATCAGCTGCCAACGGTCAGTGCCTGGTGCGAAGGCGCGCCGGTCGAGTCGCAACAACTGATCGCCCTGGCGGACGCCGTGCTCTACGTCGAAGGCATGGTAGCGACCCTCGAGCGTGGCGAGCGCGTGGCCACGCCAAGGGTCGAACCCGAGGTGTGCACCTTCGCCCAGCATCAGCTGTTCGAGGCGCGCGTGGTGGTGCTCGACGAAGCCCGAGCCGGCCTGGCCCTGGCCAAGCGGGCGATTACCGCGTACCTGGAATCGTCCGGCGATCGCATGCACCTGTCCAATGTGCCGTTCAGCCTGCAGGCCGTGCGTGGAGGCCTGTGGTTCCTCGGCCAGGAGCGCGCGGCGACGCTGGTGGGCGCCTGCGCCGACTACATCCAGACGCAGATGCTCGATACCGACCAGATGCCGGCCGAGGCGCGCCTGGAAGTGCTGGCCGATGCCCTGAGCAGCCTGGAGTACTACCTGGAGGCCGACAGCGGGCTGGCCCAGCCGAGCGTGCTGGACCTGGCAGCCGAGAGCGTGCGGGCCCTGGGCCACGAGGTGGCCGCCTGATGGCCGGGCACTGGCAACCCGGGTTGCTCGAGGGTGAGCAGCCAGGCGGTTTGGTGCTGGCCCATCATCGTCAGCATTTTCTCGGCGATGCCAACGGCCTGCTGCTTTCCCGCGAGTGGTTGAAGCAGCAGGCGCTGCCGGTGATCGCCGAGCATGGCCTCGGCCATTTTCATGGCGAGCCGGTCTACCTGCTCGAACTGCCGGGCAAGGCCGAGCTGCCGGGCTGCCAGTGGCAGTCGTTACGCCAGGTGATGCTCGAGGGCGACGCCGAGCTGTTCCAACTGCTCGGTTTCGCGGCGCAGATCGGCACCTGGGCCAGCGACAACCGCTTCTGTGGCAGCTGCACCACGGCGATGCGGCAGGTACCGGGGGAGCGTGCCATGCAGTGCCCGGCGTGCAACCTGCGCCACTATCCGCGCTTGTCGCCGAGCATGATCGTGCTGGTCACCCGCGGCGACGAGGTGCTGCTGGCCCGTTCGCCGCGCTTCGTCAGCGGGGTGTACAGCACCCTGGCCGGTTTCGTCGAAGCGGGCGAGTCGGTGGAGCAGTGCGTGGCCCGCGAGGTACGGGAGGAAGTGGGCGTGGAAGTCTGCAATATCCGCTACCAGGGCAGCCAGAACTGGCCGTTCCCGCACTCGCTGATGCTCGGCTTCCATGCCGACTATGCCGGCGGCGAGATCGTCATGCAGGAAGAGGAGATCGAGGACGCCCGCTGGTTCTCGATCCATGCATTGCCGCCATTGCCGGCTTCGCGCTCGATCGCCCGTTACCTGATCGATTCCTACGTGTCGCGCCGCCTAGGCGGCACCGAACCAGTGCTGCCAGACTAGCCGCGTGGTCAGCCCCAGCACCACCAGGATGAACACCGGGCGGATGAACTTCGAACCACCGCCAATCGCCGTGCGCGCGCCGAGAAAGGCGCCGGCCATCAGCGAAAAGCCCATGCACAGGCCCACCACCCAGGCCACCTGACCGCCGACGATGAACACCGCCAGGGCGCAGGCATTGCTGATGAAGTTCATCGAGCGCGCCACGCCGCTGGCGCGCACCAGGTCCAGGGGGTACATGAGCAAGGTGCTGACCGTCCAGAACGCGCCGGTTCCCGGGCCTGCCACGCCGTCGTAGAAACCCAGGGTGATGCCTTGTGGCCATTGCCGCCGGGTGGCGATGGGCAGATCGGCGTCCAGCGGCGCGTCCGGCGTCTTGCCGAACAGCAGGTAGAGGCCGCAGGCGAACACCACCACCGGCAGCATCTTGTTGATCCATTCGGCGGGCATCCAGTGCACCAGCACTGCGCCGCCAATGGCGCCGATGGCCGTGGCGACCATCGCGTTCTTCCATTTGCCGGGGCTGAACAGCTTGCGGCGGTAGAAGGTGTAGCCGGCGGTTGCCGAGCCGAAGGTCGCGCACAGCTTGCTGGTGCCCAGTACCAGGTGCGGCGGCATGCCGGTAGTGAGCAGGGCGGGAATGGTCAGCAGGCCGCCGCCACCGGCGATGGCGTCGATGAACCCGGCGATGAAGGCCACCAGGGCGAGCAACAGCAGCGTCGTGGGATCGACGGCCAGTTCGAAGGGCAGAGACATAAAAGGCGACCTGTATCCGATTGTGCGGCAACGGTGCTATTCGCAGGCGAACGCGCTGCGCATAATGCCGGCATTTTCACTGACAAGGAATCGATTCGATGCAGTACAACGCGCTCGCCTGGGCAACGGCTCTGCTGGCATTGCTGGTGCTGTTCATCGCCCTGCGCATTCTGTTCGGCGGACGCTGGTTTCTCGCCTGGTTGCGCGGCACCAGCGGCCTGGTGTTTCTCGCTGCCGCGGTGCTGGTCGCTCTGGTGGCCTACGACCTGAGCCGCTACCAACCCTTGCCCGCCAACAAGCCGCTGCTGACCCTGAGCTTTCATCGCACGGCCAACGTCTATCAGGTCGATATTCTCGAAGGCGGCGTACAACGCAGCGTCAACCTGGAAGGCGACCTGTGGCAGCTCGACGTGCGCCTGCTGCAATGGAAGGGGCTGGCCGCGCTGATCGGCCTGGAGCCGGGCTACCGGCTGGAGAAGCTCAACAGTCGCTTCCTGTCCATCGAGCAGCAGAGCCAGGCGCGTTACACCCAGGCCGAGCTGACCCGCAGCCTGTACGGCATCGATCTGTGGCGCTGGCTGCGCCTGGGCCAGCATGACCTGTTCATGTTCGATGCCCAGGCGCGCCGGGTGACCTACCTGCCGATGGCCGACCAAGCGGTGTTCAACGTCAGCCTGACGCCCACCGGGCTGCTGGCCGAGCCGATGAACGAGGCGGCCCACCAGGCGCTCAAGGATTGGCAGTAGGTTCTACGCGTCTGACCAGTGTTGGAACCCTTCCAGCACTTCCAAGGAAAGCACGGCAGGCGGCGCAAGGGGTGGGGGACCTGTGGGAGCGGGCCATGCCCGCGATTTTTCGCGCGCATGGCGCGCTCCCACAATGTTCTGCTGAGTTACAGAAATTAGGGGGCGCAGAAGGTAGGGTGGGCTTCAGCCCACCAACCCGGATAGGCTCTCAGGAAAGGAACCCCCCGTCGACGTTCAGCGCCACACCCGTGGTGTAGCTCGACGCCTCGCTGGCCAGGTACAGCACCGCCCCGGCCATTTCGCTCGGCTCGGCCACGCGCTTGAGCGGAATGCGTTGCAGGGCGAAGTTGAGGATCGCCTCGTTCTTGGTCAATGCCGAGGCGAAGCGCGTGTCGGTCAGGCCCGGCAGCAGGGCATTGCAGCGGATGCCGAACTGCGCGCATTCCTTGGCGAACACCTTGGTCATGCTGATCACCGCGGCCTTGGTCACCGAGTAGATGCCCTGGAACTCACCGGGTGATACACCGTTGATCGACGCCACGTTGATGATGCTGCCGCCGCCGTTGTCCTTCATCAGCTTGCCGCCTTCGATGGACATGAAGTAGTAGCCGCGAATGTTCACGTCGACGGTTTTCTGGAAGGCGCCCAGATCGGTATCCAGCACGTTGCAGAACTGCGGGTTGGTGGCCGCATTGTTGACCAGGATATCGAGGCGCCCGTAGCGCTGGCGAATCTCGGCGAACACCGCCTGGATCTGCTCCATCTCGCCGATATGGCAGGCCATGGCCGCGGCCTTGCCGCCCCTGGCGACGATGGCATCGGCCACGGTCTGGCAATCGTCCAGCTTGCGGCTGGCGACGATCACCTCGGCGCCCTGCTGGGCGAGTAGGTGGGCGATGGCTTCACCGATGCCGCGGCTGGCGCCGGAAACGAAGGCGATCTTGCCGTCGAGGTCGAACAACTGGGTCTTGGACATGGCGTGAGTCTCTGTAAGTGGTGGCGTCAGAGCGATGAGCGCGCGATGACCCCGAGGGCCATCTGCTCGAGCAAGGCGTTCATCTGCACGAAGGAGGCGAAGCGCTTGTCGGCGGTTTGCCCATGGTAGTAGCGGTAGTAGATCTGCTGGACGATGCCGGCCAGGCGGAACAGGCCGTAGAGGTAATAGAAGTCGAAGCAGTCGATGCGGATGCCCGCTCGCTCGGCGTAGTAATCGACGAACGCCTGGCGGGTCAGCATGCCAGGCGCGTTGCTCGGCTGGCGACGCATCAGCTGCACGGGCGCCGGGTCGTCGGCCTCGATCCAGTAGGCCAGGGTATTGCCCAGGTCCATCAGCGGGTCGCCCAGGGTGGTCAGCTCCCAGTCGAGCACGCCGATGATGCGCAGTGGGTCGTTGGCATCGAGGATCACGTTGTCGAAGCGGTAGTCGTTGTGCACGATGGCCGGCCGTGGGTGGTCGGCCGGCATCTTCTCCTGCAGCCAGCTGCGCACCTCCTGCCAGCCGGGCGCATCGGGGGTGCGCGCGTTGTCGTAGCGTTCGCTCCAGCCGTTGATCTGCCGCGCCACGTAACCCTCCGGCTTGCCCAGGTCGGCCAGGCCGCACGCCTGATAATCGACCTGATGCAGCTCCACCAGGCGGTCGCTGAAGCTCTTGCACAGGGTGGTGGTCTGGGCAGACGTGAACTGCAGCTGCGCTGGCAGATCGGCGCGCAGGATGATGCCGTCCAGGCGTTGCATGACGTAGAACTCGGCGCCGATCACCGATGCGTCGGTGCAGTGCACGAAGGCCTGCGGGCAATACGGAAAGGCGCTTCTGAGTTGGTTGAGGATGCGAAATTCGCGGCCCATGTCGTGGGCCGATTTGGCCTTGCTGCCGAACGGCGGGCGGCGCAATACCAGCTCGCGGTCGGCATAGCGCAGCAGGTAGGTCAGGTTGGACGCGCCGCCGGGGAACTGGCTGATCTGCGGTTCACCGCGCAGGTCGCTGATATGGGCCTTGAGGTAGGCGTCGATGGCACGGGCATCGAGTTCTTCGCCCTGGCGGATGGCGCCGGGCCGGTCGGTGAGTGTCATCCCTATCCCTTCTCATTGTCGTTGGCGGTGATGATCGGGCCAATCTAATCAGCCCGGCAGCAGGTCACAAGCGCGGTGCGGGCTTATCGATACCGCTGTTGGCGGCGAATCAAACCCGCTGATGCGCTGGCGGCGGCTCGAAAATCGCCGGGAGCGATTCTCGACGTCGGCTCTGCCGAGGGCCTCGAGGTGCCCGCCAGCAACGGCGAGCCAAAAAAAACCGGAATCCTGGGATTCCGGTTTCTGTGTTCAACGGCTGGCCAGTGGCTCAGACCGGGAACAGTTCGCTCAGCTTCAGTGCCAGCATCATGTCGCCCTCGGCGCGCAGCTTGCCGGCCATGAAGGCCTGCATGCCGTCGGTTTCACCGGTGGTGATGCCCTTGAAGGTTTCCTTGTCCATGATCAGGGTGACGTTGGCGTCCGGGCTGTCGCCCTGTTTGACCTCGCAGGTGCCGTCCTTGACGATCAGGTAGTGGTTGTCGGCATCTTCGATGTTGAACTGGAAAACCAGGTCCAGGCCTTCGGCGGCGCTGGGGTTGAACTTGGCTTTCATGGTTTGGACGATGTCTGCGACGCTCATGGTGGTTTCCTTGTGGTTTCCGATTGTTCTGCACCCTTGCGGGTACGTTGACCGTCGCTCAGCGATAGGTAATGAGCGATGGGGTGTTCAACAGCTGCAGATGCGCATGGCTGTTGAAGGAAGCTAGGGTCACCCGCTCGCCCTGGAACTTCAGGCAGCTTAGCGAGGTGTTGACGATTTGCCAGTTCATGGCGAACGCGCTGGCGACCGGCATGCCGGTCAGCAGGTGGACCAAGGCGGTGATGGTGCCGCCGGAGGTGAACACGGCGATGCGCTCGCCGGCCTGGGCCTTTTCGAGCAGGCGTTGCAGGCCGCCGTTCACCTGATCGACAAAGGCTTGCCAGCTTTGCAGCGCCGGTGCGTCGTAATCACCGCCGACCCAGGTGTCCATAAGGCGCACGAACAGCCGCTGGAACTCGGCGCGGTTGTGCGCGGCATTGCGCATCACCTCCAGGGCCTGGGGCTCATGGGGCAGCAGGGCGGGGAGCAGGGCGCGGATCACGCCTTCGGCATCGAATTCGTTGAAGGCCGCATCGGTTTGCAGCCCAGGCGCTTCGGCAAGCTGTTCGAGCACCAGGCGGCCGGTATGGGCCTGGCGGGTGAGGCTGCCGCTGACCGCGCGATCGAGCTGTACGCCGGTCCGCGCAAGGTGGCTGCCGAGCAGTACCGACTGACGCTCGCCCAGCGACGAGAGGACATCATAATCCTCTGCACCGAATGAGGCCTGGCCATGTCGAATCAGGTAGATGCTGCCCACGTGCGTTGCAACCCGGGAACCTTGAATGTGAGGCGAGGGTAGGAGGGATGGGCGGAGGCTGTCAACGAAAAATCATACGTTTGTTTGAATCGTCTGATGGGCGCTGCAAAGCCGCTGCTGCCGCTGGTCGCTGCCTGGCGCCGCCGGTATGCTGGACGCTGCAGGCCTCCGCGCGAGGCCGTCGATTGGATAAAGGGGAAGTGTGTGGAGTTTCTTGCTGATTACGCGGGGTTTCTGGCCAAGACGGTCACGCTCGTGGTGGCCATTCTGGTCGTGCTGGTGGCGCTTGCCGTACTGCGCAGCCGCGGGCGTCGCAGTGGCGGCCAATTGCAGGTCACCAAGCTCAATGATTTCTACAAGGCGCTGCGCCAGCGTCTCGAGCAATCGATTCTCGACAAGGATCAACTCAAGGCCCTGGGCAAGGACGAGGCCAAGGCCGCCAAGGCCGCGAAGAAGCAGCCGCAGCAGAAGTCGCGGGTCTACGTGCTCGACTTCGACGGTGATATCAAGGCTTCGGCCACCGAGGGCCTGCGCCACGAGATCACCGCGCTGCTGAGCCTCGCCACCCCCCAGGACGAGGTGGTGCTGCGCCTGGAAAGCGGCGGTGGCATGGTGCACAGCTACGGCCTGGCCTCCTCGCAACTGGCGCGCATTCGCCAGGCTGGCGTGCCGCTGACCGTGTGCATCGACAAAGTCGCCGCCAGCGGCGGTTACATGATGGCCTGCATCGGCGAGAAGATCATTTCCGCGCCGTTCGCCATCCTCGGCTCCATTGGCGTGGTCGCCCAGTTGCCCAACGTCAACCGCCTGCTGAAAAAGCACGATATCGATTTCGAGGTACTGACCGCCGGCGAGTACAAGCGCACCCTGACGGTGTTTGGCGAGAACACCGAGAAGGGCCGGGAAAAATTCCAGGAAGATCTGGAAACCACCCACGAGCTGTTCAAGAACTTCGTGGCCCGCTACCGCCCGCAGCTGGAGATCGACGAGATCGCCACCGGTGAAGTCTGGCTGGGCATGGCGGCTCTGGAAAAGCAGCTGGTCGATGAGCTGAAGACCAGCGACGAGTATCTGGCCGAGCGCGCCCGCGAGGCCGATCTGTACCAGCTGCACTACGTGCAGAAGAAATCCCTGCAGGAGCGTGTCGGCCTGGCTGCCAGCGTAGCGCTGGATCGTTTTGCCCTGACCTGGCTGGGCCGTCTGAGCCAGCAACGCTTCTGGTAACCCGCACCCTCCGCTCTGGCGGATCAAGGAGGTTTGGATGACCCATTTCACTGCGCTGCAGGCAGCACCCGACACCAACGGCCATTTCGCCTTGCAAGTGGTCGAGCGCGAGGTGGCCGACTTGCCCGCGGGCGAGCTGTTGATCCGTGTTCGCTATTCTTCGCTGAATTTCAAGGATGCGCTGTCCGCCACCGGCCAGCGCGGCGTCAGCAAGCACTATCCGCATACGCCGGGGATAGATGCCGCCGGCGTGGTGGAGCACTCCAGCGCCGCCGAATTCGCCGAAGGCGATGAAGTGATCGTCACCGGCTACGACCTGGGCATGAATACCGCCGGTGGCTTTGGCCAGTACATTCGGGTTCCCGCCAGTTGGGCGATCAAGCGCCCGCAAGGGCTGTCGCTGCGTGAGGCGATGATTCTCGGCACCGCAGGCCTGACCGCGGCGCTGTGTGTCGACAAGCTGGAGCAGGCTGGCGTGGAGCCCCAGGGCGGCCCGGTACTGGTCACCGGCGCCAGCGGTGGGGTGGGCAGCGTTGCGGTCATGTTGCTCAGCACCCTGGGTTATCAGGTAAGCGCCGCCACGGGCAAGGCCCAGCAGGCCGATATGCTCACGCGCCTGGGTGCCTCCCAGGTCGTGCCGCGTCTGGAGCTGCAGAGCGGCACCGATCGGCCGCTGCTGCGCGAGCAATGGAGCGGTGCGGTGGATACGGTGGGCGGCGATATCCTGTTCAATGTGCTCAAGGCCACCCGCTACGGTGGCAGCGTGGCCTGTTGCGGGTTGACCGCCGGTGTCGACTTCCAGGCCAGCGTGCTGCCGTTCATCCTGCGTGGCGTGAATCTGCTGGGTGTCGACTCGGTCGAGCTGCCCCTGGTGGTCAAGGCCTCGATGTGGGACAAGCTGTCGCTGCAGTGGAAACTGCCGAATCTGCAAGCGCTTGCCACTGAGGTCGGACTTGCCGAATTGCCGGCAGCCATCGAGCGCATCCTGCAGGGCGAGCAGACGGGGCGGGTGCTGGTCCGGCTCGACTGAAGCCCGAAGCGCCCATAAAAAACCCGCCGAGAGGCGGGTTTTTCATTCTCAGGCGCGGCGCCTGAACAGCGGCTGTGGCTGGTCGGCGGAGGCCTGGTAGACCTCGGAAAACTCCTCGAAGGCTTTCAGTGCATCCTCGGCGTCCTTGTCTTCGCGCAGAGCGAAGGCATCGAAGCCGCAGCGCTTGAGCGCCCATAGCTGATCACGCAGCACGTCGCCGATGGCACGCAGCTCGCCCTGGAAACCGTAGCGGGTGCGCAACAGGTAGGCGGATGACGAGTGGCGGCCGTCGGTGAAGGCCGGGAAGTTCAGGGCGATGACCTGGAAGGCGTCCAGGGAGTCGACGATCGATTCGATCTCTTCCTCGGCGTCCAGCCACACGCCCAGGCCGCCGTCGCGGGCCTTGAGGGCGTGGCCGTGCTCGAGCCACAGGTTCAGCGGCACGATCAGGTCGTCGCAGTTGGACAGCTCTTCGAAGGCGGTTTCCTTGGGCAGCAAGTGCCAGCTTTCGTCGACGATCTGGCCGTTCTTAATGATTCGCTGCATATACGCGCTCCTTGAACGGGGCGACACCGATACGGCGGAAGGTGTCGATGAAACTCTCTTCTTCGGTGCGTTGCTCGACATAGACGTTGACGATCTTGTCGATCACGTCCGGCATGTCGTCCTGGGCGAAGGACGGGCCGAGGATCTGCGCCAGGCTGGCATCACGGCCGGCGCTGCCGCCGAGGGATACCTGGTAGAACTCCTGGCCTTTCTTGTCCACGCCGAGGATGCCGATATGGCCCACATGGTGGTGGCCGCAGGCATTCATGCAACCGGAGATGTTCAGGTCGATGTCACCGATGTCGAACAGGTAGTCGAGGCTGTCGAAGCGGCGCTGGATGGCTTCGGCCACCGGAATCGACTTGGCGTTGGCCAGGGAGCAGAAATCGCCGCCCGGGCAGCAGATGATGTCGGTGAGCAGGCCCACGTTCGGCGTGGCGAAGCCCTTGTCGCGCAGTTCGCCCCACAGGGTGAACAGCTGCGCCTGCTCGACGTCGGCGAGGATGATGTTCTGGTTATGGCTGTTGCGCACTTCGCCGAAGCTGTAGCGATCGGCCAGGTCGGCGATGGCGTCGAGCTGCTTGTCGGTGACGTCGCCCGGGGCCACGCCGGTCGGCTTGAGCGACAGGGTGACGGCCACGTAACCCGGCTTCTTGTGGGCGAAGGTGTTGCGCTGGCGCCAGCGGGCAAAGCCCGGGTGCTCGGCGTCGAGCTGGGCGAGTTGCGCGTCCTGATCCTGCAGCGCCTGGTAGGCGGGGTCGACGAAATGCGCGGCAACGCGGGCCACTTCGGCTTCGGTCAGGGTGGTCGGGCCATCCTTGAGGTGCGCCCATTCGGCGTTCACGCGCTCGGCGAACACTTCCGGGGTCAGCGCCTTGACCAGGATCTTGATGCGCGCCTTGTACTTGTTGTCGCGACGGCCATAGCGGTTGTACACACGCAGGATGGCGTCGAGATAGGAGATCAGGTGCTGCCAGGGCAGGAACTCGTTGATGAAGCTGCCGACGATCGGCGTACGGCCCAGGCCGCCGCCCACGGCAACGCGGAAGCCCAGCTCACCGGCGGCGTTCTTCACCGCTTCCAGGCCGATGTCGTGCACTTCGATGGCTGCGCGGTCACTGGCGGCGCCGTTGACGGCAATCTTGAACTTGCGCGGCAGGTGGCTGAACTCGGGGTGGAAGGTCGACCACTGACGGATGATCTCGCACCAGGGGCGCGGATCGACGATTTCGTCCTTGGCCACGCCGGCGAACTGGTCGGTGGTGGTGTTGCGGATGCAGTTGCCGCTGGTCTGGATGGCGTGCATCTGCACGGTGGCCAGCTCGGCGAGAATCTCCGGCACGTCTTCCAGTTCAGGCCAGTTGAACTGCACGTTCTGGCGCGTGCTGATATGCGCGTAGCCCTTGTCGTAGTCGCGGGCGATCTGCGCCAGCTTGCGCACCTGGGTGGAGGAGAGCAGGCCGTAGGGGACGGCAATGCGCAGCATGGGCGCGAAACGCTGGATGTACAGACCGTTCTGCAGGCGCAGCGGACGGAATTCTTCGCCGCTCAGTTCGCCACTGAGATACCGGCGGGTTTGATCGCGGAACTGCTTGACGCGGTCCTCGACGATTTTCTGGTCGTACTGGTCGTATACGTACATGGGAATCCTGTTATCAGGCTGCTTGCCAGATCGATGAAAAACCATTGCGGCGCGACAGTGCGGCTTGGATCAGCAGGCGAATGGTCGTTCGTCGGCTGAATGGCCCTGGCAAGCCGTCACTCACAATGCTTCGATGACCTGTTACAGCAAATCTGCGCGCACGGCCGCGCACTCCTGGTGCGGAGCCGGGGCACGATACCAGTTCAGGTTTATGCGCAAAAGTGATGTTTGAGTATAAGAAAAGAACTTTTGGTGCTAAGCCGGAAAGCATGCATAACCGTGTCGGTGAAACGCTGTGCAGGCTCTTCACGAGCGGGCGCCGGGGGGGCGGACGACTGAGAATCATCCGCGCCGTCAGCCCGTGACGCGGCGCTTCGCCAGAATGCGCAGACCGTGCAGCGCAGAGGTGAAACGCGGGCGATACTCTGCTTGTCGCACTACACAGGCAGCCCGTTGGCGCCGCCTATTTTCAGGGTCGATCAAAGAGGTTCTATGCAAACGCTTTCCGAGCGCAACGGTTTCCTGCAGGCATGGATGTCCCAGGTGCGTGAGTCGCCCTGGGTAGCGGCTGGCCTGGGTGTCGCCTTGCTGGTCGTGGTATGGCTGCTGGTCAGCAGCCTGTTCAACATATTCGATGACGGCCATCCAGAACGCATCCGCCACGCCCTGTATGGTGGCGGGGCCGGTTTTGCGGCAACCACCCTGGGTGCGCTCGCGGCCCTGGCGTTGGGCAGTATCAGCGTCAAGACCCAGGACAGCATGCTGGGATTCGCAGCGGGCATGATGCTGGCAGCGAGTTCCTTCTCGTTGATCCTTCCAGGCCTGGAGGCTGCCGAGAACCTGACCGGCAGCGGCATGCGGGGCGCCGCGACGGTGGTCATCGGGCTCGCCCTGGGCGTGCTGCTGATGCTGGGGCTCGATCATTTCACCCCGCACGAGCACGAAAGTGCTGGCGCCCAGGGACCGCACAGCAGCCGGCTGAGTCGCGTATGGCTGTTCGTGTTCGCCATCACCCTGCATAACCTGCCCGAAGGCATGGCCATCGGTGTCGGTTTCGCCGCCGATGACATGCAGGTCGGCATTCCCCTGGCGTCCGCTATTGCGATTCAGGACATTCCCGAAGGCCTGGCGGTCGCCCTGGCACTGCGCACCATTGGCGTGTCGGCATTGCGGGCGGCGCTGATCGCGGCGGCCAGCGGGTTGATGGAGCCCCTGGGGGCGCTGGTGGGGGTCGGCATGTCCAGCAGCTACGCCCTGGCCTATCCCATCGGCCTGGGCCTGGCGGCCGGCGCCATGTTGTTCGTGGTTTCCCACGAGATCATCCCCGAGACCCACCGCAACGGTCACCAGACATCCGCGACCCTGGGGCTGATGGGCGGTTTTGCTGTGATGATGTTCTTGGATACCGCACTGGGCTGATAGGCATTTGCCGGGCGCTGATGCACACTGCGCGTCGTCCTGGGGCTTCAGCGAGCGGAGTGGAATTGGCGCGTGTGCATAAATAAGGTCATGGCCCGTGGTCGTCGCGCCACCTGCACGCTGGTGCTGGCGGTCGTCCTGGGTGGCGCTGGTGGTGTGCAGGGCGAACCGCTGAACGTCTATGTCGGCCAGGGGCAGATGCCGTTTGCCGATGGCGCTGCCAGGCGTGCCGGGCTGTTCGGCGAATTGATGCATGAGCTTTGTGCGCGCACCGCGCAGCAATGCGTGTTTCGCAGCGTGCCGTGGCGCCGGGTGCTGAGCGAAGCCGAGGGCGACCCCCATGGCATCGTGCTCAACCTGGGGCGCACCCCCGAGCGCGAGGCGGGATTCGTCTGGCTGCTCGACGTGCTGCCCACACCCTATGTACTGGTCAGCCTCGATCGTACCTTCGACAGCCTGGGCGATGCCCTGCGGGCTGGCCCGGTGGCAGTAATGGCCGGCACCGCGCGTGCCGATGAAATCAAGCGGATTCGCGCCGGCGATCAGCGGGTGGTGGAGGTCACCGACCCGCAACAGGCGGCCGAGTTGTTGCGCAGCGGCCGGGTGGTGGCCTGGTATGAGATCGACCTGCGGGCGTTGTATCTCTGGCACGAAATGAACGCCCAGGCCCCGCTGCGGTTCGGCAAGCCCCTGAGCAATACCCGCAGCCATATCGCCGGGAGCCTCAAGCTCGAGGGCGCTCAGGCCTTGTCCCGACAAATGACGGCCGCCTTCGCCGACATGCGCCGTGACGGCAGTTGGCAGCGTATTCTCGCCAGTTATCTGGGCCTGGATCGGTCGCGGGCTTTGCTGTCGGACGGCTGGTGAGTCATGCTAGCGCCCTGAAACCCTGAGGAGCGCTTGATGAAGTACATCCACCAGCGCGAGCACCTCAACGAGGATGACCTGGTCATCATCGAATGCTCGCAACCCTGCAATATCCGCCTGATGAACGATGCGAACTTTCGCAGCTTCAAGAATGGTGGCCGTCACACCTATCACGGCGGCGCATTCGACAAGTTCCCGGCCAAGATCACCGTACCCAGTAGCGGCTTCTGGAACATCACCCTCGACACCGTGACCCGCAAGGCGATCAGCGTGACGCGCAAGCCGACCCTCAAGCACTCGATCAAGATCGTCAGGCGTTCGTCGTCGCATCTGTCTTGAGTGCTGGCCAGCTGGCCTTTCCGCTAAGCGGATTTGTCGGCAAGTGTTGCTTCGATGGTGGCGGAGTCAGTCCGCTTCAGCGCTGACCGCGCCCAGGCAAACCAGCCGGTGGCCGTCGATCAGCCAGCTGTCGTCGCCAGCCTCGTATTCAGCCTCCATCACCGCGTTGTAGCTGAACTGCCAGCGTTTGCGGTCGCGGCCGTCCTGGGCCTCGATGGTCAGCACCACGGCTTCGCTGGCGAACGGCTGATCCGCCTCGGCGGCCGCGTCGGCCTGGTCGAGAAGTTCGTCGTCGAGCTGGAAGTCGAACGCATGCAGGCCGTCGATGACCAGCATGTCGGCGGTTTCCAGCCCGTCGAGCAGATAGGGTTGCTCACTCATTCGTCATACCCCAGGTTGGGCGCCAGCCAGCGTTCGCTGACGGCGATGTCCTGCGCCTTGCGCTCGGTGTAGCGCTCGATCTGATCCTTGTCGACCTTGCCCACGGCGAAATACTGCGCCTCGGGGTGGGCGAAGTACCAGCCGGACACCGCTGCCGCCGGGAACATGGCGTAGTGCTCGGTAAGGAACACGCCGCTCGTGCCGGCCTTGTTGTAGTCGGCCTCGGGGTCGAGCAGTTTGAACAGCGTGCCTTTCTCGGTGTGGTCCGGGCAGGCCGGGTAGCCGGGAGCCGGGCGGATGCCCTTGTACTGCTCGCGGATCAGCGCCTCGTTGTCCAGTTGCTCGTCCGCGGCGTAGCCCCAGTGCTCCTTGCGCACCCGCTCGTGCAGCCACTCGGCGCAGGCTTCGGCGAGACGGTCGGCCAGGGCCTTGACCATGATCGCGTTGTAGTCGTCGCCCTTGTCCTGGTAAGCCTTGGCCACTTCCTCGGCGCCGATGCCGGCGGTGGTGATAAAGCCACCGACGTAATCCGTAATGCCGCTTTCCTTCGGCGCGACGAAGTCGGCCAGGGACAGGTTCGGTTTGCCGTCCGGCTTGATGGTCTGCTGACGCAGGTGGTGCAGGGTGGCGAGTTGCTCGCCGTTGTCGCCGTAGACTTCGATATCGTCGTCACGCACCTGATTGGCCGGCCAGAAACCGAACACGGCGCGGGCCTTGATCAGTTTCTCGTCGATCAGCTTGCGCAGCATCGCCTGGGCATCGTTGAACAGGCTGGTGGCCGCCTCACCGACCACTTCGTCGGTGAGGATGCGCGGGTACTTGCCGGCCAGGTCCCAGGAGATGAAGAACGGCGTCCAGTCGATGTACTCGGCCAGCACGTTGAGGTCGATGTCATCGAGTACCCTGGCGCCGGTGAAGCTCGGTTGCGGTGCGCTATAACCGGCCCAGTCGAACTTCGGCTTGTTGGCGACGGCGTTGGCGTAGCTCAGGCGCTCGGTGCGGGTCGCCCGGGCCGCGGTGCGCTCGCGCACCACCACGTATTCGTCGCGGGTGCGCTGCACGAAGTCGGGCTTAAGTTCCTTGGACAGCAGCTGGGTGGCCACGCCCACTGCGCGGGAGGCGTCGGTGACGTAGATCACCGCATCATTCTTGTACTGCGGGTCGATCTTCACCGCGGTGTGCGCCTTGGAAGTGGTCGCGCCGCCGATCATCAGGGGCAGGGTAAAGCCCTGGCGCTGCATTTCCTTGGCGACGTGGACCATCTCGTCCAGCGACGGGGTGATCAGCCCGGACAGGCCGATGATGTCGCACTTCTCGGCGATGGCGGTCTGCAGGATCTTCTCTGCCGGCACCATCACGCCCAGGTCGACGATGTCGTAGCCGTTACAGCCCAGCACCACGCCGACGATGTTCTTGCCGATGTCGTGCACGTCGCCTTTCACGGTGGCCATCAGGATCTTGCCCTTGGCTTCGGGCTTGTCGCCTTTCTCGGCCTCGATGAAGGGAATCAGGTGCGCCACGGCCTGCTTCATCACCCGGGCGGACTTGACCACCTGGGGCAGGAACATCTTGCCCGAGCCGAACAGGTCGCCGACCACGTTCATGCCGCTCATCAACGGGCCTTCGATGACCTCGATGGGCCGCGCGCATTGCTGGCGGCACTCTTCGGTGTCCTCGACGATAAAGGCGGTGATGCCCTTGACCAGCGCGTGCTCCAGGCGCTTGTCGACCGGCAGCGAGCGCCACTCCTCGTTCTCGACTTCCTTGGCGGCGCCGTCGCCCTTGTATTTGTCGGCGATGGCCAGCAGGGCCTCGGTAGCGCCTTCGTTACGGTTGAGTACCACGTCCTCGACCGCGTCGCGCAGCTCCTTGGGAATCTCGTCGTAGATCTCCAGCTGGCCGGCGTTGACGATGCCCATGGAGAGGCCGTTCTGGATCGCGTAGTAGAGGAATACCGAGTGGATCGCCTCGCGCACCGGGTTGTTGCCGCGGAACGAGAACGACACGTTGGACACGCCGCCACTCGATAGGGCGAATGGTAGATGCTCACGGATATAGGCGCAGGCCTCGATGAAGTCCACCGCGTAGTTGTTGTGCTCCTCGATGCCGGTGGCCACGGCGAAGATGTTCGGGTCGAAGATGATGTCTTCCGGCGGGAAGCCCACTTCATTGACCAGGATGTCGTAGCTGCGCTGGCAGATTTCCTTCTTGCGCGCCGCGGTATCGGCCTGGCCGACCTCGTCGAAGGCCATCACCACCACCGCGGCGCCATAGCGCTTGCACAGCTTGGCGTGGTGCTTGAACTGCTCGACGCCTTCCTTCATGGAGATCGAGTTGACGATGCCCTTGCCCTGGATGCATTTCAGGCCGGCCTCGATCACCTCCCACTTGGAGGAGTCGATCATGATCGGCACACGGGAAATGTCCGGCTCGCCAGCGATCAGGTTGAGGAACCTGACCATGGCGGCCTTCGAGTCGAGCATCCCCTCGTCCATGTTGATGTCGATCACCTGGGCGCCGGCTTCCACCTGCTGCAGGGCGACTTCCAGGGCCTCGGTGTAGTTCTCCTCGCGGACCAGCCGGGCGAACTTGGCGGAACCGGTGATGTTGGTGCGCTCGCCGACGTTGACGAACAACGACTGGCGATCGATGGTGAAGGGCTCCAGGCCCGACAGGCGGCAGGCCTTGGGAATCTCCGGAATCGGGCGCGGCTGGTATTTGGCGACCGCCTCGGCGATGGCCTGGATGTGGCCCGGCGTGGTGCCGCAGCAGCCGCCGATGATGTTCAGCAGGCCCGACGCGGCGAATTCCTCAACCACCTCGGCCATCTGCGCCGGGGTTTCGTCGTATTCACCAAAGGCATTGGGCAGGCCGGCATTGGGGTGCGCCGACACGTGGGTACCGGCCTTGGCCGCCAGTTCGGCCAGGTAAGGGCGCAGCTCCTTGGCACCGAGGGCGCAGTTGAGGCCCACGGAAATCGGCCTGGCGTGGGCCACCGAGTTCCAGAACGCTTCGGTGGTCTGACCGGACAGGGTGCGGCCGGAAGCGTCGGTAATGGTGCCGGAGATCATGATCGGCAATTCGACGCCGTCCTCGTCGAACACCTGCTGCACGGCGAAGATCGCCGCCTTGGCGTTGAGGGTGTCGAAGATGGTCTCGATGAGGATCAGGTCGGCGCCGCCCTCGATCAGGCCGCGGGTCGCTTCGGTGTAGTTCTCCACCAGCTCGTCGAAGGTGACGTTGCGATAGCCGGGGTCGTTGACGTCCGGGGAGATCGAGCAGGTGCGGCTGGTCGGGCCCAGAACGCCTGCGACGAAGCGCGGGCGATCCGGGGTTTCCAGGCTCTTGGCGTCGGCCACTTCACGGGCCACGCGGGCGCCGGCGACGTTCAGCTCGTAGACGATCGACTCCATGTCGTAGTCGGCCTGGGACACCTGGGTGGCGTTGAAGGTGTTGGTTTCCAGGATGTCGGCGCCGGCATCCAGGTAGGCCTTCTCGATGGCGGCGATGATCTGCGGCTGGGTGAGCAGCAGCAGGTCGTTGTTGCCCTTGACGTCGCTCGGCCAGTCGGCGAAGCGCTCACCGCGGTAGTCGGCTTCTTCGAGCTTGTAGCTCTGGATCATGGTGCCCATGCCGCCGTCGAGGATCAGGATGCGTTCCTTGAGGGCTTGCTGAAGTGCTTGGAGGCGGGCGCTGCGATCTGACAAGGGCATGGAAAAGGCTCTGAACGGGGGCTACGACAAGGCCGCAGATGATAACAAACCCTGAGGTCATTTCTGCGCTGCGCACTTGTGCATGAATTATGTTCATGTTGCGGCGGTATTACATGCGCGTGCAGGCATAGCGATAGCACAGACGAGGCGGCTAGAATGCGCGGCCAAATTCGTGGAACTCTTCCCATGTGCCGTTGGCTGCTGCTGACCCTGTGCCTGCTCATCAGCCCCCTGACAATGGCGCAGAGCGTTTCCTACAGCCGCGATATACAGCCGATCTTCACGCACAACTGCGTGGCCTGCCACGCCTGCTACGACGCGCCGTGCCAGCTCAACCTGGGCAGCGGCGAGGGCGCCGAGCGCGGCGCCAGCAAGGCCACGGTGTATGACGGCACCCGCACCCATACCCAGGCCACCACGCGGTTGTTCATGGATGCCCATGGCGCGCCG